>JACCDT010384526.1_pt1 | contig 13019 bp, 11 predicted proteins | sample 7446291 | NCBI WGS metagenome assembly JACCDT01 (sample SAMN15323446, study PRJNA562643) | freshwater metagenome | isolation source: river surface water | place: USA:Blue River Watershed | collected 2017-08-17
ACTGGCCGAGCACATCCTTCGATGGTCGAAGATCTAAAAGTTCTTTGTTATGACGGCACAACCGAAATGACTTTGAAGGGGCTTGCTTCTATTTCTACTCCTGAACCGCGCTCTATCATCATTCAACCGTGGGATCAATCAACCATTTTTGATATTGAACGTGCTTTAAAAAATTCAGATCTTGGTGTAATGCCTCAACAAGATGGTCCAGTCATTCGTATTGTTTTGCCTGATATGAGTTCTGCTCGTCGTGATGAATTAATTAAATTATTGCATAAAAAGCTAGAAGATGCTCGTGTATCGATTAGAAATATACGCAAAAATTTTAATAATTTAATTCGTGATACCGAAAAAGCAAAATCTATTTCCGAAGATTTTGCAAAACGACTTAATGACCTTCTTCAAAAAATGACTGATAAATTTATTAAACAAGTTGAAGAATTAAGCTCAAAAAAAGAAGCTGGTTTAAAAAGTTAGTTTTTAAAGAATTTCACGTTTACTTTATAAAATGCTTTGCTAGAATAAAGTCATATTTTGTGGGATTCGTATAAACTTCGGGCCGTTAGCTCAATTGGTAGAGCGACAGACTCTTAATCTGCAGGTTATTGGTTCGATTCCAATACGGCCCACCAGAAAACTTACTATGCGAGAGTGGCGAAATTGGTAGACGCGCTGGACTTAGGATCCAGTTCTTAACGGAGTGGGGGTTCAAGTCCCTTCTCTCGCACCAAAAAAAGGGAGTAGTAGTCAATGGATACACAAAAAACGTTAAGCCATCTGTCGTTTTCACTCCAACAAAGCAACGCTCATTTCGGGCACATCACCGTTACCATACCTCAAAATTATGTCGAAAAACTCTATCTGCAGGCATCTGAAGAACAAAAAAATGATTCGCATGTGTACGGATTTTCTCGTGGAGAAGTTCCTTTAGCATATATCGAAAAAAATTTTCAACCTCATATTCTCGAACATATAAAAGAATTTTTTTTTAAATATTTTGTGATTAACTGGCTTTACAATGAATTGTATCTACACAAAGTATTTTTTGCCGGCGAACCTCGCTTAACAACCATATCTATCATGCAATCAAAAGATGCGCTCTTTGGATTTTCTATCAGTCTGATTCCAGCACTTCCCTTGCAAGGATGGAAGCGACTCGTTTTTAAAGCTCCTAAACGTAAAAATTATAAAGATTTAGATCGGCAAGTTGAGAATTTTCTTAAAGAAGAAGAGGAAGCTAGCATCAAAGCGCTTAATCCTAACATCATTGATATCGGCGACTGGATACATTTTAGCGTCACATTATTAAATAAACACAAAGAACCAATGTTTGAACAGTTACAAGAACTTTTATGGCTCAAAATTGGCTCTGAAGAAGCTGATGCACCTTTTCAGACTTTATTTGTTGGAAAAAAAATTGGCGATTCTTTTGTAACTAATCACGACAGCTTGCAAGAATATTTTAGTTCTCACCTTGATACTCATTATTTTTTTTCGATTACTATCCTTGATCATCTTTCGAGTAAATTTTTTTGCATTGAACATTTTAAGCGACATTTTCGGATAAAAACGAGTAAAGATTTACATTTAAAATTTATTGAAGTTTTTTCATACAGAAATGATATTTCGCAACGCAGAGCAACATCTCAAGACGCTCTTAAATTATTGCTCACTAAACATAGTTTTTCTATCCCTGCGCATCTTGTGTTACGCCAAGAAAAAACTATACTTGAAATCGTATCTAATAAACCTGATTATCATGTCTATAAAATACAACCTGATTTTAAAGAAAAAATAAAACTTTTAGCTGAAAAACAATTAAAGGAACATGTTCTCATGCGCCAGCTTGCAATTATTGAAGGTATTCAAGTTTCTACAAACGACATTAAAGGCTACCTTAATTTAATGAATCGCTCTCGAACGAGTGATTTTATTTATTTTGAGCCGCCTACAACAAAATTTTTAGGAAAAGAAATGCCTTTATCTGCAGCTTTATTAATTGAATGTTGCTTGAAAGAAAAAACTTTAAATCATGCAATCTATCATTTAAGCAAACAAAAATCTTAAGAAAGAATATGTCTAATCTTCCCGTTCATAACATTATTATTATTGGCTCAGGTCCTGCAGGACTTACAGCCGCTTTATATGCTGGTCGAGCATTTTTAAAACCATTAGTTATCGAAGGTGATAAACCTGGCGGTCAATTAATGACCACAACATTTATCGAAAATTGGCCTGGCCATAAAAGCATTTCTGGCGCTCAACTTATGATGCTTAAAAAAGAGCACGCCCAACATTTTGGCGCTGAATTCCTTTCTGAATCTGTCGTCTCAGTCGATTTTTCTAAACGACCATTTCGCGTAACGACCTCTGGCAAAAAAGATCTTTATGCTCACAGCGTTTTAATCGCAACAGGAGCCTGTGCTAATCGATTATGGTGCCCAGGAGAAGAGACCTATTTTGGCAAAGGAGTCAGTACCTGCGCTGTCTGCGATGGAGCCTTATATTATCAAAAGCCTGTCGTTGTCGTTGGTGGCGGAGATACGGCTATGGAATATGTTTCTTTTTTGAGCAAATTTACTTCGCATATTACGCTTGTGCATATTTTGCCAAAACTGACCGCCTCAGCTGTTATGCAAGAAAGAATTTTTGAAGCCGGCACTCCAAAGCCTTTTGTATCAATTATGTATGAAAGTACCGTCACAGAGATCAAAGGAAATCATAATCATGTCACCGAGATTGAAGTTACGCATCAAAAGACACAAGAAAAAAAGATCATTAAGGCTGAAGGGCTCTTTTTAGCAATTGGCCAAAAACCGAATACCGTACCCTTTAAAGATCATGTTGCATGTGATGCTTTTGGATTTATTAAGGTCACCAATCATACGCAAACGTCGGTTCCTGGCGTCTTTGTTGCTGGTGATGTCGCCGACTATCGCTATAGGCAGGCAATCGTTTCTGCAGGCTCAGGATGCATGGCTGCACTTGATGCTCAAAGGTACCTAGAAGAACAAGGATTAATGTAAACTTGAAAAAACCTTATTTTACCTTTATATTTAAAAAATATTCTAAAACTTAATTAACCGTTGGAGGGGTCCGGAAATGTCCGTTACCTTTTTTAGAAAAAGCAAAGTAAAAAGAAATAGAAAACATGGTTTTCTTAAAAGAATGTCAACCCGATGGGGCAGAAAAATAATTGCTCGCCGCAGAGCTAAAGGACGCAATCGCCTAGCTGTTCGAGCCGATTAAAAATATACTATGAAGCCAGGAAGAAAATTTTCTTCGTTCACGAGACAAGAAGTTGCACAACTTTTTGTTCGCGCACAAGCAAAAATTAGAATTCCTGGTTTTCGTATTTTAAGAGCTCCAACCTCTTCTGCGTATGGAAAAATTTTAATTGTTATTCCACGCAGAGTTGGAAACGCGCCCACAAGAAATTTGATTCGCCGTCGAATCAAAAGCATTTTTCGTGAAAAAAAAATATATCAATTTTCTTATGATTTTATTATCATCGTTGGACCAGAATCTGCTGGTATATCTTTTGCCGAAATTCATCGTCTCCTTACTACTGCTGCAAAATGTCCTTAATTAATTCTTTTTTAATTCTATGCATAAAAACATTCAGGCCATTTTTATTAGGTCCTGCTATTTGTCTCTTTTCTCCTAGCTGTTCACAGTTTGCGTGCAATCAATTACAAGAAAAACCTTTTTTTTTAGCTTTAGTTGCTAGTATTAAACGGATCATTTCTTGTAACTCCTTTACAAGATAATTCATCATTTGCGAAACTATTTTTTATAAGATTTGTCTTTTTTTATAGAAAATAAAGGAGTAGCAATGCGTATACTGATAATGTGTATCAGCCTTTTATGGTATCAGTTGCAAGGAGCAGCCCCTGCAGCACCACAACCTGCAACTCAAACAACTTCATCCTTAATCTTGCTCTTTGATGAACAAAAATCTCAACAACCAACCACTGACACAACGATCTGTATTTTTGTTCCTAGCTCTATACAACCTCTTACCGAAACTGACACGAATCTTTATAAAACTTTTTTTAGCAACATGATCATTCCTCCTTCATTTTTTAAGTTAAAAAGTCCCGCAGAAGGCTTAAAGCCGTTTGTTTTTTTGTATAATTGGGTTGATAAAAGTGAAGGCAGCACGAATATAAAAAATCAATCAGAACGATTTGTTACTGATCTTTTGCAACTTAAAAAACAATATCCTAAACATTATTTTCTTATTATTTCGACCGGACGAGGCAGTGTATTAGTCAATGCTGCCACACAACTTGCAACATGCAAAACAACAGTTGATGCAATAGTACAGATAGGAACGCCTATTTACGATGGCATGTATCCAAATCCAACCAAATGTTCTTTATTTTTTAACATTTATAATGATATTCCATATAATTTTAAATTTCCTTTAAATCATGCTCATTTAACCATACAAAATATGTACAATCCTTCTAAAAAATTCAAACCTTATAATATTTTATTATTAGTAAACAATACACATCTGTCGTTACAAAAATTATTTATTCCGCCCGCAAAAAATGCCTGTCTTTTAATTGGCGCTCAATTGCTTTATGTCTGCAAAGAAGCAAATACCTTGTTTACGAATTATCGTAATGTATGGGGCTCTATCAGCGACAAGAAACCTAAAACAAATCTTCTGATGGGAACGATGCAAAACAAACTTCCTTACACAAAAAGCCCAACAAGAAACGAATTAGCTTTGAGTGGCAAAAATAGTGATATTTATAACACCTATTGGAATCAATCCTTAAAAACGCAACAAAAAAGAACTCGCGCTGGCACCTCGATGAAAGACCATGTTCAGGTTTCTGTTGGCACAAAATTACGATCCCAATATTCTGCGCAAGCAAAACCTTTACAAAAGCTCGCTTACCAAACTACTTAAAACACTTCGTTCGCTTGTCTCTAGATAAACCGTTGCGAAGAGTGATTGTCCTTTAAATTTATCGCTGGCAATCACTAATCCATTGCTACTAAAATCTAAATAAGGCGAATCGATTTGAGAAGGATCACCGCACAACACTATTTTGCTTCCTTGACCTACTCGACTTAATAATGTTTTTACTTCGTGAGGACTTAGATTTTGCACTTCATCAAATAAAATATATTGATAAGGAATCGATCTACCACGCATATACGTAATTGCTTCAAGACTTAATTTATCTTGATGAATCAAGTCGCTTACGGAACCAAAAGATGTTTTTTTATCTTTTGATTTATGTTTTTTATATTTTTTTCCATTGTGCTGATCTTGTTCCTCTGAATCTTCTTTTTGTGCTTCAGAAACATGTTGCGGTCGAGATTTATTCACCCCGTGCAAAATAACTTCAACATTATCAAAAATAGGCTGCATCCAAGTATGTAATTTTTCTTGCACATCACCTGGCAAATAACCAATATCTGGTCCTAGAGGAATAACCGGACGAGATACCAATAATTTTTGATACGATTCTGCCATCAAAACTTCGTACAATCCTGCAAGAAGCGCTATGAAGGTTTTTCCTGTTCCTGCTGGTCCAATAAGCGAAACAAAATCTATAGCAGGATCAAATAATGCATCCAGTGCCATAAGTTGTTGCGGATTGCGAGCTTCGAGCGGCCATGATAACTTTGGTCCATGCACAGGAATAAAGGCTTTATTACCACCGATATAACGAAAAACTCGATAGTTAAAAGGATTATGCTGGCTTTCTGCTAAAATATATTCATTGATTACAAAAAGATTTTCTTTTGCCATCTCGCGTACGATATCAGGAACTTCTTGTTTTAATTGCACGGAAGGAACAGCGACTTTAACCCATCCTTTGTAAAATTCATCCTGAGGAACATAGCCTTTTAAATAATCTTCTGCCATAAGCCCGATAACATCAGCTTTAACGCGTGCATTTAAATCTTTAGAAATGAATTTAACATCGTATCCCTGCTTTTTATAATACAAAGCTGTTAATAAAATTTCATTATCAACGATTCCTGTGTTCAGCGGCGAATCTTCACTATAATTTTCGGGAACAAAAAGAATTTTTAATGAACTACCATCTTCTGTATGAACACCTTCGCTCAAATTACCTTTGTCGCGCAATTGATCTAAATAGCGAACAGTCTCACGTGCATTTTTACCTCTTCCTGAACTTTCTCGTTTAAACTGTTCTAACTCTTCTAGTACCATGATAGGAATACCAACTAAAGATCCATGGAAAGCAAACATAGATCGCGGATCATGAAGTAATACATTGGTATCAAGAACATACATTTTTTTGAATTGCTCGTTTTGATTAGGCATGATTACCTCACTTCATAGTTAGAAAAAGGTTTTACAAATACCAAGAAACGAGCTTAGCATCGAGTTGCTAGCATTCACAATTAAATAGCCTTAAAATTATCGTAAACCAACCAAGATCAATACATTTTGTTATTTTTTTTTAAAAAAATACCTGTTATAGTAGGTAAAAAATATTTTTCCTTTTTGAAAGAGTCGTATGAGCGCGCATAATCATAATAATGTTCCTCGAGCTGAATTAGAAGATAAGTTATATCGTTTACGTCACTCAGCGGCACATTTATGTGCTCATGCTGTTTTGGAATTATTCCCTGAAACACTTTTAACTATAGGGCCACCTATAGAAGATGGATTCTTTTATGATTTTCTACCTGCAGAAAATTTTAAACTTGATCAATTGCCCCTTATCGAAGAACGAATGCACGAAATTGCTCGACGCAATCTTGCTTTAACGCACACAGAAGTCTCAAAAGAAGAAGCTCGCGCTCTTTTTAAAAACAATCGCTTTAAACTTGAATTGATTGAAATCATTCCAGGTGATACGGTTGGCATTGCTCGTCAGGGAGAATTTTATGATTTATGTCGTGGTGGTCATGTTAATTTTACGAATGAAATCACTTCTTTTAAATTAACCGGCATTTCTGGGTCTTATTGGAAAGCTGATAGAAATGGCACCCCCTTGCAACGTATTCATGGCATTGCTTTTTTAACTTCTTCAGATCTTGATAATTACGAAAAACGTATTCAAGAAGCCCAGCTATACGATCATCGCAAATTAGGAAAGCAACTTGATTATTTTTCTTTCCACGATGAAGGTCCTGGATTCCCGTTTTTTCATGCAAAAGGAAAATTAGTTATTAATGAATTAATGCGTTTTATGCGATCTACGCTTAAAGAAGCTGATTATCAAGAAATAGAAACTCCTTTTATGCTTTCTGATGAGCTTTGGCGCCGATCTGGTCATTATCATTTTTATCAAGATAAAATGTATTTTTCCGTCATTGATGATCGATCATTTGCCATCAAACCGATGAATTGTCCTGGATCAATATTATTATATAAAGAGCGCCCACGATCTTACAGAGAGCTGCCGATGCGTCTTAATGAATTTGGAAAAGTGCATCGTCATGAGCTTTCTGGAGTGCTACACGGTCTTTTTAGAGTTCGTGCTTTTACGATTGATGATACGCATATTTATTGTACTCCCGAACAGATTGAACATGAAATTTTAAAAAATTTATCAATCATTTCATCGGTCATGAAAAAATTTGGATTTACGAATCTCAAAATTGGTCTTTCTACAAAACCAGAAACAGCAATGGGCGATGATCTTTTATGGGAAAAAGCTATCACAGGGCTTAAAAACGCACTTGAAAAAGCTGGTCTTGTTTATACCATTCAAGAAGGCGAAGGCGCATTTTACGGACCTAAAATCGAAATAAAAATGCTCGATTCGATGGAACGAGAATGGCAATGCGGAACGATTCAACTCGATTTTTTTCAACCCGAAAACTTTGATTTACAATATACTGGTTCTGATGGCTCTTTGCATCGACCAGTTATTATTCATCAGGCTATTTATGGGTCTTTAGAGCGTTTTTTTGCTATTTTACTTGAACACTATAAAGGACATTTACCTTTCTGGCTTGCTCCAGTACAAGTTAAAATTTTGACTATTTCTGATGATCAAAAAAAATATGCAAAAAGTATTTATGAGTTCCTTACATTAAATAAGCTCAGAGTTGTATGTGATGATTCATCTGATACCCTTTCTGGTCAAATTAAAAATGCTCAATTAGAAAAAATTCCTTGGATGCTCGTTCTTGGAAAAAAAGAAGAGGCCGATCAGACCATTACGTTGCGCTATAATAACGGAAAGCAACATTCAGGGCTCACAAAGGAAGCTTTGCTCAATATGGCGCAAGAACTTTTATAATCATATTTTTATCAATTTTTTCTAAAAATAAAAAAAATATTAGAAAAAAAATTAATAAAAATTGAAAAATTATTGACTTTTTTTATAAGAAATCAGTACGATCATAAATGTAACCATCTGCGCACGTACGTGAAAAAAGTACCAACCCAAAACGGGAGAGTATCATGGCAGTAAGAAAAAAGACTGCAAAGCGTAAAACAGCTTTAAAACGTAAAGCAGCTCCAAAAAGAAAAGTTGCTAAACGTAAAACAGCTTCTACTAAAAAAAGAGTTGTTAAGCGTAAAGCTGCCAAAAGAAAGGCAGCTCCTAAGCGTAAAGTTGCTAAAAAGCGCCGCGCTGTCGCCAAGAAAGTTGCTTCAAAATCTGTTGAAAGCAAATAAGATTGGCAAAAATAAAATCACCCGCTTTGTAAAAATCGCGGGTGATTTTATTTTAAATCTATCTACAAACTATATTCTTAGTTTGTCATCAAAACATCATTTTGATATGATATCTTTATTAATTAGCTAGCTGGCGGAAAAACGAAAGCTACCATATTAACAAAAACAACAATATTTAAAATTCTGTAAGAAAGTAACGTAAAGTTCATTTCGAATCCTTTTGAATTATGCATTTAAATCATTTAAAACAAGGTCAAATTTTAAATCTAAATACAAAAAAGTCAATTAATAATTACTACTTTTTTAGATTAATTATAAATACTATATGAGTCTTCTTAATTTTTTATGCAAAGCAAATATTTTTCTTGGCGACCATTATTTTTTGCTTTTTATTAACAGCGTCTCTTTTGCTTTTAAGGTTAGTTTTTTTAGTTTTTTTTCCTTCAAACTATTAAAAACCAAAAAAACTCCTTTCTCTTGGATATGTTTTTTAATTGTGATCGCAAGCTCTGCTGTAGAGGATTTTGGATGGATCGCATCGCTGTTGTATCGAACTTTATTGCCTGCAGCCAACTATCCGCTCATATTATTTTTTGTAAGAGTTGCCTGGATTGCAAATATAGTCAGTTATCAAGCGATCTCTTTATTCATAGAAAGCTTTACCTACAAAAAAAGAATTTCGTGGCATCAATACATATTCATTCCGATAAGCAGTCTGTTTTTTTTATTTTTCTTGTCTAAGTCTGTTTTATTTTATTCTTCAAGAACCCCGCTTGAAGGCTTGATGCAAAAATACCAAGCGATGTATGGCATTCTGATCTTAATTCCCGTTACGCTGGTAGTTTCTTTACAGGCTTTGCATAAAGCTTTGCTTCCTCGCATTTTACGATTACAGCTTAAAACGGCTATTTATTATTTACTGACACCTTGGTTAATAGCAAACTTTTTTCAAGTCTATCCATTTAATTTTATTTTACAGGATATCGCAAGCAATCCATCAGCTGTTGGTATTTCAGCAATATTTTTAATCATCACGCTCTTTTTTTGTATCAGAAAAATTATTGGGTTACGTTTTTTTAATATTCATAGTCACGTGCATGCAACGAATTCAGAAAAGTTTAATTTTGTAAATGACTTTAAAAACACGCTAGAACACTTAGGAACGATCACGAGTTTGAACGAAATACAACTTATTGTGCAACATTTTTTTAATCATGCATTTTCTGTTCCTATCACACGAATACATCTTTATATTCGCACGATTCACACAAGCCACGAAACTTCGCACCAAAATGCAAAATCTCTAGAAAAAGAGATCATGATTGAAAATTTTATTTCATCTGAATTGTTTCAAAAAGAGCTTATCGCGGAACTTAAAGATTCTTCTATGCTCATCAAAGATGAGTATGAATATAATAATTATTATGATCAAACATCTTCTAAAGAAAAAATTATTTCATTTTTAAAAGAAACTAATACAGAAATCTTTATTCCTTTGTGGGACAATAATAAAATTATTGCTTCCATTATCATCGAAAACAATGCTCAAAGCGATCGTCTGTATACCAATATTGAACGCGATGAAATGCTTATTTTTGCAAGTTATCTTTCTAAAATTATTAATCTTTTGCAAAACAGAAATTTGAATGAATTATTAAAACAACGAAAAGATATTATCGAAGAGCTTTACACAAAACACACAGAAATTAATCAATACAAAGAAAGCATTCGATCATTTTTAAGAACCGAAAAAGAAAATAAATTTGGACTTCTTTTTTATAAAAATAAAAAATTTAGCTTCGGCAATAAAGATGCTTCAGACATGCTTACCTTTAATCCAAACACGCAAGCCAGTGATCCTTTAGGAAAAAATTTACATAATTTAGCTCAAAAAGTAGAACAGTACAAAACAACACAAACGCTCTTTGCAAAAGATGCGGTAGGAACAAAATTAGTAGTGACCGCAACGCCGCACCCAGAAAAAAATGGTGTTATTCTTACTTTGCACTATCCAGAGGTCTCTGATGTCTTTAAACAGCTCATTCATTTTATTAAAGATCCTTCAAATTGGGATTATTTGCTCTACCTAGAAACAACACAATCAGGAAAATTAATTAATGATTTAATTCCAGGAAACGGTGAAATTTTACTTAATTTTAAAATTAATCTTTTAAAAGCGGCTTTATCTAAAAAAGCCATTCTTTTGGAATTACCGCAAGAAGACATTATGCCAACTGTCGAACTATTGCATCATATTAGTACGAGAGATACCCTGTATTCGCTTGATTTGCAATCACCTGTGATCGAATCTAATATTCCTATTAAATTATTTGGCATCAACCCTCTCTTTGGCTCTTCAACAGATTTACCACTCTTAGAACGACTTAATAAAACAGGAACGCTTTTTATTAAAAACATTCATTACTTAGACAAAGAATCGCAAGAAGAATTAGCTCATTTTATTAATTACGGTTTTTATCATATTTATAAAAGTGAAAAAAAAGTACAATCTGATGTTCGAATTATCTGCTCTTCTAATCAAAATCTTTCGAATCTTGTTGAAAAAGGTACATTTTCTAAAAATTTATTTAATGCAATTTATGCGACTGCGTTGAACTTCCCTTCTTTGCTAACGTTACCGCTCAACGAAATGGAAACATTATTAGCAGGTTTTAGTCAACAAGCACTTATAGGACAAGATATTGCGAACATAAAACTACTCATGCTTAATGATAAAGATCGAGAAAAAATTATTAATAATAAACCTATCAGTCTGCATGAACTTAAGGTTCGCATTCAAAATATTTTGCTCATTAAAACCAAAAAGAATGATGCTTTAAGAGATACTTATTTTGATCCTGCATACAATGTTTCTGACCCTAAATTAATCGAAGCTGCTCGTCTTGGAAAATATGCTCTCAAAGATCCAAAAATTATGTCGCTTCTTTGGGATAAGTTTAAAAATCAAAATAAAATTGCGCTCTTTTTAGGCGTGAATCGTTCTTCTGTCTATCGTCGCTGTAAAGATTACGGATTAGGTGAATAATTTTTTCTAATAAGCTTAATCAACATCCATAAAACTTCTTGCTTTATTTTTCTTATCTGATAAAATATTACTATATGAATTTAAAAAATGAGGTCATACATGAAGAAAATAAAATTAGTACTGTTTGTTCTTGGATTAACCTGCGCACAAACAACCCAATGCTCGATGGAAACTGCCGCCCTCGTTGCCGCTGGAATTGGCTGTGGCGCGGCTGGAGTATACTTAGAAAAACATTTAATACGTAAAAAAATACAATTTACCATAATACAAAACGCACGAAAGGAATATGAAAACAAGAGGGAAATAGTTGAAAATAGCGAACGCAATCGAAATCAAATCGAAATTTTCGGAGTATTACATCACGCCACTGCTCTAAGAGCAGAAAGAGACCAAAGAGATGCGGAGCGTGCATTTTTACAGAATCCTCAAGCAATCAATAATGCAACAGATCGAAATTTATCTATAAATTTTCACATATCTCAAAAATGTAGCGCTTTTTTACATTACAGCGCAATTGGATTCGGAGTAATTTATTTATTAAAAAACGAACGAACCATTTTTAATATATTATTTAATACAGTAAGTCTTGCAATTTTAGCAAGGCCGTTAATTTTTGGAAATAGAAAAGCAACAAAAACAGAAAATAATATAAAGCTTGAATTTCCATCTGATAATTTTATGAATCATATCGCATATTGTGGCGGTATTCATGGGCTAAAATTTTTAATTGCAAAAGGATTAGGACTACAACTATGAAATTTTTAAAATCATTATTTTTTATACTCGCTTTCAGTGTTGTCAATCAGGCGCAAGGAATGAGTTGGATACGCGATGTGATCAGTGCTCATCCAGTAATAACTGCAGCAACAACAATAGCCGTTCTTTCAATTGGCGGTGCTTATTGCAAAAGAAATCAAAAAATTGACACGCAGAATAGCCAACGTAATCGCGCCCCTATTGATCACGTCGCTATAGCGGCAAGTACAGCTTTAGAGTTAACAGGTTTAGCATTAATTGCATACACACACAACCAAAACCGCTTACTTGAACATTCCATAGCATTAGCAGCAACCAGTGCATTAATTGTAAATAATTATTGTGGCGATAAAACGTCTTCACCAATTCAAACATTAAAAGAATCTTTTTGCGCTACACTTCTATTCACTGGTATAACTGGCACAATAGCTCTTGCTGGAGCAGGCTTAGGAATTGCTGCAAAATCTTTATTTCGTTCATAATTTTTCAAAACCAATTATTCAAATAATCTTGCCAGCCCCGCTTGCAATACTTGTTTTTTATGATATAATTACAATTAGAATATACTATCATAGAAAAAAT
>JACCDT010236857.1_pt1 | contig 13011 bp, 10 predicted proteins | sample 7446291 | NCBI WGS metagenome assembly JACCDT01 (sample SAMN15323446, study PRJNA562643) | freshwater metagenome | isolation source: river surface water | place: USA:Blue River Watershed | collected 2017-08-17
CGAATTGCAAACATCCCATCTTTCACATCTTTAAAGGTAACTACATCACTAACCGCTTTCAAGCTTGTAATTCGATCAATGATACGTAAATCTTTTGTACCCGAAAACACATAAGTTGTTGCTTCATCTAAAACCCGCTTTCCTTTACCGTCCTCATCAATCCACGCTGCTGTTACAGATAAGGTACCTTTTTCCCCTCCTATTACCTTATTAACACTTTCATGGCGAATTGTACCCATTTTGTGCGATTTTAGCGATTCAACAATACTGTTCGAATTATTCCAATAATCATACCCATTAACATCCTCATAATTCAACCACATCCCAACATGATGTGGATGATCTACACGCTCACCTGCACGGGGCGCCATAGGAAAGCCGCGGGTAATGGTTGTACCTTGAGCAGATAAAATGGGGAATAAAACAGCCTTTTTTAACTGAGTTTCACCCGGAAAAAAATAGGATGTGAAATACTTCCCTCCTACCCATACATCAACCTTGTCGGATTTCTTTACAAAAGAAACCTGATCCTGCGAATGGACATAAAAAGATAAAATCAAACAAAGCGAAAATAGTAAGCGTGCCATACAAATAGGTTTAAAGTAAAATTCCGGAGAAATATTCTCCGGAATTAATACAAAATAAGGAAATCAACTTAATTCTAGTATCCTGAATTTTGAGGGAAACCTCCATTTTCGGATAAATCGACTTGTTTTTGAGGAATTGGACGCACATAGTGTCTATCAGCCACGTTCGCAGCAGCATCTGAGTTATATAACTTCACACGCTCTACTAAATTACCCCAACGCTTTAAGTCCATCCAACGGGTTTGCTCGCCTGCTAATTCACGCGCGCGTTCTTCCATGATTAAGTTCATGTCTACAGAAGTAACTTTCATGTTTTCTGACTTTCCTGCAGCAGCAGCACGAACACGAACCGCATTAATTGCAGCAACTGATTCAGCTTGCTTACCTAATTTAAATTGAGCTTCTGCTAACATTAAATAAGTATCCGCTAAACGATGAACGAAATAATCACGTGAACCATTTTCGTAAGTCATATCTGGACGAAGTGGATCAAAGAATTTCTTCAATGTTGGGAACAATGCAAAGTTATACAAACTTGGAACCAACACTTGATACTTCTTAGCCTTACGTTCTTCCAAAGACATCTCGTAACCTGGGATATAAATCGTAGTATCCCCTGCCTTGTAAGTAACTGTAGCTTTTGAACCGTCGAAAGTCGTGTTATAAGTTCCTGGCTTGTTCGACAGCCAAGTATCCTTAAACGTCTTCTTATAACGAGTATCATTCACCCGATCAGCAAAAACAGTATTCAATAAATAGGGAGTTGGCTTTAACCGCTTGAACGGTCGACCATTCACTACATCACGTTGCATACCAGGTTGAACGTCATATTGCATACCGAAGTATAAGTGTAATTTATTTCCTTGGTTATCCACAAAACCATTCGTCAATGGATCATTTGTATACTGTACCGAGAAAATAACCTCATCATTAATTTGATTTGCTTGATCAAAAACGTTATCAAAATCTGGCAACAATTTAAAACCGTAGTTATTAATTACATTATTACATAAAGTTGCAGCGTTTGCATAATCAGAAGCTTCAGCAAATTTTGAGGAAGCACGCGTCAAATAAACTTTAGCTAATAAGTTTTCTGCCGCAGCTTTTGTCGCACGACCATAGTCAGAAGATGCCTTCTTATTTTCTAAAGCAGGAATAGCTGCTAATAAATCGGCTTCAATTTGCTTATAAACCGCTTGCTCAGTCGCACGTGTAGCTGTTTTCGTTGGACCCGTTGTTTCTTTCAAACGTAAATCCAAAGGACCAAACTGTTGAACCAAAATAAAGTAATAATGCGCACGCAAATACTTCATTTCAGCTACACGCTGTGCTTTAACGGCTTCCGTCATTCCGGTCACAGAAGGAGCACGATCAATAACCGCATTAATTGTATTGATACCTTTGTAGGTCTCATCCCATAATTCAGCTAAAATAACAACGGAAGATGTCAACTGAGAATCATAAAAGTGAAAACCTTTATATGATCCGTCTGCACCAGCAGAGTAAATGTCTGTCCCATATTCCGACATGGTTAACCCACGTTCAGTAGCATAAAATGAACGCAACGGTGTGTAAGCTGCATTCGTAGCTGCAATAAAACCTGGCGTAGTAGCGATGTAGTCATTACTAATGGAAGAAATAACATTCTCCTTTAATAAGTCACTACAAGAGGCTGTACCTAGCATAATCGCTGAGGCTAAACCTAACGTTTTAAGTGAATTTTTGATATATAAACTTTTCATTATTCCGGAGATTAAAATTTAATATTTAAACCAAATGTAGAAACTTGCGTTGCTGGAGTAACGTTATTATCTACGTTACCATTTGACGTTTCTGGGTCAACCCCATTTTCTTTGCTACGATATTTCGAGAAGATAAATGGTTGCTGAATGCTCGCATAAACACGTAGAGAGGATAATCCTAACTTCTGAGCAGTCTTCGCTGGGAAAGTATATCCTACGTTAATGTTACGAACTTTAATGAAAGATCCATCAAAATACATAATAGCTGTATTATATGCTGGAAACTCTTGGTTAAAGTTAGGACGTGGATAATAAGCATTTGGGTTATTTGGAGTCCAGTAATCTACTTTAATCTGGTTATAACGACCCTGCAAGTAGTTTGAGTTTTGATGGAACTTCGAAACAATCTTTTGTCCTTGACGCGTGAAGATAAAGAATGACAAATCAAATCCTTTATAAGAAAAACGGTTGGTGATACCGCCTGTCCATGATGGAACATCTGAACCTAACAACACACGGTCATCCGCTGTAATTTTACCATCTCCGTTTGAGTCAGCAACTTTAATTTGGCCAACAGAGAAACCTTTCGCTTTCGCATCTGCGGCTTCAGCCACTTGCCAAATACCTTCATACTTATAATCATAGTAAGAATTCAAAGGCTTGCCAATGAACCAACGGTTACCTACGTCATCCTTAGCTCCATTATACAAGGAAACAATTTCCTCTGTATTCTTGTAGAAAGTAAAGTCGGTAGACCATTTGAAGCCATTTTCAGCATCCACATTCACTGTAGATAAGGATAATTCAATACCTGTATTCTTAGTCTCTCCTACGTTACGAGTAACGGCAGCAAAACCAGTTGAAGTTGGTAATTGATCTGACAACAACAAATCCGTAGTATTCGTTTGGTAGTATTCAACAGATCCAGAAACCTTTCCTCTCCATAAGCTAAAGTCAGCTCCAATGTTCTTTGAAGTAGAAGTTTCCCACTTCAAATCGGCATTACCAATGGTATTAGGACGATATCCATACGCTGCATTGTTGTTCCAAGCATACGAAGTTCTTCCTTCCAAACCTTGAGTTTGGTATGGTGAAAGACCTTGGTTACCTACTTGCGCCATCGATGCACGTAACTTTAACTCATCAATGAAGGTTAAACGCTTCATGAAGTTCTCTTGGTGAAGGTTCCAACCCAAGGCAACACCAGGGAAGTTACCCCACTTCGTGTTTTCACCGAAACGAGATGAACCATCACGACGAGCAGTAACTGTTAACAAGTACTTGCCTTTGTAGTCATAATTGATACGAGCCATGTAGGAAGCAATTGTCCATTGAATAAGGTTTGATCCAATTCCTTGAATAGAAGATGCATTTCCTAAATTGAAAAATGACTGCGTTTCCACCGGTACACCCAACACACTTTGAGTGAATTGTTCATAATTATCACGTTGCATAGACTGCAAAGCTGTCACACCAATGTTATGATCTTTGATTTGCTTGTTATACGTTAAAATATTCTCAAGCGTATAATTAAATCCAAATCGATTATCCGTCGTAGCTGTCGGATTACCTCCTTTAATAGCATTTGTTAAAGCACCATTAAATTGACCATTACGAGAAATCGTAAAATCAGGACCAAAATTCACACGGTATTTCAAGCCCTTTGCAAGTTGTAATTCTGCATAAACACTATTGAAAATACGGTATTTACGTGTCTCATCAATTTTCGCACCTTTAACAATTTCATTTAATGGGTTTGTTAATAAGGCATCGTCTGTTTGTTGGAAAATCAAATTACCAGAATCATCAAATGCACGAGCTAATGGGTTCTGAGATAATAAGAAACCATAAGGGTTTAAGTTAGCACCATTCGTTAAACCGTACATACCGTAAGATGAGATACCTACTTTTAACGCTTTATTTACTTGGTGATCAACATTCACACGTAAAGAATAACGCGTAAAATCTAATCCTTCAATAATACCTTTATCTTGGAAATAACCCGCATTGATTGAGAATTGCGTCTTTTCATTTCCACCTTGAACACCAATCGCGTGGTTTTGTTGGAAACCTTTTCTAACCATTAAATCTTGGTAATCAGTCGTACGACCTTTCGCAATACCATCTAATTCAATAGCAGTAAATAATTTTGAATCTGCATATGCGTCCATCACTCCTGTAGGGACCAAATTACCATTTGCATCCTTATAAGTACCAATTGTACGACGCGATTCACGCTTCATTTCTGCATACTCAGCACCTGTGAACAAATTGATTTTATCCAAAGTTTGTGTTGAACCCACATAAGTATCATAAGAAATTACCGTTTTACCATCTTTAGAACCACGCTTCGTAGTAATCAATACAACACCGTTCGCACCACGAGCACCATAAATAGCTGTAGCCGTTGCATCTTTCAAAATTTCCATCGAAGCAACATCATTCGGGTTCATATCTTCGTAACCGCTCGATAAAGGAATACCATCTACGACATATAAGGGATCGTTACCTGCATTAAATGAACGACGACCACGAATCAATACCTTCGGTACCGTACCTGGTTTAGATCCCGATTGAGCAACGTCAACACCCGCAACACGTCCTTGCATCGCTTGCCCCAAGTTGGTAATCGGCATCTCCGTAATTTGCTTAGATGTAACGGAAGAAATTGCCCCTGTTAATTGGCTTTTCTTTTGCGTACCGTAACCAACAACCACAACTTCTGTCAAAGCTTTCGTATCTGTTGCTAATGCAACGTTGATTTGGGACTTGTTACCAACAGTAACATCTTGGGAATTAAAACCAACAGATGAAAATGTTAAAACAGATGAACCCGAAACTGTAATTTTGTAGTTTCCATCCGCATCAGAAGATATCCCTTTGGAAGTACCTTTAATTGAAATACTAGCCCCCGGGATACCTGATCCATCATCAGAGGCAGTCACTCGACCAGTAACCGTTCGGTCCTGAGCAAGCATTTGAATTCCCATTAGCACGAAAAACATACTAAAGAGAACCTTGGAAAGTAATTGTTTTCTCATAGGTTAGAAAAATTTTAGTTTAAGGTTTGCAAAGTAAAATTGATCTTAGCCCACAACGCTTCGCAATCATTGTGACTAAGCTGGTCTTTAAATTTTATATCATCTCGCCGATGCAACCAGTCCTTCTGCGAAAATCTCTTCAAAATCAAGTTCAGTAAACGTTTACGATAGACGATCCGATTTATAAACTTGTTATTTTCATCTTTTGGCATTCCTGCTTGAGTTCTTTAACCCTATAAAGCAGCACACAACAATGATATACTCTAATAATAATGATAATTATCCAATTTTTAAGCGAATGCGCGCTCCCTCATTAGACCTTCTTTCATCACACGCAAAGCACCAAAGATTAAATTATACACCGATTGTGGGTTAATTTTCATTGAATCTGATATTTGATCAGTATCCATATTCTGAAAATAACGCAGCGAGATGGCTTCTCTTTGACGCTTACTCAACAAATGCAGGCAACGAGCTAATTGTTTATTTGTACGTATATCTTCTTCATACTTAATCAATATGGCTTCTTGAGATGGATCGGCTTCCATATAGTCCATCATGTAATTATTGTGGTGTACATGATATTTTAATTGCGTTTCCATATGACGAATAAGCTTCCGCTTAATGGATGCCATCAAATAATATTTTACACTTGTCGTGGGTCCAATTGTTGCATGGTTACGCCACAACTCAACGAACAAATCATGTAAACAATCTTTTATCAACTCTTTGTCGGCTGTAACGCCCATAGAATAAGAATACAAAGGCTGAACAAAATGCTGATACAATTCGGAGAAGGCGCGCTGATCACCAGCACGAAATTTATCCCAAATTGCCACCTCGTCAATAATCACTTTTTTACTCATCATCATGGATTTGTACTTTTCTTTTAACAGGAGATGCGCATAGAAATTTAAACACACTCACATGCTCTAATATAAACAAGCATAATATTAAAATTCAATGATTTTATTTAATTTTTTTCCGTAAACGATTACGGAAACGATTACATTTTATTTTTTTTAAAAATGTCACCCTAAATCCGAGCAAAATTTGTGCAACTTTGAAAAATTTAAAATATTCAAGCAATAGTATTATTAGCATAATCCCAATATGAGTAAGAAATTAAAAACGACGGATGCCACACTTTTGGTTATGGGTTCCATGATCGGTTCAGGTATATTTCTAGTAAGTTCCGAAGTAGGGCGTTCTCTCACTTCACCCATTTGGTGGATTGGCACCTGGATTCTAACAAGTTTTTTAACCATTACAGGAGCCTATGCTTATGGAAAACTGTCGAGTAAGTTCCCTGCGACCGGTGGACAATACATTTATTTAAAAGAGGCCTATAATCCGCTAACAGGATTTCTGTTTGGCTGGACGACATTCTTAGTTATTCAAACGGGTACTATTGCTGCTGTTGCTGTCGCATTCGCCAAATACACAGGATTTATTTGGCCAAACTACATCAATGATGTTCCTATGCTTGGTTCATACATAACATCCCAACAAATTTTAGCGGCGCTGTTAATCGTCATCTTAACTGGCGCTAACCTAAAAGGAATTTCTTTTGCTGCAATCATTCAAAATGTATTTACCATAACCAAAATTGGAGCAATCGTTCTCATTATACTGATTGGATTGTTCGTTGGCATACAAAATGAATGGATTCATTTTACTAATTTCTTTGTGGAAGGCAGTACTTTAAATCCACTTACGAATAAAGTAGAATATGTAACAACCACTACCCTATTGAGTATTTTTGGTGCGGCCATGATTGGACCATTATTTTCATCTTCTGCATGGAACAATGTAACCTTTGCAAGTCAGGATTTTGAACACCCACAAAAAACAATTGCCAAAGGTTTGGTTTACGGATCTACTTTAGTATGTGCCTTATATCTGTTGACAAATTTCGCTTACTTAGCCATATTGCCTTTGCAAGGTGACCCAAATGGCCCAACAAGCTATTTAAGGGGAATTATGTTTGCCAGCCAAGATCGTTTAGGATCAGCAGCGCTTCAAACGGTTCTTGGAAACATAGGAGCTCTCGTTATGGCTATTTTGATTATGATATCCACATTTGGATGTAATAATGGAATTATCTTAGCGGGAGGACGTCTATTCGAAGCAATGGCCCATGACAAATTGTTTTTCAAGAAAGCAGCAGAAGTAAATAAAAACAATGCACCTGCCTATTCCCTGATTATTCAAGGTATTTGGGCCATTTTACTCTGCTTCTCAGGTTCCTACAATAGCTTGCTGGATTTCACCGTATTTGCCATTTTGCTATTTTATTTCTTGACGGTATTAGCTGTATTTAATCAACGAATTATGCAGGAAAAATTAGCTCTAAAAGACCAAATCTTATTTGCCTCTTATTTAATCTTACTCTTATTGATTTCAATTAATCTTTTATACACGAAAACTGTACCTTCATCGATTGGATTAGGTATCGTATTAGCAGGTATTCCTTTTTATTACTTGATGAAAAAAAGAGAAACCAACTAAAGCGTTTTAAACCAAGAAGCTAGGCGATCAAACCAATATTCTTCAGTCGTCTTATTGGTTAAACCAAAACCATGGCCGCCTTTAGCCATAACATGCAAATCTACTAACACTTTATTGCTAGCTAAAACGGCAGCATAGTTCAATGAATTTGCAACAGGAACGGCCCCATCATCTGATGCATGGACAAGGAATGCCCTCGGGGTATTCGAATTTACTTGTTCTTCATTCGAAAAAAGATGTAGAAGTTCTTCCGTCTTATTCTGGCCTAATAAACTAGCCACAGAGCCTTGGTGACTGTATGACCGGAAAGTAACCACAGGGTAAATAAGTATTTGGAAATCTGGCCGTAAATTTTGGCCATCATTGATTTTCGTATAATCGACTGTATAGTGCGTTGCGGCGCTTGCAGCTAAATGCCCCCCCGCTGAAAAACCCATCACACCGATCTTCGTTGAATCTACATTCCATGCATTAGCTTGTTGGCGCGCTACCCGAATTGCCTGTTGGGCGTCTTGCAAAGGCGCAAAATGTTTCTCCAATTGACGTATGCTATCAGGCAAACGATAATGTACGACCATGGCATGAACGCCGATTTCATTCAATTTCCGAGCGATATCACTTCCTTCATGGGAGGCCGCTAAAATCCGATACCCACCACCCGGAAAAATGATCACCATCGGTTTCTTCCCTTTTTCATTACCGGAAGATAAATAAAGCGTATAAACGGGATTGGTGACATTCGAAATACGTAAAATCCCTCCAGTGGTGGCTGAACTTTCCAAATTAGTTCCTTCAATATAATTGGGAATTTCACCCGGGTACAAATTTTGAGGAACTTGCGCATGCGCAGAAAGCAATGTCATCATAAGGCCAATAGTCAAAATATACTTCATCATGCAATCGTTTTTTGTTTTTCAGTCGTAATTAATACAACGGCAAATAAAATCAGGAAGCTTGCCAAAAGCAATCCAATACTTAAAGGCTCATCTAAAATAATATTACCTAAAATTAAAGCGATTACCGGATTAACATAGGTATAAGTTGCCACCAAGGTAGCATCACAAGCCTTCGACAAATAGCCAAACAGCGAAAATCCTAGCATACTGCCAATTAAGGCTAGGTATAAAAATACCGACCAAGCTTTGAATGGAATAGCGGTGATCTGAATCAAATTAAAATCCCCATGATAGAAACTGATAATTGAAACGACAAAGGCTCCAAAAAGCATTTGAATTGCACATACTTGTGTAAAATGATAGGTATTTGCTGCAGTAACTTGAATCCGAAAAACGCCTATATTCCAAGCAATGACAGCGATCGCCAAATACAGAATACCCATTAAATAATCTTGTTCTTGACCTGAAATTGCCAGTGATTTTTGTGAGGCTAAAGCTATGATACCGAAAAGACCAATTCCTGTTGCCAAGGCTTTGCGAATGCTAGGTTTACGACCATCTAGCCAAAAGAATAAAACCAATAAAGATGGTCCTAAAGCCATAAAGACAGAGGAAAAACCCGAAGGTACAATTCGACCAGCTAGTGACATAAATCCATTACCCAACGCGATCAACAGAATACCTGCTTGTAAATGGACTCGGATATGTTTGGCAGACATCCGTTTCCAATGTTTACCGGCAATTGACCAAATCAGTAAAAGAAATCCCGCTGTGTAATTTCGAGAAAATGTAATAACCAAAGGAGGCAAATAGTCCAATAAAATTCGCACACTGAGGAAAGTAGATCCCCAAATCAGATACAATAACCCTAAGGATATCATAACGCGCGGTGTTATGGACGCCTGTTTAATCATGCAATAAATCGGGTCTCCGTTCTATCGTACGCTTGACAGCTTGTTCATGCCGCCATGCCTCGATTAATTTATCATTACCCGAACGTAGAATCGCTGGAACATCCATACCTTCGAATGAAGCAGGTCTAGTATACACAGGTGGAGCTAATAAACCATCTTGAAAAGAATCTGTCAAAGCAGAGCTCTCATCTCCAATTGCTCCAGGAATCAAACGAATAATCGCATCAGCAGTGACAGCAGCAGCTAATTCCCCTCCTGATAAAACATAATCACCAATCGAGATCTCTTTAGTAACGTATTTTTCTCGAACACGCTCATCAATTCCTTTGTAATGTCCACATATAAAAATCATATGTTGGCAAAGGCTAAGTTGATTTGCTAATCCTTGCTTCAGGACAAGTCCATCAGGCGAGAAAAAAATAACCTCATCATACGCTCTCTCCGACATCAATTGGTCCAAGCAACGCGTCAACGGCTCGATGGCAATAACCATTCCAGCACCACCTCCAAAAGGATAATCATCAATCTGCTTATGCTTTTTGGTTGAAAAATCATGTAAATCATGCAATACAACTTCCACAAGTCCAGCATTCGCCGCACGCTTGCAAATCGAATATTCGAAAAAACTCGACATTAAGTTAGGTACTACTGAAATTATATCAATCCGCATCATAAGACTCATTCATATATACATCCAAAAGCCCATCAGGCAAATGGGTCATAACCACTTTATTTAGTTTATCAACCTTAGGGACAATTTCATCCGTTAAGGGAATCAGAACCTCAACCCCTTGATAAATCATGATAATCACATCTTGTGCGCCTGTTGAATAAACTTCCTTGACGGTTCCTAAAGCACCTAATACCTGATCATTTACTTGATAATCAACAAGTTCATGGTAATAGAATTGATCATCTTTCAATTTTGGTAACAGGGCAACAGGTAAAAACAATTTTGAACCTACGAGCTCTTTCGCGGCATCTAAGGATTCAATCCCCTCAAGGTTCATCAAATTCAAGTTTTCGCGAATCTGTAAATCTTCGATAAAATAGGGAACCATTTCATTCCCTTGTTGGACAAACACCGCATCCAAATCTTCGTATTCATACGGATCATCTACATCCATAAATACGTGAAATGCTCCTTTTAATCCATGCGGCTTCGCGAGATAGCCTAATTCAAAATATTCTGTCTTTGCCATAGGTACAAAAAAAAATCATACAAACTTGATAAACAAATCTGTATGATTCTTTAAAATTAATAAAAATTATTCAGCAGCAGCCTCTTCGCTAGCTTCAGCAGCCGGAGCTTCTTCAGCAGCCGGAGCTTCTTCAACTGCAGGAGCTTCCTCAGCAGCTGGCGCATCTTCTACTGCAGGAGTTTCCTCAACTGCAGGAGCTTCTGCTACTACTTCGTCAACTTCAACACCTGTTGCTTCTTCTTCAGCCTCATTGATTGCTTCTACAACACTTGCAACGATAGCTTCGTCAGCAACTTTGTTTTTAGCAGCGATAACCTCAGCACGAGCTGATGATACTTTCGCTTCAGCTTCTAAACGAGATGCTTTCGATTTTGCTTTTGATTGAGCTAATTTAGCGTTGCTTGCTTCTACTTGCTTCGCTTTTTCTACTTTCCAAGCTTCAAATTTCGCATCCGCTTGTTCTTGTGTCAACGCACCTTTCAATACACCTACTTGTAAGTGTTTTGCATACAAAATACCTTTTGAAGAAAGTACCGCACGCGCTGTATCAGTTGGTTGAGCACCATTTAATACCCATTGAATCGCTTGTTTTTCGTTCAAAACGATTGTTGCTGGATTGGTGTTAGGATTGTATGTTCCGATTTTCTCTACGAATTTACCGTCACGAGGTGCACGAGCATCTGCAACAACAACATCGAACATTGCTAACTTATTGCGTCCACGACGCGCTAATCTAATTTTAACAGCCATTATATATGGGTTTGTGAAGGATCTCGTCCCTCGGTTAATAAAAATGTCTGCAAAAATAGGAATTTAATCCTACAATACAAACATGAAAAATGAGAAAATAAACCGATAAGCCGAATTCTGTAAGCATTTGCATGCCCTCTTATCATTTATCTTGACGAATACTTACGCATTCGCTCGAGCAATCTACCCACTGACATCGGACGAGCAACCCTTTTGTCTTGCGACAGTCAGCCTATTTGATCTTGCAACCCGTGAGGTTTACCTATGCCTAACTTGTCACCAAATTAGCGGTGGGCTCTTACCCCACCTTTTCACCCTTACCTCGAAAGGCGGTAATTTTCTGTGGCACTAGCTGTAGAACCTTACGATCCCCCTTCCTGTTAAGAAGCACGGCGCTCTTTGTTGTTCGGACTTTCCTCTTTAAAAAGCGATAAGATGGTTTATTTTCTCAAGGCAAAAGTACGACTATTTTCTTAGCTCCCAATTTCCTTGTATTTCTCCGGAAACACTCAAGCCTACTGGAGTATAGGAAATCTGCTGAATTTGAACATTGCCATTAGACAAGGTCAATCCCCATGAATTTTGCTTTAGTAAGGACAATGCATCTTTCCCAGACCACCTATAGGTGTTTAACGATTTTATCATTTTATGCTTAACATGCGCACGCATGAAAAATGGTAAGCCGCTAATCGATAGGTCCTTTACATGAACCCCTATCGTATTCGCATTCATTTGAACAGGCAGAATCGTAAAATTGGCTACCGATTGAACCTTTGCATAACCCTTAAGCGCCACGTGTAATCCTAAAGAATCCCCTTGAATACTTAATTGATCCTCATTTAAACGTAATTCCCGCAACAATATGGATTTCAATTTTTCATAGGATATCAACACTTGAAAAGGCAAGGCCTGATTCTGATACTTCATCTCAAGCCAACGATTTGTTTGGACGTTCAAGGTATCTCCCACGGATAAAGCGGTTCGAACCACCAATTTCCCTGTCAAACCTTCAGCTTTAAACTGCAAAGCATGCAAATCGACATCTGCGGCTCTTAAGGCAATTGACCCCAAGGGACTTGAATAATTCATACGAACTTGGTTCACTAAATTAGCTAGAGAATTGAGGCTAAGTGCCTGGTTCAACTGAGTCAAAACACGTTCCTGCATATTCGGCAATTGCCTTTGCAATAAAGGGTCAACAACGCCGTGAACCTGAACAGGAAAGCCAAGTAAACGAATCTCGGGTTTAGAAATCCACTGATAATTAACATGAAGTTGATCAACCTGGTGATGGTTTATATCCTGCCAATTCCACTGAAAATCAACATTCAAATTACTTTTCGCCTGTAATAAACCTGTATTAATCCC
>JACCDT010344831.1_pt1 | contig 13010 bp, 11 predicted proteins | sample 7446291 | NCBI WGS metagenome assembly JACCDT01 (sample SAMN15323446, study PRJNA562643) | freshwater metagenome | isolation source: river surface water | place: USA:Blue River Watershed | collected 2017-08-17
CCGCGCGGGCCAGTTTATTCTTCTGGACTGCATGCTTTTCCATAGCGGTGGGTTCAACCAAAGCGATCGAAAAAGACGTGCCGTCAATCACGTGTACAACATCCCGTACTTCAAGCAGCAGATCAGGCTGGCGGGCAACATCGATCAGCAGAAGCTGACCGCAGAACAGAGGGAGATTTTCGGGCTCGTTTACCAGGAGCCTGGCTCGATCGAGGAGTATCTCGGCGTGCGGCAGGGGCGGCCTGCGCCATGAACCATCGTTGGGAGAAGCTGGGCCGGCTGTACTGTCCTCCTGCCGTCGGGAGACATCCCAAGCTTCTGACGCATGCCGCGAACCCCCTGCCGGTATTCCTGGAGGGCGATGTCTACCGAATCTTCTACAGCGGCAGAGATTCCAGCAACCGGTCATCGATCGGAGCGGTGGATGTCGATCTGCTACGGGCTACGGTGGTACGGGATCATGAGGAGCCCTGGTTCGAGCACGGCCCCCCTGGCAGTTTTTACGCTGATGGCGTGAGTATCGGCAACTGCTACCAGGTTCAGGGCCGGCGGTACATGCTGTTCATGGGCTGGCAGGCGTCAGCCCATGAGCACTGGCGAGGCGATATCGGCCGACTGGAGGTGCGTCCCGATCTGACGTTGAGTCTCGACGGGGACGCGCCTTTTCTGGGGAGTGACCCCATCGATCCGGTGAGTCTGTCCTACCCATGGGTCATGGGCAGTGATCTGGAGGGCTACCGCATGTGGTACGGCTCCACGATGTCATGGGACGCCGGAAACGGTGAAATGCTGCACGTACTCAGATACGCCACGTCATCGGACGGCCACCGCTGGCAGCGCCAGGGGCTCGCGGTTCCCTATGAGCTGGGGCTAGCGCAGGCGTTCTCGCACCCGACGGTGATGCGCGACGGCGCGGATGGCTACCAGATGTGGTTCTCTTACCGGGGTGGGCCCGGACGTGCCTACAGGATCGGCTATGCATGCAGTGAGGACGGCCTCGCCTGGCGGCTCGCCTTGGATCAGGCTGGTATCGACGTGTCCGCTGCCGGTTGGGATTCCGAGATGGTCGAGTATCCCTTCGTGTTCAGTCACGCCGGGCGGCATTACATGCTCTACAACGGCAACGGGCACGGGAGGTCCGGCTTTGGCCTGGCCGTGCTGACCGAAACCTGAGGGGCAGGGGAGTCCATGAGGTGAGGCAGCTGTTTCGATACGCGCTGGTTGGTATTGCAAGCAACCTCGCGGGCTACCTGCTGTACCTGCTCATCACCCATGCGGGCGTGGCGCCGAAGCTGGCGATGACGCTTCTCTATGCCGTTGGCGCTGCGCTGGGCTTTGTAGGGAACCGGACGTTCACTTTCGGACATACTGCCGCGGTGCGACAAGCGGGCTTGCGTTATGTTCTGTCCCACCTCCTGGGATACTTCATCAACCTGGCCATACAGATCATCATGGTGGACAAGCTGGGATTCGCGCATCAGCTGGCGCAGGCCCTCGGCATCTGCGTTGTGGCGGTTTTCCTTTTTCTCATGTTCAAGTTTTTCGTGTTTGCTGCTGGACGGGTGGAAGACGAGGAGGCGCATGAAAAGATGGCTTGAGTGCGCGGCGACATACCCGGTGGTTCTGTCGGCGTGTCCGGCCTGCGGATTCGAGCCGGCACATGTGGATGGGTTCATCGCGCATGCGCCGCAGCTGGCGCATGCAGGGGGCGGCTTCGAGGCGGGCTATTTCCCGGTGCTGGCGGGCCTGGAGGCATCGACTTTCTGGTTTCGGGCGCGCAATGAACTCATTCTGTGGGCGATGCGGAGATACTGCGGGACATTCCACAGCTATTTCGAGATCGGGTGCGGGACCGGCTTTGTGCTGCAGGGCGTCGCGAAGAGATTTCCGCATGCCCTCGTGGCTGCCAGCGAGGTCTTCACCGCCGGTCTTGGTTTTGCGTCGCAACGCGTCCCCAGCGTGACCCTGATGCAGATGGACGCGCGCGCGATCCCTTTCTCGGAGGAATTCGATGTGCTGGGTGCTTTTGATGTGCTGGAGCACATCGACGACGATGTGGCGGTGCTGGACCAGGCTTTCAAGGCTTTGAGGCCAGGTGGCCATCTGCTCCTGACCGTCCCTCAGCACGCCTGGTTATGGAGCCCGTCGGATGATTACGCTCGTCATGAGCGACGGTATTCCGCGTCGGAACTGCACGCCAAGTTGGGCGCGGCGGGATTTGTGCTGCGACGCAGTACTTCTTTTGTGTCCTTGCTGCTGCCTATGATGTTGGCCTCAAGACTCAAATCCAGACGCAAACAGGGAGAGTTCGATCCTCGCGATGAATTCAATCTCCCGCAGTGGATGAACACCGCGCTGTATGGTGTGATGGCATTCGAGCGGGGCATGATCCGCCTTGGATTGAAGCTGCCCTGGGGCGGCTCCCGGTTGGTGGTGGCGCAAAAGCCTGGCTGAGTAGCCACCGACGCTCGCCATAGTAGATCCCCGCTCATTGGAGTATGCGCATGCAGCACGACAGAATTCCCTTCAACCGGCCGTACATGACAGGCTGGGAGCTGGACTGCATCAAGCAGGCCGAAGCGGGGGCCATGCTTTCCGGGGATGGTCCTTTCACGAAGCGATGCCATCGTTGGCTGGAGGAGGCGACCGGCTCCTCCAAGGTCCTGTTGACGCATTCCTGTACCGCGGCCCTTGAGATGTCTGCGCTGCTGGCGGACATCCAGCCCGGTGATGAAGTGATCATGCCTTCCTACACCTTCGTGTCGACGGCCAATGCCTTTGTCTTACGTGGCGCTGTTCCGGTGTTTGTGGATATCCGGGAGGACACGCTGAATCTGGATGAGCGTCTGGTCGAATCGGCGGTCACGGCCCGGACGAAAGCCATCGTGCCGGTGCACTATGCGGGTGTGGCTTGCGAAATGGACGCGATCATGGACATTGCGCGCCGGCATGGATTGAAGGTGATCGAGGATGCCGCCCAGGGCGTGATGAGCACCTACAAGGGCCGTGCCCTCGGAAGCATCGGGGACCTTGGTGCCTACAGCTTCCATGAAACCAAGAACGTCATTTCAGGGGAGGGGGGCGCCCTGCTCGTCAACGATGCAACCCTGGCCGTGCGAGCGGAAATCATCCGGGAAAAGGGCACAGACCGCAGCCGCTTCTTCCGCGGCGAGGTGGACAAATACACCTGGCAGGAGGTGGGTTCGTCTTTCCTGCCCGGTGAGCTGGTCGCGGCCTTTCTCTGGGCGCAGTTGCAAGAGGCCCGGAGCGTGACGGAGAGGCGGCTGATGCTATGGGACCGGTATCACACGGCCCTGCGGCCACTGGAGGATCAAGGCCTGATTCGCCGCCCTGTGGTGCCGGCGGAGTGCCAGCACAATGCACACATGTACTACGTGCTTCTTGCAGAGGGCGTCGATCGGCAAGCCGTGCTGGCCAGCCTGAATCGCGAGGGCATCAACGCGGTCTTCCACTACGTGCCTTTGCATACCGCGCCCGCCGGGCGGCGTTACGCGCGCACGCATGGCGAACTGGAAAAGACCGTCAATCTCTCGGAGCGGCTGGTGCGGCTTCCGATGTGGCTGGGTTTGCAGCCGGAGCAACAGGACCGGGTGGTGAAAGTCCTCGCCCGTGCCTTGGGGGGCTGAGGCATGCAGACAAGGTACGTCGGGATGCAGTCCGGAAGTAGTGGACGGCTCGGTGGGCGGGTGCTTGTCACCCTGGTGTTGATGGCGTGTATCGCCGTCTCGGCCGTCTTGACCGGCTACGACACGGATTCCCCCTGGATGGCGTCGGCGGTCCAGCGCTATCTGACGGACGGTGAGTTCCAGCTGCTGGGCCTGCAGCACCCCGTGCTGTTTGGAGAGCTACTGTTTTATGCGGACAGTCTGGCCTACCGTGTCTGGCCCGACTACCTCGCGATGCGCTGGGTCCAGATGGTCGCCGCCTTGCTGACCTTCCCGCTCTGCCTGATGTTGCTCCAGACGCTGGACACGGAGGTGCGTGGAAAACACGTCCTGATCCTGGTGGTTTTCTGCCTGGTCATGCTCGCGAGTCCGGGGTTGCTGGATGGCAGGCCGGAGGCCATCCTGGTGCTCTGCCAGGTTGCCGTCTTGTACAGTCTTGCGCGCTTCTTCCAGGACCGGCAGGCGAGACACCTGCTGCCTGCCGGACTTTGCGTCGCCCTGGGCAGCGTGGTCCATCCGAACGGCGTGCTGCCATCGCTGTATGTCATTGTCGCGCTCGCACTCGGCGGCCGGCATGGTGTCAGGCGTCTTGTCCCCTGGCTTGCCATTTCCCTCGCGGGCGGCCTGCTTGTCTTGTGGGGTGGTCTTGTCTGGGGTCGCGGTCTGACCGCTTTTATATCCGCTTTCCGGGAGGTGGCGGGAGACACGGGCCATGGCCTGGCACCCTACCAGGAGTATTTGCGCTACCTGACCTACTTTCGCCGGGCTCCCCTGCATTTCTGGGTGGTTGCGGGCGGGATGGTCTGCCTGTTCTGGCCCCTACGCGGTGCATCCGCGCCCGGGGCGCGGGAGATGCTGAACTTCGTGCGAGGTTCGGCGGCGGCGACCCTGGTTTTCCTGGTGTTTATGCCCGCCAAATGGGAGCACTACATCGCGGCACTCTATGTCTTTTCCCTGATCGGCGTCTGCCGTGTCGTCCTGAGGCAGGAGGAGGCGGTGCGCCGGGGGCTGGCCATGGCCATGGTGGCCCTGGTCGGCTGTGTCTGGTTGCAAGAGGCTATCGCGAACGATGCCGCGCACAGACTGCTTAACCTCTCGACCGGTCGGGGTCAGATTCTTGCCAGCATGCAGGAGCGCGTGCGCGGCGGCAAAGTGCTGGGGCCGGTGAAGTTGTATTTCTATGTGTCGAAAGAGACAGATTTCCATATCACCGAGAAAACCACTCCGGATGACATCAGGAAGATGGCGGACCTGCAGTGGTTGATCGTGGAGTCCCTGGTCGACCGCAGGCAGCTTGCCGCGATGACCGGTCGCTGCCTGGACCACGACATGTCTTTGCTGTTCAACAAGACCCATTACAACCTCTATCGGGTGACGTCTTGTCCTGTAACCTAGATCCTGTTGTCTGCAGCTTATGGACTTGATAGACCGGATACAAGAACCCGACGCATTGAGACTGGCGGAGGACAAGTCATGTCGGGCGCAGGGTGCCTGTTTTCTCGCGGCTTTCCACGGGCAGCGCACGGGAGTGGCTGGATTTCTGTCTTGCGCGGAGTCTGACATCCGGGACGCATGGGCCTGCCATGGATGAGGTGGTCCTGCTCGCCCGCAAGCTGGATGCCGGGGGGACCGAGCGTCAGATGGTGACCCTGGCGCTCGGATTGGCCGCCCGGGGGGTCAAGGTCCACGTCATGGTGTTCTATGGGGGGGGCGCGCTGGAGCCCGAGCTGATTTCCAGTCCAGTGCAACTGCACGTGCTGGGCAAGTCGGGGCGCTGGGATGTGGCGGGATTTTTTCTGCGGCTGATCAGCCGTCTGCGCCGGATCCGACCTCGGGTGATCTACTCCTTCCTGGATGTGCCCAATATCCTCGCGTTGATGACCCGGCCCTGGGTCGGCCGCCCGCGGCTGATCTGGAGCGTCAGGTCAGCGGGAATGCAGATGTCGTATTACGACTGGCTGGCGCGTTTCGTGCCCGCGCTCGAGGCCCGCCTGAGCGCCAGGGCCGACTGCATCGTCGCCAACTCCCGTGCCGGCCTGCAATGGGCCGTGGGCCGGGGCTTTCCGGCCGACAAGATGCAGGTCATCGAGAACGGGATCGATACCGGGTACTTCCGGCCAGTCACACATGCGGATCCGCAGGAGCGGCTTTTGCGGGACCTGCCGGAGGGGCGCTTACGGATCGGGCTGGTCGGCCGACTGGATGCCATGAAGGACCACCCCAACTTCCTGAAAGCGGGTGGGCGCCTGCTGCAGCGGGGCGTAGACGTCCAACTGGTTTGTGTTGGTGGAGGCCCTGCGGATTACAGGCAAATGCTGGAAGCGCTGGCTGACGAGATGGGGCTGTCGGGTCGCGTGAGCTGGCTGGGGGCACGCAAGGACATGCCCTCTGTTTATGCGGCGCTGGATCTGGTCTGCCTTTCCTCAATGGCCGAAGGGTTCCCCAACGTCGTGGGCGAAGCAATGGCCTGTGGCGTACCCTGCGTGGTGACGGATGTGGGGGACGCCGCGCACATCGTCGGTGATTGCGGTGTCGTGGTGCCGCCCCAAAGCCCGGACGACCTGGCGCATGGCCTCCAGGCCATGCGCGACAGGCTGGCGCAAGAGCCGGACCTGAAGTACAGGGCGCGGCAGAGGATCGTGTCACTGTTCTCCGTCCGGAACATGGTGGATCGCACACAGGCACTGTTCGGATCGTCGGGATGAAACGGGTCCTGCATATCATCGTGGGGCTGGAGGTGGGTGGAGCGGAGTTGATGCTGACCCGCTTGGTGGAAAGCGCCAGCCGGCGGCCGGGCGACTACCGGCATATCGTGGTTTCGCTGAAGGGCCTAGGTGCCCTGGGGGCGCGGTTGCAGGCCGCCGGGGTCGAGGTGCACCATGTCGGAATGCAAGGCGCGCAGTCCTTTCCATGGGCGCTGTTACGCCTTGTGGCCCTGATCCGCCGTCTGCGACCCGACATCGTGCAGAGCTGGATGTACCACGCGGATCTGCTCGGGGGGCTGGCCGCACGTTTGGCGGGGGTGCGCGCCGTGGTCTGGGGCGTCCGAACCACCGAGGTGACCGGCCGGGAGGCGCGCGCGACCCGGTGGGTGCGTCAGCTCTGTGCCTGGCTTTCGCATGTGATCCCACGACGCATCGTCTGTGCAGCCGAGGCCTCGCGCCGTTTCCATGAGGCCCTCGGTTATTGCGCCCATCGTATGGTGGTGGTGAACAATGGTTTTGATCTGGACGCACTACATGCCGGGGCGTCGGAGGTTGCAGCCCTGCGCGCGGAATGTGGATGGGGGCCGGAGGTACTGGTCGTGGGTACTCTGGGTCGCTTCCATCCGGACAAGGACCCGGGCAACTTCGTTCGCGCTGCAGCGCTGCTGGCACCGCAGTTTCCGACCGTGCGCTTTCTGATGGTGGGGCGGGGGTGCGACAGCAGCAATCGTGAGCTGGTGCAGTGGATTGCAGGGTCCGGTCATGCAGACCGGTTCGTCCTGCTCGGGCAGCGCCAGGACGTGCCGGCGTGCCTGGCGGTCATGGATGTCTTTTGCCTGCCCTCGCGCACAGAAGGTTTCCCGAACGTTCTGGGTGAGGCCATGGCCATGCGGCGTCCCTGTGTCTCGACGGATGCTGGTGACGCAGCGCTGTTGCTGGGGGATTGTGGCAAGGTGGTGCCCCGGCAGGATGCAGGCCGGCTGGCCGAAGGGCTGGCGGACATGCTGCGCCTCAGCGCGACCGCACGTGCTGCCGAGGGCGAGCGCGGACGGATCCGCGTCGAAGCGTGTTACACCATGGCCCGGGCACGTGAGCAATTCGAGGCCCTTTACGGTGTGCTGTTGTTGTCGGCGGCCTAGCATGTGATGCACAACGGAGTGAAATGAGATGTGTGGCCTGGTCGGTTTTTTGTCGGTGCATGCGGGTCGCTGGGGCGAGCCCGTTCTGCAGCGCATGGCCAGCGCCATTGCCCATCGGGGCCCGGATGATGCAGGCTGCTGGCTGGATGCCGAGGCCGGCATCGGCCTCGGGCACCGCCGTCTTGCCATCGTGGACCTCTCGCCGGCGGGGCACCAGCCCATGGCATCGCCCCGGGGGCGGTTCCTGATCGCCTTCAATGGCGAAATCTACAACCACATGGCACTGCGCAGTGAACTGGCGGCCCGCGGGCAGGCGCCAGCCTGGCGCGGGCATTCAGACACGGAGACGCTGCTCGCCTGCTTTGATGCCGGGGGCATCGAAACCACCTTGCCCAGGGTCGTGGGCATGTTCGCCTTCGCGGTGTGGGATCGGCAGGCGCGCACCCTGACCCTGGCACGTGACCGCTTGGGTGAAAAGCCCCTCTATTACGGCTGGCAGGGTGACGCCTTGCTCTTCGGCTCGGAGCTCAAGGCGCTGAAGGCCCATCCGGCGTTTGAAGCCACCATCGATCGGGGGGCACTCGCACTGCTGATGCGGCACAACGCCATCCCGGCTCCGTATTCAATTTACCAGGGGGTCCGCAAGCTGCGCCCCGGCACGATGCTCACGCTGGCGTCAGGAGAGCGGGAGGGGCGCGAACAGGTGTACTGGGATGCCAGCGAGGTCGTGGCGCAGGGCGGTTCACGGACCTTCTCCGGTTCTCCGGCCGAGGCCGTGACGGCGCTGGACCAGTTGCTGCACCAGGCCGTGGGCCAGCAGATGATGGCCGACGTGCCGCTCGGTGCCTTCCTTTCCGGTGGCGTGGATTCCTCGGCGGTCGTGGCCCTGATGCAGGCGCAAAGCAGCCGGCCGGTGCGTACCTTCACCATCGGTTTCCACGAAGCCGGCTACAACGAGGCCGAGCATGCCCGGTCCGTGGCACGGCATCTGGGAACGGAGCACACCGAGCTGTATGTGACCCCGCAGCAGGCTCTGGACGTTATTCCGCGGCTGCCGTCTCTTTACTGCGAGCCTTTTGCCGATTCTTCCCAGATTCCCACCTTTCTTGTCAGTCAGCTCGCGCGCCAGCATGTCACCGTGTCTCTGTCCGGGGACGGGGGCGACGAGCTGTTTGGGGGCTATAACCGCTACCTGCTGGGCCAGCGCCTCTGGCGGATGCTGGCCCCCATGCCGGTCGGCCTGCGGCTGCTGCTCGCGCGCGCCGCCCTGGCCCTGCCGCCACAGCGCTGGGATCGCCTGCTGGGAGCGGTGCAGCGGCTGTTGCCGCGTCACTGGCAGCAGGCGCATCCGGGCGACAAGCTCCACAAGGCTGCGACCCTCATGTCGGCGCGCACGTCGGTCGAGCTGTATCGACTGCTGGTGACGCACTGGCCTGAGCCCGGGGCGCTGGTTCTTGGCGGTGACGAGCCCGCCACCGTGCTTACGGATGTCGCGCGGCAGCCGTCGACCCGTGGCGTCGTGCACCAGATGATGGCGCTGGATCTGCAGACCTATCTGCCTGATGACATCCTGGTCAAGGTGGACCGTGCTGCCATGGGTGTGGGGCTGGAGACCCGCGTGCCCTTGCTGGACCACCGGGTGGTCGAGTTCGCGTGGACCTTGCCGCTGGAGTACAAGCTGCGTTCCGGTGCCGGCAAATGGGCCTTGCGGGAGGTGTTGTACCGGTATGTCCCCAGGGAGCTGATCGAGCGGCCGAAGATGGGATTTGGTGTCCCCCTCGACAGCTGGCTGAGAGGGCCCTTGCGGGACTGGTGTGAAAGTCTCCTGGATGCCTCCCGTTTGCGGCGCGAGGGTTTTCTGGACCCGGAGCCGGTGCGACGCCGGTGGGCCGAGCACCTCTCGGGGCGTCGCAACTGGCAGTACCCGTTGTGGGATGTGCTGATGTTCCAGGCCTGGCTGGCGGAGCAATAAGGGATGGCTGCCCGCCTGCTGTTTGTGGTCAATGACGCGAGTTTTTTCCTTTCGCATCGGCTGCCCCTGGCCCTGGCCGCCCGGCAGTCCGGCTTCGATGTGCACGTCGCCACCCCGCCGGGGCCCGGGGTCGATGCCGTGAGCGCGGCCGGTTTTCCGTACCATCCCTTGCCGCTGAATCGCAGCGGCACAAACCCACTGCGCGAGCTAGGGGGCCTGCTGGCTGTGGTCCGGCTCTTTCGTCGGCTGCGGCCTCAACTGGTGCACCTGGTCACGATCAAGCCGGTGATCTACGGAGGGCTCGCTGCCCGCTTCACCGGCGTGCCCGGGGTGGTGGCGGCGATATCTGGCCGGGGTTTCCTGTTCACGCCGCGGGAGGGGCGGGCCGGCTGGCGACTCGCACTGGCCCGCTGGCTGTACCGGCTGGCGCTGGGGCACAGGAATCTGCGTGTGATCTTCCAGAACCCCGAGGACGCGGCCGAGATCGCTGCGGCAACGGGGTTGCCACCAGCGCGTGGCGTGCTCATCCGGGGCTCCGGGGTACGTTTGCCGGACTACCCCTGTGTTGCGGAACCAGCTGGCCGGCCTGTGGTGGTCATGGCAGCCCGGCTCCTGCACGACAAGGGGGTGGTGGAGTTCGTCCGGGCCGCCCGCCTCTTGCGCGACCGCGGCGTGACCGCCCGTTTTGTGCTTGCGGGGGCGCCCGATCCCGGCAATCCCAGTGCCTGCACGGTGGATGAGCTGGCGTCGTGGCGGGAGGAGGGTGTTGTGGAGTTCCCCGGTTATTGCCGGGATATCCCGGCCCTGTTTGCGGCCAGTCATCTGGTGGTGCTGCCGTCCTACCGGGAGGGCTTGCCCAAGGTCCTGATCGAAGCTGCAGCCTGTGGTCGGCCCACTGTCACCACCGATGTTCCCGGCTGCCGCGATGCCGTACAGTCAGGTCGCACGGGTCTGCTGGTCCCCGTGGGCGACGCCGATGCCCTGGCCGATGCGATCGGTCGCTTGCTGGCTGACGCCGGATGGCGGCAGCGCATGGGGCTCGCCGGGCGCGCGTGGGCGGAGCAGTCTTTTGATATCGAGGACGTGATTCAGCGACATCTCGAGATCTATGGGCTTCTGCTGCGTTTGGCGGGACAGCCGCATGGAAGCTGGTCCGAAAAGGAGACGGAGTAAAGCATGGCAAATCTGATGGAAATCCAGTCCCAGATCGAGAAGCTCCAGAAACAGGCGGCGGAGATCAAAGCCAGGGAATTCAGCAAAACCGTCCAGGAGATACTGGGCAAGATGCAGGCTTTCGGCATCACCCTCAAGGATCTGCAAATCGCATCCGCCCGGCGTCCGCCCCGTGCCAGCGTGAGTGCCGGCAAGGCCAAGGCAAAGCCCGCGACCCCGGGCAAGATCGCCGTGAAGTATCGGGGCCCGAATGGCGAGACGTGGAGCGGACGAGGCTCGGTGCCCCGTTGGCTGGCCGGCTTGATCCAGCAAGGGCGCAAGAAAGAAGAGTTTGCCGTCAGGAAGTGAGGGGGCGGTCGCCTGTGCCACGGGTCCCCGGGCGTGACTGGAGAGACGCATGCTGTTATTGCTGTTCGCTAGTTTTTGCGTGGCGTTTGTGGTGTCGATCCTGCTGATCCGGCGCTCCGGGCGCCATGCGGCCAGTTACCAGGCCGACAAGCCGCAGCGCTTCCATGCCGGAGATGTCCCGCGCCTGGGAGGGGTGGGCGTGCTGGCCGGCCTGCTGGCGGGCTGGCTGGTGGCCGCCACGTCGGCGCTACGGGGTGACGCCCTGAACGCACAGATCGACTGGGCCCTGGCCGCTGCCTGGACGGTGGTGGTGCTCCCCGCCGTACTCGGCGGTGCGTATGAAGACCTGACCCAGGGTTTGGCCGTGCGCTACCGCCTCGCGCTGACGGGGGCCTCGGCGGTCCTGGCCTGCGGCCTGCTCGGCCTTGGGGTTGCCCGCCTTGCACTGCCCGGCATCGATGGCCTGCTCGACGCTTTTCCCTGGCTCGGCATCGCCTTCGCCGTCTTTGCCATCTGCGGCCTGCCGCATGCCTTCAACATCATCGATGGCTACAACGGCCTGTCGGGCACGGTCGCCCTGCTGATCGGGCTTGCGCTGGCGCATGTGTCGCTGCAACTCGGGGACCGGCAGCTGGCGGCCATCCTGCTGTGCATGGTCGGTGCGACCGCCGGTTTCCTCGTCTGGAACTATCCCCGCGGCCTGATTTTCGCCGGTGATGGCGGCGCTTATCTCTGGGGGGTGGTCATCGCCGTCGCCAGTATTGCGCTGGTCCAGCGCCATGCCCAGGTTTCCCCCTGGTTCCCCATGCTTCTGCTGATGTACCCGGTCTGGGAGACGGTCTTCTCCATCTATCGCAAGATAGCCCACGGGGTCTCGCCGGGCGTAGCCGATGCCCTGCACTTCCATCAGCTGATCTATCGCCGTATCGTTCGTGGCGTTTTCCACGACGATGCGGCCCGCCGCATGCTGATGCGCAACAACCGCACCTCGCCCTATCTCTGGGGGTTCACCCTGCTGACGGTGGTACCGGCCGTTCTTTTCTGGAACAACACGCCGGTGCTGATGCTGTCCTGTGCCATTTTTGGCGTGGTGTATGTGGTGTCCTACTTCATGCTGGTGCGATTCAAGGTCCCGCGCTGGTTGCGCCGTTGACCTGCAGGCTTGGGGCACAATTCGTGCACTGATCCGTATGACCCTGCCCATGACTGCCACAGCCCCCATCCTCCCGCGTGACAAGGCCGAGATCCTGGCCCAGGCCCTGCCCTATATCCGCAAGTTCCATGGCAAGACCATGGTTATCAAGTACGGCGGCAACGCCATGACCGATCCCGCCCTGCAGGCGGCGTTTGCCGAGGACGTGGTGCTGCTCAAGCTGGTGGGCATCAATCCCGTGGTGGTGCACGGCGGCGGGCCGCAGATCGAGACCGCGCTCAAGCGCCTGGGCAAGAAGGGCGAGTTCATCCAGGGCATGCGGGTCACCGATGCCGAGACCATGGAAGTCGTGGAGTGGGTGCTCGCTGGCGAGGTTCAGCAGGACATCGTGGGTCTGATCAACCAGGCCGGGGGCAAGGCGGTGGGCCTGACCGGGCGTGACGGCGGCCTGATCCGTGCCCGCAAGCTCAAGCTCAAGGACCTGAAGGACCCCAGCCTCGAGCACGACGTGGGCCAGGTCGGCGAGATCGAGTCCATCGACCCGAGCGTGGTCAAGGCCCTGCAGGACGACCAGTTCATCCCCGTCATCAGCCCGATCGGCTTTGGCTCGCGCAACGAGAGCTACAACATCAACGCCGACCTGGTGGCCGCCAAACTGGCCACCGTGCTCAAGGCGGAAAAGCTCATGCTGCTCACCAACATCAAGGGTGTGCTCGACAAGGACGGCAACTTGCTGACCGACCTCTCCGCCCGCGAGATCGACGAGCTGTTTGCGGACGGCACGCTCTCCGGCGGCATGCTGCCGAAGATCGCCTCGGCGCTCGATGCGGCGCG
>JACCDT011012704.1_pt1 | contig 13006 bp, 20 predicted proteins | sample 7446291 | NCBI WGS metagenome assembly JACCDT01 (sample SAMN15323446, study PRJNA562643) | freshwater metagenome | isolation source: river surface water | place: USA:Blue River Watershed | collected 2017-08-17
GATATCGAGCGCTGGTACAGCGCCGTGGAAGCGCACCGAACGCAAGACCTACAGCCGCGACTGGAGCGGATCTTGCGCGTGTTGTTTCGCGCAAAAGACGGACCGACCGGAGGGGTTGAGCCCGAGTCATGGTCTATCGTCTGGCCCGCGCTGCGTCAGCTCACCGAAGCCCAGGAAGCTGATCGAAGGCAGAAGATCGCGCAGACTGACCAGATCTACTTCACGCTCGGCGCTGTAACCTCCGACGAGATTCGGCGCTCACGGTTCGGTGGCGAACGGTACAGCGCTGAGACTTCGATCGATCCAAGCGTCGACGACTTCCGGCTGGTGCAAAACCCGGATCTACCCACGACCGCGCAGCCCGAGCAATCTCAGACCGAACCGACCACCGAGGCCACCATGCCGCAGCAGCCGACAATCGAACTTACACCGACGGATCTGGCGACGATCATTACCGTCAACGAAGCACGGGCGCAGCGCGGTCTGCCGCCGAGGCCGGACGGTGAGGTCACAATCGCCGAGTTCCAGGCCCGGAACAAGGGCGTGATCGCGGAAGCGCAGCAAGCCGTGAGCGGAGAAACCGGTGGCTCAGCTCCGACTACCTAAACCAGCAGCACCAGCTCGGATCAGCGCCGACTACTATCGAGCGCTTGATCCTGTGCTGCGCGCGCTCAAGGTCGAACTTGAGCGCTTTGTCCGCGAGCTGGAAGTGCTGTGGCCGCAGGACAAGCGTGCGGACGCAAGCGGCGATCCGATCCAGCGCCTGCTCGATGAAACTGCGCGCAGGCTCGGACGGCTAGCCCCTACACATGAGAGCCTGAAAAAGCTCACCCTCAAGTACGGTCAGCAGACCGCAGATTTGCAAAAGCGGCAGCTGCTCAATCAGGCTCGTGCGGCTGTCGGCGTGGATCTGCTCACGGCCAAAGGGCTTGACGCCGGGATCGCGGCTGCCGTCTCGGATTTCGCGGTCGAAAACGTGAAGCTTGTGCAGTCGCTTGGACCGAGGCTTTCGGACGATCTTGCAAAAATCGTGAGCCGCGCAACTCTATCAGGATCACGCTGGGAAACGATTGCAAGGGAGCTGGTCGAGCGGGGAACAGTCACCGAGGATCGCGCGAAGCTGATAGCTCGTGATCAGGTGGGCAAGCTGTACGGTCAGGTCAACGGTCAGAGGCAGCAGAACCTCGGCGTGACGACCTACGTCTGGCGTACGGTGCGCGACAACCGCGTGCGCGAAGATCACGAGGATCGAGAGGGTGAGTCTTACACCTGGACCGATCCGCCGGAGGACGGGCACCCTGGCGAAGCGGTTAACTGCCGGTGCTACGCCGAGCCTGACTTTTCAGATCTCGGGCTTGTCTGAGCGCGATCGTCCTGGCTCAGCATGGAACATCCTCCTGATCCCAATACCCACCCACGAGCGGGGCAGCAGGTTCGGGCAGGTTCGCGCCACCGAACCACTCCACACGACGGTTCTCACCGCAACACCCGCACTTGCCGCGTAGCACCGTCGTGTAGATCACTGCGGCTTTTGTCCTTTTCTCAGGGACTTTAGGCGCTGCGGCTTTTGTCCTTTTCTCAGGGACTTTAGGCGCGGTGTAGTAAGGCACCTTTACGCGCTCGGCTGCTTGATCGGATAGAGCGGCTGTACGGTACTCAGCGAGCCACCTCTTGCGAGCCGACTCGGCTTCGAGCCTGATCTGGCGTGCCTCGGTCAGCTCGATCATCACCGGCTTTACGTCGATTAAGAGTTTTTCCCAACCGTAGCGTCGCATGCCACCCATGCTGTGGACGCTAGGTAGTTCGAGCGTTTCCTCGCTAACAAGCTTCTCGTGCGCACTACGTGCTTGATACAGTGTGACTTTCCCGGTACGGATTGCTTGCTGTCGGGCGGTCACAAGATCGGTTTGCTCCCCCCACCAGTACTTTTCACCACCGAGCGCTCTACCAGTCCGACCAGCATTGTAGAGCAGCGTTTCGCGTTCGTCCGGTCTGAGTGTGACTTGAAACGAAACCGCTTCGGTCCGCCTTGAGTCTGACGTACCAAGGCGCGTCGAGAAATCGTAGCAGGTCTGGCCTTGCTGCCCCAGGTAAACGAGCTTGATCACTCGGGTTTTGCTTCCGAATTGGGTGGTTTGTGCTTGGTAGTTCATGTGTAGCAGTCTAGTTAGAAGCCCGGTGTAGTGTCAAATAAAATCGAGATTCTCGACCGTGTGCTTGTTACGCTCAGTGTATGGCTTTCCAATCGATCGGCGTGACAACCTCGATTCCGGCTACCGACAACACAGATCCCGTGCTTGTCGGTGGCGGTCAGTTTTTCAATCCGGCCAGTGGCAACACCGGCAACGTGATCGAGCTTCAGGGCAAGGTCACGGGCGGCAGTGTGTACCTGCTGCGGAGGTTGAACTTGAGCCCAACACAATACCGCTGGGTTCCGTTCGCGCAGCAGGGCTTTCTTGCGATCCTCTCGACTCAGCACGGGACGTCCTCTTGATCCCAATACCCGCCCACAAGAGGGGGCGGCGGCTCGGGCAGGTTCGCACCGCCGAACCACTCCACGCCTCGGTTTTTACCGCAACACTCACACCTACCACGCAGCACCGTCGTGTAGATCACTGCGGCTTTTGTCCTTCTCCCAGGGACTTTAGGCGCGGTGTAGTAAGGCACCTTTACGCGCTCGGCTGCTTGATCGGATAGAGCGGCTGTACGGTACTCAGCGAGCCACCTCTTGTGAGCCGACTCGGCTTCGAGCCTGATCTGGCGTGCCCCGGTCAGCTCGATCATCACCGGCTTTACGTCGATTAAGAGTTTTTCCCAACCGTAGCGTCGCATGCCACCCATGCTGTGGACGCTAGGTAGTTCGAGTGTGCGCGAGTCTGACGTACCAAGGCGCGTCGAGAAATCGTAACAAAGCTGCCCTTCCTGCCCCAGGTAGGCGAGCTTGATCACTCGGGTTTTGCTTCCGAATTGGGTGGTCTGTGCTTGGTAATTCATGCGCAGCAGTCTAGCTAAACACCCGGTGTAGTGTCAAATAAAATCGAGATTCTCGACCGTGCGTTTGCTACGCTCAGTGTATGGCTTTTCAACCGATCGGCGTGACAACCTCGATTCCGGCCATCGATAACACAGATCCCGTGCTCGTCGGTGGCGGTCAGTTTTTCAATCCGGCCAGTGGCAACACCGGCAACGTGATCGAGCTTCAGGGCAAGGTCACGGGCGGCAGTGTGTACCTGTTGCGGCGGCTGAACTTGAGCCCAACACAATACCGCTGGGTTCCGTTCGCGCCGGACAAGCCGATCAGCGGCTCGCTCACCGAGGGGTTTTTCTGGGATCGTCTCACACTGGGTGAGCACGGGGATGGTGAATCGTTCTGCTTGTATGCTCCCGACGGAATCCCTGTCGTGACCACGCCGCTTGCGCGGCTCGCGAGGTTCTAAGTATGCGTATCAAGATCGCACTGCTCAGCTTGCTGCTCGCACTGCCCGCCCAAGCCGGTGACACGTCCGGCTATGAGCGGCAGCCGCACGCTCGCGCGTCGAGCACAACCTACACACCGGCCAACGCCTCGCACTGGCCGCTTACACCGTCGTATGTGAACAGCGCGCTCGATACGCTGGCGTCAGTCCTGGCGAGTGTCCTTCGAGTGGGGACTGTGTGACAGGTGATTGTCATTTGTCGATCAAACGACAGTCGGGTGGATCGCTCGTCGTCAAGGCGTGTGTGACCGACATCTGGCACAACGATTTTGCAGTCGCGCCTCTACTCACGGCAACGGTTGTCGGGGATGAGGTCGTGATCTCGGTCCCCGGCATCGTCGGGAAAACCATTAACTGGGTGGTGACAAGTGGTGTGTAGATCAATGGGATTTTTTGCTGCTCTTGGGTTGCTTCTGCTGGCTGCGTGCGGCCCTCCTGAATCGACTTGTTCCGAGCGCGATATCAAGTCGTGGATTCCGGCGACCTCCGAGGGTTCGACTCCGGTTTACTGCGACAGCAAACTGGTCGGCTATCAGCTCGATATTGACGCAAGTGACGGACGCCCGCGCTTGTGGGAAATGGTCCAGACGGATCAGCCCACAAGGCCCACGCTGTCAGTGTCCGCTGATATCGATCTACTGACGCCCGTGGCCCGGTCCGTGAGGATCGAGCAAGGTGCGTTCAAAATCGCCGAGGTCTACGGCGTGTCAAGCAACGTCAGTACGACCGCCACCTACAAGCCGGGTGACGGAAACGTGCTTCGAGCTGTGCGCGTGGCCGTGCCTCCGGGGATGCACTACAGGGGACAGATCCGCGACGTGCGCTGGGACTAGAGACAGACCGGGCTAGCCAGCCCGCCAGCGTCACAAATGGCCGTGATGTCGGACTGCGTAAACGAACGAATGTCAGCGTGGTCGTCAAGTCGTGCGCTCAGTAGTCCGCTAGGTGTGTGCCCGCGCAGACCGAGCACATGTCCCAGCTCGTGCTTGAGGATTAGATCCGCAGCGCGAGCAGCACCCAGATCACGAGCAGCCACACCGGCCCGATCGCACACGCGGATCACATCGTAGCTCACTGGATCAACCCAAGCGGCGGTGTTTCGATTACACGATGCGCAGGTGCAGTCGTCGCGGACAGCTGTGATTGTCTGCCCTGCTCCGGTTTCAGTCGTTTGAAAACCCAGCTGGCGCAGGCCTTCGGCAAGCGCCCGGCGTGCTTCCGTGCTATCCAGTGGTTGATCCTCGATAATCACCTGCACCGGCTTTCGTACAGTCCACCTGTCGTTTAATCCCTGGCCCGGCCCACAGGCCGTGAGCAAGGCCACTACTGCTATCGCTGATTTCATTGTTGCGTGGATTGTAACACCTTCGGTACACTCGCGCAGTGACTGTCAGACGTTTCGACCTGTCCCCGATAAAACAACCTGAGCGTGAAGGTAGCTGGCTTAAACTGACAGCCTACCCAACGCGGGCAGGTGTTTTTGTGTACCGCGACGGGGGCGGTAGAATCCGGCGCGAGCTAAGACCGCCTGAGGAGGTCTTTGATCCTGCAAGCCTAAAGAGCCTGGCGCTTGTGCCAGTCACAAACGATCACCCACCTGAGTTGCTCGACAGTGAAAACCTGAAGCGTTATCAGGTGGGTAACGTCGGTGATTCTGTTGCCCGTGAGGGTTTGCTTGTGCGCGCACCTGTCGTTGTGCAGGATGCGTCAGCTGTGGCTGCCGTACTGAGCGGAAAGCAACAGCTCTCGTGCGGTTACGAAGCGGACCTTGATGAAACACCGGGTGTGTATGACGGCGTGCCTTACGACGCAATCCAGCGCCGTATCCGGTACAATCACCTTGCGCTTGTGGACCTGGGCCGAGCTGGCCCGAGTTGCAAGCTGAAACTCGACGCAGCCGAAGAGGTCAGAATGGAACCGTGCAGTATTGGAGGCAAGTCCTACGGACTTACGCCCGAGCAGCAGCAACAAGTAATAGCACTGCTCAGTCAGATGAAAGTCAAAGAGATGATGGGTGAGACGGACGCGGCTCAGGGCAAGAATCCTGGTGTGCCGACTCCTGCTCCGGCCACGTCTCCAAACGAGCAGACTGATCAGAGCAAGCTGCTCGATCAGAAGGTTGACGCAGCTGTGAAAGCTCGTGTCGACGCGATCGAGGCACAACATCGTGCCGAGAAGTCCAAGCTGGTTGCTGAGACGCGCGCGCGCGTCGCGCTTGAGGCGACGGCTTCACAGCACGGTGTCAAGTTCGACAGCACTACCGGCACCGACGCACTGCGCCGGGAAGTGCTCACGAAGATCACGGGCGAGAAATTTGACGGTCGCGACAGCCTCTATCTTGAAGCGCGCCTTGACGCGGAGCTACGGCTGCGTGCAGATCGCGCGGTCGGCGAAGCGCGGGGCGACTTCGGCTCGCAGCCCGCGACTGAAGCCGGACCGGACGCAGCGCGCGAGAAGATGCTCGCCGAGCAGGCAAACCGCTGGAAGCCTAAGAAGTAGACACGCAGCCGGGGGCTTAACAGTCCCCGTAGGAGATCACACGATGGCTCAGACCAGTTATCCGACGGCACCCTCGATCGCGATCGAGGGCATGCTCGCCAACCTGTCACCTCACACCATCGAGTCGCGGACGAACAGCGACTCGTCTGCTCAGATCGGCTTTGGGAAGCTGGTCAAAGAAGACACGCTTGCACCGGCTGTCGGCGTGCAGCCTTGCACGTTCCCGACCGATGTCCCTGCCGGAATCGCCTGCGCCAGCCATGCGTACGAACGCGGCACCGAGCTGGACGCGAGCGGTGTGAAGCCGACTGGGTCGATCAACATGCTGCGCAAGGGGCCGCTTTACGTGCTGGCCGGTGCCACGATCGCGACGGGCGATCGATTGGCGTACAACCCGACCACCAAGAAGTTTGTCCCGACGCATACGTCAGGCACCACGATCGACACCACTGCGCAAGCCGTGGCGCGCGGTCCGGCTGTTGTCGACGGTTTGTTTGTGGCCGACTTCGATTTCACCAACAAGCCCTAACCCCGCGCGAGCCCCCTCGGGGGCCGAGAGGATTGACCATGGTTCGATCAGATGAACTTCGCAAGATCGCGCGGAAGGCGATCAGCGACGCAGCCGCCTCGCTGCGGTTTGACGCAAACGAGACTGCCTTTTTTCAGCGTCAGCTTGAGCACATCGAGCAGACGATCTACGAGATCAAGTACCCCACGCTCATCGCGCGGGATCTTGTCCCGAAGATCGGCGGCATCAACACCGGAGCTGAGGTCTACACTTACCGAGAGTACGATCAGGTTGGTGTAGCCAAGATCCTGTCGGATTATGCGGACGATCTGCCGCGCGCCGATGTGATCGCGAAGGAGACGACTTCACCGATCAAATCCATCGGTGACAGCTACGGCTACAGCCTTCAGGAGCTTCGCGCGGCGAGCATGGCCAACGTGCAGCTCGACAGCACCAAAGGGTCTGCCGCACGTCGAATGATTGAGGAGCAGATCGACAAGCTGCTCTCGTTCGGTTCGATCGTCCACGGCTTTCGAGGACTGCTCAACCAGACGGGAACCAGCACCTACGTGATCCCGAACGGTGTCTCCGGTTTCCCGCAGTGGTCGAAGAAGACCAGCGACGAGATCCTCGACGACCTGAACGGGATCGCGAAGAGTGTGGTGGTCACGTCGAACGGCGTGGAGTACATCGACACGATCGTAATACCGTTTGATCAGCACGCGCTGATCAGTACCAAGCCGAGATCGTCCACGTCCGACACCACGGTGCTGGAGTTCTTCCTGAAGAACTCGCCGTGGGTCAAGGAAGTGATCCCGTGGTATCGCTGCAACACCGCCGGAAGTGGAGGCACTCCGCGCGGTGTCGGATTCCGACGCGATCCCGAAGCACTCGGCGCTGTGATTCCTCAGGAGTTCGAACAACTCCCGGTGCAGCAGGAAAACCTGGCCTTCAAGATTCCGTGTCACGCGCGCTGCGGCGGAGTGGTCGTCCGGCTGCCGCTCACGATCGTGTACTTCGACAACTTCTAGCCGCTCATTGACAAAGACAGCGCCGGATATTTACAATTTCCGGCATGTCGAAAGTCGTCATCAACAAATCTGTAGGTCCCGTCTCCCTCCCTGGTCTGCTGCTCAAACCGGGGGCCAACACCCTCGACGAAGAGCAGTCGAAAGTCTGGAATTCCTACGAGAATCACCAGAACGTCAAGCTGGCGATCGAGCACAAGACGCTCGCGGTCGAGGAAGTCGAAGCCGACGTGACCGAATCCCTCGAAAAGCTGAAGATCCCCGAAGCGGTCGCGCTGGTTGCGCAGACGCTCGACGTCGCCAAGCTGCGCAAGTGGGGCGACACTGAGAAGCGTCCGAGTGTCAGCAAAGCGATCAGCGATAAGCTGGCTGAAATCGACGCGAAGGGTAAGAAGTGATCACCTGGGCCGACGTCGTACTTGTCGATCCGACACTGAGCGCAGTACCTGTGCCCGCTCAGAACGCGATCCTGACGGACACCGCGCTCCAGCTGTCGGCGGAAACCTGGGAAACCAAGTACGATCTCGCACACAAGTACCTCGCCGCACACTGCGGCGTGCTCTACCTGCGCGGGCAGAACGGTGCGTCGGGTGCTGTTGCGCGCGAGAAAGTCGGCGACGTTGAACGTCAGTACAGCGTGTCAAACCTCACCGATTCCTTGGCCTCGACTGTCTGGGGTCAAGAGTTTCAGCGACTCTTGCGCGGCTGCCTCAGCGCGCGATTGCCTCTTGTGGTGTAGTGACTTCTCTTCGCGATAAGCGCAGGCGCTTTGTCAGTAAGGGCGGCAGCCGGTTCTCGGACACGCCCACACCTGACGGCGTCCGACTCGCACAGCTGCTTGAACAGATCAAGCGCAGACCTAGCGTCAAGATCGGCGTGCTCGATGACGGCAAGGGTAGCGAGGATCGGCAGGGTGTCACGAACGCCGAGCTGGCCGCGATCCACGAGCTGGGGGCAGGTGTGCCCAAGCGTGGCTGGATCTCGGCCACGTTCGATCGCGTGCGCGGCACGGTCGAAACGAACGCCAAGATCCTTGTAGGGCATGTGCTCGACGGGAAGCTCGACCTTGAAAAAGCGCTTGGCATCCTCGGCGCTAAGTTCGCGTCAGACATCAAAGAGACGGTGGTCGGTGGTGAGCAAATACCGCCACCGAACGCCCCGAGCACTCTTGCGCGCAAGCTTGCAAAAACTCGGGAAGGTTCGGCGGGTGAGCCGCGCACACTCGTGGATACGGGGCGCATGCTCGGGGCCGTGAGCTGGCTCGTCGAAATGGTTAGGGGCGGGAAGTCCTAGCCGGTTTCCAGTACCAGAAGCTTTCTACAAATCCGCAGACAGCGTCGGGTGTTAGCGGTCCGCTGCCGTACCTATGCTTCGCGTCAGAGAAGCATAGTCGCTTCTTCTCAACGGTCACTTTCACTCCCGTTTTTCGTGTCGGAGATACAATGTGATCGTCGTCGCTTAGACACGCGCCGTATAAAGCGAGCGTCTTGCTAACCATGTCTCGCGTGCTTTCGTCCAGCATCACTTGCTCACCTGACATTTGTTTCGGGCTCCTTGTGAATCGAGACACTAGGTCAAGTCCTAGCGTAGTGTCAAAACAAATTTTCAAAAATCGACATTCCCGCCTGTAGTCTTGCTATCCTGAGCTTGTGAGTTACGCAGACTCAATCACGAGCCTCGCCAACCAATCCGTGACGGTGACACGACGGCAGGTGTCGAGTCGGATCAAGGGGCGGGCTCAACCGCCAGTTGTCACCACCTTCGCGATCACGGCGTCGGTGCAGGCGACCTCGGGCCGCGATCTCAAACGGCTGCCTGACGGTCGGATCACGGGCGACGTTTGGACCGTATACACACGGCAGCAACTCTACATCGGCTGCACCGAGTCCGGGGCCGAAGCTGGTTATCAGCCCGATCTACTCCAGATCGACGGTAAGCAGTGCGAGGTCGAGCACCTCGAAACCTGGCCGCACCTCGGGTCGGTGTACTACAAGGCGATCTGCCGGGCGGTGACGGCGTGAACTTAGCCGCTGTTCAAGATGCGATCTTCGACTGGACCAAGGCCGCAAGCGGTTTTGCCGACGGCTTGATCCTGTGGCGTGATCAAGACGACCCGTCGCCGGTATCAGACTTAATCGTGCTGCACCTCACCGGGCCGTTTGTGCTCGGGCAGGACTCGCAGAGCGAGACTTACGACGAGCTGGGACCTCCCGGTGGTGAGGTGCTACTGGGTGTCGAGGGCGATCGCGAAGTCGGGTTACGGATCGAGTTTTTCACGGGTGCCACAGCTTCCGGTACGGACGCCATGGCCCGAGCGGGGAGTTTTGTCACGGCGTGCCAGCTGCCCACAAAGCGTGAGATCCTTCGCGCGGCTGGGCTTAGCCTGTTCGATCTCGGTCGTGTCGAGTACGCACCGTCGGTACAGGAAGCCGGTTTTCAGGGGCGCGCGTTTGTCGACATGAGGCTGTACCTGCGCGACGTTGCGCAAGAGCGTATCGGCCTGATAGAGTCCGCCGAGCTCACAAACCTGACGACGGGCGAAACCTTCACAGCTCCCTGAGAGGACCAATGTCCACACTAGACCAGATTGCCAATATCCAGATCTCACTTGCGTCGAGCGGGCTCTCGCAGGTGGGTTTCGGCGTGCCTCTGATCCTCGGCTACACGCCGACTTGGGTCGAGCGTTCACGCACTTACACCGATATCGACGGTGTGGCGGCGGACTTTGCGACGACTGCTGTTGAGTACCGCGCGGCTCTCGTGCTCTTCGGGCAGAACCCACGACCCGAGAAAGTCGTGATCGGTCGCGGGTCGAACAAGCCGACGCAGCGTTACCGCGTCTACGTGTCGTCGGCGGCAAACTCGAAACGCTACGCCGTGAGCGTGAACGGCACCGAGTACGCGATCACGTCGGACGGCACGGCCACAAACGATGAGATCATCGCGGCGCTGGAAGCTGCGATCGATCCGGCCTGCACAGCGGGCGGGGCCACTGCGTCTGTGGTCGGAGCGGTCGGATCGCAGTACCTGGAGATCATCGGTAACGCTGCCGGTAACTGGATCTCGATCAGCGTCGGTGATATCGCCTACCTGAAGCTTGTGCAAGACCACGCCGATCCCGGTGTTGCAGCGGACCTCGACGCGATCCGCCTGGAAAATGACGACTGGTACGGCGTCCACACGAGCTTCAATTCGTCGGCGATGGTGCTCGCCTGTGCGGCTTGGGTCGAAGCGAACAAAAAGCTATACATCGTCGAGGTCTGTGACAGCGACTGCGCAACGGTTAGCGAGTCGATCGCGACCGACATCCTGAAGCAGCTCAAAAACGCGGCCTACTTTCGGACCGGCGCGATCTACCACGGCAGCCCGATCGCATTCGCCGACGCTGGGTGGCTTGGACGGTGTCTGCCGCTGGCCCCAGGTTCCGAGACGTGGGCGTTCAAGACGCTGGCCGGCGTGCCTGTGTCGACGCTCACCGACACGCACAAGGCGAACATCGCAAACAAGTACGGCAACTACTACACCACCGCCGCCGGTCGTAACGTCATGCTCGGCCATAACAATGGAGGTGTCGTCTCGGGTAACGAGTTTATCGACACGATCCGCTTTCGGGATTGGCTCCAAATCCGAATGCAGGAACGGCTGGCCGCTCTGCTCACCGGGACCGACAAGATCCCATACACCGACGACGGCATTGCTCGTATCGAGGGACAAGTGCGCGCACAGCTACAGGACGGTGTGGATGTCGGCGGTCTGAGCCTGCCGTTTACCGTCACGGTCCCGAAGTCCGCAAGTGCGAACCCCACCGACCGCGCGAACAGAATCCTGCGAAACGTCAAGTTTACGGCTCCGCTCGCCGGGGCAATTCAGAAGATCTTCATCGTCGGAACCCTGACGGTCTGAGGTAGACAATGAGCGTACCCACTTACGACCCAAGTCAGATTGTGATCACTCTCGGAGGGAACCGGCTCACCGGCTACGCAAAGGGTCAATTCCTGAGCGTCAAACGGGATGCTGAGAACTTCGGCGACGAGGCCGGGACCGACGGGATCGTCACCCGCGTGAAGAAGCTTGACCGCAGAGCATCGATCGAGTTGACGCTCTCGCAGTCGTCTCGATCGAACGATCTGCTGTCGAGCCTGGCCGATCTTGATGACAGGACCGGGACTGGCGTCGGTGTGTTCCAGGTTAAAGACCTGAACGGCACCACGCTGCTGACCGCGCCGAACGCCTGGGTGAGCAAGATTCCCGACCCTGAGTTCAGCGACGAGATCTCTGGCCGGATGTGGACGATCCGAGTCGATCGCCTGATCGGCACAATCGGCGGCATCGTCGCCACGTAATCGTAAACACTCCCGCTTGACACACACCCTCGTGATCGTGTCATCATCGAGGGTATGATTTCCACACGCGAGCTTGTCCTCGACACCCGCTCTCAGATCAAGATCTCTGTGACAGCACTCCCGGCCTGGGATTTGCTGCCGCTCTACCCCACGCTCGCGAAGGCTGTGGGCGCGGCGATCAAACAGCTTGACCTGAAAGGCTCGGTCAGTGATCTCGGCGTTGAACAGGTGGGCAAGGCTATCGAATCGCTCGCGGAATCGATCCCGCCAGACCTGCTTACCAAGGTCGCTCGACAGATGCTCGGCGGTGAGGGATGCTCGATCTCATGGGTAAGCGAGGAAGGCAAGATCCTCGCGGGGCAGTTTGACAAGCAGGCAAACCATGTGCTCGCAGGCCGTCCGGTCCTGATGATGCGGGCGATCGCGTTCGCCATCGAGGTGAACTTCGCCGATTTTTTCGACTTCCTCCCGGCCCTCGCCGGGAAGCTAAAGGGGAACAGCTCACCGGCATCGACCACCTGATCGACAGGTGGCCAGCGCTCAGGCTTGTGACAGAGCGCGTGGCAACGATGCAGGAAGTAACAACCACGATGTCGCTCGTCGAGTGCGTGCTGCTCAACCAAGCACTTGACGCAATGGCGGCAGCGGAAGCACGATCGGTGGCTAGACGATGATCATCAGGGAGCTGGCAGTACTACTCGGGCTGAAGCTGGATGATGCCGCTTTCAACAAAGCGGACAACGCGATAGCTCGTGTCAGTGAAGGCTTCCTTGCAATGGCCGGGGCTGCCGGTGCTTTTGTCGCAAAAAGTATCGCCGACCTGATTGAGGTCACAGGTCAGCTAAATGACCTAAGCCAGGCAGTCGGCGTCAACACCGACGCACTACAGGAGCTGGCTTATGCCGCGTCTCTGTCCGGCGCTGACTTTGAGACGGTGGTCGGTGCTATGCGCAAACTCAACGTCCACCTCACGCAAGCGGCTGAGGGTAACGCGGAGATGGCGCAGAGCTTTGCCGCAGTCGGAGCGCGGATCAGAAACTCCGACGGCTCGCTGAGGTCAGCCGACGAAGTGATCGGGGACATCGCCGAGCGATTTAAAACGCTGCCTGACGGAGCCAAGAAGACGGCTCTCGCCATTCAGGTTTTCGGTAA
>JACCDT011091835.1_pt1 | contig 13006 bp, 8 predicted proteins | sample 7446291 | NCBI WGS metagenome assembly JACCDT01 (sample SAMN15323446, study PRJNA562643) | freshwater metagenome | isolation source: river surface water | place: USA:Blue River Watershed | collected 2017-08-17
CAGCATCCTCAGCCCCATGACGGCTCCTGTGATTTCGGCAAATACGATTCATACCGACGCCGTCATAGTGGGCGCAGGCCCCGTGGGCCTGTTTCAAGCGTTTCAGCTTGGGCTGCAAGACATTCACAGCCACATCATTGACGCACTGCCCCATGTCGGCGGCCAGTGCATTGAGCTCTACGCCGACAAACCCATTTACGACATTCCGGGCATCCCTCTGTGCACGGGCCGTGAATTGGTGGCGCAACTGCAAACCCAAATCAAACCTTTTGCGCCGACGTTTCATCTGAACCAAGAGGTGACAGAGGTCACGTGCTTGGACGATGGGTCCATCTCGGTGACCACATCGACTGGTCAACACTTTGTTTGCAAAGTCTTAATCATTGCCGCGGGCGTGGGTGCATTTCAAGCGCGCAAGCTGGCTGTCGAAGGTGCAGCAGAACTCGAAGGCACGCACGTGCATTACCGCTTGGGCGATGCAACTCGCTTTGCGGGTCAAGACATGGTGGTGTTGGGCGGCGAAGAGTCTGCTGTTGCGGCGGCCTTGAAACTCACACTTGACGCACAAGCCCCATCAGAAAAGCCACGTAGCGTGACGCTGATACATCGCCGCGATGTGTTCAACGCCGAGCCGGTACTGCTGCACGCCATGCGCGGTGCAGTGGCCAGCGGAAAACTGCAATTGCAAATTGGCCAGCCTACTGCCTTGCTGAGCACTGCGCATCAACTGCACGCCGTACAAGTGGCAACGCCCGAAGGCCAAAGCATTGAGCGCCCTGCACAGCACGTGCTGGCCTTCTTGGGCCTCTCCCCCAAGCTCGGCCCTATTGCCAACTGGGGATTGGCCATGGAGCGCAAGCAACTGGTGGTCAACACCGAAAGCTTTGCCACCGATGTGCCTGGCATCTTTGCCGTGGGCGACATCAACACCTACCCTGGCAAAAAGAAACTCATCCTGTGCGGCTTTCACGAAGCAACCCTCGCCGCCTTTGGCGCGGCGACCATCGTGCACCCCACTCGAAAAACCCTGTTGCAGTACACAACAACATCGACCGAACTGCATCGCTTGCTCGGACTCGTTTAAAATTCATACCGCGTCAGCAATGGCGCATTCGCTAGGGGTGTTGAAGCCGTCACCGACTTCGACTGAGAAAGACCCTTTGAACCTGTTGAGTCCCGCCCACAGTGGGTCTCAAAGTCCGCAAGGACTTGAGGTAATCCTCGCGCAGGGAAGCTTGGTCTTATTACGAGGCTCTTCACTCAACAGAGCATTCACTCGTTACAAAGTCAGCCGACCTGCCATCACGTTGAAGGAAACGTCATGGCAAACCATTCGCCATTTTTCAAAGCCACACGCATTTCTGCAGCCGTGGCCATCTGCATTGCATCCAACACTTGGGCGCAGCAAAACCCAACGCAAATCACCATCACCGACAAGCTGCCCGCCCGCGTGTCGGGCTTTGGTGATGTGCCAGCGCAAGAGCTGCCTTTTTCCACCACCACCATCACCGGCGCCACGCTGCAAGACATCGGCGCACGACGTGTGTCTGATGCCCTGCATTTGGATGCGTCTGTCAGTGACAGCTACAACTCGCCTGCGTACTGGGACATCTTGAGCGTGCGCGGCTTCACACTCGACAACCGCTACAACTACCGCCGCGAAGGCATGCCCATCAATGCTGAGACCATGATTCCCATGGAAAACAAAGAGCGAATTGAACTTCTCAAAGGCACCAGCGGCATTCAAGCAGGTACCAGCTCACCCGGCGGCTTGGTGAACTATGTGGTCAAGCGCGCACCAACCCGTGCAGAGCAAACCATTCGCAACATCACCCTAAGCTACGGCCAAGGTGACAACCGCTCTGTCGCGGCTGACTTGGGCGGACGCTTTGGTGAAGTCGGAGAATTTGGCTATCGCTTCAACGTGGCGCATGAAGATCTCAACCCCTACATTCGCAACACACAAGGCCATCGCGATTTGGTGGCTTTAGCCATGGACTGGCGTTTAAAGCCTGGCACTGTGATTGATTTTGAATTTGAACAATCGCACCGTGAACAAATTGGCATCAACGGCTACAGCTTGCTTGGCGGTGTACTACCTGCCCCAGTTGACCCACGCATCAACTTGACACGACAACCTTGGAGCATGCCAGGCGTGTTTGATGCGATGACGGGTTCTGTGCGCGTGCGCCAAGAGCTGGATGCTGGGTGGCGTTGGACAACGCAATATGGCGCGCAACGACTCAAGACCGATGATCGGTTGACTTATGGATTTGGATGCGGCTCTATAGGCGACTACAGCCAATACTGCGCAGATGGCAGCTTTGACCTATATGACTTTCGCAGTGAAAACGAAAGGCGTCTGACAGATGCTCTGCAAACAGAAGTCGCAGGCAAGTTACAACTCGGCCAATACCAACATGATCTTGCTCTGGGATTTTCACGTCAGCGCCAACTTGACCGTATGCCCCCCATGCAGTCATATAACTACAACAACACCCCAGGCTCCGTCTTCACGACATTCAATAGCTCAGCAAGTCCTAGCTACGTCACACCTAACACAAACCGAAGTGAATACAGCACCGAATTAAGCATCAAAGATCGCATTCGACTAACAGACATCACCTCGGTATGGGCAGGTTTACGAAACGTCTCTTACAACAGAAGCAGCGTACAAAACGAGCACACAGACCAAACGGTGCTTTACCCTTATCCGGACCTGTATCCCAATGCCAAGCAATTCACAGGCAGCATCAATGTGCCTTGGATAGGTGTATCAACACAAATGATGGGAATGACGGCCTATGCATCTCATGGGCACGGGGTTGAACAATTTGTAACACCCAACACGGCCTCCTTCGGACCCAATGCCGGCACGCAACTTGGCATTGGCAGAAGCCGACAAACAGAAATAGGCCTACGAAGCCTGCCAGAGATGAGCAACACGGAATGGAATGCTGCGGTATTTCAGATATCACGCCCGTATGCACATGATCTGTTTGATGGGCCCAACTACAGCACGCGCTACATCGATGGCACCCAAACCCATCAAGGCTTAGACCTAGGCGCGACGTGGCGCAATAACGCATGGAAACTAGGCGCTCAAACGCAATGGCTCCATGCCAAGCTCACGGACGTTCAACAAAGCCCAGACACCGTAGGTTCAACCCCATTGAACGTCCCGAAATTCGTCCTGCGCGGCATGGCCGAATACCGCTACGCCAGTATCCCGGGTTTGCGCACAGGCGTACGCGTGTCACACGAAGGCGAACGTCGCGTCACGGAAAACGGCAGTATTCAACTGCCAGCATGGACCACCTTGGATGCCATCGCACACTACGACACCAAAGTTAACAATGTGGCCTCCACATGGACGTTTGCGGTAGACAACCTTGCAGACAAACGCTACTGGCGCGAATCACCCAAGCAGTTTGGTCATTACTACCTCTACCCTGGCGCACCACGCACATTGAGGGCAACCGTGCAATTTCGGATTTGATTAATCCAATAAAATTGCTGAATGCGCTCAAGAATCAGCAAATTAAAAGTCACCCCAATACAAAGCGCAGCTGCCCTTTGTATTGCACTGACCACATCTGCTTTTGCGCAACAAGTTCCCAACGAAATCATCGTCACAGCAGAGCCGCCATTGCGCGTCTCTGGCTTTGATGAGGTGAGGCAACTAGAGCTACCCATGAGCGTTGGCAGCGTCAACCAACAATCGTTGCAAGACATGGCTGCACAACGCATCACGGATGCACTAAAGCTTGATGCATCCGTGAGCGACAGCTACAACCTACCCGCATACTGGGACAAGCTCAGTGTTCGTGGTTTCGCACTCGACAACCGTTACAACTACCGCCGAGAAGGCTTGCCCATCTCCGCTGAGACCATCATTGGGATGGAAAACAAAGAGCGCATCGAATTGCTCAAAGGTATCAGCGGCATTCAGTCGGGCACCAGTGCACCCGGTGGAATGGTGAACTATGTCATCAAGCGTCCCCCTACCAAGGCTGAAAACAATATTCGTGATGTCACGCTCAGCTACGGTCCTGGCGACAACCGTTTGATCGCCGCCGATTTAGGCGGACGCTTTGGCGAAGACGCAGCGCTTGGCTACCGCTTCAACCTGGCGCACGCGGACCTCAACCCCTACATCCACGACACGAAAGGCCAACGCGACTTAACTGCTTTGGCCATGGATTGGCGTATCAATGCCAGCAACCTCCTTGAGTGGGAGTTTGAGCAAAGTCACCACGCGCAAATCGGGGTGAACTTTTACAGCTTGCTAGGTGCGGGTCCACAAGCACTTCCCGCGCCAGTGGATGGCACACGCAACATCACGCGACAAAGCTTCTCACAACCCGGCGTGTTTGATGGACTCACGGGCACAGTTCGCCTCAAACACAAACTAGACAGCGGCTGGCTCTGGAACACGCACTATGGCACGCAGCGTCTTCGTGCAGATGACCGTTTGGTCTACGCCTCTGGCTGCTCAACCGCGCCAAAAGACCGCTTCTGCTCAAATGGCGATTTTCAGATTCACGACTACCGCAGCGACAACGAGCGCAGAACGAGCGAAGTGATGCAAACCGAATTGCGCGGCCAATCCGACATTGCAGGACTGACGCACAACCTCAGATTCAGTTTGATGCGGCAACGTCAAATCAACCGAATGCCGCTTAGCCACACTGACAACTTGGCAGGAACAACAAACAGCATCAATGGTGGCTTTACCCCTTCAACTGCGCCGAACAACCCACCTCAAGCCAACACAAACATCAGCGACTACAACACCGAAATTGCACTCAACGACCATGTGCGATTGACCGAAAAAACCACTGCTTGGTTAGGACTGCGACACTCACAACTCAGCCGCCAAAGCATTCAAACCGACAGCACGGCCGAAGTGAAAGATGCACGTGGTGTCAGTACACCGTGGGCAGCGCTGAGCTACCAGATCAACCATCGCGCTACGGTGTATGCCAGTTATGGATATGGTTTGGAAGCAGATGCGACCCCTAACCTGCCCAACTACACCAACGCCGGCCAACCTCTGCCTGCACTACGCAGCACACAGCGTGAAATAGGCATTAAAAGTCAACACGAGCGCACCTATTGGCAAGCCACGTGGTTTGACATTTCTCGCCCCGCCACGGCGGATGCAGGCAACGCTTGTAGCTACAACTCAGCGTCAAACACATGCACCCGACAAATCGACGGCCAAAATCACCACCAAGGCTTTGAACTCAGCACCCAATCCAAGCTCAGCCAATGGGATTTGGGGGCCAGCGCCATGTGGCTAGACGCTAAGCGGGAAAACGCCACAGTCGACCCAAGCCTCAATGGTCAGCGACCAATCAATGTACCGAAGTACATCCTGCGTGGCAGCTCGGAATACCGCTTTGGCAGCGTCGTGGGTTTGCGCAGCGGCCTGCGCGTCTCACACGAGGGCGAGCGCAACGTCACAGAACACGGCGAGATCACGCTGCCTGCATGGACTACGTTTGACGCCAGCACACATTACGACACAAAGATCAACAACCTGCGATCTAGCTGGACGCTTGCAATCAGCAACCTTGCAAATAAGCACTACTGGCGAGAGTCCCCCCGTCAGTACGGGCAATATTTCCTATATCCCGGCGCCCCCAGAACCGTTCGTGCAACTGTTGTGTTCCACCTCTGAAAAAGGCGCAAAAAATGCGCTATAATTTTCGTATTCCTCGATAGCTCAGTCGGTAGAGCGCCGGACTGTTAATCCATCAAAGCCAGCATTTAGCTGGCTTTTTTATTTAAAAATCTATTTCAAATCAAACACTTAGGATTAACTTTTAGACACACCCTCAATTACACATATATTGCACAGTTATTCCGTAGGTCCCTCAAAATTAACTGCACTTTTATACTGGACGCTTAATCATTTAAGCGCTTTAACGACCGTCCAGACCACGAGCAGAATCGCCACAATACTCCCTTTTGTGGAGTCGAACTTTTCAAAAATTGATTACCGTAAATTGCTCTGGACGTCCCTAGACCGTCCAGAATAGTCCAAGCGTCCAGAGTGCCTCTATCGTCCAGAGCAGCCAAAGCGTCCAGATTCTGGACACCTCTACACCGTCCAGAGCACCAATGGTCAACCGATGCCCTTTCAATGGGCCGGGACAAAAAGCAAATAGGTTGCCCATTCCGGGCATAGAAAGTTAAATTGACTCAAAGCCATCATCGTTAATGGTTTTTCAGATGTCACGAGAACTTCAGCTTAACGAGAACACCTACCGTACACGAGCTAGAGTGAGGCGTCAAAATTTTTGACGCCTCAGTGGACAGAATTGATATCCGCTCAATATTGCTTGTAGGGCAAAAACTTGCCAGATAGAACTACGTTAACGCGATCCCCTTTGGGATCAGGTTGTCGCACGATGTCCATTGAAAAATCAATTGCGCTCATGATGCCATCTCCAAATTCTTCGTGAATCAGTTCTTTGATAGTTGTGCCATAAACGCTAACGATTTCGTACCAGCGATAAATCAAAGGATCAGTAGGCACTTGACTAGGCAAAGAACCTTTGTAGGGAACTACTTGTAACCACTTGATCTCATCTGCCGAGAGTCCAAAAATTTCTCCAATGATCCTAGCCTGAGCCTCATCAAAAGTCATCTGGCCTAAACACCCAGCTGTAACCCATTCTTTAGATAAGCCAACTTTGTCGGCTACATCGCTCCACTTTATGCCCATGGAAACTTTGTTGGAAATGATTTTTTCGGTAACGTCTAAACGGTTCATAAGGACCTCTTGAGTGGATAAAAATGAAAGATTGAGAGTTCAATGGGCTTTTGCACGTGAGACCAAAAAGTCAACGATATGGTTGCGCATGTCGTAATAGCCTGGGAGGTGGTGCAATTGCGCTCTAGTCCGCTCGCGTGGCAATGGATTAGTTACCACTTCGGCCAAGCCGCCAGGCACATAGCTGCCGCTGATTTCATTGCCATTACTCATGAGTAATATGCGGTCTGATAACAAAATAGCCTCATCTACATCGTGCGTGATCATGAAGACTGTTTGCTGCGTCTGCCGAACGATGGCCATCAGCTCGTCCTGAATGGTGCCGCGTGTGAGCGCATCTAGCGCACCAAATGGCTCGTCTAGCAACAGCATCTTGGGTTGAATTGCAAATGCACGGGCAATGCCTACACGCTGCTTCATTCCGCCTGATAGTTGACTAGGCTTTTTGTCGATGGCATGCAATAAGCCCACCATACCAACATGCTTTTCCACATGCACGTTAATCTCTGCAGCCTTCCATTCCGGCCACTTAGATTTAACTGCAAACGCTATGTTTTGTCTCACCGTGAGCCAAGGCATAAGTGCGTGGCTTTGAAAGACTACACCACGCTCAAGGCTGGGGCCAGCAATTTCGCGACCCTCCATAAACGCATAACCTTGAGTCGCGCTATCCAAGCCCGCCAACACATTCAAAATTGTGGTTTTACCGCAGCCCGAATGACCGATGATGCAAACGAACTCGCCTTTGTCGATGGAGAAGGATACGTTTGAGAAAACGGGTTTGTCGCTTTGGTAAGACTTGCCCAGTTTTTCGATTTTGAGAAAACCAGTCATGTTTGTTGCTTTATTCAGCATAGGTCACCGCCTTTTGCACCTGGGCAAACATGAGGTCGAGCATCATGCCTACCAAGCCAATGACCAGCACAGCAAATATCACATTTACAAGCGAGAGGTTGTTCCACTCGTTCCAAACAAAGTATCCAATGCCAGTGCCACCCACAAGCATCTCAGCGGCAACAATCACTAACCAAGCTATGCCCATACTGATGCGCATGCCTGTCACGATAGTGGGTGCAGCGGCCGGCAAAATAACAAGAAAAGCTTTGCGTAATGGCTTAACTTCTAGAGTGCTTGCCACATTAAGCCACTCACGCTTAACGGCAGCTACACCAAATGCCGTGTTGATCAGCATAGGCCAAACAGAACAAATAAAGATCACAAAGATGCCACTAATCTCAGAGTCTTTGAGCGTGTAAAGAGCAAGCGGCATCCAAGCCAGAGGACTGATGGGTTTTAGAACTTGAATAAATGGGTCAATCGCCTTGTGCATTAGTGGCGACATACCAATCATGAAACCCAAAGGCAGAGCGACGAACACGGCCAGTAAGAAGCCAAGACCCACACGTCCTAGCGAATGAGCCAACTGAATACCAATACCTTTGTCGTTAGGACCGTTGTCATAGAAAGGATCCGACAAGTTCTTCACAATTGCCTTGCCTACCTCTAGTGGCGGTGGAAACCCAGTGCTTTTCACAGCACCAGGATCTTTGCCCATCATCTTTTGGTACTCGATTTCATCTGCCGTCATGCCTGATTTTGATGAGCCAGCAACAGAAGGAATGGTGGAAGACATTTGCCACACCCCCAGAAACAAAAGAAATATGAGTAGTGAGACTACGGCAGCACGTAAATTAAGGTGCGAGGTTTTCATTGTGATCAACCCGCTTTGCTGATCGCAAAACTCTTGAGGTACTCCTCAGGCTTAGCCGAATCAAACGTTTTACCCATGATGGTGTGCTTGGTGTAAGCCGATCCCGCAGTGAACGGCTGTCCTAAGTCTTTCATGTGTTTGCGCGCATCGGTAATTAGGAATACTTTTTCAGCGATTTGTTTGTAGTTCACATCGCCTTTCACATATCCCCATCGCTTCATCTGTGTAAGCATCCACACTGCCATACTCTGCCAAGGCATAGGATCAAAGTCAGCACGGTCTGGCACGTTCATGACCTTACCCAAACCATCTGCAAACTTACCAGTAAGAACTTGAGCAACAACAGCTTCCGGTTGATTCAAGTACTGACTTGGTGAAATCACTTTAGCAATCAACTCACGATTGCCTGCCTGGCGCGCCATAGCCGCTGAAGTCAAAACGGCACGGTACAAGGCTGCAAAAGTGTTGGGATTCTTCTGAATGAACTCTGCGCTTGTGCCAAAAGCGCAACATGGATGCCCGTTCCACAAATCTTTTGTGAGCATGTGGATGAAACCGACCTCATCGAATACTGCGCGTTGATTGAACGGGTCAGGACCTAGAAAGCCATCAATATTGCCTGCACGTAAGTTAGCAACCATCTCCGCAGGAGGAATCACACGAATTTGGATATCGGTATCAGGATTGAGGCCATGTTCGGCCACGTAGTAACGCAGCAAGAAGTTGTGCATTGAATAATCAAAGGGAACACCGAACTTAAAGCCTTTCCAGTTTTTAGGATCCCGATTGTCTTTGTGCTTCATAGCCAATGTGATGGCTTGGCCATTGACATTTTGAACAGTAGCAACGTTCATGGGAGTGGCGTTAGAACCAAGCCCCATACTGATGGCCAAGGGCATGGGCGAGAGGAAATGTGAAGCGTCGTATTCCTTGTTGATCATCTTGTCGCGCACCAATGCCCAGCCTGCGGTTTTGGTGACTTCGACATTGAGGCCTTGCTTGCTGTAAAAGCCTAAAGGGTGCGCCATGATGAGCGGCGTAGCGCAGGTGATTGGAATGAAACCGATTTTGAGATTGGTTTTTTCGAGTGGTCCCTTTTCTTCTGCCATAGCTTGCAAGCTAGCTACAGGTAGCACACTTGCAATCGCCGCCATAGCCGTCTTCTTACCAACAGCACGCAGAAATGAACGGCGCTCTTCATCGTGTGGAAAAAGAGACTTGACTAATGTGGCTTCAATAAACTCTTTGCTGTATGCCTCAAACTCTGCCGTTTCCGAGCGGGCACGCAACTGCGCTGCAGCTGAATCAGCTACCGCTTCGGCATGATGTTCTGCGGGCGAATGATCTCGTCCACAACTGCATTTCAGCATCAGAGGGCGATCGGCGTTGAAAGGATCAAAGAATTCAGACATGGCAATCTCGCTGGTAGTTGATACACATGTCATTGCAAACAGCGTGCCAAAAAATATTGAAGATGCATCATTGATGAATAAACGAGTGTCCAAGACACACACCCATCTTCTTTCTTGCGTAAGCGCAATATTTATTGCACTTGTCTGGTGCCCTGCACAAACAGTGCACCAGTTTTGAACTCCAAGCTTGAGACGTAAACGTCGAATTGGTGCAAAGCTCGAGGTGGTTGGTTGTTAAAACTTGTACCGCAGTCCAACACTTATCAATGGCATGGCTAGGTCTTGTCATGCTATTGCACAATTGAAATCTAGCTGCTTGCGTCAAAATTTTTAACGCTACATTGCCCACTTTCTAGGTGCGCTCTAAAAGCAACAGAGGGTATGCTTCAAGATAACTCTAGGAGCTATCCATGATTAAGCATGTGTACACAGCTCAAAACCATAGACTCTTCGACAACCTTGTATCGTTTGTCGCAGGCATCTCTTCGCTTGGTCTTGCGTTTCAAGCGCAGGCAGGCCACCCTACTCATCCATTCCATCCGACTGACTACATAGCTATCGTAGGGACATCGCATGTTGCGGCTTGCGAGCTTCACGTTTTTCCAGCACCGATACTTTCATGCCTACTGGCAAATCAATGGCCCACACGCATAGAGGTTCATGAGATCCCTATCAATCAATCACCTCCAAGTCATCCGATTACGCTCACTGGCATGCAAGGCGTTCATGGCTCAATGATCGCAAGCGCATTTGTCCAATACTTCGAATCCAATCGCAAAGCAGTCGAGTCCAAATGCAGCAGTAATGGCCAGCCATGGCCAGCGACTTGGAACTTTGGTCGGGTTGTGCGAAATGCACTCGCCCACAAGGGCATCATTAACATACAGAACGCCAACGCAACTCCAGTCTCATGGAGAACGCTTACTTATGGACCGGCACAGAATGGCAGACAACTTCTCTATCAAGACCTAACAGCCGTAGAACTTATTCTTTTAATGGAAGAGATGGACTCGCTTCTTTGATACCAAAAAACATGAGCTAACTCAAACCCTAAAGGCAAGTGAGTAAGTGCGCCTACTTCGCAAGACGACAAGACTCAGATAGTATTCAGGCAAAAGGAGATCGCACATGTCAATCAAACCTGGTCCTAAACCGATTGCAAAAACAACAGGCAAGCCTGATAGACGTCGTCGCGACAACAAAGAAACGCCGAAGAACACGCCCGAACTCAAACCTCACAAGCACAAAAAAGGCGATTGAGTGCCTGTCGTAGGCCTTTGCAACGCCTGCCCCGAGCGCCCATAGACACACCACTGTGCGGCAAAGCGCAAAACCTTGCCCTCCCCCTGTAAAAACAGCGTTTTTTTTGCTATACTGTCGTTCTTCGCAGGGTGCTTTTAGTGCTCTACGTACCGAATATTCCTCGATAGCTCAGTCGGTAGAGCGCCGGACTGTTAATCCGTAGGTCCCTGGTTCGAGCCCAGGTCGAGGAGCCAATAAAGACAAGGCCTTGCAGTGATGCAAGGCCTTTTTCTTTTTGGTTTCACAAGGTAGTTACTGCTGCAAAGTTAACTTTGTCAAAGTCTGCCTCAATTAACATTGAAACTAGACTGATGCCCACCATTTGCTAGGTGACATTTTCAAGATGTGTTCAATACATCCTCAAATTTATCAAGTGCACCTTCGAAGCACTTGACATAAAAAAATCCACTGATCGCAATCAGTGGATTTTTAGTGAATGCTAGATGGCTCGTTTGTTAAGTTCGATCACCCCGCACATTTCAGTGCCTATCAATAGGTCACCTTGGTACAACTGGTTGCGCCTGCTGCAGCCTTGCTATAGGCAGGCTGAATGACGCCTGGTTGAGCATGCCAACTGTTACCTGCAGGATTCCAAGCGTAATCTGAAGCGGCAGCTTGAGGAACTGACCAACTCAAATCGTAATCGCTCACATCGAAGGTCATAGGCACATAGACAGTGTCAGTCAAATAGTTAGAGCGGCTGATGTCGATCTTGCGCGTCAGAGGCGGATTGAAAGTAGTGTCGCCATTCACAGCTTTGCTAAGGTTAAGAACCGTCGTATAGCGTGTAGCCAAATTCAGATTTTTATTGGCAATATCAATAGCCCCTGGTAGATCGGCTGAAACCTCACGGTTTTCCATGATTTGTCGCCCATTCATGTCGATCATGACCACATAGGCTTTTCGGTATGGGAAAGCACCTTCAAATGAAGAGCACAGTGCCTGTGAACCGACAGGCTCTCTGGCCATCATTTGATCCCAAGTGATCGTGCGACTGGTCTGGTTGGCGAGGACCAAGGTGTTTTTATCAGACTGGAAATTCACACGGTCACGAACAACGTCATACTGGTAACGGACGGTTTCAGGATTAGTTGAATAAAACTGAAAACTATTATTCCAATTCCATGTACCACTTGCCATTGCATTCTGCGCAGCTGCACAACTTATCTCCTCATAACCTCTATCGTTAGTGTTGCCAGTTAGCAAATTAGTCACTTTTCGAACCCGGACCTTGACGGTTCCTCCTTTGAAAGTAGCGATCTTTCCACAATCCAAATACAGTGATCCAGTGGCACCTCCATTGTTGGCAATCGTCAAATTACCTCCGGCACTGGTCGTGAAAAATTCACGGTAATCTTTGAAGCCACGAGGAATCGAATTAAACCAATCATTCGTCGTTGGGAAAGGGTTAACCAACGAGTAGCCGTTGTCAGCGATAGAGACTTGATCTCTGGATGACATGAAAACGCCGGCCAAAAAGTTACCGAAACTGGTGTTCACTGCATTACCAGAGCTGTCGCGTTCTTGCCAAGAAATCAGATTGCGAGTCCACTCGACCAACCTGTCTTTGCCTTGTGTAAATGTCAACAGTCGTGAGCGCGTTGCATCCGTCACGCCAGGCAACTGAGTAGCCGCAACCGTGGTGGGCAACTCAAATGCGTCCGCACGAAGTGTCTCTGTCACCACCAGAGGGTAGTAGCTGATCGCGTCACCGTCGGAATTCACTTTTCCTGTGACTCGCGCACCGGCACCGCTAGGTAGAGAAGGTTGATTTGCACCTCCCCATTTATTGGCATC
>JACCDT010056446.1_pt1 | contig 13005 bp, 16 predicted proteins | sample 7446291 | NCBI WGS metagenome assembly JACCDT01 (sample SAMN15323446, study PRJNA562643) | freshwater metagenome | isolation source: river surface water | place: USA:Blue River Watershed | collected 2017-08-17
GGTACATATGGAGACGTGGCTGAGTGGTCGAAAGCACCTCACTGCTAACGAGGCAGGGTCTAAAAGCCCTCGTGGGTTCGAATCCCACCGTCTCCGCCAAGACAACTAAGTATCGGAGTGACCCGAATGCCTCAGATGGGGTTATTAATGCAACAGACGCATCAATAGTCATCCGAGATCTATTCTGAAAATGCATACCTGCTGAGAGCAGTAACCAGACTGAAAAATCGCCCCCCAAGGGCGATTTTTCTGTTATAATACTGAATCTCAAGTATGTTGAAGCGAATCCTAAAATACACCAAAATTACTCTTGGCGGATCAGTACTCTTGTCGCTAGTGGTCGGTTTCTTTTGCTTTAGTTTTTTTGACGTCGCTTCCATTGATTCGATAAGGATGCAGTTTGAAAACAAAGTTCATGCTAATACTGAAGTACCGTCAATGCATGCCTGTTGTACATCTGAACTAACAAACCATATTGAATTATGGGAAAATCTGTCTTTTAGTATCCCGTCTAGTTTTGATATTTTATTTGGACTGCTTGTGGTTGCTTTTGTAGTGACTGCGTCCCCGTCACTTTTCAGTCATACAACCTCTCGAATTGACACTATTGCCATACGGTACAAACAATGGAAACGTTCTTATCCAAGTGAACGGATATTTGATCCACAGCGGGTAGCTCTTTCTAGAGGTATTTTACATTCAAAGGCTTTTTAACGTTTCTTTAGTGCATAAAATGCACTGAGTTTTATTCGTTAAAAGTTTTATATGGATCAACCAAGTAATCAAGTACCAGTTCCATCGTCGTCGAGATTTAAGTCATTCATACAGTTGTATGCCACACCACTCGCTATCGTTGTCGCTGGAGCGTGTATCGCACTAGCGTTATATGCTAAACCGCCGCTGACAGCAGTAGACAAGGTAGTTGCACCAAGCATTCAAAATAAGGAAGTTGTAGCAGAAGATAATACTCAGAAGCTAAAAAATATTGCTCCCGTCACACAAGAGGATCATATTCGAGGCAATCCAGATGCTCCCGTAAAAATTGTAGAGTACTCTGATACCGAGTGTCCATTTTGTAAGCGTTTTCATGTCACTATGAAGCAAGTGATGGAAGCGTATGGTGATTCGGGTGAAGTGGCATGGGTCTATCGACATTTCCCACTTGACCAACTACATCCTGAATCTCGTAAGCAAGCTGAAGCGAGCGAGTGTGCGGCTGAGCTCGGAGGGGAGGATGCGTTTTGGAAGTACATTGATCGTGTCTACGAGGTAACACCTTCAAACAATGGATTAAAAGCTTCTGAATTACCTAAAATTGCAGCGTATGTAGGACTTAATGTTGAGGCGTTCAACGCTTGTTTGGCAAGTGGTAGACATGCGAAAAAAGTGGAGCAACATGTACAAAATGCTATCGCTACGGGAGGTAGCGGTACACCATGGAGTATTGTGGTCACAAAAAGTGGTAAAACCTATCCGCTTTCAGGAGCGCAACCATTACCAGCCATCAAGCAGTTAATTGATACTGCGCTGCAAGAGTAATTGTTGGTATGTGGCAAGCTCTTAAACAAGTATTCTCACGAACTTCATACACAATCAGTGCGGTTGTCGTGGCTGTGTTCATCTTCTCAATTTCGCTTTGGTTGCCAAACTTGCCACTTATCACCCAAATTGTGACGGAAGCAGATATGAGCTTCTTCGGGGTATTACTTTTTCTGTTTACACTCCTTGGTTCAGTTACTACCAGCTTCACTGTTCTGTCGGCTAGTATATTAGCGATTACAGCTTCTTTGATTGGTGTGTACGTATCACTCGTGATGTATCATCTCAGGCAGAGAGGTGGCGGTAGACTAAGTTTTGGAACAGGGTTTATCGGACTCCTTAGTGGTCTCATTGGAGTAGGATGTGTGGCGTGTGGTTCATTACTCCTCACCAGTCTGCTGTCATTTGGGACAGCCACTGCCATACTGGGTTTTCTCCCACTCAAAGGTATGGAGTTCAGCATGATCGGTATCATTCTTCTCGTTGCTTCGATTGCCATGATTGCTAGAGAAATTAATGGAAATCGTGCGGGTATTAAAAGTTAATAAATTAATTATATGAAAAATAGTAATAAGTCGTTTGCAATTTGGATGGGAGTCATCTTTATCGGTTGTCTACTTTTGATTGTTTGGTCATCATCAAACAAGCCAAGTACTGGTAGTACTAACACGCCGACAACTCCAGCCAACGTTGCAGATATTGTCTCTGTTAAAGCTGACGATTATATGAAAGGAAATCCGAATGCATCCGTAGTATTAATTGAATATCTCGACTTTGAGTGTGAAGCGTGTCGAGCCTACTTTCCGCTGGTTAAACAGCTAGAGAAAGATTTTCCTAACGACTTGAAGATTGTGATGCGGTATTTCCCGTTACCAAGTCATCGCAATGCTATGACTGCCGCTCTGGCGGTTGAAGCAGCCGGACGCCAAGGAAAGTTTATTGAGATGCACGATCTTTTGTACACCGAACAAGAGAAGTGGGGTGAAAAAGCGGTAGCGACTCCAGCAGTGTTTGAAGCGTACGCACAGCAACTTGGTCTTGATATGGAGAAATTTAAACAAGACGTAGCTTCGCCTGAAGTAAAAGCTCGGGTTCAAAGAGATGTTGATGGGGGTATGGCCCTCGGAGCCAGAGGCACGCCAACCTTTATCTTGAATGGTGAAAAAATCGAAAACCCTCAAGGATACGAACCATTTAAAGCGCTCATTGAAGCGAAGATTAATGAGACAAAACCTGAGTGGGGTACAACGACTGAATAATAAGATATGACGCTTGAAATTTATTCGACAGTATTGACGATTGGTCTTGGTGGAGTAGCTTTGGCTACTCTCATAACAATTCTCGGCTACTTCCTGTCAGCATCAGTACGACAGCAGTTGCTTCTGATTGACTACTTCACCTACATTAAAGCAATTGGAGTGCTGGCTATTACCGCCACGCTGGGAGCGCTTTTCTACCAGTTCTACTACGCCACACCAGTGTGCGAGTTGTGTTGGTGGCAACGCATCTTCATGTTCCCGATCGATATTGTGGTACTCGTCTCACTTATGCATCTCGTGCGGGTAAATCACATTATCGTCGGTATTCTCGCCGGTTTTGGAGCTGCCTTTGCTTTGTACCACTATTACTATCACTTCCAAATCTTCGTACTTGGAAAGACGCTTAGTCTCCCGTGTAATGCCTATGGATTACTACCAGCATGCACCAGTTCACCAATTGTGATCTTTGGTTTTGTGACCATTCCGCTCATGGCACTGATAGTGTTTGTAAGTATTTTGGCTCTCGTATTTTTGGCACACAAAGTTAGTGACAATCAAAGAAATTAATAAGAAGATAAACATCTATGGAACAAAATAATGAAACGATTACTGTATCTGAGACGGAAGTTGCAAAGCGACCAATCTCAGTAACAATTGGGGCGATTGTGTTGGCGACACTGATGGTTTGTGGGACTTTACTGTACATCAACCGAGGTGTATTTATCGCTGCTACCGTAGACGGATCGCCTATCTATCGTTTGACAGTCTTAACAGAACTTGAAAAGCAAGGTGGAGCGCAGGCACTCGATACACTGATTACTGATGTGTTACTAGAAAAGGAATTTGCTTCACGAAACATCACGCTCTCAGATAGCGATATTGATGCTGAAATCAAGAAAATTGAAGAACAGGTATCAGCCCAAGGCGGTACGCTAGAAGCAGCACTCGCACAGCAGGGTATGACTATGACAGTACTTCGTGAACAAATCACTATACAAAAGAAGCTGGAGCTAGCGCTACAAGACAAGGTGGCAATAACCGATGAAGAACTACAGGCTCATATTAAAGAGAGTGGAGCAACTGTTCCTGAAGGAGCAGAAGGCGAAGCGATTATTGCACAAATCAAAGATGAGCTGAAGCAACAAAAATTCCAATCAGCCGCCCAGACGTTTGTGTCAGATCTAAAATCTAAAGCCGAGGTCGTTCGATATGTTACCTACTAAAAAACATCGTTTTCGCCGTCGAATTATCACACTAGGAATAGTTATACTATTTGCAGGCATACTCCTGTTTGGTGGTCAGAGACATAGTAACGGTATCGTAACGAGTGATAATGATGTACAGTCATCCGCACTAAATCTAGATATTGTAGAGACCGCAACGACCACTGTCGTACGGAAAGAAGTCATTTTAACTTCTGGCGATACTCTCGATACCGTGCTGGCTTCTTCTGGAGTGCCGTACGAGGAGCGATTGTCGATACAGGAATCATTAAAGAGTGTCTATGATGTGGCAAAAATGCAGGCTGGTAAGGCAATCCATATTGTTTTTATGGAAGACGCCCTAGCCTCAGTCGATTATGATCTTGATGTCAGTACTAAAATTGTAGTTGAGAAAAATGGTGAAGCATTTGAGTCACGAACTGAGGAAATACCCTACGTCACAGAAGAATCCTTTGCAGAGGGACAGATTATTTCTTCCTTGTTCACTGATGGCGACGCTGCTGGACTTACTCCCAAGACTATTCTTGAACTGGCTGATGTGTTTGCGAGTGATATTGATTTTTCAACTGACATTACTGAAGGAGACTCTTTTTCAGTTGTGTTCGAAAAGCGATTTGTTGATGGTGAGGCAATTGGAACGGGTCGGATTCTCGCCGCTCGTTTTGAAAACCAAGGTCAATCATATGAGGCGTACTACTACAAAAAATCAGATGGTAGCGATGGCTACTTTGATGAAAAAGGTGTAGCAAAGGCCAGACAATTTTTGCGTTCACCAATCAACGTAGGATATGTAAGTTCAGGCTTTAGCTATAAACGTGAAAATCCTGTAACAAAACAAGTGACCCCGCACCGGGCTATTGATTACGCCGCCCCAGAGGGTACGCCTGTAATTGCTACAGCAAGTGGCGAGGTTGTTACTGCTCGAAGTAAAGGCGATCTTGGCATTACAGTTGAACTTGAGCATGGTGAGTATCTAAGCCAATATGCGCATTTAGTCAGTATCAACAAAGCGGTAACTGCTGATGGGTATGTTGAGCAAGGTGAGGTGGTGGGTTACGTTGGATCAACAGGAATTTCTACCGGTCCGCACTTGCAATACGCACTCTTTAAGAACGGCACTCCAATCAATCCAGCGAGCCTTGATTTACCTGTCGGAGAAAGCTTAGAAGGTACTGAAAAAGAAGCATTTACTACTAGTATAGGAAATTTATCAACCCGAATTAAGAAGTCATAAGTATGAGTAAAAATCACACCAATGATGAAGAAACACATGTACACACTTGTGATCATTGCGAAGATGGAGAGAGTGAGTCTCGTTTCTTCACGACCGCTAAAGCACTAAAGAATTTTACCCCGATATCGGGAATGTTACTCTTCCTCGGATTTGTTAGTAGTTTTTCACTTCAAGTTGAATTTAGTAATTTATTTTATCTACTTTCAATTTTGGCAGGCTCGGTATTTGTTGTGCAGAGTGCCATCCGAGGTTTGATAAAACAACGCTTTCTCAATATCAGCTTTTTAGTGGTTATCGCTGCTCTTGGAGCTATTTATATTGGTGAGTATGGAGAGGCAGCAGCGGTAGTATTTCTTTTTTCACTCGGTGAATTTTTTGAAAGTTATGGTGTTGAACGATCTCGGCGGGCGGTGCAAGCCTTGCTACAAAAATCACCCAAGCAGGCACGTCTAAAGAACGGTACTACGGTCTTAGTAAGCGAAGTTTCAATCGGAGATGTGGTAATGATAAAACCAGGTGAACAGGTACCGCTAGATGGCGTGATTGTCTTTGGAAATTCTGCTCTTGATGAAGCTTCTATTACAGGTGAATCAGTTCCTATTGATAAAGGCGTTGGTGATGCAGTATTTGCAAGTACCCTCAGTACCCACGGCTACCTCGAAGTTCAGGTTACTAAATTAAGTAAGGACTCGACGTTTGCAAAAATTATCCAACTCATTGAAAAAGCTCAAGCCTCACGCGCACCCACTCAGTCCTTTATAGATAATTTTGCTCGCTACTACACACCGCTGGTAGTAATCGTAGCTTTGTTAGTTGCGGTGGTACCCACGCTTGTGTTAGGTCTTCCGTTTGAAGAATGGCTCTATCGAGCTATTACACTCTTGGTTATTGCTTGTCCGTGCGCGCTTGTTATCGCTACACCAGTGGCGATTGCGTCTGCAATCGGAGGAGCGTCTCGCCACGGTATCTTAATAAAAGGTGGTAAATACCTTGAGAAACTAGCGTCGGTAAAAGCAGTTGCGTTTGATAAAACTCGCACCCTAACCTACGGCCGTCATACAGTGACCGATGTGATTGTCTGTGGTTCCCATAGCGAAGCTGAAGTTCTTGCAGATGCGGCGGGTATAGAGGCATTTTCTTCTCATCCACTGGCAGAAGCGATTACTGAGTACGCAAAGAGTAAAGGAATTGATCTTCATGTAATGGAAGCTTTTGAAAATGTCGCTGGTAAAGGGAGTAAGGCGACCTGCACTATCTGCCATAAGGAAAACTATATAGGCAATAAGAAGATGCTTGATGTATACGGTGTGCCTTTCGCACAGTACACGCCTGATATTGAAAGGCTAGAGAAAGAAGGTAAAACAGTCGTTTTGATTGCCGAAGCAAACGAACTTATTGGTATCGTAGCGATTTCAGATGAGGTGCGAACTGAAGCAGGTGCTGTAATAAGTTCACTCAGTTCACTTGGTGTGTCTTCGGTTATGCTCACTGGAGACAACGTGTACACTGCCGAACATGTCGCTAAACAAGTTGGTATCACAGAGGTACACGCTTCTTTGTTACCAGAAGATAAAGTTAATGCTGTTGAAAGCTTAAAACAACAGTATAAATCTGTCGCTATGGTCGGCGACGGTGTAAATGATGCACCCTCACTTGTCACTTCTGATGTTGGTTTTGCGATTGGTGCTGGCGGTACCGATGCGGCAATTGAATCGGCTGATATCACCCTGCTTTCTGGTGAGTTGACCACAGTACCGAAAGCAATCCGTCTGGCACGCAGAACCATGAAGACCATCCACGTAAATGTCGCACTGGCATTAGGTATAAAAGTACTATTTTTAGTTATGATTCCATTTGGTATGACTAATCTAGTTTTTGCTATTGCCGCCGATTCTGGCATGGCGTTAGTGGTAATCCTGAACAGTCTACGATTGTTTAAGGTGAAATAACATGACAGAAGTTACTGTCTTGCTGGCGAGTAGGTTACATATCGTCATAGTATTGTTGGCGATCATTACTTTTCTGTTGAGTAGTCATGATAAAAAGCAAAAGTTGATCATGTACGGATTGATTGCTTTGCCACTATCGTATGTGTTAGGTAAGTTTCTTAGCTCACTTTATTACACTAATCGACCGTTTGTAGAACTTGGTATACCGCCTTTAGTATCACATGTAGCTAATAATGGGTTTCCTTCAGAACACACGTTATATGCGATGGTGATTGCTCTAGTTATTTTTCTTCTTAATAAACGTATCGGTACATTACTTATTACTTTAGCAATTCTGGTTGGACTAGGGCGAGTTCTGGCATTGGTACACAATCCAATCGATATTATCGCAGCTATATTCATTGCGGTGTTTGCTGTTATTACGGCAAGGTACCTAGTAAATCTTCAATCTAAATTTAGTATCCATAAGTGAATTTAGTTCAGTTCTGCACTGACACTTGAATTACATAGTTGCAAAGGCGTTCATTGTACTGTATTGTTCGTATATGCGAACAGCACGCACAAAGCAGACGCTTAGTGCTACAAGGGAAGACTACATCCGTGCTATCTATCTCCTAGGTCACTCTACTCCAGTCGGGGTTACTCAAATTGCTGAAAGGCTAAAGTTAAGCAAATCAACAGTCTCTGAGCGTGTAAAAGATTTAATGCAAGACGGTCTAGTGACAGCTGATCTATATTCATTGATCACACTAACTGCTGCGGGCATACGAGTTGCAGAAATACTGACATATAAACATAGAGTCATTGAGGTATTTTTGCATAAGACCTTAGGTATTAAAAAAGAGTCTGTTCATAAAGAAGCAGAACTTCTAGAGCATGCCTGTAGTGATGAAGTTATTAGACGATTAGCCTCGTTTCTGAATAATCCTACACATGATCCTCATGGTACTAAAATCACCATTCCTCTAAAGTGGTAGTTGATCAATACGTTTCTTATAAAAAGTCACGTGAGCGTTACTACCCAAACGTACTATTAGTTTATCAATTATAAAAACATGACCCATACAAATTTATTCAAAGCACTCGGTTGGAAAGGTACTTCAGAACAAATTGGTGAAGAACAGATGCCCAGTCTTCCCGAGGTACACCGTTCAGTAGCTATTCCACCAGACCTACCATTTTATAAGAAATTGCTTTTGTTCGCTGGCCCTGGCTTTCTCGTCGCCGTAGGATATATGGATCCGGGAAACTGGGCTACTAGTTTAGCTGGTGGTTCAAAGTTCGGGTACGCACTTCTGTCGGTCGTTCTCATGTCGAGTTTGTTTGCCATGATTCTTCAACACCTTTCGCTAAAGCTGGGTATTGTCACTGGCAGAGATTTGGCTCAGATGTGTAAAGAACGTTTCTCTAAACCGACAGCTATTTTCCTTTGGCTTATGGCTGAAGTAATGATCATTGCTACTGACTTGGCGGAAGTTATTGGATCAGCGATTGCGTTGTATCTCCTATTCAACATTCCAATTCTAGTAGGTGTAATTATTACTGCAGTTGATGTGCTGATTATCTTGCTCTTGCAGAACAAAGGATTCCGATACTTGGAAGCACTAATCGTCGTGTTGATGGGGACCATTGTTGCTATCTTTGGTTTCGAGCTATTGGTTTCAACTCCTGCTATTGCGCCGCTTTTGGTCGGCTTCCTACCTACTTCTCAGTTGGTATTCAATCCAGAAATGTTATACCTCGCTATCGGTATTATTGGTGCTACTGTTATGCCTCATAACTTGTACCTACACTCTGCAATTGTGCAAACAAGACGATATGAAGAAACAGAGACTGGTAAAAGAGAAGCAATCAAGTTTGCTACCATCGACTCAACCGCAGCTCTCTCAATTGCACTCTTCGTAAACGCCTCAATCTTGATTGTTTCAGCTGCCGTATTCTTCGTAAACGGATATGGTGAGATTACCGCAATTGAAGATGCATACAAGCTACTCTCACCTGTAGTTGGTGTCGGTATTGCTAGTACACTATTTGCAATTGCTCTTTTGGCGGCTGGTCAAAATGCCACCATCACTGGAACGCTCGCAGGACAAATTATTATGGAAGGTTTTATTAACCTTCGTATAAAGCCATGGTTAAGGCGTATCATTACCCGTCTACTCGCTATTATCCCTGCCGTTGTCTTTATTGGTTTGTATGGAGCAAACGCTGCGACTGAACTCTTGATTTTTAGTCAGGTGGTACTCAGTATTCAACTCTCATTTGCGGTATTTCCACTTCTTATGTTTACCAGTAGTAAAAAGATTATGGGGAAGTTTGCAAACGGCCCAATTCTCACAATCGTATCTTGGATAATTGGATTTATAATCGCTGGACTTAACTTGTGGTTGTTGTCTCAGTTTATTATCTAATACAGTCAAAATTCAAAACATCCTCACTCTATCGTGAGGATGTTTTGTTTTATGGGTAGATCACGACTGAAATTTGTTAATAATAACTTGCAAGTATACCCCCTAGGGGGTATACTAGTGTGTATGAAAGAATCACACAAAAAGTTAGTGCGTCGCCTCAAAATTATTGAGGGGCAGGTGCGTGGACTTCAAGGAATGATTGAAAAAGATACATACTGCATTGACGTCATCACTCAGACCTCAGCCATTAAGCAAGCCCTATCAAACATAGAAGACGTACTCTTGGAAGAACACCTCTCTCACTGTGTTGTGAATCAAATTAAGTCTGGCAACGTAAAGAAGCCAGTGGGAGAAATATTGCAGGTGTATCGGTTAAAACGTAAATAGTATGGAGCATAATCATTCAACATCAAGCGGGGTAAAAATTCATCACGCCGCACCCACAAGTATCTGGTCATACTGGCCAATCGCCACAATCTATCTAGTCGCAGCTTTTATTTCTCTGTATACCGTACAGTTTCATGCCTACCCAGACTACATGTCTCATTTGATGGGCTGGGTGCTGGTATTCTTCGGGATTATTAAGCTGTCAGACGTGGTTGGATTTGCTGAAGGGTTTGCAAAGTATGATCCACTCGCCAAGCAAAGTATCGTCTATGCTCAGATATACCCATTCTTAGAAATTACTCTTGGTATTCTCTTCATTCTCCAGATCCTTATTCTTCCAGTGACTCTCGTCACATTGTTCATTTATGGTGCCAGTCTCTTTGGTGCATTGCAGTCACTCTTAAAGAAAGAAGAACTGCACTGCGTGTGCCTCGGGACATACTTCAAACTCCCGCTTTCGACTGTCACTATCATTGAAGCAGTCTTTATGATTGGAATGTGTATTTGGATGCTTGTGATGTTTAACAGTATGACCATGATGGTCATGTAACAAATTAATTTATGAAAAATCAATCAATTATAATTATTATTGGACTCGGAATCTTAGTCGTTGGTGCAGTAGCGTACAACTTTGGTATGAATAAACCCTCAGATACCAAAATGGGTATGAATATGGGGGATGACGTACCGGCAGGAATGCACCGTATGCCTGATGGTTCACTAATGGGTAATCCAAGTGCTCCGACTAATCAAAATGACGGAGGTATGGGAATGATGGGTGGTATGGACCACTCCATGATGATGGTTAAAAGTGAACGTGAGTTTCTTGAAGGTATGATTCCTCATCACCAAGAAGCTGTTGATACAGCCAAGGAGGTTATTGCTCGTGGTGGCTCAACCCCTGACATTAAAAAGCTAGCAGAAGACATTGTTGTGGCTCAAGAGAAAGAAATTGCCATGATGAAAGAGTGGTATCAGAGCTGGTACGGTGAAGCCTATGTAGCTGATCCTAAAGACTACAAACCAATGATGCGAGACCTCTCGACGCTTAGTGGCGCTGCTCTCGATAAAGTGTTCCTCGAAGATATGATTATGCACCACATGGGAGCGATTATGATGGCACAGAGTGTACAGCCTTACATTGAAAATCAGGAAATCACCGACTTGACGAAAGCGATTATGGAAACTCAGACAGCGGAAATTGAGTTAATGAAGAGACTGATTACGACATTAAGGTAGTCTATTGATTGGTCTTTAGCACATGAGACGCTATCGGACATTTGTTCATTATGGTTTGCATTTTCTTGCACCAGGAGTGATTGCGTGGATTATTTTTCCAGAACAGTGGAAAATTGCTTGGATTATCATGCTCGCAACCATGATAGTGGATATAGATCATTTGTTGGCTAAGCCAATGTTTGATGCGAATCGTTGTAGTATTGGTTTTCACCCATTCCATACATACCCAGCGATTGGCTTCTATGCCCTAATGCTTTTTGTCCCTAACTTTTATGTGCAGGTAGCTGCAATCGGTTTACTCTTCCATATGTTTACTGATTGGCAAGACTGTCTCTGGATGAAAACTAAGCATACTGTCACTTAAAATAACTATCACAAATTATGAAAATAGGTTTAATTATCGCCACTCTTTCATTTTTTGTTGTAGTTATCGTGCTAGCCTTTGTTTTTAGGGCAGAAAAACCTTTATCAGTAGTGAATGAGTCGACATCAGCTAATACAGCAGTCCTTACTGTTCCTCCGCAAAAGGCTGATACAACTGTCTTCATAGAGCGAATTGATATACCCAAAGCGGGGTTTATAGCAGTTCGCTCACTTGAGAATGGTCGTTTGGGACAAATTGTTGAAATTAGTCCCTACCTTACCACTGGAATACATACAAATATCTCAATTTCACTAGGAGATTTTTATGATGGGTCATCAGATTTGATTGTCGTTGTTTATAACGATACTGGTGACGACAAGGTATTCAATGACCTTGATCAACCACTACTCCAATCTGATGGAACAGTAGTAGCAGTATATGCAAGTTCAGGCGAAGCGGTACCGTCTGATTTGTTTTCAGTGACTGCAGAGTCCCTGCCTCATGTAATGGGAGGTATGGCCATGGAGACCGTTAGGTACACTAACACGGGATATGAACCTAATCGTTTAGTGGTTTCGTCTGGAACAATGGTCCAATTTGTGAACGAAAGCGATAACCAGATGTGGGTTGCTTCCAATGACCACCCTGGTCACACAGACTTACCAACCTTTGATCAGTTTACCGCCTCAACAAAGGAAACCACTTATACGTATGTATTCGATGAACTGGGCGAATGGAAGTATCATGATCATTTACTGCCGACTTTTGAAGGTGTGATTACTGTAGAGTAGTGAAAAATATCTACTATTGAAGAAACAGCTGTTTATTTCGTAATATCACCTTACTCTTTAGATTGCCTAATAGTTCACGCTTCTCAACGTCCTCGCCTTCTTTTAGAAGGTATTTGGCGTAATTCCTGATATCAATATCCTTAACCGTGATTTCCACTTCGTGTCCCACAAGAGCTCGTTGAAACTTTTTGAACCTCAGTACTTCTTTTTTAATTTTTTCTTTAATACCAATCTCGTTAATATCTATCTTTTCAATTAGATTTTCAAATTGCACTATAAGATCAGCTTCATTAATGTATCCACCTTTGCACCCACGGTCTTTTGACTTGTTACAACCATAGTACACATGCCGATGAACGTTGCCATTTTTCTGCTTCTTAAACTTCTCATCAGGAGTGATTCCTGATCCGCATAGCCCGCACGATAATAGTTTTGTGAATGCAAACTCTTTATTTTCTGACCGCACAAACTGACTTTTCATTTGCTCTTGCACCGAATCAAACAACTCTTTTGAAATCAGCGGTTCATGTTTACCTTTATACCAGTTGCCGCTCTTTAGCGGGTACTCAAATACTCCGTAGTAGAAAGGGTTTTCTAGAAGGCGATAGA
>JACCDT010712750.1_pt1 | contig 13005 bp, 8 predicted proteins | sample 7446291 | NCBI WGS metagenome assembly JACCDT01 (sample SAMN15323446, study PRJNA562643) | freshwater metagenome | isolation source: river surface water | place: USA:Blue River Watershed | collected 2017-08-17
GCCAACTAAAAAATAGAGATTTAAAATCTCAGGACTTATTTGACTTCTAAGTCCATGTCCGGGCAAAAACAAATCAAACGGCAGGGCATAACCAAGACCGACAAATAGAAAAGTCAGTGCAAGCGAGGTTGAGACATAATCGCGCTTTTGCATCTAAAAGTTAGAGTCTTCAATTACAGGCTTTTTAGTGCGCGTTTTCTCTCGATAATTAGAGAGCAAAAATTTCACTTTCTCGGACAATTCTTTAAGCGGTGGAATACGAGTGCGCTCTGCAATTAAATTAATCTGGTCTTGAGCAACATCGCGAGTTGGTGGCACCATTTCGGGCTTATCTCTCAAAAGTACACTCAAGCAAGCCATGGCACGAATTCTATCACCGTGCGAAGGTCGGCATATCTGGCGGCAAAAGGCAGAAGTCAATTTGCCAAAAGCAAAGTCATAAGGCAATAGTTCAAGTCTTGGATATATGAATTTAGCTACTGCTACCCTAACGTCTTTGTTCACATCATCGAGTGCAGGCATAATTTTAAAAATGGTCTCTGGATAATTACCAGCCCAGTTGAGCAAATCAATTGCATCAACTCGTCTTTCTGGATTCGGGTCAGACTGAACGATATTTAGCCAAGCGTCTTTTAACTCCGGGATATTGCCATAAGTTGCAAGCTCTCTAGTTTTCTCGTCTGCTACTGCATCTGAATAATGCTTGAAGCCATTTGTATAAGTCTCTTTGAACGAACGACCATCATAAGTTAATTGAGTCAGTCGCTGGCGCAACTCTTTTAAAACAAGATTCGGTTTCTCAGTCGGTACTTTTATATAACGTGGGTCACTAAGCGGTCTTGTAGGAACAATTCGTCCTGGCTCGCTTACATCTATCACCACAAAAAGAGCATCACTGCCACCATCTACAATATCAGTGTCACAAATGATCCTTTTATCGCTCAGACTTTTCTTAACTCGCTCACAAGCTTTTTCCATGCTTGCATACTTGGCTCCAACAGACAAATGAAGCATCTTTTCTAGTTCGGCTCTAGTGACTAAACTTGAGCCCATATACTCAAGCTGGCCAAAATTGCCGAATGAATCTTTAGCAAAAGCAGCCTGCCCAAGGCAAAAATACAAAACACAAGTCAACGCGACGAAGAGACTCTTGGTTTTATTTCTTTTTGCTGTCCACTTTTGAGTCGCTGTCATCGCTAGTTTTTGACTTTTCGCTCTTGGATGATTTTTCCGATTTAGCATCTGCCTTAGAATCTGATTTGGATTCAGACTTCACGTCTTCATCAACATCTTCTTTGGAGGACTTTTCTGACTTAGAAGATTTAGGCTCATCTTTTGAATCGTCTTTAGACTCTTCTTTTGATTCTTTTGATTCTTTTGATTCTTTCGACTCTTTTGATTCTTTTGACTCGCCTTTGGTTTCGTCTTTAGACTTTTCCTTGGGCTCGTCTTTAGTCTCATCCTTGGATTCTTCTTTACTTTCTTCTTTGGAATCGTCTTCTTTATTTTCTTCGCTAACTACATCGGTCTTTGGTGCATCCTTAGGTGTTCCGTCTTCGTTGTATGTCTTGAAGAAAACATCTGGATCGACTTTAACAGCGGCCAATTGCTCGCTGAAAGCGCGTGCATCATCAAATACAGGTGGAATTACAAACTCACCGCGAGTATCGATGTAACCTCTGCCAACAGACTGAAGAGGTTGTACTACAGCAAGTCCTTCTGAAAAGTTTTCTGCGTATCTGAATTTGAGTTTGAAAGGTCGTTTGCCCTCTCTGTTAATGAAAGCAAACTTTCCGCGTTTTTGTTGAATAGCCAAACCATCATGAAATGACTTAGTGGACTCCAAGCGCGATTTGGGAGCCATTGTGCCAATGGGGTCGACCACAACAAAATCGTCTCCCATTTCACCTTCTGCCGTCTGTCCTTTAAATGTGGTGACTCGATCAAATTTGAATTGAATAGACTGCTCGCCCTTCGCATTTATGAAGCCCCATTTGCCAAGCGTCGCGTTGTAGACCGGGCAAAGTCCATCGTTGAAATACATGACATCATCAAATTTGGCGGGTATGTCTCCGTGAGGGTGAGGACCAAGATCTTTGAATCCCCATTTCACTTTGCCATCGCCGCCTTTTTCTTTGTAAGGCAACATAACAGCGTGGTCTTCAGCGTCGGGATTACATTCGTGCGCTTCACCGACGTCTTCATATTTACAAGGCAATACAATGGTGCCGTCCTTGGCAATTGCCCCCCATTTTCCGCCCATTTGAACTGCGGCGTAACCGGCACTGAAAGGCTTGGCATCCTCATAATTTCGCTCAATCACGAATTTACCGTCTCTGTCGATATAGCCCCAGCGCGTGTGCAAATCAGCAGCAGCTAGGCCTTCTGTGAATTGCTTGACCCGACGATATTTGGGCTTAAGTACAAACTTTCCGCTGTGGTCGATGAATCCCCATACCGGACCTTTTTCGTCTGGCACGTTGATTTCGACACCGCTTCTACCAAAGCAACCAGTTAGCAGACTGGTCATGGCGAAAATCGAGATGAGGAGGCGGAAACTTGCTAGAGCCTTTAGGTTCATCGGTACTCTTAATTGGTAAGGGAGTGACAAGACAATTTATATCAAAAAACAATAGGTCGTGTCCCGTTACTTGCTCTCATTAGCGTTATACTTGCTTGCTATGACTCATAAATACTTACTTGAAATAGGCACCGAAGAGCTTCCAGCTCCCCAAATTCCCATGATGCTCAATCAGTTGACCGAGTCGCTAACACGCGAGTTGACCAATTTGAATTTAACACCAAAATTGGTCAAGGGATTGTCAACGCCGCGCAGACTGGTAGCAATAGTCGAGGGCTTACCTGACAAGCAACCGACCATCAACAAAAAAGTCAAAGGACCGCCAGTTAGAACGGCTCTTGATAAGGATGGAAACTTTACTAAAGCGGCGACTGGTTTTGCCGACAAACAAAATGTCGATGTCAAAGCGCTTAAGCAAGAAGAAGAAAAGGGCGAACTGTATCTGGTGGCTGACGTTGTCATTGAGGGCAAACCGACTTCTGAGATATTGAGCCAAATAGTGCCAGGAATTATCTCGGCAATTTCAAGCGAGCGTCAAATGCGCTGGGGCGATTACAACCTTAAATTTTCAAGACCAATTCGCTGGATAGTTTCTTTACTCGACGACAAAGTGATTGAATTCGAGCTTGAAAACATAAAAGCCGACCGTCAAACGCGCGGCCATAGAATATTGGCACCAGGAATGGTATCAATTGAAAGCGTAGACAAATACTCAGAAACTTTGAAATCGAAAAAAGTTATCGTTTGTCCCAAAGAGCGAGAAGAAGCAATTACTGCACAAGTGATAGCTCTGGCAAGTTCTGTAGCTGGAAGTGCAAGACGACTCAGTGGCTCACTTTTAGAAGAAGTAGTTCATATTACCGAATGGCCCTGCGCCATCATTGGTGGTTACGATTCAAGCTATTTGGTTCTACCCGATAGACTGCTTGAAACAATCATGGTACACCACCAGCGATACTTCCCCATAGAAGAAACGCAAAACAAAAACGGCGACTCTAAAACGCACAAAAGCAAAAAACTTTTGCCATACTTTATAGCCGTAACTAATAACGATATCGACAAGAAAGAAATCGCCAAAAGTGCAGTGCGACAGGGTAATGAGCGAGTACTCAAAGCCCGATTGGCGGACGGAAAATTCTTTTACTTCGACGATCAAAAAACCAAATTGACAAAAAGAGTCGAAGCTCTAAAACAGCTAACATTCCAAAGAGGTCTTGGCAGTTATTTCGAAAAATCGCAAAGACTGGAGAAGACCGTAGCCAAAATCGCAGAAGATATCAAACTTGATCAAGTCCACTCCCAGAAGCTAGCTCAAATAGCCAGAACTTGCAAACTAGATTTGGTCACTAATTTAGTTGGCGAACTGCCTGAGTTACAGGGATATGTTGGTTCCTGGTACGCTCGCGAAGAAGGTCTTGGCGAGGATGTTGCCATTGCCATTGCCGAGCACTATGCTCCTCGCTCATTTGATGATGTACCTGCTCCTTCGTTCTTGGGTCGCATCACAGCTATCACAGACAAGTTAGATCATCTGGTTGGTTTGTTTGTATTGGGTAAACGCCCTACTGGTTCAAGCGATCCTTTTGCACTGAGAAGAAACGCCCAGGGTCTGGTAGACACTTTACTTGAAGGTCTAGAAGCAGACGGCAAAACCTTCTATATAGATATTGAAGTAAGTGCCAAACACTTGCTCGATCTTTATGCAGATACAAATGCTGCAAAAAAAATCGACCAAGAAAAATTACTTTCTGACTTGTATGATTTTCTTACTCAAAGACTAAAAGCGCGTCTGCTCGATCAAGGCTTCAATCGCATGATCATAGATTCGGTATTAGCTGGCAGTCCTCTCAAAAATATTGCCGACACCAAACACAAAGCCTCAGTGCTTGAAAAACTGGTCCAGACACAAGAAGGTCTTGGCATAGTGAGAGCCTGCGTGCGCATAGCAAACATAGTTGATAAGAAAAACAATTATCAAATTGACGCTGCAAGCCTGAGCGAAACTGTAGAGAAAAAATTGTACGACGCATTGAAAGACAAAAAATTCTCTGACGATTACACCAAAAATTTACAGATACTAGAAGGACTTGTCCCGCATATTGACGCCTTCTTCGACGAAGTGATGGTAAACGATCCTGACGAGAAAAAACGTCAGAATCGCCAAGCTTTATTGCAAATGATTCAAGCTGGATTCAGCAATTTAGGCGACTTCAGCAAGTTACAGCCATTATTGCCCTAGATTAATCACGACCTCTGCACCGCTGCGCTTTACTGTAAATTGCACAAGAGCCTGACTCAATGTCAGTTTGCCTGATTGATAAAGCTCATACAAAACAGATGCAGTTTCGATAATTTTTCGGTCTTCTCTGAGTGCTTCAAGTAACATCACTCGTGACATCGATTGATTATCAAGAGCGCGCTTCACCATATCGACCATCTCGCCACCGCCTTCTAAATGACGCAAGACGAAATTGCTCAGATGTGGATCTTCTTCTAGCCTAGTTACAAGAACCTCAAATTTGTCTTGTGTTAAATAGCCACCAAGGCGCATGAACTCACCAAATCCAATTTTGTTTGATTCGGGATCGATCATGCCACGTTGTCTCAAAAACTCGAAAGGTGAGATGCTCTTATCTCGGGCTTCTTTGAGTATTTCACAAGCGCTCTCCAAGCAAAACTGACTTTTCCATAGCATCGATTGAAAAGCAAGAGCAAGACTTACAACTTCTTCGGGAATTGTCCCTGCGTTAACTAAATATTGACCAAGCAATTGCTCGTTCAGCTTAGCTACACTGACCGCTTTTTCCATATCTTCAGAATTAACAAGACCGGCTTGCACAAACAGTTCGCCTAACTTTACGCGAGTGAGCAAATTATCTGGAATACTATTTGCAGTGGTCTCGGGCGTGTCACCTTTTTGCAATCTATCTATCACGCGCTCTCTTTGCACATGACCTGCACGCAGCTCTCTTTGAAGCGCTAGTGACAAACGCAGAAAGTCGTCAGAAATTCTATCGAGTTGTACAAGAACTTGTCCCAAAGGCAATCCAGAATTGTCTGAAATTGTCAGACCAAATTCGAGTTGTTTTTTATCTATGCATTTAGCTTCTTGCAACAGCTCACCCAATCTACAACTTGATGCATGCGATTTATTCACTCCCACTTCAAGCAAAGCTTCAGCAAACGACCAGCTATTTAATTTCATTGACGAAATGGCATCTTTGGCTTGCTCGACGTCAATTATTTGATCGCGCAGCATCGACTGTGCCTCAACCACAGATTGAACGATGTTTTGCGGTACAAGTCCAAGCAATGTTAAAGTCTTGCCCAAGGGCATGGCGGTGAAAGAAGAGATTTTCAATCCCTGTTCCATCTGCTCGCGGCTCACTATGCCGAATTCGAGTAACAACTCTCCGAGCTTATAATCCAGTGGAACGCTGTTAGACACTGATTTCACTCCATGCACGACACTAGTCCTCTTGAGAAATGGGACACCTGTATCCGGTTTCGACCGGCTCTAAAGCTTGAATATTACCGCATTTTGGTAACGTTTGTCGACAAAGTCGTAAAATAGAGGAATGAAAAGTAGCACAGTAATGTTCTTATCCCTTTTTTCCTTCTTGCTTGTTGAGACCGGTCAATGTCTTGTCATAGCGAAGACTAAAGCGAAGACTAAAACAAAACCTCTTATCGAAAAGAAGATATTGCCTGTGGCAAAATCGCAAAAGTCTGTTGTTAAACCCCTTCCCCAGTGGCAAACAACACGCAATGAATCTCACAAAGAGATTTATAACAATGGCAATCTTTTGCGTGGTATAGAAAAGTTGGAACAGTCTATATCTGAGGCAAAGACGGCAAACGCCGATCCCAAAGAGATACTTACTCTGTATAGACTTTATTTAATTTATGCAGGTCGAGCGAAAAATTTTGATAACGCAATCAAAGCTTACGAAGGGGTTATTGAATACGCCGAGAAAGCGGGAAAAATCGAATTGCGCGATGACACACTTATAACTCTTGCATTTTTCGAATCCGACATGCACCACTACGACAAGTCTATTATTTATGCGCAAAAGGCAATCGACAATGTCACAAAAAACAGAGGCGAACACTTTCCCGGCTTGATCAGAGCATATGAGCTGCTTGGCTCAACCCAACTAAAAATGGGAAAACTAGCCGCTGCAAAAGAGAATCTGAACAAGTCGCTTGCTCTTTCGAATTCGACTTTTGCCAATAACTTTCAAGGCAGTGTTGGACTAGATTTCTATGGACTTGGCTTGATAGCTGAAAAAGAGGGCGACAAAACGAAAGCACTGGAGTGGTTCCAGAAAGCAAAATCCAAGTCAGATGAAATAATCCACCGCTCAGCAGTTTTAACCAAAGCGAACGGCGTCAAAGTGTCCTTAAACAGTGAAGGTTATCTAAATCGTGTTGCCGAAGAAATAAATCCGGTCGAGCGTGAGTTCATCTATAAAAATCTAGATTTAGATATTGCACGAGTACAAGGGCTGGAAAAATCCGAAGAATAAGGATGTATGGATTTTACTTGCATTTTTATGAGATTCGGCTTATCTTAGACGAAGCTTGACAACGGCTAAAGTTTTTATTTGTCTACCTACCTTCCCCGGTAAACTTCCAGTCCCGTTCATACCTGCTCGCTCCCCAAATTCGAGAGTGTTATGCGAAAAACCAACGAGATCTGGCTGGCAGCCTACGCAGACATGCGCCCACAAAAGCGTAAGTCGACGGCGCCAAACCAGAACAATTCCGACCTTGTGTGCCTGCCTGAAGCAGACGATATTTTTGCAAGCATAAGTGTCGACCCTAACACGACAGTTAATCAGTTAAATGCCATCGGCGGTGTTTTCGCTCGCTATCTAAATGAAGTGCAAATGCACGGCACCAATCCAGATGTCGCCATCTACAAACTAATTCGCGAAAATCAGGTCCTTTTGTTTTGTCAGTCAAATGCAATCGTTAATTCGTTTCGAGAATTTGGCGCAAGATTAATGCCGGGACTTGCTCGTCGTGGCGCAACTCATTTGGTGATTGAACGACCAGAAATTTTTTCAGAAGATTTTTCCAGATTAGTTTTGGAAGCAAAAAATGCAGGCTTGAAGGTCGAAGAAATTTCACCGCAAGATACAAATCCAAGCAAAAATGCAATTACGGCTCTGGCAGCTATTTCTAAAGCACTCTGGGAGCCAACTGCACGTGTAATTTTTTGGGGCGGAAACTCTTTTCTTGAAAAGCGTGTCGAAGAAAAAGGACTCGGCGATTATCTTCGCGACAATAACATTAAAGCTGCCTCTATCAATGGTGTCAGTGTTGCTGCAGAACATGGCTCTCATCGCTATCCTATGACTGAGTTGATACCACTTTTAGCAGACGCACGAATTGTCGAGACAAAGAAAACCCCCGACATCGCTCGATGTGTTTATAACACCAGTTCATCTAACAAAGGAACTACTTGTGGCGATTTCGATTACTTTTACATTGCTGGAAAAAATGATTTAGTTTGCAAAGGAAACAAAAAACTTCCTGCCTAAATCTAGTTTTCTCGGTTCATCAAGACTCGTATTGATTCAATCTTTTCTTTGGTCTGGCGAAATTCTAACAGTTCGCTGCAAATATTAATGCTGTTTCACTTCCTGCAAAATCAGGCTTGATATCACTTGCATCACAGTGAATAAATACTCCCGAATACGGTTCATTGATTGGCTTGCCATATTGAATTACAGGCTGAGGCTTTCTGAACTGTTTGGCAAAGTTCATCGAAAAATATCCGCTCGACAAAGCCAGCGCGATCAACACCGCTGAATAACCAATCAATCGAAAATAGCAAAATGGTTCATCAATCTACTTTTGCGAATGATCCCGGATCCCGGGGCCCGGGATCCGGGCCAAAACAAAGGGAGCCTTTCGACTCCCTCGTTTAATTTTTCGATGCATTCGCCAGTCTCGATTACATCAATGTCGCCATGATCTCATCGAGTGCTTCTTTTGGTGGACGCAAATCATCGGCTTTCAGTCTTGAAAGTGGCGTGTCGACCATATCGAGAACTTGACCGAAGTTTTGATTGTCTTCATTGATATAGAGCAATCCGGTTAACAAATGACCATCTTTATGCGATTGATAGATGGCATTCTCAGCAGCTATGCGATCGGTAGGATCATAATCCTGACCAAGCTTTTTCAGTTGCAAGTGCGAGCCATCGTGCAATTCGACAGTGCGCACTTCGCCTTCTTCATAGTCTACAGAAATTTGCTCATAAAATGGGACATAACCCAGTTCGTGCAACGGGGTGTCGGTCTCTTTCACTTTCTTATAAGACTTAGAAGATCCTTCGTGGTTATTGAAAGTGACGCAAGGGCTGATTACATCAAGAATTGCAGTGCCGCGGTGCGAGATTGCAGCTTTGAGTAATGCCACTAGTTGTCTTGGGTCGCCTGCAAATGATCTTCCAACGAAACTGCAACCAAGTTCGATAGCAAGACCGCAAAGGTCGATTGCATTTAAATGATTGGCGGTTCCGTCTTTGAGCTTGGAGCCTTGATCGGCAGTGGCGGAGAATTGACCCTTGGTCAAACCGTATACGCCGTTGTCTTCGCACACATAGACTATTGGAATATTTCTGCGAATCATGTGACAGAACTGCCCAAGACCGATACTTGCTGTATCGCCGTCGCCAGAGACTCCGACATAAATCATTTTGTGATTAGCAAGAAAAGCTCCAGTTGCGACTGAAGGCATTCTTCCATGCACCGAGTTAAAACCGTGCGAGCGTGAAAGAAAATATGCAGGTGTTTTACTCGAGCAACCAATACCACTCAATTTTGCAACTTGATGCGGCTCGATGTTCAGTTCCCAGAAAGCTTTAATGAGCTGGCTGGTGATGGCATCGTGACCACAACCATCGCAAAGTGTCGATGGAGAGCCTTTATAATCAGCTAGAGTCAAACCTAGCTTGTTGGTTTGAGGAGCTTTAGGAGCTGGTGATGCGGGTGTTGTATCTGCTGTAACCATTATTTTTTCTCCTGCTCTTTTTTCAAAATGCTGTCGGTGATGAACTGAGCATCAATCGGCATACCGGTGTAATGGGTCACGGGAACAAGCTTGCTAGCCAGTTCGCAGTAATCCATGATGATTAGTTTGAGCAATTGTGCATCGCGATTTTGCTCGACTACATAGACTCTGTCATGGCTGTTAACAAAGTCAACTACTTCCTGGCTGATTGGAAGCGCTCTCAGACGCAAATAACTTGTTTCTGTTTTTGCATCTTTTAATTGATCGCGCGATTCAACCACAGCGAAGTCGCTTGAACCATAAGCAATGATGCCAATCTTGGCGCCCTGCACTTTGTCCACGACAGGTTTTGGCATAATTTTGCGAGCGGTTTCGGTCTTCTTGTTTAAACGATCCATCAAATTGACATAATCGACTGAGCGCTCGGAGTAAAGTGCATCTTCATTATGACCAGAGCCACGAGTGAAGTATGCAGCTTTTGGATGCTCAGTACCAGGTATGGTTCTATAAGGAATTCCATCTCCGTCCACATCTTTGTAGCGTGAGAATCCACCAAGTTTTTCAAGCTCTTCTTTGGAAAGGACTTTGCCTCTGTCCATTGGAGCTGTTGGATAAGTAAACGGATCAGACATCCAGTTATTCATTCCGAGATCGAGATCTGTTAGAACAAAAACTGGCTGCTGGAGGCGCTCTGCAAGGTTAAAAGCTTCAAGTGCAAGGTCGAAACACTCACTTACCGATCCAGGCAAAAGCACTGGGTGTTTGGTGTCACCATGAGAGAGCAAGTAAGTCGACATCAAGTCGGCTTGTGATGTACGTGTAGGCAGACCGGTCGATGGACCAACGCGCTGAACATCGAAAATAACAGTTGGGATTTCGGTGAAATAACCAAATCCTGCAAATTCAGACATGAGCGAAATGCCAGGACCAGATGTTGATGTCATCGAGCGAGCACCAGCCCAGCCGGCTCCAAGAGCCATTCCCACTGCGGCCAATTCGTCTTCGGCTTGCACTACGGCAAACGTAGCTTTGCCTGTTTTCTTGTCTTTGCGATATTGCTCAAGATAATCGATGAGCTGTTCGCAAAGGCTTGAAGATGGGGTGATTGGATACCAGGTTACAACTGAGATTCCTGCAAACAAACAACCAAGAGCTGCGGCCCCGTTTCCGTCGATGATGATTTTGCCTTTGGTTTTGTCCAGGCGTTCGACTTTATAAGGGTCAGTTTTAGTGATGTTTTCTTGTGCCCATTTACGCCCTTGCATTGCGGCATTGACGTTTAGAGTAATAGCTTTTTCTTTGCCTTCGAACTGTTGGGCAATGGCTTTGTCTATTTCGACTTGGTCAATATCAAGAATGTGCGCCACCACGCCAACATAAATGATGTTGGTTAGAAGCTTGCGAAGCTTTATATTTTCAGTAGCCTCAACCGCTAATTGTGAGAACGGAACCAGATAGTGGATGACATCTTGTCTCACTTTATCGAGATTGAGTTCGACTGGGCTTATGCAAACAGCCCCCTTGGGCAAAGACTTTACGTCTTCAACGGCGGTTTGTGGGTTCATCGCAACCAGGATGTCCACGTGCTCAGTGCGAGCTACGTAGCCATTTTTGTTGACACGGATGGTGAACCAGGTGGGCAGACCCATGATGTTAGATGGGAAGAGGTTCTTTCCAGAAACCGGAATCCCCATTTGAAAAATGGAGCGCATGAGCACCGTATTTGATGATTGGCTTCCAGAGCCGTTTACGGTGGCTACGTGGATAGAAAATTCGTTAATTTTCTGTCCTTTGCTTTCAATAGTTTCTTTGCTATTTGCAGCTAATGTATTCACGTTTAATTACCTTGAAATGGCGTTGCTTCGACTTTACAAGTCTAACAAGCAATGCTCAAAGCAAGGCTCGAATTAGTCAAATCTATATAGTTCGTAAAAAAGATAAATCAGCTCGGGTTAATCTCGTCAACATTGAGACTAATTTCACAAAGCATTGGACCATCTGAGGCGAAAAGTTTAGCCAGCTCCAGTTCTAAGTAGTTAAAACGTTCGATTTTGACACCTTGGACACCATAACCTTTGGCGATACTCACAAGGTCAATTTCTGGATTGGAAAACTTCCAACGTGGCGGCTTGCGGGCGGGTGCGGAGGGTTGTAAGTTCAGGTTGGCAACGCCCGCGCTTTTACAAACAATAAATTTGAGATTGAGTTTATAGTGCGCAGCCGTCCACAGAGCCTGCAGATTATCAAGTAAAGACTCATCTGAGGTCAAACAGATAACCGGAATGTCTCCACTCGCCCAGTTAATACCAAGAGCAGAGCCTGCCGCCCAGCCGGAGACGCCTGATGTGGTCGAAAAATATGACGAGCCGCTTTCAAAACCAACTAATTCAAAGGGTTTGACATCTTTATTAATCAAGTCGCTCACCACAATTGATTTGGGTGGGCGCACTCCATCGAGCAATTTTAAAAGCCAGTTAAGTGAACAGGCTTCATCGGGTCCAGAATAAACGAGTAAATCGTCAAGGGCCGCACGCTCACTTCGAATGTCCTGAATTGTCTGATTAGCTCTTGTGTTTGTATTGCTCAGCCAGTTTTTGTCGGCTGATAGCTGAATCTCTGCTCGAAGCTTGGCCAGACTCTCGGCAATATTTGCATTTGCCGATAAGTTAGAGCGAAGCGTTTTGCCCCCAAGATGCGGATCCATATTAATTTGAATAACCAAACCGTGATCTGGAATGAGCGAAGGCTCTTCTTGTCGGCTTGGCAGCCTGGTCTGCACACCAAGCAATACAAAAACGTCATGTTTTTTCAGCTTCTGACAGGCATCTTGACCATTGAGAGGAAGAACTCCTGCAAACTGAGGATGACGATTAGGAAAGTTAACTCCCACTGGTAGCGACTCGCTATACACGGGACAGCCAATAGTTTCAGCCAGCATCACAACTTCATTTCTTGCTTTGTATTGCGACACTTCGTTGCCAGCCACAATTACAGGAGAGGAGCATTCCATAAGCTCTTTGGCTATCTTTTGAAGGAAAGAATCATCAGCACCAGCAAGTGGACTGATAACGGGTGGAAGAGTGATATCTGCTGCAGCCGTAGACAAAAGTAAATTGAGTGGAAGCGATAGAACTACAGGTCCCTTAGGTGCAGAGAAAGCCTCATGAAAAGCACGTCTTATTAACCGACAAACTTCCTTGGCGGTGTTTGCTTGTGCTGTCCACTTAGCCACTGGGCGCATATACGAGGTGAAGTCGGTCACAAGCATCGACTCATCGTTAAGAATATGCGAGTCTTCCTGGTCGGCAAGAATGACTAGTGGAACCTGATCGCGAGAAGCGGCATAAATGGCAGGCAGTATTTTGAGCGCGGCTTGTCCAGCAGAAATATTCATCAC
>JACCDT011588409.1_pt1 | contig 13005 bp, 8 predicted proteins | sample 7446291 | NCBI WGS metagenome assembly JACCDT01 (sample SAMN15323446, study PRJNA562643) | freshwater metagenome | isolation source: river surface water | place: USA:Blue River Watershed | collected 2017-08-17
GATCTTGTCCATCGAGGCCGAGATCAAAGCCGAGGCCATGAAGCTGGAGTCCGGTGAGGAGGGAGGTCCCGCACCTGCCAACAGGCTTCCCCGGGACCCCGCCGAAGGGGAACCGGCCTCCGTTCGGAAAACTCCCGGGAAAAAGCAGTGAAACTTTCCCGCATCATAGCGAACACCGGGGAATGGCTCAGCGGTTCGGGGCCCCATGACCAGATCGTGGTCAGTAGCCGAGTGCGCCTCGCCCGCAACCTCAAGGGCAAGCCCTTTCCCGGATGGGCCAAGAAGGCCGAGCGTGTCGGCGTCCTGGAGGAGATTCGGGGGGCGGTGGAGCAGTTGCCCGAGATGCAGGAGTCCTTTTCCGAAAAGCTGGAGGACCTTTCCCCCCTCGAGAAGCAGGTGCTCGTCGAGCGGCACCTGATCAGCCGGGAGCATGCCGCCAAGGGGGCGGGGAGCGCCGTCGTGATGAACACGGCCCAGACGCTCAGCTTCATGATCAACGAGGAGGATCATCTCCGGATGCAGGCGATCCGTGCCGGCCTGCAGCTCGACGAGGTCTACAAGATGATCAACCAGACCGACACAGAGCTGGAGGATGCGCTCGATTTCGCCTTTCACGACGATCTCGGATACCTCACCGCCTGCCCGACCAATGTCGGCACGGGGATGAGGGCGAGCGCGATGATGCACCTTCCCGGGTTGGTCATGTCGGAGCAGGTCAACAAGATCATCAACTCGGTCAACAAGATCGGCCTGGCCGTCAGGGGGCTCCATGGCGAGGGGACGGAGGCGATGGGAAACCTTTTCCAGGTCTCCAACCAGACCACCCTCGGCGAGACCGAGGAGGAGATCATCGGGCGCCTCAACCGCGTCATCTCCCAAATCCTTGATCATGAGCAGAATGCCCGCCAGATTTTGCTCCAGCAGCGCGCCGAGACCCTGCTCGACCAGATCGGCCGAGCCTACGGCATCCTCTGCCACGCCCATTCGATCACGTCCAAGGAGGCGCTGAACCTTCTCTCCTTCATCAAGATGGGGGTCGATCTGGGTCTCTTCCCCGGCAAGTGCCGCCTGCAGATCGACGAACTCTTCATCGAGACCCAGCCGGCCCACCTCCAGAAGGGATTGCAGGTTATCAAATTGGGGGCCGAGGAACGCGATTCCTTGCGCGCCGCCCTGATCCGCGCAAAATTGAAGCAGATGCCGGAGCCCGAAATCGGGAAAATCCCGACCAACGGACCCGGCCCCACAAGCACACCGAGCGAGCAACCATGATGAACAATTTCACGCCGCGCGCCCAGCAGGTCCTGGCCCTTTCCCGCAAGGAGGCCGACCGGTTCAATCACAACTACGTCGGCACCGAGCATCTGCTGCTCGGGTTGATCAAGCTCGGTCAGGGAGTCGCCGTGAACGTTCTCCAGAAGATGGGACTCGATCTGGAGACCGTCCGCCAGGAAGTCGAGAAGCAGGTCGGCTCCGGACAGGAGAACAAGATGTCGGGGAACATTCCCTACACGCCCCGCGTGAAGAAGGTCTTGGCCCTCGCCGGCAAGGAGGCCAAGGCGCTCCAGCATTCCTATGTCGGCACCGAGCATATCCTGCTCGGGTTGCTGCGCGAAGGGGAGGGGGTCGCCGCCCAGGTCCTCAAGAATCTGGAAATCGACCTGGACCGCACCCGCAACGAGGTCCTCAAGGAACTCGATCCGAATTTCACCCCTTCCGAGGATGAGGGTGAGGAGATGGAGGCCGAGGGGGAGGAGGCCGCCGCCGGTGCCGGAGGACCCGCCCGCAAGGAGGCCAAGACCCCGGCGCTCAAGGCGTTCGGGCGCGACCTGACCGAGAGCGCCCGCAAGGGGGAGCTTGATCCCGTCATTGGCCGCTCCGAGGAGATCGAGCGCGTCATCCAGATCCTCTGCCGCCGCAGCAAGAACAACCCGGTTCTCATCGGCGAAGCCGGTGTCGGCAAGACCGCCATCGCCGAGGGGCTCGCCCAGGAGATCGTGGCCGGAAACGTTCCGGAACTCCTCGCCGACAAGCGCGTCATCACGCTCGACCTCGCCCTCATGGTGGCCGGGACGAAATACCGCGGCCAGTTCGAGGAGCGTATCAAGGCGGTGATGGACGAGATCCGGAAAAACAAGAACATCATCCTCTTCATCGACGAGCTCCACACCATCGTGGGCGCCGGTTCCGCCGAGGGGGCCATGGATGCCTCCAACATCATCAAGCCGGCCCTCAGCCGCGGCGAGCTCCAGTGCATCGGGGCCACGACGCTCAACGAATACCGCAAGTACATCGAGAAGGACTCCGCCCTCGAGCGCCGCTTCCAGTCTGTGAAGGTCGAGGCACCCTCGGTGGAGGACACCATCCTCATCCTCAAGGGGATCCGTCCCAAGTACGAGGCGCACCACAAGGCCGTCATCACCGACGCCGCCCTGGAGGCCGCCGCCAAGCTTTCCGACCGTTACCTCACGGGGCGCTTCCTGCCCGACAAGGCGATCGATGTCATGGACGAGGCCGGCTCCCGCGCACGTATCGGGGCGATGACCCGCCCCCCCTCGACCAAGGATCTCGAGGTCGAGATCGACCGGATCCGGGGGGAGAAGGAGGCCGCCATCAAGGCGCAGGATTTCGAGAAGGCCGCCGCCCTACGCGACACCGAGAAAAAGGCCAAGGAGGACCTTGAGAACGCCATGGCCACCTGGCGCAAGGAGCGTGACGAGCGCGAGGTCGTCGTCGGCGAGGAAGAGATCATGCACGTCCTCTCCAAGTGGACCGGCGTTCCTCTCAACCGCATGGAGCAGAAGGAGACCCAGAAGCTCCTCGCCATGGAGGACGATCTCAGGAAGCGTGTCATCGGCCAGGACGAGGCGGTCACCGCCATCAGCAAGGCGCTCCGCCGTTCCCGAGCCGACCTCAAGGATCCCCGTCGTCCGATCGGTTCCTTCATCTTCCTCGGACCCACCGGCGTCGGAAAAACCTTCCTCGCCCGCTCGCTCGCCGAGTTCATGTTCGGCGACCCCGACGCCCTCATCCAGATCGACATGTCGGAGTACATGGAGAAGTTCACCTCCTCCCGCCTCATCGGTTCGCCTCCGGGCTATGTCGGGCACGAGGAGGGAGGCCAGCTCTCCGAGGCGGTCCGCCGGCGCCCCTACTCCGTCGTCCTTTTCGACGAGATCGAGAAGGCGCACCCCGACGTCATGCATCTCCTGCTCCAGATCCTGGAGGAGGGGACCGTCACCGACAGCCTCGGGCGCAAGATCGACTTCCGGAACACGATCATCATCCTCACCTCCAATGTCGGCGCGGAGCTGATCAAGAAGCAGACCTCGCTAGGTTTCGGCGCGCCGAAGCATGACGAGGGTTACGACACCATGCAGGGCAAGATCCTTGAGGAGACCAAGCGGGTCTTCAAACCGGAGTTCCTCAACCGCCTCGACGACATCATCGTCTTCCACACCCTCTCCAAGGAGATGCTCACCCGCATCGTCGACCTGGAAGTGGCGAAGGTCGCCTCCCGAATCAAGGAGAAGGAGATCATCCTCACCCTCGACGCCGCGGCCCACGAGTTCCTGATCGAAAAGGGCTACGACCCGACCTACGGCGCGCGACCCATGCGCCGTGCCGTGGAGCGTTACCTCGAGGACCCGATGGCCGAGGAGATCCTGCGCGGATCCTTCAAGGCGGGCGATCAGGTCCAGGTCACCCGCGACGGGGAGAAGCTGTCCTTCAAGGTCTCGGGCGGCACGCCGCCCGCGAAGGCCAAAAAGGCCAAGGGTTGATCCGTCACCACCTCCCACGGGCGCATGTCGTTGCACACACCGCCCGGGTCGGGCACTTCGCCGGAACACCTGCGGCGTTCCGTCTCGGAGTTCCTGAGACCCGGTCCGCCTCCGCTGTTGACCGAGCAGAACGTCGGGGAGGCCCTTGAGAGAATCCGCTCCACGGGGCTCGAGGAGCGCATCTTTTACTTCTACGTCATCGACGGCAAGGGCCGTCTTTCAGGGGTGGTTCCCGCCCGCAAGCTGCTCACGGAGCCGCTGGATCGAAAGATCGGCGAAGTCATGGTACCCAGGGTGCTTTCGCTCTCCGGTGAAGCCACCCTGCTCGAGGCGTGCGAGTGCTTCATCCTGCACAAGTTTCTGGCAATCCCGGTTGTCGACGGGCAGAAGCGTCTTCTTGGCATCATCGACGTGAGTCTTTTCACCGACGAGGTGATGGAGTTGAGCACCGGCGGCAACAACGACCAGCTCTTCCAGACGATCGGCATCCATGTGCAGGAGATCCAGCATGCCTCGCCGGTGAAGGCGTTCCGTGTACGTTTCCCCTGGCTGGCCGCGACCGTCTCGGGAGGTGTCCTCTGCGCGGTCCTTGCGGGTGCCTTTGAGGCGACGCTCCAGCAGAAGGTGGTCCTCGCCGTCTTCATGGCGTTGGTCCTCGGCCTCGGGGAAGCGGTCGCCGCGCAGTCGCTGGCACTCACCGTCCAGTCGCTTCCCTCAAGCCGGATCCGTTGGAGATGGCTTCGCGGTAAGCTGCTGCGTGAGGCGGTCACGGCCGCCCTGCTGGGATTCCTTGCGGGAGGTGCCGTCGCCCTGATGGTGGGACTATTCTGGCGTGATCTTCGGTCCGCCCTCTCGATCGGAGGAAGCGTGGTCGTCTCGATTCTGGTGGCGGCGCTGCTTGGCATTCTTGTCCCTGTCCTGCTGCGCATGGTCCGCTGGGATCCCAAGATTGCGGCGGGTCCGATCACCCTTGCCGCCGCCGATCTCTTCACCGTCACCTGTTATCTCGTCACGGCGAAGCTGGTGCTTGGCTGAATGTTTCAAGGCGGGGCTGTGCTCCATGAGCACCAGCCTTTTGCCCGAAGAGATACCAGCGCGACCATCGGATCCGGTCCCTGCAGGAGAGTTTTATACCTTACCCTGCATTTCATCACGGCACGAAAAAGCCCCGGTCCTGCTGAGAGCAGGCGACCGGGGCCTCTTTTGTTGAGTCGTATCCGGACTAGATCAGCTCGTTGATGATGTTCTCGATGAGTTCCTGACGGCCGCTGCCGTGCTGGACGGGATCGGGGTGACTGAGGGCGTGCTTCTCGAGGCTTGCGAAGCTGGCCTTGCCTGCCTCGACCTCGGCGCCGATGCCGCTGTCCCAGGAAGAGTAGCGGTTCTTGACGATCTCGGCGATGCGGCCGTCCTTACGGATTGCCGAAGCAATCTTGAGGCCGCGCGCGAACGCATCCATGCCGCCGATGTGTGCGTAGAAGAGGTCGATCGGCTCGAAGCTCTCGCGGCGCACCTTGGCGTCGAAGTTGAGACCGCCCGTGGTGAAGCCGCCCATCTTCATGATACCGAGCATCACCTGCGTGGTGAGGTAGAGGTTGGTCGGGAACTGGTCGGTATCCCAGCCGATGAGTTCGTTGCCGGTGTTGGCGTCGATGGAGCCCAGAGCGTCGGCCCCGAGGCAGACCTCGATCTCGTGAGCCATGGTGTGGCCGGCGAGGGTGGCGTGGTTGGTCTCGAGGTTCATCTTGAAGTGATCCTGAAGGCCGTACTCACGAAGGAAGTTGAGGCAAGCCGCGGTGTCGCTGTCGTACTGGTGGGTGGTCGGCTCCTTCGGCTTGGGCTCGATGTAGAACTGGCCCTTGAAACCGATCTCCTTCTTGTAGTCGACGGCCATGTGGAGGAAGCGGGCAAGGTGGTCGAGCTCGCGCTTCATGTCGGTGTTCCAGAGGGTGGAGTAACCCTCGCGGCCTCCCCAGAAGGTGTATCCCTCGCCACCCAGCTCGTGGGTGACGTCCATCGCCTTCTTCACCTGCGCCGCGGCGTGGGCGTAGACATCGGCGTTGGGGCTGGTGGCCGCGCCATGGAGGAAGCGGGGGTTGGTGAAGAGACAGGCGGTGCCCCAGAGGAGCTTGATGCCGGTGCGCTGCTGCTCCTCCTTGAGGACGGCGACGACGGCGTCGAGGTTCTTGTTGCTCTCGGCAAGGGTCTTTCCTTCGGGAGCGACATCGCGGTCATGGAAGGCGTAGTAAGGGGCGCCCAGCTTCTGGATGAACTCGAAGGCGTAGCGGACGCGGTTCTTGGCATTCTCGACGGAGTCCGTGCCGTCATCCCAGGGGCGGATGGCCGTGCCGGCGCCGAAGGGGTCGGAGAGGGAGTTGCGGAAGGTATGCCAGTAGACGACCGAGAAGCGCATCCAATCCTTCATCGTCTTCCCCTCGATCACCTCGGAGGGGTTGTAGTGTTTGAAGGCGAGGGGGTTCTTGGAGGAGGGTCCCTCGAAGGGGATCGAGGTGATGTCGGGGAATGCGGCGTTCATCGTGATGGTCAGGGGTTGGTGTGGATTGGGATTTTAGGTGATGGGGTGAGGCTTCCGGAAGGGGAAAAAGAACTTACAGCTTTCCTGCGGCGATCAATTCCTTCGCCTTGGAGAGGGCGGCCTGAAGACCCGAGGCATCGCGTCCTCCGCCGCGTGCGCCATCGGGCTTGCCTCCTCCTTTGCCCCCGACAAGGGGGGCGACGGTCGAGATCAGTTTTCCGGCAGGGAGGGTTCCCTGATGAGCCTTGCCGGTGGCGGCGACGAGCGAGACCGCCCCGTCGGAGATACCAGCCAGGAAGATGACGCCGTCAAAGGATCCCTTGAGGGCATCGGCGATCTCCTGGAGTTCGTTGCCGTCGGCGCCCGGGATTTCCTCGACGATCGAGGGGATGGTTCCGGCAATGGCCTTCGGTAGGAGTTCCTTGGCGAATCCCGTGGCGGCCTTACGGCGCAGGGAGCCCAGCTCCTTCTCAAGTTCCTTCTGGCGGGCCAGAGTGGCTTCGAGTTTCTTTTCCACCTCGGCAAGCGGTGCCCCGAGGCGTGCGGCGACTTCCTGAAGGCGTTCGGAATCGCTGCGCGCCGCCTGCCTCGCCTCATGCCCGGCCACTGCTTCGATGCGGCGCGTTCCCGCGGCGACGGCCGCCTCGCTCACGATGCGGAAGAGTCCGATCTCGCCGGTGGCGCGCACATGGGTGCCGCCGCAGAGTTCCATTGAGTAGCCGTCGAAGGATCCGGGAGCCCCTCCGATCTGCACGACGCGGACGATGTCGCCATACTTGTCGCCGAAGAACTGAAGGATGCCGGGACGCCCTTTCACCTCAGAGAAGGGAATCTCGCGCCAACTGACGGGGGAGTTTTCCAGAATGCGCTCGTTGACCAGTTTCTCGACGTGCGCGACCTGCTCGGGGGTGAGTGCCCCGCTGGAGAAGTCGAAGGTGAGCTTGTCCTCCCCGACGAACGAGCCCTTCTGAGAAACCGTCTCCCCGAGAACCTCGCGGAGCGCCCAGTGAAGGAGGTGGGTCACGGTGTGATGGCGCTGGATCGCGTTGCGGCGCGGGGCGTCGACGGCGAGGGTGACGGTTGAGCCGGGGAGGGGAGCCTCCTCACCCTCGATGAAGTGAAGCCAGGTGGGTCCGCTCTTCTGCGTATCGGTGATCCTCCAGAGGGATCCTCCCGAGTGGAGGGATCCGGTGTCACCGACCTGCCCCCCCATCTCGGCGTAGCAGGTGGAGCGATCCAGAATGACGGCGGTACGGTCCTTGATGCGGACGACCTCGAGGACGGAGGCCTCGTTTTCCAGATTCTCGAATCCGGAGAATCCGGTCGGTGTCGTAGTCTCCAGCGAGGAGACGCTGATGATCTCCTTCTTCTGGGCTGCGCGTGCCCTTGCGCGCTGCTGCTCCATCAGCGTTTCAAATCCCGCCTGATCGACGGAGAGGCCGCGCTCGCGCGCGAGCAGTTCGGTCAGGTCGAGCGGGAATCCCTGCTCGTCGTAGAGCCGGAACGCCACCTCGCCGGTGATGGTTCCACCTTTGGAGGCCTCGCTCTCGAAGAGGGCCAGTCCCTTGTCGAGGGTCTTGTGAAAGGCCTCCTCTTCGCGCTTCAGTGTCTCGGTGATGAGATCCTGTCTGGTTCGGACCTCGGGGAAGGCCTCTCCCATGACGCCGGCAAGGACCGGGGTGAGCTTGTGGAGGAACGGCGTGGTGAATCCCAGCGTCCGCCCATAGCGAACGGCGCGGCGGAGGATGCGGCGGAGCACGTAATGGCGCTCGGCGTTGCCCGGTTGAATCCCGTCGGCGATCGCGAAGCCGAGGGTGCGGAGGTGGTCGGCGATGACGCGGAAGGCGATGTCATCCTTCTCCTGCGCCGTCACGGGGATCACGGCTCCGTCACCGGAGGGCTGGGGCAGGGTTGATCCGTAGGTGCGGCCGCAGAGCGCGCCGATGGCGTCGAAGATGGGGCGGAAGAGATCGGTCTCGTAATTGGAGATCACGACATTGCCGAATTCCTTGAACCCTTTTGTCCCCTGCATGACCGAGCAGACGCGCTCGAATCCCATGCCGGTGTCGACATGGCAGGCGGGGAGCGGGACGAAGGAGCCGTCCGGGTTGGCGTTGAACTGGATGAAGACCAGATTCCAGATCTCGATGCACTCGGCGCTACCCTTGTTCACTAGCGCCCCCTTGGTGTCACCCGCCGGCGTCAGGTCGATGTGGAGCTCGGAGCAGGGACCGCAGGGACCGGTTTCACCCATCATCCAGAAGTTGTCCTTCCGGTTGCCGGGGACGACGTGGATTGCGGGATCGAGGCCCTTGGATCGGAAAAGCTCCGACCAGAGGGCATGGGCCTCCTCGTCGAAGGAGGCAGGGTCGCCGGGCGCGGGGCTGTAGACCGTGGCGTAGAGGCGCTCGGCTGGAAACTTCCACTTCTCAACAAGAAGCTCCCAGGCCCAGGCGATGGCTTCTTTCTTGAAGTAATCGCCGAAGGACCAGTTCCCGTGCATCTCGAAGAAGGTGTGGTGGTAGGTGTCGAGTCCGACATCCTCGAGGTCGTTGTGTTTGCCGCCGGCCCGGATGCATTTCTGGGTATCGGCGGCGCGTGGAGGGGTGTAGGGGCAGGGAGTGGTGCCGAGGAAGATCGGCACGAACTGGTTCATTCCCGCGTTGGTGAAGAGCAGGTTGGGGGAGTCGGGCAGCAGGCTCGAGGAAGGAACGACGGTGTGCTGCTTGCTGCGGAAAAACTCAAGGAAGGAGGCGCGGATCTCGGCGGAGGTCATGGGCGGAAAATGATGAATGATGAAGGATGAATGATGAAGGCAAAAGGCGCGTGGGAACCCATCCCAAGGCTGGCGCTTACTGCGCGCTTGGAGTGACGGGGGCGGATGGGGTTGCGGGCACTGGGCCGGCCTTTACCTCTCGGAGCGCCTCCGTGGGTAGGATCATCAGATCGGTCGAGTCACCCTCGCGCAGGGCCGTCTCTCCTGCCGAGTCGGAGCCGAAGGCGTAGGTGGCGAGCACGATCTCCCCGGCCTGTTCCTCGGCGCTGTTTTCGGAAAGGCGCGCGACGAGGCGGATCGTTATGGGAGGAGGGTTCATGCCGCGTGCGTTGAGGCGTTCCGGCGTCGCCGGCTCGAAGCGGACAGCCGAAAGGGTCTGCAGTTTTGTAAACCAATCCCTCACGGAGGTCTCCGGAACGGTCTCCCCGTTTTGCAGCGACCAATCCTCGCTTCCCTTCTTGCGGAGAAGCACGTAGGAAGAGGCTCCGCCGGCCGCGCCCGTGATTTCGATGCGGTCGACGGCATCGCACAGGACCTTCGCCAGGCGACGGGACCGGAAGGTGGCGGGGGTCGGGTCGAGCAGGGTGGAAAGACCTTCGACCACGCAGATGCCGGGACGGTCGCTGCAGCGGACATAGCGGGCCGCCTCGCTGCCGGGCACCGGATTGCCGATGGAGATCACGACAGGCGTTTCTCCCTCCCTTTCAATCACGGTCATGACGGCGGCAGGGGTTTCCAAACCGCAAGAGGAGGGATCGGTCCCTTCCGGCATCCATCGTGTCACGCGTGCGGAGAGGAGACGGTCCAGCCAGTTGACGACGACATCCTCATCGCATCGCGCCGTAACAGGCGATCCGATGGTCCATCCCGCACCCGTTTTGCGGAGTTGAAGCTGCTGGAGGGCCGCCCCTTTGGAGTAGGTCACCCCGGCCACGCGCTCCGGGGTAAGCGATGTCAGGCGGGTGTCACGGAACTCCCGTGACGGATGAAACGCCGAGGCGGCGACCTCCGAGGAGACGAGATAGACGGGGCCTCCGGACCCGAGCCGGACATACACACTGCCCGGTGCCGCGCCCTCCATCCCTAAGCGGATCGTGTGACGCTTGCCATCCTCGATCGTGAGGGTGCGTTTCGGCTTGTCGAGACCGAGGGCCGTGGGACTGACCGGTCCCTTGAGATCGCGGGCCGGGAGCTCATCCAGCGGGAGGAGGGATGCGGCGTTGTTGAGAAGCGAGCGCACCATCCGGGCATCCGCCCGGTCGCCTCCGTCCCCCTCGATGCGCCAGATCCCGCTCTTTTTTTCCAGCACGATCGCCCCGCCACCTTCGATGATCGTGATCCTGGTGGCCTCGGCGGGAGAAATCTGGAGCAGCGGCTCCGTGGCGGATCTGGAGCGGCTGCCGCCCGAGAAGAGAAGAAGTGACGCCGCCAGAGCCGCCAGGATGGCGAGCAGCACAGTCCCCCGCCAACTCATGAGCGCCGCCTCCAGAGCACCATGGCGCCAAGGAGTGCCGTTGCCAGGGGAACCCCGCCCATGGCCCAGAGCGCGAGCAGCCTGAGTTGTGCCTCATCGAGGTTGAGGGTGAAAAACTCCTTGGTCTTGGGGGTCGTGCCGGTGAGCCGTGTCCGGTCGACAAGCGAGTTGATGGTGCTGGAGAGAAGATCGAGACCGGGGCCGACGAGGAACTTGTCCTTCACGAAATCGCAGTTTCCGAAGACGACCATCCTGGAGGCGCCCATGGAGACACGGTCGTCCTGAGGGCCGCCCAGGTCGGCCATCGCGGCGATGATCACCGGAAAGAAGTTGTCCTTCACCGGATCGAAGGAGACTCCCTTCCCGTCGGCATTCTCGTGATGGGTGCATCCGCGGAAGCCGTGGATGGCGCGCACGAGGGGGCGGGCCGGGTGCTCCTGATCCCCGGTTGCACCCACCTGTCCCTTGATCGCAAGCGACATGGTGCTTCCGGCGAAGAGGATGTTCACGCCCATGAGCCGGGCCGTGATGTTGGAGCCGGCGAAGCATTCGCCGGTGACGTCCCGCAGGATGCCGGTCGCCGTGCCGAGGTTCACGAGCCGCAGCACGCGGTCGTTGCGGGGGGTGATGCCCGCTTCCGAGAGAAACCCGTCGAGCGACGGGGTGCTGCCGGTGGGATCGATCAGGACGAGGAGACGCCCCCCTGCCTTCCAGTAGGTTTTCAGGGCCGCCAACTCGGGTTCGGAGAGGTCGAAGTGCGCCCCGGCAACCGCCACGAGCGCGGCATCCTTGGGGATGGTCTCCCCGGGGCCGAGGGAGAGCGGCGCGATGTTGAGGTTCTGCCGCTTGAGATTCTGGCCGAGCAGTTGCACCGGGGGGACTCCGGGGAGCATCTCGCCGTGCCCCTGCAGGAAATAGACCTTCTTGTTGGAGGCCGGCTCCACAAGTCCGATGAGCGCCGAGGTGAGGACCTGCTCGCCGCGGAAGGCGATCAAACGGGGCTGCTCGCCATACTTGACGGGGGAGGGGTCGTACTCCCCCATTTCGGGAACCGGGATGACCTTGTTGCGGTCCTTGTAGTCGACGATGAGGACATTTTCGCTTCCGGACAATTTGTAGCGCGCCTGCAGATCCCTGGCCCGACCCGGATCACGCGAGGGATCGACGAACTCCACCGTAAGGTCCCTGTAATGGTGGGAGAGGAACTGGTACTCCCGAAGCAGCGCAGTAATGTCGCCGAAAAGCTCGCTGCCTGTCGCCAGCGACGAGGGGGAGAACAAGAGGATGATTTTTGCGGGGGCCCCGAGGTTCCAGAGCACCTCGCGGGTCTGGTTGGAGACCTCGAATTTCCGGGTGCGGCTGAAGTCGCGCCGCACGTAGTGGTCGAGCGACCAACCGACGATGCAGGCCGCGGCCAGCACCGCAGCGGTGATCTGGAGGATCACGCGGAGCCTAATGCTGCGGAGAGGGGTCGGTTTGTCCATCGGGTCACCTCCGCCAGCGGCGGGATTGGAAGGAGTGGAGGGTGAGGAAGAGGCAGAGGGCCGTCATCACGAGATACCAGACGACCGGCCTGGAATCGAAGATCCCCCGCGAGAACTGCGTCATCTGCTCGATGGGGGAGAGGGTGACGGTGACGGCGCGCATCAACGGGCCGACATGGCCGGCCAGAAAGGAGAGAAGGCCCGTCAGAAAAAACAGGAGCACGACGGCGAAGGTCATCACCGCCGCAGTGACCTGCTGCCGGGTCATCGAGGAGCAGAGGCAACCGAGCGAGAGGTAGAACATCCCCATCAGCAGGATCAGGAGATAGGAACCGGCGTAGGCCCCCACGGCCCCGGCCGCCGCAACCCGCGTCTGCATCCAGAAAATGAGGAAATAGATCCCGGTCGGCAGCCAGAGCACGACGTAGAGGAAAAGCGCCCCGAAGAATTTCGCGAGCACGACCTGGGTGTCGCGGACCGGCGCGGTCATGAGGGGCTCGACCGTTCCGCTCCTGTACTCCTCGGAGAAGAGGCGCATGGTGAGCAACGGAAAAAGAAGCAGGAAGGGGAACCAGAAGAAGATCGTGTTGAAGAACGACTCCACGACGGTCACTTCGGTCGGGCCGTGATTGAGGACCGTGACCCCCGCGTAGAAGTTGAAGCCGGTGATGAGCAGCAGGAAAAAGAGGATGACCCACGCCATCGGGGTCTGGAACGCGGAGGCCGCTTCCCTCTTCCAGAGTGTCCAGAAAACCCTCACAAGGCACCTCCTTCAGCCGGTGCCCCGCTCGTTACGCCAGAGAGCGTTGCCTCCTCGCCGGCATCTCCGGAAGGGGCGCCGCCCTTCACGAACGAAGTGAAGATTTCCTCCAGCGAGGTTTTGCGCGCCGAGAGTTCTCGGAGTTTCCACCCTCGCTTCACGGCCTCCTCGAAGAGCAGGGCACGGGGATCCC
>JACCDT010257211.1_pt1 | contig 13003 bp, 9 predicted proteins | sample 7446291 | NCBI WGS metagenome assembly JACCDT01 (sample SAMN15323446, study PRJNA562643) | freshwater metagenome | isolation source: river surface water | place: USA:Blue River Watershed | collected 2017-08-17
ACCAGGGATGGTTTTGCAGTTCGACGATTTCGACCAGTCGGCCATCCGGTGACAGGCCGCTCAAAATCAGTCCCTTGGCCGTCAATTGCTCGCGATAGGCATTGTTGAATTCATATCGATGGCGATGCCGTTCGCGCACCTCACTGACGCCGTACATCTTCTGCGCCAGCGTGCCCTCGCCTAGCTTGCAGGCATAGGCGCCGAGGCGCATCGTGCCGCCTTTATCGTTGACGGATTGCTGATCGGACATGAGATGAATGACCGGGTGCGGCGATTGCGCATCGAACTCCGCGCTGTTCGCACCGGTAAGTCCTGCGACGTTGCGCGCAAACTCGATCGTGGCGCATTGCATGCCCAGGCAGAGGCCAAGGAATGGAATCTTGTGTTCCCGCGCGTACTGGATGGTGACAATCTTGCCTTCGATCCCGCGTGAGCCGAAGCCGCCGGGAATGAGAATGCCATCGGCCTCCCGCAGGATTCGCTCCGTCCCCTGCCGTTCCACGTCTTCGGATTCGATCCAGGTGACATTGACGCGGGTTTCGTGGTCGATCCCGCCGTGCACCAGGGCCTCTGCCAGGCTCTTATAACATTCCTTCAGCCCGGCATATTTCCCCACGAGGGCGATCGACACTTCGTGTTTGGGATGCTTGATCTTCTGGACCATCGCGTCCCATTCGCGCAGATTGGGCGGGCCGGTTTCCAGCTTCAATTGCCGGACGATCAGTTCGTCCAACCCTTCCTTGCGGAACACGATCGGCACTTCGTAGATCGTCTCGACATCCTTGGCGGTGATGACCGCATCTTTTTCCACGTTGCAGAACATGGCGATCTTGGCCTTGAGTTCCGGAGGAAGGTAGCGATCTGTGCGGCACAGCAGAATGTTGGGCTGAATACCGATTTCGCGCAGCTTGTTGACGGAATGCTGCGTCGGTTTGGTTTTCAGCTCGCCTGCGGCACCGATATAGGGCACGAGAGTCAGGTGCACATAGAGCACGTTGTCGCGCCCCACGTCATAGGGAATTTGCCGGATGGCTTCCAGGAACGGCAGGCTTTCGATGTCGCCGACTGTGCCGCCGATCTCCACGATCGTGACATCCATGCCTTGCGAGGTCCGCATGATACATTGCTTGATCTCGTCGGTCACATGCGGCACCACCTGCACGGTTCCGCCCAGGTAATCGCCACGCCGCTCTTTCGTGATGACCGAGTGATAAATACGGCCGGTCGTGTAGTTGTTCTCGCGCGTCAGCGTAAGCGAGGTGTAGCGTTCGTAATGCCCCAGGTCGAGATCGGTCTCGGCCCCGTCTTCCGTGACGTAGACCTCGCCGTGTTGATAGGGATTCATGGTGCCGGGGTCGACGTTGATGTACGGGTCGAGTTTCAGAAAGGTGATTTTCAAGCCGCGGCTTTCGAGCAGATTCCCGATGGACGCGGAAGCCAGTCCCTTTCCGAGCGACGATACGACACCCCCGGTCACAAAGATCAGCTTGCTCATCGTGGCACCTTCTTGTGAATGCGGCCAATAGTCATGGTTGACGGCTCCCCGTTCCGTTCATATGCGCCTGAAGTTGGGCCAACGCCACCGGCACATCCTCGGGACTATCGATGCGTAAGGACTTCTGGGAGGTTTCCCACACGCGAATCCGGATCCCGTTCTCCAGGGCGCGCAGCTGTTCGAGTTTTTCCGCCTCTTCCAAGGTCCCGGTCGGTAATGCTGTCAGGCTCGCGAGGGTCTCGCGTGTATAGATATACAGACCCAAATGAATGAAATGTAATCCCGGGACGGCCGACCGTTTTGGATCGTCGCGAACCAGTGGAATCGGTGCCCGTGAAAAGTAGAGGGCGTAACCCTCCCGGTCAGTCGTGACTTTGACCACGCCGGGATTCTGCAAGTCCTGGTCGGAGTCGATCCGCCGTTTGAGGGTCCCCATCGGCGCGTCGCTGGCCAGGAATGGCTCGACGAGGTCCGTAATCAGGTCAGGATGCAGCAGAATCTCATCGCCCTGCAGATCGATGTAACAGTCGCCGCCGCGGGCCTTGGCGACGGCGGCCACACGGTCGGTGCCGGTACGATAGGGCTCCGTCATCATGAGCACCTGGCCCCCGAATCGCTCGACCGCTCGTTTGATACGGTCGTCATCCGTTGCCACCAGCACGTCGTCCACCGCGCGACAGGCCTTCGCCTGTTCGTACACATGCTGGATCATCGGCTTGCCCAGCAGGTCGAGCAGCGGTTTCCCGGGAAACCGTGAAGATCCGTACCGGGCTGGAATCACCACCGTGACCGAGCGTGTCACCTCAGCTCTGCCCCAAGGCATCCGCCAATTGGGCGGCGGTGACCGTGGCGGTCCCGACCATGCCGACCACGACGCCGGCGGCTTGATTGGCGAGTATCGCGGCCTCGCGCATACTGGCTCCGGTCGAGAGCGCTAATGCCAGGGTCCCGACCACCGTGTCGCCGGCACCGGTCACGTCATACACTTGTCTGGCGCGCGTGGGGATATGCCAATGGTCGCCGTGGCCCTGGTAGACGCTCATCCCGCGCTCGCCTCTGGTCACCAGAACGGTCTGGCATCCCAACCGCTGGCGAAGGACCATCCCGGCTTTATTGATCGTCTTGTCATCTTCGCCTTGCACGCCGGCCGCTTGAGTGGCCTCGAGATGGTTGGGGGTGACAACCGTCACGCCCTTGTAATAGCTGAAATGCTCCACCTTGGGATCGACGACAATGGGGATCTTGCGCTGTCCCGCCAAACGAGTCAACTCTGTCATCAGTGAGGCCGTGACGACGCCTTTGGCATAGTCGGAGACCACCAGGCAGGAGAGTTCCTTCAGACGAGATTCGACGTACCGAAGGATACGGCGCTGCAGGAGTCCCGAGAGTTCGGTGCGGCGCTCCACGTCATATCGAACGATTTGCTGGTTGTGGGCGACGACGCGTGACTTCCTCGTTGTCGGCCGGCTTTGATCGATGACGACTCCGCCTCGTCCCTGTCTGCGCCCCCCCAATTCTTTTAGGAGGAGCCGTCCGCTTTCGTCCGCGCCGATGACGCCGCAAATGTCTGCCTGGCCGCCGAGTGCGAGGATGTTGTTGAAGACGTTTGCCGCGCCGCCAAGCTTGAGGGATTCCGATTCGACGTGGACGACCGGCACGGGAGCCTCCGGAGAAATCCGGCTGACCCGGCCCCAGACGTAATGATCCAGGATCAAATCGCCGATGACCAGCACGCTGGCCCTGGAGAACCGCTGGATGTAGGCGTTGAGTGCGGTGTGGTCCGACGCCGCTTCCTCGCCCGCGTGCCCGTTCGATGATCCGGCATGACCGGATCGCCCTACTGGATGGCTTTTCCTAACCTTTCCCATCGTACCCATTCCGTCCACGATCCTTGGCCGCTCCACGACCAGTAAATGCGAAATGCTTTGCCGCGCACTTTTTCCGTGCGCACATATCCCCAGAACCGACTGTCGAGACTGTGATCCCGGTTGTCTCCCATCACGAAGTACGCATCCTCCGGCACCGTGACCGGGCCGAAATTGTCGCGCGGGCTGATGTGTCCGTCATGGATGGGCGGATCGGTGTGTTGCGTGAAGGCATGGTCGTCAAACGGCGTTCCGTTGATATGGACCACCTTGTTGCGCACCTGAATGGTGTCGCCTGGCAGTCCGATCACCCGCTTGATGAAGTCTTTGTCTTCATCCTCTGGGAATCGAAAGACGATGATGTCGCCGCGTTGAATCGATCCGAAGGGAATGACCGTGTGCGAGGAATAGCAGGTCACCGGTGGAAAGCCCGGCTGAAACTTACAGTCCTTGGGCCACTGGAGGCCGTAGGATAATTTGCTGACCAGAATATGATCCCCGACCAGGAGGGTGGGAATCATCGAACCGGATGGAATCTTAAACGCTTGCACGACGAAGACACGGATGGCGAACGCGAGCAACATCGCGATGATGATGGCTTCCGCATATTCGCGCAGGATCGACTTGTGGGCCGGATGGTCGGTCACGACCAGGCGTGGCTCGTTGGTCGCCGGTTCGGAAGGCGCGGGTGGCGTTGCCGGTGTATGCGCGGCGGGAACTTCTTCCAGGCGGGCATTGGGGTCTACGCTCATTCCTCGCCCACCTTAAGAATGGCCAGAAACGCTTCCTGCGGGACTTCGACGCGTCCCACCGCTTTCATGCGTTTCTTGCCTTCCTTCTGCTTGTCCCACAATTTACGTTTGCGGGAAATGTCGCCGCCGTAACATTTCGCCGTGACGTTTTTCTTGATCGCGCCGATGGTTTCACGGGCGATGATTTTGTTGCCGATGGCCGCTTGAATGGCGATTTCGAACATCTGCTTGGGAATGAGCTCTTTCATTTTCTCAGCGACCTGGCGCCCGCGCTGATAGGCCCGTTCCTTGTGCGTGATGAACGAGAGCGCATCGACCGGCTCGCCGTTGAGCAGAATGTCCAATCGCACCAGGTCCGACTCGCGGTAGCCCAGCAGTTCGTAGTCGAGCGACGCATACCCCTGAGTCTTGGATTTGAGCTTGTCGTAAAAATCGAGAATGACTTCATTGAGCGGCAATTCGTAGGCGATCACCACGCGAGTGGGATCCAGATAGTGGATGCTCCGTTGAATGCCGCGACGTTCCTGGCACAATTGCAACAACGTCCCGAGGTAACGCTCCGGCGCAATCAGCGTGGCCAGAATGAACGGCTCTTCAAAGGACGCAATCGAACTGGGTTCGGGCAATTCCGCGGGGTTGTTCAGTTCCAGCACATCCCCTTTGGTGGTGAGGATCCGGTAAATGACGGTCGGCGCAGTTGTGATCAAGGTCAGGCCGTATTCCCGCTCCAGTCGCTCCTGAATGATTTCCATGTGGAGCAGGCCGAGGAATCCGCATCGGAATCCGAACCCGAGCGCCAAGGAGGTCTCCGGCTCGTAAATGAAGGACGAGTCGTTTAGCCTCAACTTCAAGAGCGCATCGCGCAAATCTTCGTAGCGAGCGGTGTCCGTTGAATAGAGTCCGCAAAAGACCAGCGGTTTGACTTCCTTGTAGCCGGGAAACGGCTGGTCCGTCGGACGCGCGGCATCGGTCAAAGTGTCACCGATCTTCACGTCGGCCACTTCCTTCATATTGGCGCAAAGATACCCGACCTCTCCCGTCAGGAGTTGCGTGCCCTTGGTTCGTTTCGGGGTGAACTGCCCGACTTCCGTCACTTCGAACAACCGGTCATTCGACATGACCTTGATTTTCATCCCCGGGCGCACGGACCCGTCGATGATGCGGGTCAGCACGATCACGCCCTGGTAATTGTCGAACCAGGAATCGAAAATCAGCGCTTTGAGCGGGCGAGTCGGGTCACCGGACGGGGGCGGAATGCGTTTGACGATCGCTTCCAGCACCTCCGGCACGCCGAGCCCTTCCTTCGCACTCACGAGCATGGCATCGGTGGCATCCAGGGTCAGCACGTCGGAAATCTGTTGCTTGGTGCCTTCGACGTCGGCGCTGGCGAGGTCGATCTTATTGATGACCGGGATGATGGTGTGGTGGTTGCCCATGGCCAGGTTGACGTTGGCGATGGTCTGGGCCTGGACGCCTTGTGTCGCGTCGACGAGCAGGAGCGATCCCTCGCAGGCCGCGAGACTGCGTGAAACTTCGTACGTGAAGTCGACGTGACCCGGCGTATCGATCAAATGCAGTAAATAGGTCTTCCCGTCCTGAGCCTTGTAGCGGATGGCCACCGCGTGAGCTTTGATCGTGATGCCGCGCTCACGCTCCAAGTCCATCGCATCAAGGATCTGCTCTTTCGCTTCCCGGGCAGTGACTGCGCCAGTTGCGTCGAGGAGCCGGTCGGCGAGGGTCGATTTACCGTGATCGATATGGGCGATGATCGAGAAATTTCGGATGAGACTTTGCAAATCCTGGCTCATGTTCCCCAAAATCGGTTCATTATAGTGACCGCTTCCCACGTTGTCAAAGAAATCGCCCGCCGGTATAATCCGCGCGCGGCGCGGCGTTTCATGCATCGACGCGTCCCCTGCCGCGCACTCACAGCATCACGTTGCGCCATTCAATGACACGTCCAGCCATACGTCATTCACTCGCGGACTGGGATCACGCCTACCTGTGGCATCCGTTTACGCAGATGCAGGAGTGGGAGCAGGAGACGCCTCTCATCATCGAACAGGGCAAAGGATCGTATCTCATCGATACGGAAGGACGGAAGTATCTCGACGGCACCGCTTCTATTTGGGTGAATCTTCACGGGCACCGGCATCCCCGCCTGGATCGAGCGCTCAACCTGCAGCTTGGGAAGATCGCACATTCGACCTTTCTCGGCCTGTCCAACCCGCCGGCGATCCGGCTGGCACGCGAACTCATTCGCCTTGCTCCGAAAGGCCTGCGGAGGGTGTTCTATTCCGACAATGGCTCGACGGCGGTCGAAGTGGCGCTGAAGATGGCCGTGCAATACTGGCAACAAATCCAGCCCGCGGCGGGCTCTAAACAGTCCTTCGCGCATTTGAAAATGGCGTACCATGGCGACACGGTCGGGGCTGTCAGTGTGGGGAACATTGACCTGTTTCATGCACGGTTCAAGCCCCTGCTCTTTCCCACGCATCAGGTCGAGCCGCCCTACTGTTATCGCTGTCCGTTGGGCCGGACTTATCCGACGTGCGACATGGCCTGCATCGACCCGCTCGAACGGTTATTGAAAACCCGGCACCGGGAACTTGCCGGGGTGATCCTTGAACCACTGGTGCAGGCCGCAGCCGGAATGATGGTGGCCCCGCCGGGATATCTGGCACGGGTCCGTGAGCTCTGCACGAAGTACAATGTGCTCCTGATCGTCGATGAAGTGGCGACCGGTTTCGGACGGACGGGCAAAATGTTCGCCTGCCAGCACGAGGGAGTGACGCCCGATCTCATGGCGATCAGCAAAGGGCTGACGGGCGGGTATATGCCGCTGGCTGCGACCCTGACGACGGAAGCCGTTTATCGTGCCTTCCTGGGACGCTATGACGAGTGGAAGACGTTTTTTCACGGGCACAGTTATACGGGCAATCCACTGGGTTGCGCCGTCGCCTTGGCCAATCTCGAAATTTTTCGACGCGAACAGACCCTCGCGCAGGTGCGGAAGAAATCGCGCCTGCTCAGCCGCCTTCTCCGTCCCTTGGCCGAGTTGCCGCATGTGGGTGATATTCGTCAGTGCGGGTTCATGGTCGGCATCGAGTTAGTGCAGGATCGTCCCACCAAAACGCCTTATCCACTCGAACGTCGCATCGGGCATCGTGTGGCGCAGGCCTGCCGGCTCCGTGGCCTGCTCCTGCGACCGCTCGGCAATGTGATGGCGCTGGTCCCTCCCCTGTCCATCTCGGATCGTGAACTCACTGCGATGATCGCAATTTTGCACAGTGCGATTCGTGAGACGACGGAAGAATCGACCCCCTCGCGCTAAAATCGCCCGTCTTTCCTGCTGATTTCTGCTGACGTGCGACGACTGTTCGGTGTTCAGGGCGGAACAGTCTCACGACAGGTTTTGTGCACTGCCGCCGCGGCCGGGAATGCGGAAATCGAGTGCTACACTTGATTTCATGCTGTTCGACGTGTTGCTCCCGACGAGCGCGGTGTTATGACGACGGGCCGGATCATCCGGGTCCTGTGTCTGCTTCTTCTCCTGCCTTCATCGGTTCGAGCCGAAGACCAGCAACAGTCAGAACTCCTGCTCCAGCGCATTCAGTTCAGCGACACCGCCCGGGTATCGGGCAGCTCCGCGATTCCCTTTTCGATTGCCTCTCCGGTCCTCCATACATCGTTTCAGGCGACGTCGTTTGCGCCGCCGGCCACCTCGACCAGATTGAAAGATCTGGTGCCTGATTCAGAGCGTCCGCAAACCAAGGGTGTCGGCGCCAATTCCACGTGGCTGAAGGGACAATTAACCGCCGAAGGCGAAGTGGCCAACAATGCGACTAATGATGCCGGCCTCGCGTCACGCATCGATCAACGCGACGACGGCGCCAAGCGCATGGTGCGTATGGCCCTGACCGGCACGAACGGCCCGGTGCGATACGGCATCAACTATCGATCGGCCGGCAAAGCCTTTTTTAACTCGCCGGATCAGACGGTCAGAGAAATGTGGGCGGAATGGGGGCTGGGAATTGCAAAGCTGCGCAGTTCGTCCGGCCAGACCTGGAACAATGTGGATCTGGAGCCCAACCGGGCCCGCATTCAACAGGACGTCAGCCGTATCGGTATCGCGTTGGCGAAGCCGGCTTGGCCTGAGCTGAGCCTGACCTATGCGCGAAGCGCCCTGGCGAGCAGCTATACTCCTGCGGGAATGACCGCTCAGCGCAGCCAGAGTAACAGCATGGAAGCAGCCCTGGCGTATACGGGCCTCACCTGGAATGCCAGGCTCTCCTCGAGCTACATCCTGACGAACGACGCGATGCGAGGCGGCGCACAATCCACGACCTTTGCTCAGACGCTGCTCGCAGCCTACCGTCCCCTTAACACCCTGACGCTCGCGCCGACACTCAGTTACCGTTCTGAAACGCAGAGCTGGTCGGGCGCGAAGATCCAGACGCCGATGGCTTCCGTGTCGCTGCTGTATAAACAAAGTCAGCGGTTGCTGGTGAGCGCCATGGGCGGCTACACCAGCACGAAGTCGAGTGATGGCTTGATTGAAACGGAGAGTATCGTGGGCCGGGGTATGTTTGCGTTTCACCTGACCCCGATTTACGGGCACCCCACCACCCTGTCACTGGAGGCGTCGTATACCAATACGACGAATCGGACGGTGGCGGGAGTCGATACTGAGGATCTGTCGGGGTTGGTGCGGATTCTCGTCGCGGCGTTATAGCAGCCGTTGACGTTGCTCGTCAGCCGGTCTAGGCCCCGCCGGCGGAGGTGTCGCCGGCGGCCAGGTGGTTCATGGACGAGGGGCTGAGGACGATGCGTTCTCCGGTCGTGACGCCTTCACGAAGCGTCACCTGATTCTCCGTCACACTGTCGATGGTCACGGCACGTTCCTCATACCGGCCTGGCGCGAGTTCCACCACAATCCATTGTCTGCCGGATCGTTCCAGCAAGGCCTGCTTGGGAATCACAATCTTTGGGCGCATCGTGTGGCCGGCGATCGTCAGCCGGGCAAACATTTCCGGCTTCAACCGGCGGTCCTGATTTGACACCGTGGCGCGAATTTTGATCGTTCTGGTGGCCGGATCGACGACATCACCGATGACGGCAATCTTGGCGGGAAACTCGATAGCGGGATAGGCCTCCACCGTCATGGCCGCCAGCGCACCGACTTGGATTCCGGAGAGGTCGTGCTCGTACACATCCGCCACTACCTGGAGTCGATCGAGATTGGCCACGGTGAACAGCGGCTGGTCTGAGGCCGTGCCGACGATTTGCCCCGGTGTCACATTGCGTTCCACGACGGTCCCCGTCAACGGGCTGCGGAGTTCGAAGCGCGAGGTAATCTGCTGTTGCGCGAGGGGTTTGCTGAGTTCGGCGGCCGGTACGCGAAGGGAAAGGAGTCGCTCCTTCGCCTGTTTGAATTCGGCCCGTTCACGATTCAGATCGTTCTCCGCATGTTCCAGATCCTTCAGCGACATGGCCTGCGCGTCGTATAGATCCTTGATCAGTTCATAGTTCCGTTCCGCGAGACCCAGCTCCGAAATTTCTTCCACATAGGCGGCGTAGGCGCGAGCGATATCCGCCGCATCGATCACCATCAACACCTCGCCCGCCTTGACGGCCTGGCCGAGTTTGACCCGCACGTCGAGCACCGGTCCCTGAAGCGGTGAGGAGATTTTTGAAAATCCATCCTCCGCGTACGTCACTCTGGCCGACAGCGTCAGGGCCGGCAGAGACGGCGAGGCATCGATGCGCATGGTCGGAATGTCCGGTTGGCGGTTGGCGACAACCGAGGGAGGGACAGGTTTGACGGACGGTGCCGGCGGATCGGGACGTGTGCAGGCTACGACGGTGGCACAGAGCAGGATGGTCGACAGAGGTCGCAGAAATCGTTTCATGAAACGCGGTTCCCTTGTATCGTTATCGGTCGATCTGTCGTTCCAGCATAGTGTCTACGTGGGGTAAGGTGTTGCGTCCGATTGAAACAGTTTGGCAGGTACGGTTCACACCTGGTACGCAGGGACCTCGAGGGCGGGACGGATGACCAGCCCGGGATCGTGCGCTTCACAGCGGCTGACGAAATCGGCAGGAAGATCAACCTATTCCGTGATGACCAGGTCATATGTGCCAGCCCGCGAGCTCACCAATTCATTAAAACACCGGCCACTTTCAGCTGTCAATTCCAGGATATCTGAAGGGATGGCAGACGGGCCAGGCTGGATTGCGGGGGCTGAGCTAACTGAGATCGATGCGTGCGCCTCTGACCACCTTCAACCGGTCGGCCGCACGGCCTTCTTTCAGGAACACCTCGACGTATCCGTTGCTGTTGATCAGCGCCTGGGGAGTATCGGCTGACCCCTCCCCGTAGCTACGCACCAGGCCGTCGATCGTCAGGCCGCCGATGCGGATGTACGGGTCGGCGCGTTTGGTCACTCCGCGGACTTCCCGGATATGGTACGCGGTGAGGTTCGAAATGAGATTGCCGAACCGATCGATATAGACGATCTCTCCTGCCATCACATGTTTATCCCAGGACGGCTCGGAAATCGGCAGGCGTTCGTAATTGGGGACGAGCCGGCCGAACGAACCGATCGGTTGGCCTTTGGTCAACCAAGCCGCAGCCGGGGCGAAGAGGTCGCGCCCGTCGAAGGTCGCGCCTTCGGAATCGAGCCGGTATTGGCGGTTTTCGAGGTGCCGGACTTCGACACCCGTTTCGTCCTGGTAAATATGGGTAAAGAGCCCATTGTCCGGACCCACAAAATAGTAGCGCGAGGATGAGACCACCAGCGGACGTCTGCTGGTGCCGACACCGGGATCGACGACGGCGACATGGATGGTGCCATCCGGAAAATAGCGATAGCAGGATTTGAGCAGATACGCAGCATCCGCCACATCGTGCGGCGTGACGTGATGCGAGAGATCTACGATCTGCGCCTGAGGATTGATGTTGAGAATGACACCCTTGAGACTCGCGACGAAATAATCGCGGTCGCCGAAATCCGTCAACAGCGTGATGAGGGGAATGGTTACCGGCATGAGAAAAACCGGGCCGGGGCTAGGGCGCGAGGTGTTAAGCGGGATCCGAGCGGCAAGGCTATGAGCTGTGACATGACGTCTACAATTCCTCGAACCGGATTTCCATCACTTCGTATTCCACCACTTTGACAGGAGTCGTCACTTCTACCAGATCGCCGACCCGCTTGCCGATGAGTGCCCGGCCGACCGGCGATTGCACCGAAATACGCGAGAACTTAAGGTCCGCTTCATCCTGGCCGACCAGCGTATATTGTTTTTTGGCCTGGGCCTCCTGTTCGATCAGCACCACGGTGGCGCCAAAAACGACGGTGTCGCTGGTGCGACCGGCGATGTCGATAATCCGGCAGTCGGCCAGCTTGCCCTTCAACTCGGCCAATCGCGCCTCAATGAAACCCTGGCGCTCTTTCGCGGCATCGTATTCGGCGTTTTCGCTCAGATCACCATGCGCGCGGGCTTCTGCGATTGCCTCGATGACCCGCGGTCGCTCCACTTTGTGGAGCCGGTCCAGTTCAGCCTTCAGCGCTTCGTAGCCTTTTCTCGTGATCGGTGTCGGCATATCTTCCCCCCGATGACCATTGAAACCGGCTTCCGGCGGCGCGCCTTTCGGTTCTCTCGCCGGTTGCCGCATCCAGGAACGATGCGACCGCTGCGTCGCTGTTCCAGGAACCTGTTGTCAATTGTCCCTCTGTCAGGACCTTCGCTCAATTCACCCGGTGATACTCCTGCAATGCTCGAATGGCAAGCCCCTTTTTCAGGAGCGCTTCGATCCCCATCACCGCAGCCAGGGCTCCTCGCATCGTGGTGTAGTAGGGCACGCCTTTGTGCAGCGCCTCGCGTCGAATGGACAAAGAGTCGGTCTGCGCGGATGCGGTCCGCACCGTGTTGACGACCAGGGCCACCTCGCCGTTCTTGATGTGGTCGACGATGTGGGGTCGTCCTTCCTGCACCTTGTTGACGATATCCACGCGCATCCCCTGCTCGGTCAAATACGCCGCCGTTCCTGAGGTCGCGGTGATCCGGAATCCTAGCGCCACGAGCCGTTGGGCGACATCGCAGGCCCCCGCGCGGTCTTCACTTTTGACGCTGAGAAACGCGGTACCTGACGTCGGCAGGATAGCGCCGGCGCCGGCTTGAGACTTGACGAATGCCCAGCCGAAGTCGCTGTCGATGCCCATGACTTCCCCGGTGGACTTCATTTCCGGCCCGAGCAGCACGTCGACGCCGGCGAATTTGGTAAACGGGAACACCGCTTCCTTGACCGAGAGATGCGTCGGGGTCGGCGCCGTCGTGAAGTTCAATTGTTGGAGCGATTTGCCCACCATCACCTTCATCGCCAGTTTGGCCAGCGGCACGCCGATGGCCTTGCTCACGAACGGGACGGTGCGTGAGCCGCGCGGATTCACCTCCAAGACATAGATGGTCTGATCCTTCACGGCGAACTGGGCGTTCATGAGTCCGATGACGCCGAGCTCCAACGCCAGCGCGGTCATCTGGCGACGAATTTCTTCGATGGTGGCGGCGTCCAGCGTATACGGCGGCAGGGAACAAGCGGAGTCACCCGAGTGCACCCCCGCCTCCTCGATATGTTCCATGATGCCCGCCACGACCACCGTGGTGCCGTCGGAGATCGCGTCCGCATCGATTTCGATGGCATCGCGTAAATACTTATCGATCAGCACCGGATGTTGCGCTGAGGCCTTGACGGCCGTATTCATATAGTGGAGCAAGCCGGCCTCGTCGTAGACGATCTGCATCGACCGGCCGCCCAGGACATAGGATGGCCGTACCATCACGGGATAGGTGATGGCGGCGGCGATCGTCAATGCCTCCTCGACGGAATG
>JACCDT011807362.1_pt1 | contig 13003 bp, 12 predicted proteins | sample 7446291 | NCBI WGS metagenome assembly JACCDT01 (sample SAMN15323446, study PRJNA562643) | freshwater metagenome | isolation source: river surface water | place: USA:Blue River Watershed | collected 2017-08-17
GCGATCACCGCCTCGATGGCCACGGTGGCCGAGGGGGTGCCGACCGCCTCGAGCGCGCATGCCTGCGCCCGGCGTCTAGGCGTGGAGACCCCGATCATCGATCAGGTCGATGCCCTGCTGAAGGGCGCGGCCAACCCCGCCGCGGCGATGCAGGCCCTGATGGGCCGACAACTGCGATCCGAGGAAGAGATCTAGGGAAGCGCTGTAGGCGCCCTCGTCTCCCGAGCGCAGTTTCCCCTGATCGGGGAAAAAGGGGTTGGTTTCTCCTTTGGAGGGAGGGAGCCCCTGCTTTTCCCACCCGATTTCCCTTGGCTCACTCCCGTTTCGGTGCGAGAGAGGGTCTTGCCCGCCATTGGCGCCCGTCGCAAGGTGGTACGGTTTTTCCGCAACCTCCCCACGGCATTGAAGGCCGAAACAGCCTCCGCAACGTCCCTCTTCCCCAGTGTCGAGGGCCGGGACACACGGGAGGCAGCGGCGCCCGGGCAATCACACACACAACGCAACGAACAACACAGTCCTGATCCCCGTCAGCCCCGGCTCCGTGTCCCGGGCCGCGTCCACGGGGATCCCTCAACACAACACACCCATGTCCTCCAATTATTCCTCCAACAACCGCGGCCGCTCCCGCGGACCCCGCCGCCGTTCCTCCGGTTCGCAAGGCCGCTCCGGCCAGGGCGGACCCCGCCCCGAGCGTTCCGAGCGCCGTTCCCAGCCCGCCAAGAAGAAGGGATTCTTCGCCAAGCTGCTCGGCATCTTCGGTTTGGGCGGCAAGAAGGCTGCCTCCGGCAAGCCCCAGCGCACTCCCCGCGCCGAGCGCCCCGAGGGTGCCCCCGCCCGTGAGCGCCGCAAGCCCGAGCGCATCGAGGTGACCACCCCGCGCGTCTACGTCGGCAACCTCTCTTTCGATGCGACCGAGAGCGACCTGATGGAGCTCTTCAGTGGCGTCGGATCCGTCCAGAACGTCGAGATCGTCTGCAACCGCGAGACCCATCGCTCCAAGGGCTTCGGATTCGTCCAGCTCTCCAGTGTCGAGGAGGCCAAGCGCGCCGTCACCGAGCTCCACGACAAGGATTACATGGGCCGCAAGCTCGTCGTCAGCGGGGCCAAGGCCGTCGCCGAGAACCGCGGCGAGCGTTCCGAGCGCCGCGAGGAGACCTCCTCCGAGTCCGAGGCGGCTGCCGCCTGAGGATTTTCCCGTTTCCGTGCTTCCCGCGGAAACCGTCATCATCGCCGGCCCCACGGGGGCCGGCAAAACCGACCTCGCCCTCCGGCTGGCACAGCGCCTCGGGGGCGAGATCGTCGGCGCGGACGCCTTTCAGGTCTACGCCGGTCTTCCGGTGCTCACGGCGCAGCCCGACCCGTCCCAGCGCGCGCTTGTTCCCCATCACCTGATCGGGTGCGTCGATCCGCTGGAGTCCTTTGATGCGGGCCGCTATCTCCGCATGGCGGAGCCGGTCATCGCCGGCATTATTGCCCGCGGGCGCCGCCCCATCGTGGTCGGGGGGACGGGCCTTTATCTGAAATCCCTGCTCGGGGGACTCGACGAGATGCCTCCGGGCGATCCCGCGTTGCGGGAGGAGCTTGCCGCAATGGATCTCCCGGAGCTGATCGCGCGTCTCGGAAGGCTCGACCCCTCCGCACCCGCCGCCGTCGACTGCGCCAACCGCCGCCGCGTGGAACGCGCCCTGGAGATCGTCACGCTGACGGGAGAGCCGCTTGCCGCATCGCGCCGGGGATCCCGTCCCATGCCCGCCGGGGTGAGCGCCCTGCTGCTGGTTCGCGAGAGGGAGGAGCTCCACGCCCGCATCATGGCGAACGTGGAGACGATGTTTGCGCGCGGGGTCGAGGCGGAGGTGGCGGCATTGCCCCCGGAGCGCGTCGGCCCGACCGCAGCCGGAACCCTGGGGCTTCGCGAAATCCGCACCCTGTTGGAGGGGGGGATGACACGGGAGGAAACGCGCGACGCCATCGTCACGGCGACACGGCGCTACGCCAAGCGGCAGCTTACCTGGTTCCGGAACCAGCATGATTTCCCCGTGCTCAACCTCTCCCTCTTCCCCGAGGGTGATCAGGCGCTGGAGGAGGCGCTCCGGCTGATTGGCGGCTGAGCCCTGAAAGATTCGGCTCTATTTGAGGAAGCCGCCGAGCACATCCATCGCGGCGCCGGCCCCCTGCTCAAGGGTTTTCACGGCATTGGTGGCGGCCGCAGGAAGGAGGCCGGGTGCATTGGTGGAGGTGCCCGTGGCACCTGCGTTTGTTGAAGTGCCGGAGGAAGCGTTGGTGGTGGCCGATCCTGCTCCGTTTCCACCGGCCGGCGCCTGGGCTGGCTTGATGCCGAGAAGGCTCAGGCCGGCATCCAGTCCCTTGCGGAGTTCGCCCGCCGCCTTGGTGGTGACCGCCATGACGAGTCTGGGAGAGAGGTCGTCGGTGGGATGGGTAAGGGTTCCGCCAACCTTGAGCGGCATCCAGAGATAGCCGTCGCGCTCCTCGGCGCCGAGCAGCTGCGTCGCCATCGGCAGCACCCGGACAACGGCCGTGGTGATCCCGAGTTGGAATGATCCCGAGAGGCGGTCGCCGGGTCCGGTGGTTGCCTCGCCGGTCATCTTGAGCAGGCCGCGCGACTCGATGACGACGTCGGTCCAGCGGGTCGTCTCCCCGTCGTGGAAAAACCTGGCCGAGGCATCCTGCACGGGAAAGGCTCGAAACTGGTTCATTCCGGTGAAGTCGGCGATCTGGTCGAGCTGGGGAAGCCCCTGCAGGGTGACGCCGTCGATCCGGGTCCTTCCGTCGATCGTGCAGGGGGAGTTTCCCTTCCAGAGGAAGTTACCCTCGCCCTCGAAGGTTCCGGCAACCTTCCCCTCCAGGGCCGGGAGCATCACCGTGACCGGGACTTTTTCCCATGTGGCCCGGATCCGGCTGGAACCGCTTTCCGCGGGAAATTCGCCCTCCACCCGCGCCGTCCCGCCCGCCGGGAACGCGAGGTCGGCCCCGTTGAGGCGGATGCTGTTGTCTGCCAGAATCCTTGCCCGCGCGCTCTGCAACCGGAGGTTGCTGATGATCGGGGTGCGGAGTTCCCCGCCGCTGGCTTCCAGCCTTGTCTCTTTCCCCTCCGGATAAATTTCCAGTTTGGTTCCGAGCAGCTCCATCGGTTTGCCCAGCGGAAGGTCGATGATGAGGTCCGTCTTCATGGCGCGGACGGCCTTGATCTCGAGCAGGGTGGGCACCCATTTGGGCATGCTGCCGGCCGTGGAGGCGGAGGGCTTTTCCTCAACGACCTGCTCCTCGACGATGGTCGCGGAGGGTTTTTCCCCGCCGCTGGCTCCCGCGCCGAAGTGCAGGTGCAGTTTTTCGAGGGAGATTTCCTCGACGAGCCAGATGCCGCGCAACAGGGCGCCGGGCTGGATCCTGCCACGGATGTCCCCCGCCTCCAGTTTGCGCAGGGCGTTGGTGCCCGTCCCCGTTGCCTTGAAGCCCTCGGTCGAGAGGCTGAACCAGCCCCAGCGCAGCGGCTCGATCGCCGCCTGGGCGTGGAGGGCCTCGGAGGATTTGCGCTCGATCAGGGAGCGGCACTCGTTGCCTGCAAGCCAGCGTTGCAGACCCGTGATCCCCGCGATCAGGCCCACGGCGAGAAGGAGGAGCGGAGCCGCCCAGATCAGGTGGAAGAGGAACGTACGTCCGGTGGCCTTGCCCCCGGAGGCATCCCTGTTCTTTTTCTTTCGCACCGGGGGAGCATAACCATCCGCCCGCCTCTTGAAAAGGGGGAGACCACTTCGGACTTGGCTGGGCACTCTCTCTGCGGGACGATCCCTTCCATGGCCAAGTCCGCGCGCACCAAAAAACCCTCCCGTCAGAAATCCTCCCTCACCCTTCTTGGCGGCGGGCCGATGCCCCAGCTCTCCTCGCCCGACGAGGCCGTGCTTGAAACCTTCCCGAGCCCCTCTCCGCGGGACTATGAGGTGACCTTCTCCACGGACGAGTTCACGTCCCTCTGCCCGGTGACGGGTCAGCCCGACTACGCCGGCATCACGATCCGCTACGTTCCCGACCGCCTCTGCATCGAGAGCAAGTCCCTCAAGCAATACCTCGGATCCTACCGCAATCAGGCGGTTTTCGCGGAAGCCATCACCAACCGGATTCTTGCCGACGTGGTCGCCGCCACCTCGCCGCGCCACGCCGTGGTGATCGGCGACTTTTCCCCGCGCGGAGGCATCGGCATCCGCGTCGAGGCGACCCACTCCAAAGGCCGGGGCCGGTGAAGGTCGTCGTCCTGCTCAGCGGCGGGATGGACTCCGTCACCGCTTTCCATGCCGCGCTCCGCGAGCATGAGGTGGTGGCCGGACTGAGCTTCGATTACGGCGCCAAGCATCATGCGCGGGAGCTTCCCATGGCGGCCTGGCACTGCGAGCAGGCGGGAATTCCCCACCGGATCGCGCCGCTGGGATTCGTGGCCGAGGAATTCTCCTCCGACCTTCTTGTGCGGGGCGGCGAGATTCCCGACGGCCATTACGAGGAGGCGTCGATGAAGAGCACGGTCGTTCCCTTCCGCAACGGGATCATGCTCTCCATCGCCGCCGGGTTTGCCGAAAGCCGCGGCGCCTCCGGCGTGGTGATCGCCGCGCACGCGGGGGATCACGCGATTTATCCCGACTGCCGCGAGGAGTTCCTCGCGCCGATGGCCGAGGCCATCCGGGCAGGGACCTATGCTGGGATCGAGCTCCTGCGCCCTTTTGTGGCGATGGACAAGGCGGCCATCGCGAGGCGGGGTGCGGAACTCGGTGTCGATTTCTCCCGCACCTGGTCCTGCTACAAGGGGGGCGAGGTCCATTGCGGCACATGCGGCACCTGCGTGGAGCGGCGCGAGGCCTTCCTGCTGGCGGGCGTGCCCGATCCGACCCGCTATCTGGAGACGGGCGATCTCCCTGCCAAACCTCCGGCCCTATGAGGATCTCGGAGATCTTTCATTCCATCCAGGGCGAGGGGTTGTTGCTGGGAGTCCCCTCGGTGTTTGTGAGGACCTCGGGGTGCAACCTGCGCTGCCGCTGGTGCGATACCCCCTACGCCTCCTGGAATCCCGAGGGGGAGGAGATGGACGTTCCCGTGGTCGTGGCGCGCGTGAAGGCCTACGGGTGCAACCATGTGGTCCTCACCGGCGGCGAACCGATGGTGGCTGCGGGCATCCGTGACCTTGCCTCCGCGCTCCGCTCGGAAGGGATGCACATCACCGTGGAGACGGCGGCGACGATCGCCCCCGAGGGGATCGCCTGCGATCTCGCCTCGCTCAGCCCGAAGCTTGCGAACTCCACTCCGGATGAGGAGACCGCGGGGCCATGGCGACGGCGTCACGAGGAGACGCGCCTGCGGCCCGGGGTGATCCGCGCATGGCTTGAAGCCGGTCCCGCCCAGCTCAAGTTCGTCGTTTCGGGTCCCGAGGATCTTCCGGAGATCGAGGATCTCCTGATCGAGGTGGGGAGTCTTCACGGATTCACCCGGGACCGTGTCCTGCTCATGCCCGAGGGGACCGATGCGGAGCAACTCGCGGAAAAGGGACCGACGCTCGCCGAGCTTTGTCTGGAACATGGCTTCCGCTTTGCGCCCCGTCTGCAGATCGCCCTCTTCGGAAATACTCGCGGCACCTGAGGAGGCCCTCGCCGGAGCCTCCAGCCTCCGGAATGGTTTGCAGCAGGGATGTCACCCGAACATTCTTGTCAGCGGCCTCCATCTTTTTCACCTTTCCCCGAGATGTCGTTTCTCCAATCCGTTTACGCGAAGCTGCAGCGCCACCCGAAGAGGATCGTCTTCCCGGATGGCAACGACCCCCGCGTGATCCGGGCTGCCCGGATCTTCAACGACCGCGGGCTTGGCGTGGCGATCCTGGTTGGCAACCGCGAGGAGATCGCCGCCATGGCCGCCGCCAACGGCATCTCCCTGGAGCGCGTCGCCATCGTCGATCCGGCGACATCCTCCGAGATGCCGCGGTTCCTGCAGTTTGCGGGCAGCCTCGAGCGCTACCGCGGCATGGAGCCGGGAGGACTCCGCGACCTGCTCGCCACGCCCAACTACTTCGCCTGCATGATGCTCCAGAACGGTCTGGCGGACGGCCTTGTGGGCGGCGTCGGAGCCTATGCCTCGGCGCTCTTCCGCCCCTTGCTCCAGCTGATCAAGCCGCTGGCGCACGCCCCCGTGATCTCCGGCTCCATGATCGTCGAGGTGCCGCGTCCGGAATACGGTGACGACGGCGTTCTCTTCTTCGCCGATTGCGGCATGGTGCCCGAGCCGACCGTGGCGCAGCTCGCCTCAATCGGCGTGCAGACCGGACTCCTTGCCCGCCAGGTTTTCGGGAAGACGCCCCGCATCGCCTTCCTGAGCTTTTCCACCCACGGCAGCTCCTCCCATCCTTCGGCCACCAAGATGGCCGCCGCGGCCGCCCAGGCGCGCGAACTGGCGATCCGGATCGGCGGCACCGAGGCGCTCGACCATCCCATGGAGATCGACGGGGAGGTTCAGGCCGACACGGCGATCGTTCCTTCCGTGGCCAAGATGAAGTTGCCCGAGAGTCTCGTCGCCGGACGTGCCAACGTCCTGATTTTCCCCGATCTGAATTCGGGCAATATCGCCGTGAAACTCGTCCAGTGCCTGGGAGGTGCCCGCGTCTACGGACACATCGTGAACGGCCTCTCCCGTCCGGCCGCCCGCATCTCCCGCGGCACCCTCAGTGAGGACATCGCCGCCGTGGCGGCGATCATCGGCCTTCAGGCCATCGAGTACCGCAAGCTCTACCCGCTCTCCGACGAGCCCCTGTAGGCTCCCTGCAGGGCGAATGCGCCCGACGGCGCCGGGAGGAAGAGATCAGTCTTGTCTCACACGGGTTGGCGGGACCATGCTAGGGGTTCTATGGCCTACACACTTCCCGCTCTTCCCTACGCCTTCAACGCGCTCGAGCCCCACATCGACGCCCGCACGATGGAGATCCATCACGACAAGCACCACGCGGCTTACGTGAACAACCTCAACAACGCCCTCAAGGATCATCCCGAGCTCTCCGCCAAGCCGGTCAACGAGCTCATCGCCGATCTCGGCGCCGTTCCCGAGGCCATCCGCGGTCCCGTCCGCAACAACGGAGGCGGTCATTCCAACCACACCTTCTTCTGGGAACTCATGACCCCGGGCGGCGCCTCCGCCCCTGTCGGCAAGCTCGCCGAGGCCATCACGAAGACCTTCGGCAGCGTCGACGAGTTCAAGGCCAAGTTCGAGGCCGCCGGCGTCGGCCGTTTCGGCAGCGGATGGGCCTGGCTGATCGTCAACAAGCAGGGAGCCCTTGAGATCGTCTCCACTCCCAACCAGGACAGCCCCCTGATGGACGGTTCCGGCAAGCCGGTCCTCAGCAATGATGTCTGGGAGCACGCCTACTACCTCAACTACCAGAACCGCCGCCCCGACTACCTCAAGGCCTGGTGGAACGTGGTTAACTGGAATCACGCCGAGCAGAACTATCTGAACGCACTCAAGTAGTTGCTTTTGACCCGGGGCGTTGTTGCTACTCGCTCGCCGTAGGTTTTGCTACGGCATCGCTCGCGACGCCTAGCCCCGAGCCAAAATCAAGCATTCACAAAAGCCCCGCTCCGGAAACGGCGCGGGGCTTTCTGTTTGGCGAAGGAGTCGGAGGAATTCTCCCGCAGAGGCGCGGAGGCGCAGAGCAATGGAAGGCTAAAGAAACTGAGTTAAGAATATCAACGGGAGCCGCGCATCGAGTGTTCGGCACACTTGATTCCTTCCCCTCTCCGCGTCTCTGCGCCTCTGCGGGAAAAACTCTTCTAGCTTTCGACAACCAGCCGTGCGGCGTGGTCGGCGGCAATCAGCTGATCCAGGGTCGGATGCTCCACGAAGGGGACCGTGTCCATGGCCCGCGCCACGCCCTCCCAGATCCCGGGGAAGCTGAGGCGTCCCGCGAGAAAGGCCTCGACGGCCGCTTCGTTGGCGGCATTGAGCACGGCGGGGAGGGTGCCTCCCGCGGTTCCGGCGCGTCGTGCCAGATCAAGGGCTGGGAAAAGGTCCGTCCTGGGCGCCTCGAAGTCGAGGGTGCCGACCTTCGTCAGGTCGAGCGGCGCGCAGGCTCCGGCATACCGCTCGGGATAGGTCAGCGCATACTGGATCGGGAGGGCCATGTCGGTCGTGCTCATCTGGGCGATGATCGATCCGTCAACGAACTCCACCATCGAGTGAACGATGCTCTGGGGATGGATCACCACATCGATTTTCTCCATCGGGATGCCGAAGAGCCATCGGGCCTCGATCATCTCGAGTCCCTTGTTGAAGAGCGTGGCGGAGTCGATGGAGATCTTGCGCCCCATCGACCAGGTCGGGTGCCGCAGCGCCTGCTCGGGCGTCACGGAGGCGAGATCGGCCGCGGAGGCATTGCGGAAGGGCCCGCCGGAGCAGGTCAGGATGAGCCGCTTCACGGTCGAGGGATCCTGCCCTTCGAGGCACTGGAAGATGGCATTGTGCTCGCTGTCCACGGGGAGCACCCGTCCCCCCATTCTCTCCGCGGTCGCCATCACCTGCTCGCCCGCCATCACGAGGATCTCCTTGCTGGCGACGGCGAGATCCTTGTCGGATTCGAGCGCCAGAAGGGCGGGGCGGAGGCCGGCCGTGCCGACGATCGCCACGAGCACGAGATCCGCCTCGGGCAGGGAGGCCAGCTCGCAGAGGCCTTCGTGACCGTGGTGCACCTGGCGGCCTGGGAGTGCGGCGCGCAGTTCCTCCGCGGAGGCCTCGCTTCCTGCGCAGAGGTGAGCCGAGGGAAACTCTTGGGCCAGTCCGAGCAGGCGCTCCGAGTTGTTTCTCCCTGAGAGGCCGACGATCTCGATGTGCTCCGGCAGCGCGCGCGCCACGCGCATCGTGCTCTCGCCGATGGAGCCGGTGGCTCCCAGGACGACGACCCGCTTCCTCATCACGGGGCGGCGTGGCACGCCTTGGCCACCGGGAGCAGGAACTGCAGCAGGAAGTAGAAGAGCGGCATCGTGAAGAGCAGACTGTCGATGAGGTCCATGCCGCCGCCGATGCCGGGGAGCACATGTCCCGAATCCTTGCTATGGACCGAGCGCTTAAGCAGCGACTCGGCCAGGTCACCCGCGACACCCACGACCGCCAGCACGAAGGAGAGGCCGCAGACCAGCGTCATCGGGAAGGGGGGGAGGAAACGGCCGAGGAAGTGGAAGACCGCCGCGCCGACGATCACACCGAGCACGATGCCGCCTGCGATCCCCTCCCAGGTCTTCTTCGGGCTGATGTTGGGGAAGAAGGGGGTTCGCCCGAAAAGACTGCCGCTGAGGAAGGCGCCGACATCGGTGAACTTGGTCACAGCGATCACGAAGAGCACCAGATACTGCCCGGTCGTGAATCCCTCCGCCGTGCGCGGCGTGAGGTAGAGGATCTTCGCCATGAAGAGGAAGAGCCACGGGATGTAGACCACACCGAAGAGCGTGAAGGCAATCGCCTCCGCGGTGTGCCGTCCGGGGTCATTGCGGCCGAACTCCCGCAGGAAGAGCACGATCACGAAGAGAGCCAGCACCAGGGCGTCGGCGGCGAAGATCCCTCCGCCCCCCGCAAGGACCGGCTTCGCCATGCCCGGGCAGCGCAGCAGCCAGAAATTCACCGCGATCAGCAGCAGGCCCGCGGCCAGGCCCATTCCCCGGTGGTGATGGATCCCCCCCGCCTTGAGCAGGAAGAAGTATTCCCCCAGCGAAAGGAGCGCGGGAACGGCGATGAGAAGCGCGAAGATCACTTCCGAATGAAGCGAGTAGCCCGCCGCAATCAGCAGCCAGAGCCCGACCGTGCTGACGGTCCGGGGGAGAAAGGAGGAGGGCAGGGCACGCATTCCGGAGGCTCACAAGGTAGAAATACGCCCCGTAAAGGCAAGCCGCCGTTTTCCGGTTGCTACCGCCCGAGGGAGGTCTACCTTGGGATCTTTCACCAGAACCATCACACACGACTCCACGACCATGGCCAAAGAAGACGCATCCGCCGACAAAGCAACCGACAAGGCCGCCGCTGCGCGCGCCAAGAACCTCGACCTCGCCATTCAGGCGATCGCCAAGGATTACGGTGACGGCGCGATCATGCGCCTTGGCGAGGAGGCGTCGCAGGGGATCGCCTCGATCCCGACCGGCAACCTGCTCATCGACCGCGCCCTCGGCGTCGGCGGATTCCCCAAGGGCCGCATCATCGAGATTTTCGGCCCCGAGTCTTCGGGAAAGACCACCCTCACCCTCACCGTCGTGGCGCAGGCCCAGAAGCGCGGCGGCGTCGCCGCCTTCATCGACGTCGAGCACGCCCTTGATCCCGGTTACGCCCGCAAGCTCGGCGTCAACCTCGAGGAACTCCTCGTCTCCCAGCCGAGCTCCGGCGAGGAGGCCCTCCGTATCTGCGAGACGCTCGTCCGCTCCAATGCCGTCGACGTCGTCGTCCTCGACTCCGTGGCCGCGCTCGTCACCAAGTCCGAATTGGAAGGTGAGATCGGCGATTCCGTCGTCGGCGCGCAGGCCCGTCTGATGAGCGCCGCGATGAGGAAGCTCACCGCCTTCATCTCCAAGGCCGACTGCTGCTGCATCTTCACCAACCAGATCCGCGAGAAGATCGGCGTCATGTTCGGCAACCCCGAGACCACGCCGGGCGGCAAGGCGCTCAAGTTCTACTCCAGCGTCCGCTGCGACATCCGCCGCATCGGGGCCATCAAGCAGACCGACGGCACCGTCACCGGCAGCCGCACCCGCGTCAAGGTGGTGAAGAACAAGGTGGCCCCCCCGTTCACCGAGGCCGAGTTCGACATCATGTACAACGAGGGGATCTCCTCCACGGGATCGCTCCTTGATCTCGCCCTCGAGAAGAACATCATCGAGAAGCGCGGCTCCTGGATGAGCTACAAGGGGAACAACATCGCCCAGGGACGCGATGCCGCCAAGGATCTGCTCAAGACCGACGCCGCCCTCTACGCCGAGATCGAGGAGGCCGTGAAGGCCGCCCTCGAGGCCGACGCCGCGGGTAAGAAGTAACCCGGAACAGGGGGATCAGGAGGCTGAAGCGGTTTAGACTGAAGACTGAAGGGGAGCGAAACCCTTGCAGCCTTGATTTCTAACAGTCTTCAGCCTTCGGCCTTCAGACTGATTGAGTCTCTTCTGTCTTGCCGCCCGACTCTGATTTCGGGATAGTTCCGGCTTCGCTTCCGGTATCCCCGGAGGTGGAAAAGGCCCATGGCTCGCACGATTTCCCTTCCTTCCAAATCCAAGAAGTCCCCCAAGGCGGCCGCTAAAAAGGCGGCCCGTCCCACCGTCACCAAGGCCGTTGCCAAAAAAGCAGCCCCCGTGGTGAAAAAGGGGGCGACCAAGGCCGCCAAACCCCAGCCGAAAAAAGCGGCAAAGACCCCGGCAAAAGCCCCCAAGAAGGCAGTCACGGTCAAGACTCCCGCTCCCAAAGCCGCGGCCTCCAAGCCCACAGCTTCCAAAGGCAGCACCGATTTTTCCAAGGATCCGATCAACGCACGGCTCAAGCCGGCCGAGAAGATCGGGTTCCTCCGCGAGATGCTGCGCATCCGCCGCTTTGAGCAGCAGGCCCTGAAGTACTACAACCAAGGCATGATGGGTGGCTTCCTCCACCTCTACATCGGCCAGGAGTCGGTCGCCGTCGGCACCGCCTCCCTGATGAACGGCAAGGACGAGATCATCACCGCCTACCGTGACCACGGCCACGGCCTCGCCGTCGGCATGGAGATGAACCCCTGCATGGCCGAGCTCTTCGGCAAGGGAACCGGCTGCTCCAAGGGCAAGGGTGGCTCGATGCACTTCTTCGCTCCGGACAAGCACTACTGGGGTGGCCACGGCATCGTCGGCGGTCAGGCCCCGCTCGGCATGGGCCTCGCCTTTGCCCTCAAGTACAAGGGGATCAAGGGTTGCGCCGTCGCCTTCCTCGGTGACGGAGCCGTCAACCAGGGCGTCTTCAGCGAGTGCCTCAACATGGCTGCCCTCTTCGAGCTCCCCGTCGTCTTCGTCATCGAGAACAACGGCTACTCCATGGGCACCAGCCTCGAGCGTTCCTCCGCCATCAGGCATTCCCTCGCCTCCCGTGCCGAGGGCTTTGACGTCGATTGGTCGCTCTGCGGAGGCTTCGACCTCTACGAACTCCGAGCCAACCTCGGCGCCGTGATGGAAAAGGCCCGCTCCATGAGCCGCCCCCATGTCCTCGAGGTGGCCACCTACCGATACTACGGCCACTCCGTCGCCGACGCGAACGCCAAGAAGTACCGCTCCCCCGAGGAGATCGAGCGCTACAAGACCGAGTTCGACCCTATCACCCTCTGGGAGAAGCAGCTCCTTAAGGAGAAGGTGATCACCCAGGCCGGCATCGAGAAGATCGACGCCGAGGCCAAGGCCGAGGCGGCAGCAGCAGCCGAGTTTGCGATCGCCAGCCCCTGGCCGAGCGAGGAGAGCATCTTCGAGGACATCTACCACGAGGTCGATCACCAGACCGAGGCAGGCCAGACCGGCCGCCACTTCTTCAGCGAGTAGAATTTCCTGACCTAACAGACTTCAGCCTAAACCGCTAACAGCCTTTCTCCCAATGCCCGTCATCACCTACCGCCAGGCCCTCAACGATGCCTTCGCCGAGGAGCTTACCCGTGACGAGAATGTCTTCCTCATGGGTGAGGAAGTCGCCCAGTACAACGGCGCCTACAAGGTCACCGAGGGACTCTGGCAGAAGTTCGGATCGAAGCGCGTCATCGACACCCCGATCAGCGAGGCCGCCTTCCTCGGCATGGGTGTCGGCGCGGCCATGATGGGCCTGCGCCCCGTGGTGGAGCTGATGTTCTGGAGCTTCGCCTACGTCGGCCTCGACCAGATCATCAACAACGCCGGCTGCATCCGCTACATGTCGGGAGGCCTCATCAATGTGCCGATGGTCATCCGCGGCCCCGCAAATGGCGGCACCAACGTCGGCGCGACCCACTCGCATA
>JACCDT011484719.1_pt1 | contig 13001 bp, 11 predicted proteins | sample 7446291 | NCBI WGS metagenome assembly JACCDT01 (sample SAMN15323446, study PRJNA562643) | freshwater metagenome | isolation source: river surface water | place: USA:Blue River Watershed | collected 2017-08-17
CAGACGGACGGATCGCTCTCGGAGCAGTCGGCCAGCTTGCCGGGGAGCCCGCCCGAAGACATGGCGGACTTGCGCACGGTCTCGCGCGCCTTGCGGGCCGCCTCGCGGGCGCGGGCGGCGTTGAGGCACTTGTCGACGATGCGGCGGCCGGTCTTGGGATCGCGCTCGAGGTAGTACTTGAGCTGTTCGCCGACGACGGAGGTGACGATGCCCTCCACCTCGGGATTGGTCAGGCGGGTCTTGTTCTGGGACTGGAACTTGGGGTCGGGATGCTTGACGGAAATCACCGCGACGAGCCCCTCGCGCATGTCGTCACCGGTCAGCTTGGCGTCCTTGTCCTTGGTGAGCGAATTGGACTTGGCGTAATGGTTGATGACGCGGGTCAGGGCGGAGCGGAAGCCGGAGAGGTGCGTGCCGCCCTCGGGCTGGTTGATGAGGTTGGTGTAGCTGAAGACCATCTCGTCGTAGCGGTCGTTGTACTGCAGGGCCACGTCGACGGTCATGCGGCGCTGCCCGGGCTTGGGCTTCTCGCCCTCGGCCATGACGCGGGGGTTCTCCAGGTCGGTGAAGTCGACCTCGGCCGACATCAGGATGGGCTTGTCGAAGAGCGCCTCCTCGTTCGCGTTGAGGAAGGCCACGTATTCGGCGATGCCCTCCTTGAACTCGAAGCGGTCGGAGCGGTCGGTGCGCTGGTCCTTCATCTCGATGACGATGCCGGGGACGAGGAAGGCGAGCTCGCGCATGCGCCGGACCAGGATGTCATACTTGAACTCCTGCGTGGCGGTGAAGATCTGCGGGTCGGGATGGAAGGTGATCTTGGTGCCCGTGCGCTTGGTCTTGCCGACGACCTTGATCGGCTGCGTGACCTCGCCGCGCGAGAACTTCATCTGGTGCACCTCGCCCTCGCGGCTAACCTCGGCGGTGAAGGCGTCGGACAGCGCGTTGACGCACTTGGCACCGACGCCGTTGAGGCCGCCGGACACCTGGTACGCGCCCTTGTCGAACTTGCCTCCGGCGTGCAGGTTGGTGAGCACGAGCTCGAGGGTGGGGATCTTCTCCTCCGGATGCATGGCCACGGGGATGCCGCGTCCGTCGTCCTCGACGGAGAGCGAGCCGTCGGCGTGGATCTCGAGCCTGATGTGCTTGCAGAAACCGGCGAGGGCCTCGTCGATCGAGTTGTCGACGATCTCGTAGACGCAGTGATGGAGGCCCGTCTCATTGGTGTCGCCGATGTACATGCCGGGTCGCTCGCGCACGGCCTTGAGCCCCTTCAGCCGCTTGATGTCTCCGGCATCATAAGACGCCTTCCCTGCATGCTTGCCGCGTGAATTGGACTCGGAATTTTCGCTCATATGGAAGTGATAAAAGGGGTGTCTTTCCCCGGCTTAACGGGGCTGAGAAAATCCTGTTTTTCACACCCATTTCTGCAACCGGAAAAGGGGTCGCGGTGAATCTTTTTACGAATCTCTAAAATCCTGAAAATCAATGGTTTAGGACTGCTAATGCGCGGCTTAAGAAACGCTTGTTCACACGTTGCTAACAGGGGGTTGCCAGCCCTCTCAAGACCGCTTCAGAAACCTCCCAAAAAGTCCGCGGCGGCCTCGATCGCCGGAGGGCCGGCGTCTTCCAGGACATAGTGCCCGGCGTCCGGAAAGAGCAGCTCGCGGGCCTGCGGGAAGCGCAGCGTGAATCCGTCCAAGAAGGACCGGTCAAAACAGAAGTCCCTCAAGCCCCAGCAAAGCAGCATCGGCTTGCCGACCAAGGACGGGAGGCTCCGCTCGACTTCCTCCAATGCCGCCCAGCTGGGATGATGGCGCTCCATCGGAATGTCGGCCACGAAGTCGGCGACGGACCGGCGTGCGCTCCAGGTCCGATAAGGAAGCAGGAAGCCCTCACGGACTTCCAGGCTCATCGGCCGCTCGACGGCCATGCGCGCGGCGGGGCCGGCGAAGGCGTTCAGGCCCTGGACGAGCAGCCGTCCCAGCGCCGGGACGCGGCAGAGGGCGATGCGCAAGGGGATGCGGTCGGAACGGAAGGCGGACGTGTTGGTGACGAGGATGCGCCCCACCCTGCCCGGGTTACGGCCGGCCAGACCGAAGCCGATGGCGCCGCCCCAGTCATGCACGCCGAGGTCGAACTCCCGCAGCCCCAAGGCGCTGACCAGGGCCTCGACGTCACGAATGCGGTCGTTCAGCCGGAGGAAGGCGCCGGGGCGGGCGGAAAGGCCCATTCCGACGTGGTCGGGCGCGATGACGCGACGTCCCTTTGCGATGAGCGCCCCGATGAGGTCGCGCCAGAGGAAGGACCAGCTGGGATTGCCGTGAAGGAGCAGCACGGGACGGCCGTCGGGCGGACCCGCGTCCACGTAGCTCATGCGGCCCGAAGGCGCGGAGAAATCCCGCGTGGTGAACGGATGGAGGGCGCGGACGGCGGGGCTCAGCTCCATGACATCAGCACTCCACGGCCAGCATCAGGCTGGCGAGGCCGCTGCCGATTCCGAGCAGCGCCGCCTTGTGTCCGGCGCGGATCCGCCCGTCCGCGCGGGCCAGCGCGAGCGTGGCGGGCAAGGAGGCGGAACCCACGTTGCCGAGCACGTCGAAACTGCGGCAGTCCCGGTCAGGGTCCAGCCCGAGGGAGTCGAAGAGCAGGGCCGAATGACGCCGCCCCACCTGGTGCGTGACGATGCGGTCAGGCGTCCCGGCCTCCCAGCCGGTGGCCGAGCAAAACCGTTTCCAGCAACGGCCGGCGAGCGCCACGCCGGCGGCGAGCAGCGCCTCCGAATCCGTGCGCATGTCGAGCTCGTCGGAGGCGGAGTCGCCTTCGCAGAGGGAGTTGGCGGAGGAATCGGTCTCGGCCGCGCCGCCGAGCAGCCTGATCGACCCCGCGGAGGCGAGATCCTCACGGCAGACCACCGCCGCGGCGCCACCCGCGCCGATCGTGAGATTGGCGAAGTACGGCTTGATCGCATCGCGGGTCAGGGAGGCGTCCTCGTTGAGCAGGCGCACCGTGCGCTCGACGAGCGGACGGCCGTCCTCTCCGGCGCAGACCAGCGCGCGGCGGATCTGTCCCGACTCCACGAGTCCGGCGGCCAGCACCACGGCGTTGAGCCAGCCCAGGCAGGCGTTGGAGACGTCCATGATCTGGGCCTGGGGCCCGAGGCCGAGCAGGCCGTGCACGTAGGCGGCCGTGGAAGGCTCGAGACGGTCGCGGCAGACCGAGGAATGGATCAGCAGGTCGATGTCTCCGGGTCCGACGCCCGCCGCGACCATGGCCTTGCGTCCGGCCGCCGCGGAAGCCGCGGAGGGCCGGATTGCCGCGGGCCAGAACCTCCGCTCACGGATGCCGGTCATGAGTTCCAGCCTTCCCTCGGGCAGGCGCAGGCGCGCGTAAAGGGGGGCGAGCCGCGACTCGAGGTCGGCGGAAGTCCAGACCTCGGGGGGAAGCTCGGCCGTGAGGCCGCTGATGGCGGTGCGGCTGAAACGCACGTCAGGGCAGGCGGTTCGAGGCCTTGACCAGCTCCTCGTCGAAGAAGTTCCAGCCCATGCCGGCGTCCACCACCACGCCCTGCCCGTTCACTCCGCTCGACCGCGGGGAGAGCAGCCAGACGGCGACGTCGGCGACTTCCTGGGTCTTCAGCGCCTCCTTGCGGAACGTCATCTTCTCCGCGTGCAGATAGTTGTCGAGGTAGCCGGGAATGCCCGCGCTGGCGCTGGTCTTGAGCGGACCGGCGTTGACCGTGTTGAAGCGTATCCGGGTGTCGGCGGAGAAGGACTTGGCCAGGAACCTGGAGGAGGATTCGAGCGCGGCCTTGATGGGCGACATGTAACCGTAGCTCGAGGCGGTGACCTGCGAGGAGATGCCGACGGAGACGACCGAGGCGTCGGGCTTCAGGTGGGGCTTCAGGGCGCGGGCGAGCTCCACGAGCGAGAAGCAGGAGACGGCCGTGGCCTGCAGGAAGTCCTGCCGCACCGTGCCATGGAAAGGCTGGAGGCCCTTGGAGTAATTGGCGAAGGCGACGCTGTGCAACAGGCCGTCCAAGGGGCCGTGCTCACGGCCCACCGCGTCGGCGAGCGCCAAGGTCTGCTCCTCGCGCTCCAGGTCGCAGAGATGGACCGGGCGTCCTTCGAGCAGCCCCTTGAGCGAATCGAGCCGGGCCTGATTGCGGACGGAGTAGACGACCTTGGCCCCCTCGGCCTCGAGCGTGCGGGCGACGTGCCAGGCGACGGACTTGCGGTTGGCGACGCCGGTGACGAGGTAGGTGCGGCCTTGGATTCCGAGGAACGACATGTTCAGGCGGGCTTGTCGACCAGGGCGAGGGCGAAGCGGATCGTCAGGACGGCCTTGCCGTCGCGCCGCACGACGCCGGTCATGAAGTGGAACTGCTGGAGCGTCTCCGCGTGCCTGACCTCGATGGAGACGCTGTCACCGGGGAAGACCATGCCCTTGAACTTGGCCTCCTCGATGCGGCAGAGGACGGGCGTACGGCCGTCGGCGGAACCGCCTTCGGCCTGCAGCTTCCTGGTGAGATAAACGGCGCCGGCCTGGAAGACCGACTCGCAGAGCAGCACTCCGGGCGTGATCGGATTCCCGGGGTAATGCCCGGAATAAAAAGGCTCATCGGCGCGGAACGTGCGTGAGCAGGTGGCGCCGTCGGGACGGACTTCATCGACCCGGTCCAGGAACAGGAAGGGGGGGCGGTGAGGGATGGTCGCCAGGACTTCCGTCAGCATGCTGGATTACTGCTCCGCCGCGGCCGTCTAGCGACACGAAAACACGTCCGCGGACGTTTGCCTTTTGTCCGAACCGGTGGCAACCTGCTTCCATGCGCTCCCTCCTCCCCGCCATGCTCCTGACCCTCCTCCCCCTCTTCGGCTCCGGCGCCGAAAAACTCTCCGTCGGCGCCTCGCTCCCGGCCGTCTCGGTGAACGACCAGGACGGCAACAAGGTCGACCTGGCCCAGGAAGGCGCCAAGGGCTACCTGCTCGTCTACTTCTACCCCAAGGCCAAGACCGGCGGCTGCACCAAGCAGGGCTGTTCGCTCCGCGACTCGTGGGCAGACCTGCAGAAGGCCGGGGTGCAGGTGCTCGGCGTCAGCACCGACGGCGAGAAGCTGCAGAAGGAGTTCAAGGAGGAGCAGAAGTTCCCCTTCCGCCTGCTCGCTGACAAGGACAAGAAGGTGACCGAGGCCTTCGGGGTGAAGGGCATGGTGGGATTCGCCAGCCGTTCCGCGTTCCTCTTCAAGGACGGCAAGTGCGTCTACGCCGACCACAAGGGCCACACCTCGGACCAGGCCCAGGTCATCCTGGAGTTCCTGAAGTCGGCCAACAAGTGAACCGGGGCGACCCGCCGATCAAAAGGCCGCATCGTCCGATGCGGCCTTTTTCGCGCCCCTGAGAGGAGGCGATCAATGCCCCTTGATGGGGAAGAGGTCCGTCACGCTGCTGTTGCCGTGGATGCGACGGATTGCGTCCGCGAGCAGGGGCGCGATGGAGAGCACGGTGATCGGCAGGCCGCGGGTCTCGAGCGGCACCGAGTTGGTCGTGATGACCTCGTCGATGTGGCCGGCCCGCAGTCGGTCGTAGGCGATCTCCTGGATCATGCAGTGGGAGACGACCGCGCGGACCGAGCGGGCCCCGTTCTTCTTGAGGAGTTCGGCGGCGGCGGTGAGCGTGCCGGCCGTCTCGGTCATGTCGTCCACCAGGATGATGTCACGCCCCTCGACCTCGCCGACGAGGCTGGTGGCCTGGACGGTGGTGGCGCTGGTGCGGCGCTTGGCGACGAAGCCCGAGGGGAGTCCCAGCATGTCGGCGACGGCTGCGGCGTACTTCGGGCCGCCGACGTCGGGCGAGAACACGGTGGCCTCGCGGATCCACGGCTTGTTGCGGATGTAGGAATAGAAGACCGGCGAGGCGTAGAGGTGGTCGACCGGGATGTCGAAGAAGCCCTGGATCTGCTGGGCGTGCAGGTCGACGGTGAGCACGCGGTTGGCGCCGGCGGCGGTGAGGAGGTTGGCCACCAGCTTGGCGGTGATCGGCACGCGGGGCTTGTCCTTGCGGTCCTGGCGGGCGTAACCGAAGAACGGAATGACGGCGGTGATGCGGGCGGCGGAGGCGCGGCGCATGGCGTCGATCATGATGAGCAGCTCCATGATCCGGTCATTGGCCGGGGCGCAGGTGGGCTGCACCACGAACACGTCGGTGCCGCGGATGTTCTCGTTGATCTGCACGAAGGTCTCGCCGTCGGGGAAACGATTGACCGTGGCGGAACCGAGGGGCGCGCCGAGATGCTCGCAGATCTCGCGGGCAAGCCCCGGGTTGGCGTTGCCTGAGAAGACCTTCATGGCGGGCAGAGTCATCGTGCGTCCTTGCGGAGAGAGTCCAGTGCGGCCGCCAGCGAATCAACCTTTTTGAAGAGGTCGGGGAGCCGGCGGGAAAGGACCACGATCCGCCTCTCGAGCCCGAGGGGCAAGGCGGGCGTCCCGTTCACGAAGCTGTCGGAAGGCAGGTCCTCCAGCACGCCCGCCTGCGCCCCCACCCTGACGCGGTCCCCGAGGGTGAGGTGGCCGGCGATGCCCGACTGGCCGCCGAAGACGCACCGGTCGCCGATGACGGTGCTGCCGGCGATGCCGCCCTGGGCGGCGATCATGCACTGAGCGCCGATGCGGACGTTGTGGGCGATCTGGACGAGATTGTCGATCTTGGTGCCTCGTCCGACGACGGTCCGGCTGAAACGCGCACGGTCCAAGGTGGAATTGGCGCCGACTTCCACGTCGTCCTCCAGCACGACGGTCCCGACCTGGGGGATGCGGCGCACTTCGTCACCGACCACTTCATAGCCGAAGCCCTCCGAGCCGATGACGACGCCCGGCTGCAGGCGGCAACGCGCGCCGACCTGGCAGTATTCGCCGATGCGCACGCCGGACTTGATCCAGGAGCCGGCTCCGACCGAAGCATCCCTGCCGACATGGACGGAGGCCTCGAGCACGGCGCCGTCGCCGACGCGGGCGCCGGCATCGATGAGGCAGTGCGGTCCGACATGGGCGCCGGCGGCGACGTGCGCGAGCGGAGAGACCACAGCGGAAGGATGGATGCCGGGAGCGGGGCGCGACCAGAGCGAGGACTCGATGACCGAACAAAGGAGCGCCAACGCGTAAGAAGGACTGTCCACCCGCAGGAACACCTGCCCGTCCGAGGGAACGCCCGTGAACGCACGGGGCACCAGGACGACGCCGGCACGCGAAGCGGCCACTTCGGACGCATACTTGGGATTGCCGAGAAAAGAAAGGTCGTCGGGGCCCGCCTCGGACAGCGAGGCGACCCCGGTGATCGGACGGCTCCGGTCGCCATCGACGACCTCGGCGCCCACGTGACGGGCGAGTTCTGCGAGGGTGAAGGAGACGGCCATGTCCCTAAATCAAGCGCCCCTGCTGGTCAGGGGCGCGAAGGTCACTTTGCGGCGGGCGCCGGGGCGGGCGCCGGAGCGGGAGCGGCGGACTTGTAGCCGTCGTTGAGCGCCTTGATGACGTCGCCCGTGATGTCCAAGGAGCCGTCGACGAAGAAGGTCACGGCCTTGGGGACGACGAGCTGGAGCCCCTTGTCCTTGGCGATCTTCTCGGCCTGCGCACGGATGTCGGCTACGACCTGGCGCTCCATCTCCTGGACACGCTGCTGGATCGTCCCTTGGGCCGACTGCACGAACTGGACATACTCATTCTGCCGCTGCTGGAAAGCTCCCTGCTTGACCTGGGCCTCGGACTGAAGGGATCGCTTGCCGGCCTCGTTGAGGATCGGGTCCTGGGAGCGCTTGACCGTGCTCTCGAGGTCGGCGCGGAGGGCCTGCAGCTCCTTCTCGCGCTCGGCGACGGCGTCGCGACTGGACTGCACGGACTTGTCGATGCCGGCCTTGGTCTCGATGGCCTTGTTGTACTTGGCCATGACTTCGGCGACGTCGACGACGCCCACATTGGGGGCGGCCGCGAAGACGGGGGCTGCGGCCAGGAGGAGGAATGCGGACAGGATCTTCATGATGATGTATTTAGGAAATGCCGGGGCGCGTCGGGTTGGCAATCAAAAGACCGTGCCGAAACTGAAGTTGACCCTCATTCCGGTGTCGTTGACGGTCGAACCGGTGCCGGGGTCCGTGGTGGCCTGGATGGGGAAGCCGAAATCAAGACGCATGACCGCCCCGCCAAGCAGGATGCGGGCACCGAAACCCCAGTCCGAATTCGCCTCCGAGAACGACAGGTCCCCTTCGGACGAATTGACCACGCCATGGTCATAGAAGGCGGCGAGCCGGAAATTCTCCGCGACCTTGATCGTGTATTCGGCGCTGAGGTAGCCGTAGGTGAGTCCGCCGACGGGCTCATAGGCCGCTCCTTCGAAGGTGGAGAACTCGCCGACCTGGTTGTAGTCGAAGCCGCGCATGTCGTAGGCGCCGCCGAGGTAGAAGCGCTCGTAGAAGGGCAACGAGGCGCTCGCGCCGGTCAGGAAGCCGGCGCGTCCGACGAGGCTGACGGTCTGCTCGGCCTCACGCGAGACGAGGAGCCACTTGCCGGCGCGGAGCTCGGACTTCAGGTAATCGACGTCACCCCCGATGCCGTTGCCGGCCAGTTCCTCAGTGAGGGACACGCGCTCGCCCTTGGTTGGGAAGTTGAGCGCGTCACGCGTGTCGTGCACGAGGGAGAGCGTAAGCCCGGAAATCGTCTTGGGGTTGCCGTTCTCGGCCTGGACGGTGAGCGGCGCGGCGGCGGTGACGTTGTCCACCTCGACCCGCCGGATGTCATAGCCAAGACGGGCCTCGACCGTGGGGAGCACGCGACGCCGGACATAGACGCCGGCGCCCTGCGTGATGACGTCGTAGGTGGACGAGCGGTAGCCGCTGTAACGACGATGGAGGGTGTATCCGGCCGCGAGATCACGGTCCCAAACGGCGGGTTCCTCGAAGGAATGCTCGAAGGAGTTCGAGAGGTTGCCCGCGGAGACGCGCAGACGGAACTTCTGGCCGCCTCCGCGCCACCAGCCGTCCGGATTGGAGAAGTCAAAGTTGCCCTCGGCGTACTCGACGAAGCCGACGAGCTCCTCGACGGTGCTGTAGCCGGCGCCGAAGCTCACCTGGCCGGTCGGGCCTTCCTTGACGGTGACACGCAGGTCGCTCTGTCCGGGCACGCTGGTGGGCACCGGGGCGACGCGCACCTCCTCGAAGAACTGGGTGTTGCGCAGCCTCGCCTCAGAGACGCGCATGCGGGCCAGGTCGAAGACCTCGCCGGGAGAGAGCGCCAGCTCACGTGCGATGACGGTGGAGCGGGTCTTGGTGTTCCCCTGGATCTCTAAGGCGCGGACGGTGAAACGCTGTCCCTCCTCGACGGAGAACGAGACGTCGATGGCTCCGGTCTCCAGATTGGGGCGCCGCGCGACGTCCACCCGCGCGTTGAGGTAGCCCATCTGGCCGTAGTACTCCTTGAGCTTGTCAGCCGCTACCTCGACTGCCTCGGAATTGAACCAGTCGGAAGAGGCCAGCCGGTCCACTTTGGCCGAATGGGCGCCCCGTCGCAGCGAGGGCTGGTCGATGACCTTGCGCAGGCTTTCGGTCGAGAAGACCGGGTCGGTGACGCCGAGCCGGTTGCCGGAGATGGAGATGGCTCCGACGGAATAACGGCGGCCCTCCTTGACGCGGATGATGACGTCGACCCAGCCGGATCCGCCGGACACGTCCTTGACGACGCAGGACTTCTGAGGGTCGGAATCCTCCACTTCCACGTCGAGGAAGCCCTGTGAACGGTAGAAGTCCCGGACCTTCTGGCAGTCACGGCGATATTCTTCAGGATTGAGCCGGCCGCCGTCGCTCAGCCAGGAAAACTTCCACCAGCGCCAGGTGGACGCATTGAGTTCGGCGCCCTCGATCACCTCGGACTCCTTCAGGACGGAGGCTCCGACGACGGTGACCTGATCGACTTTCAGTTCAACGCCCTCACGCACGGCCACGACGGCCTTGACGCCGCCGTTCGCGGGCACGGTCTTCGAGGAGAGGAGCGTGAACGGGCGCTTCTTGCGGAGCTCACCCTGGAGCTTCACTTCGGCACGACGCAGAGCCGCGGGATCGAGCGGCTCCCCCACCTTGATTCCTTCGAGCGGATCGGAGTCGCTGAAAAAGCCGGAGACATGCTGTTCGACGAGGGACTTGTCGCCTTCGAATTCAATCGCGACAAGGACCGGCCTGGGTTCGACGACGACGGTCACGTCCACCTGGCCGGTGACCGGATCGAGTTTCGGCAGGACTGCCGCCTGGGCGAACTTGCCGGTGCCGTAAAGGGCCCTGACGGTCGAGGCGACCGCGTCGCGGGAGAAAGGCTGGCCGACCCGCAGGGCGACATGGCCCAGGACATACTGCTCGGAAATCTCACCGCCCTCCGACTTGACGGTGATCGCCCGGACGACGGGCTCCTTCTGCGGCACGGTCACGCCCCGGGAGGAGGCCCCCGCGGCCTGTGCGCCGGCCGGCGAGGGCGCGATCACGAAGGACAGGAAGGCCGCGGCGACAAGACTGCGACGGAGGAGGGGGCGGTTCATGGGGTGGGTTGTTCCTTGGCCAGGGCCTCGAAGCGTGTAAGTCCCCCGTTAAAGAGCAAGTTGATGTCGGAGGTGGGGCCGTTGCGGTTCTTGGCGACGATGAGCTGCCTAGCCCAGCAGCCCGGGGAGTGCTCGACCTCCTCCTCGATGGCCTGTTTCTGGGCCCCGGTGGGGCGGGAGATGAGCATGACGATGTCCGCGTCCTGCTCGATGGAGCCGGACTCGCGGAGGTCGGAAATGCGGGGCTGCCTGGCCTCGTCCTCGGACTTGCGATTGAGCTGCGCGAGGGCGATGACGGGCACGTCGAACTCCTTGGCCATGGCCTTGATGCTCCGGGACACCTCGGCGATCTGCTGCTCGCGGGGCAGGCCGGAATCGAGACCGTTGATGAGCTGGATGTAGTCGATGACGATCATGTCCAGCTTGCGCCGGGAGTGCACGCGCCGGCATTTGGCGCGGATCTCCAGGATGTTCTGGCCGCCGTTGTCATCGATGACGAAGGGCCGCGACTTGTATTCCTGGGCAGCCTCGTAGAGGTCCATCTGCATGCGCTCGTCGGGATGGGCGGAGCGGAGCTTCTGCATGTTCACCCGGGCGCGGGAGCAGAGCAGCCTCAGGGCCAGCTCGCGCGCCGGCATCTCAAGGGAGAACATCATCACGTGGGCGGGAGGGCGGCCTGAGTTGGGCTTGGGGAACAGCGCGGCCTCGATGAAGTTCAGCGCGATGGAAGTCTTGCCCATGCCGGGGCGGGCCGCGACGACGACCATCTGTCCGCCCTGGAAGCCGAAGGTCAGGGAGTCGAGGTCGGTGAAGCCGGTGGGGATGCCCTGCACGGAGTTGCGGTCCCGGATGATGCGCGCGACGAGCTCCATGGCGTCGTCGATCGGCTTCTCGATGTGGACGGCGTCCTCGCTGATGCGGTCCTCGCTGATGCGGAAGAAGGACTGTTCGACGTCCTCCAGCAGCCGGTCGATGCCCTCGGCATGGGCGTGGGCCTTCTCCACGGTGGTGACCGCGGTGGAGATCAGCTGACGGAGGAAGTGCTTCTCGCGCACGATGGCCAGCCAGTGCGGCGCATGGGCCGTGGAAGCCACCAGTCCGGTCAGCTCATTGAGGTACGTGACGCCGCCGGAGGACTCCAGGCGGCCCTCGCGTCGGAGACGCTCGGTGAGCGTGATCTCGTCGACGCCGGAGCCCGCGACGCTCAGGTCGACGCAGGCGCGGAAGATGTCCTGATGCTTCGGGTCGAAGAAGTAGTCGGGCGAAACGCGCTGCTCGAGGCAGCGCTGCAAGGTGTCGCCGCCGTCGATGATGATGCTCGCGACAAGCCCGCGCTCCGCGTCCAGGTTGTGGGGCGGCACCCGGTCCCCGTAATCGGGCTGCTCGGGACGGCGGCTGCGGGCGGTTCTCTCGGCCATGGAAGGGACGCAGTGTGCCGACCGGAAGGCCCGTGACAGCATCAAACCCGCGGCGGGGTTCACGCCTTTTGCACGGGGCTATTCACAGGCCGCAAAGCAGAAGGGGCGCCCGGCATCCCGGACGCCCCTTCGCGGGACCGGCGGGTCCGAGGGTCACTCGGACTTGGCGGCCTTCTCCTTGCGGGGCTTGCGGGGCTTCTTGGCCCGCTCGCCGGCGTCCTCGGCCTCGGGAGCCTCTTCGGCGACCGGCTCGATGGGGTTCTCGGAGACGACCTCGAACTCCTGGTCGACCATGACCGAAGTGTGCAGGCGGATGTGGCAGACGTGCTTTCCGAGCTGCTTGACGGGCCCCTGGCCGAGGTGGATGCGGCGGCGCTCCAGTTCGACACCGTTCTCCGCGAGCTTGGCGGCGATTTCGGCGGTGCTGATGGCGCCGAACATCTTGCCCCCCTCGCCGGTCTTGACGGCGAAGGTGAGGCGGAGGGCGCCGAGCTTGGCGGCGGTCGCGTTGGCGGCCTCGAGGTCGCGGGCTTCGCGGGCCTCACGGGCCTTCTTCAGGGCCTCGATGTGCTTGGAGTTGGCACGATTGACGGGAAGTGCGACTCCCTGCGGAAGCAGGAAGTTGCGGGCGTAGCCCGCGCGGACGCGGACCTTGTCGCCTTCGGCGCCCAGGCCGTCGACGGGCTTGATCAGGAGGACTTCGGTGAATGCCATGATGTGCTTTTGTTTGGAAAGGGGTGATCAGAAGGGGACGTCGTCTCCGCCCTGGTCGGACGGGGCCGAAGGAGCGTCGTTGCCGCCACGGGAACGGGGGGCGGGGCCGCCCTCGTCGCCGGAGCCCTGGCCGCGTCCGCCGATGAAGGTGAAGTTCTCGAGGACGACGCCGAGGCGCGAACGCTTCTCGCCGGTCTTCTTGTCCTCCCACTGGTCGAGCTTGAGGCGGCCCTCGACGAGGATGCCGGAGCCCTTGGAGCAGTACTTGGCGATGACCTCGGCCTGCTTGCCGTAGGACTCGATG
>JACCDT010047053.1_pt1 | contig 12999 bp, 10 predicted proteins | sample 7446291 | NCBI WGS metagenome assembly JACCDT01 (sample SAMN15323446, study PRJNA562643) | freshwater metagenome | isolation source: river surface water | place: USA:Blue River Watershed | collected 2017-08-17
ATGAGAGGTGGTGCAAACTTTATCGTTGTATCTCCAAACGTAGCAACAATTTTAGAATCTATGAACGGATTCTCTGCTAACCCAGGTAAGGATGCATTGACTTTCGCAGCAGGTGTAACTAACATCGGACAAATCTCAAATAGATACGATGTTTACAAAAACCCTTATATGACTGAGAACGTAATCTTATTAGGTTTCAAAGGTTCTAACTTCTTCGAAACAGGAGCAGTTTACGCACCATATGTACCATTGATTATGACTCCATTAGTTTATGACCCAACTAACTTCACTCCTAGAAGAGGTGTGATGACTAGATACGCGAAGAAAATCGTAAGACCAGAGTTCTACGGTAAGATTCTCGTTGATGGTTTGAATACTCTTTAATCTTTGAGTAGATTTTAGTATCTTAAACTAAAAAATATAAAAGGGAAAGTAGAAATACTTTCCCTTTTTATTTTATATTTATACCAAACAACTATAAGATGTCATATCCTCAAAAACAATATCACAGACAAGAAACCGCAAAAGAATATACGAGAGTATATACATTAGAATCTACCGATGAAATTGCAATGAAGCAAGAAGATGGTTTATTAGGATGGATATCAGCTGGAATATTAGCAACAACGGGTTCAAATAATTTGGTAGGTACTCAAACAATTACAGGTAGTTTACAAATTACTGGCTCATTTTATTACAATGGACACAAACAATATAATTACGGACAATTTTACGATTTAACAGACCAAAGTGGCTCATCGGGTTCAGTTCAATCAATGCAATTGGGTGTTACTGATATTAGTGAAGGAGTATCAATTGTAAGTGGTTCTCAAATTAAAGTCGAACACAATGGTGTTTACAATTTACAATTTAGTGCACAATTAGAAAACACTGTAAATACTAATATAGTATTTAATATTTGGTTTGCAAAAAATGGAACTCCTATTCCAGATTCAAATACACATGTTGATGTTGCAAGAGCACAATCGGCACAATTGGGTAAAGTACCTGCTGCTTGGAATTTTTTAGCACATTTAAATGCTAATGATTATTTAGAAATAAAATGGACATGTAATGATAATGGTGGAATCTTACATCACGATGCTGGAACACCAACAATTCCAGGCACACCATCTGTTATTGCAACATTAACTCAAATAGGATAACTTATCTTTTTATATTCTTATATTTATAAGTAAATATAATTGGAATAATATGTCTTTAAACTTAAAATGGCCAGGCAGTGGTTCAGCTATTGCAGGTAAAACTCCATTTGGAATCTACGATAGTGATACTGATTTCATTAATGATGGACCTAAAACAGCAGTTTGGTGTGCAAAAAGATTGGGATACCCTATCATAGATATTGAAATGGTTGATGAGCAATTTTATGCTTGTTTTGAAGAATCGGTATCAGAATATTCAGCACAAGTAAACCAATTCAATCTTAGAAATAACTTAGATATTCTTAAAGGACAGCCAAAGGAATCGGCAGGTGGTAGAGGAAATTATTCACAAACACTTGTGGATGGTTCTTTCTTACCAACAACAGTTCGTATGTCTCAACAATATGGAACATTAGCTGGAGTTGGTGGTAATACTTCTATCAAAAAAGCATATATTGATTTAGTTCCTGGCCAACAAAAATATAATTTAATGAGCTCATCTGTTGATGTGGAAACATCTGCATCATTTGCAACAACATATGTTAGTGGTTCTACAATAGATGTAATAAAAGTTTTCTATGAAGCAACACCTGCTATTCAAAGATTCTTTGACCCATATTCCGTTGGTGGGCAGGGTACATTGAATTTGATGGATGAAATGGGATTTGGTTCATATTCTCCAGCGGCACAATTCTTATTAATGCCTTTATATGAGGATATTTTAAGAATTCAAGCTATTGAATTAAATGACCATATTCGTAAATCACATCACACATTTAATATAGTTGATAACAAAATAGAAGTGTTTCCTGTACCAAGAGATGGGTTTGGACCGACTAGATTATATTTTGATTATATGAGTAGAGATGAATTTGAACATAATTCACAAACTATTCAATCAGACTCGCTTTCGGATTATTCGGATATTCCATATGATTTTATTCAATATTCAAAAATAAATGATGTGGGTAAGCAGTGGATTAGAAAATATACATTAGCACTTTCAAAGGAGTTATTAGGTGCAATAAGAGAGAAATATTCACAAATTCCAATTCCAGATGCTGAAATAAGTTTAGACGGAGCAGCATTGAGAGCAGAAGCACAAGTTGAAAAAGATGCACTTATTACCCAATTGAGAGAAAACTTAGAAGAATTGAGTAGAAAAAATGTGATGGAAAATAAAGCACATGAAGCAGACCATCAGCAAGAAATGCTTAGAAAAGTACCTTTAAAAATATATGTAGGATAATATGCCAAAGTTTATTTCAGAAAGAGATGTTGCATTTTTCAAAGGTATAGCCAGAGAAATTGTAGATGTTGTTGTAGAAAATACAATTGTATTATTCAAAGTTAATTTGAATGAAACAAAGATAAACATCTATGGTGAAGCTATGAATAAAACTTGGTATCCAGGCGTACAATTATATGCTTTAATTAATAAAGAGCCAGAAACATCTACATATGAAGGATTTGGACCTGATGCAAATCAGAATATAGAATTTAGACTTGATAGATTTATGTGTGAGGAGAAGGGAGTATATCCTGAAATAGGTGATGTAATTTTCTTTGACCAATCTTATTATGAAATAGATAATACAAATGAAGTACAATTTGTAGGAGGATTACCTGATAATAACTTTAGTATTGTATGTAGTACATTTATGGTTAATAAATCATCTCTAAATATAGAAGAACGAATTAATTAATTGATATGTCAATAAATCCAATAAAACCCCAACTAAATAGGGCAAATGAAATAAAATCCAACGTTGGAGATGTTAAAAAGAGTGTAGGTCTATTTGATATAGATTACGCTATGATGACATATTTGGAAGATGTTGCTTTACCAAAATTAGATTATAATGGTAAATCGGTAACCATTCCTGTAATATATGGTAACTCCGAAAGATGGAAGGGAGCTAGAAGAGATGGGGTATATAGAGATAAAAAAGGTTCTATTCAATTGCCGATAATGATGATTCGTAGAACATCAATTGCAAAAGATGAGGCAATGCCAATGCAAAATAGACACGTTTCATATCCAACTATAACAAAGTGGTCAAAAGATAATAGATATGATAGATTTACAGCGTTAGGTGGTAATACGGCTCCTAAATACGAACTATTTAATATTGTAATGCCAGACTATGTTGAGGTTAATTATGATTGTATGGTATGGACCGATTATACAGAACAACTTAATTCTGTAATAGAACAATTAAATTTTACATCTCAATATTGGGGAGATAGAGATAAGTTTAAATTTAGAACAAGTATTTCTGATTTTAATGTTGTTAACGAAGTTGGTGAAGGTTCTCAAAGAATAAATAGAGTAGAATTTTCTTTGAATGTGAAGGCTTATTTATTACCAAAAACATTCGATGGGGAATCTACTACTAAAAAATCAATATCTACAAAAAGGCTTGTTGTAACTACGGAAACAGATGTTACAAGTGGTAATGGTAGATTAGAAGGATTTCTTACTACACCATCACCATATTATGATAATAAAGACCTTATTGATTTTTTATCTATTAATAATACAAAATCACAAAATCCTGTAACGAATAACACAATTACATTTAGTAATATAAGATGTATAAAAACACCTCCCACATTAATATCTATTGTTAGTAGTGGTATTACAATAGGAAATGATACCTATGATATAAAATTATATATAAATAGTACAAGATACTATCACAATGACCATTTTTCAGTTTCTATAACATCCAATTCAATTACTATTAATTTTGTAAACGGATTATTTCCTAATGGCCCGGTTGATAGCGGTGATGAAATTACAATATCTGGTAAATTTATAGATGTATAATGAAAAGGAGTCTTTTAGATATTACACAAAAAATAAGTAGAAAGTTTGGTGACCCTGAATTAACTCCGAAAGATTTAGACCATCCGATTTATTCTATATGGGAAGCAAAGGGATGGAGATTTGTTGATGTTTTAAGAGAAATAGAATATAGAACAACGCAGGATAGATTGAGAGTTATTATAAATACACTTTTTATATCAGCAGATGATTATATAGTAGAGCAAAGTGATAGTGGATTAATTATAAAATTTATAAAAAGTAGATTTCAATATACATTAGATATTGATGATTATATAGAAGTAACAGGAGATATAGAACAATATGCTTAATAGATTTAATTCAAATGCCAGAAAATTAAATAGGATTATACCAAAAATAAATCCTAATAATTTAAATGATGATTTATACATCACAGGCAGCTTATTGAACATAGAAGTACCTACATCCCCATCATTTGAATCACATACTAAATCAAATCCCAATCCTACAAAGTTAGTAAATAATAAAAATAAAATAGAATCGTTTCATAATGAAATTTTACAGTTCGGTGCAAGAAGTATAAAAAAAGGAATAGATACATTTAATAATACTGGGTTTGGTTCACTAACAATTTATAGTGCATCTTTAGATTATGGAACGGAGGGCGCATCGCCAGAAAACTTTGAAGTTTTAGTGTATGGGTTACATTTACCTGGGCATTATACAATAAAAGAAGAAAATGGAAATGTAGTAATAACTTTATTAAACAATTACATAGATTATGATTCTGTTAGTGTGAATGATATTTATGTTATAGGAAAATTTAAATAAATGGCAAATTTAATAAGATTAAAACAAATAGAAAGTAGTTCATTTTTGGAAACAGCCGGCGCTATTGGGCAAGATTTTTCCCAATCGGTGAATAGTATTGTTTCGCAATCAATAGAAACAACTTTTTCTGCATCTATTGTTCAAATAATAACAAACAATGTAGGTGCAGTATTACCCGAAGGTGTTGTTTCCGGTTCAACGCAAATCGTTGAGTTAGGATTTACAACAACATCATCATTTCATCAATATACTTCTTCTTTGGGAGATACATTTGCTACCGATTACGAAGTATATGTTACATCATCTCAAATTATTGACCAAGGTGAATGGTAAACTATTTTTAATAAATTATATTGTTAATTAAAAAATTAATATTTATAGACTGAATAACTATAATCAGAAATAATCAATCATAGATGGCACAAATAATTAAACATAGACGTGGTAGTTTAGAAGCCTTATCAGCAGTAACGGCCTCATTACAAAAAGGTGAGTTAGTCATAGCATCGGGCTCTACGAACATTACCGCCTCTAACGGAACATCAATCGTATTTGCAGTACCTGAAAGTGGGTCTGTACAAGCAGTAAATAGATTTCTTATTGGAACGGCTGCACCAAACGTATTTCCAGCTGGTATATACAATGGAATGCTTAAAGGTGTTCCTTACTACGCAAGTGGTAGTTCCACTCTTTATTTGTTAGGAGAAGGTAGTAATGATATTCCTAATTTAGTAGGTAACATTTCAGTATTCTCTGCATCGGTAGATAATAGATTAGATAGTGTTGAGGCTTCATTAGGTGGTGGTGGTTCAATTGGAACTAGAGTTGCATCATTAGAAATAACATCAGCATCTTTAAACTCATTTAGTTCATCTACATTAGTTAGATTATCAAATTTAGAAAGTAAATCCGCATCGGTTGATACATCAGTATCCAACATAAACTCATATACATCATCTTTAAAAACCGCTATTACCTTAGATGGACAAAATGTAACGGTAAATGGTAATTTTACAGTAGCTGGTACACAAACTGTTGTAAATTCAACTACTGTTCAGTTAGGTGATAATATTATAGAATTAAACGGAACAGGTGCTGCAAATGGTGGATTGAGAGTAAAAGACCCAACTGCACCAAACACTGTATCAGGTTCATTATTATGGGATTCTACAAATGACTATTGGGTAGCAGGCGCATTAGGTGCAGAATCAAAATTATTAAGAGCAGGTGGTGATTCGGTAGTAAGTGGTTCATCTCAAATAACTTTACAATCTACAACCGGATTTAGTGCATACGATACGGCACTATCAACTATAACAGGTTCTTTAATATCATCGGCAAGTGCTGATAGAATTTCAATTACAAATATTAATACTACAACAGCAAGTTTAAATACTTCTGTAAGTAATATCAATACATTTAGTGCATCGGCAAATACTAGATTTACCGAAATTGGTGTAGTTAGTGGTTCATTGATAAGTTCAGCATCTGCTGCAAGTGTTTCAATTACTAACTTAAATACATTTAGTGGCTCTCAATTATCAAAAGATTCAACATTAGCAACTTATACGGCAAGTGTTAATACGAGTATTTCTAATATTAACTCATTTACCGCATCTTTCGGAACAACATTTAGTTCTTCAGTTGATAGTAGATTAGATACATTAGAAGGAACTGGTACAATACAAGGTGTAGGTACTGGCAATAACGTAACATTTGCAAGTGTAACTACTACAAACAATTTAACAGTTGGTGGTGATTTAGTGGTACAAGGTAACACTGTAACATTAAATACTTCTCAATTAGTAGTTGAAGATAAATTAATATCATTAGCAAGCGGTTCTACAAACGCAGCTCAAGCTGATGGTGCGGGAATTGAAGTTTTAGGAGCAACTGCAACTATCACATATAAATCAACACCTGATGCTTGGCAATTTAACAAACCTATTACGGGTTCAGCATTTACAGGTTCTCTAAATGTTCCATCTGGTGGTGGAAACTCAAAAAGAATTGCATTTAGAGGAACTGCAGATAATATTGAATTTGTTGCAGCACCAACTACATCTGGTGATTTAGTTCAATGGGATGGTACTAATTTTGTGATGAGTAATACTATTGATGGTGGAACATTTTAATCAAAAATAAATAAATAATAATAGACCCTTCTTCGGAAGGGTTTTTTATTTTAATAAACTATATTTATTGTTGTAGTATATACTACCATTGTTGTTATTTAATCATAGAAGAATAGACTAAATATGTCGCAAACAATTGTACTGAAACGCTCTGCGTTACCAGGAAAGGTACCAGATACGGGTTCACTTAATTTAGGAGAAATTGCAGTAAATACCTACGATGGTAAGGTATATCTAAAACGTTCAGGTTCAATTGAGTCTATTCAATCCTTAGTAGTAACCGATTCTACAACCACAGGTTCAATTTCAATAACACAAACGGGTTCATTTGGTGAATTAGTAGTCAATAATGATGCTAATATTCAAGGTGGATTATATGTAACATCAGATATTGTTGGTAACGGTGATATAGATGTAATTGGTAATGTAACAGGTTCAAATGCATTATTTTCAGGTACTGCAACTGCAAACGCATTTGTAGGAGATGGTAGTGGTTTAACCAATTTAAATGTTAGTATTGTATTTAATGCTCAAACGGCATTGATAAATGAAATTGATGGAAACATTTTATTAGATAATTCAATAGCAGACTTTTTCTTACAATTTGCAGTCAATGGATTAATTGATTTTGATTTTAATAATTAAACATATTTATAAGAAACACAAAAATATTAGATGGCAGCTATATTTCAAATAAGAAGAGGAACAACGGCACAAAAACCAACGTTAACAGCTGGTGAAATGTACGTTGACCAATCTTCTGAAAACTTAATAATTGGAGTAGATGGTTCAAAGGAGATTACATTACTTAAATTAAATGATATCAATACGGGTTCACTACATTTAACAGGTGATATCAGATTAAGTGGTAGTATATATTTAGGTAATGAAACGGCTGATAATATTTCAGCGCTTGGAGTATTTACAACTAATTTAGTTCCATCAGGCGATAGCACAAAAGATGTTGGTACTACTTCTGCTAAATGGAGAAATGTATATGCAACAAATATATCAGGAGCAATAGCAGCAACCAATGGAGTAGTTTCCGGTTCTTCTCAATTAGCATCTGTATTTGAAGAAATAGCAAGTTCAACTCATACATTAGTTAGTGGTTCTTCTCAAATTATTGGAATATTAGATTCTCTAAACACATTTAGTGGTTCTCAATTAACGCAAAATACGGCATTAGCAACTTATACAGGTTCGGTTAATACTAGATTGACAGAAATCGGAGTTGTAACTGGTTCACTAATTTTATCAGCAAGTGCAGCAGCAATAGCAAATGCAAATCAAAATACGCATACCGCATCTGCAAATACTTCAATAACAAACTTAAATGCAACAACTGCAAGTTTAAATACTTCCGTAACTAACTTAAACTTATTCAGTTCATCTCAATTAAGTAAGGATGCTACATTAGCAACTTTGACTGCATCATATGATAGTAGATTTACTACTTTAGGAACTTATACAGGTTCAGTTGAAGGTAGATTTTCTACTTTAGCAACTTTGACTGGTTCAAATGCAGTTAGATTAACCAATTTAGAAATCACTTCCGCAAGTGTAAATACTTCTATCTCAAATATAAACTCATATACATCATCTCTTAAAACCGCAATAAGTTTAAATGGACAAGATGTAACTGTAAATGGTAACCTATCAGTATTAGGAACAACAACACAAATTAACTCTACACAGGTTAATATTGGTGAAAATATATTAGAATTAAATTATGGTGGCTCTGCAACTGTTGCCGGTCTTTATACAAAAGATGCAACAGGTGGCTCAACTACTTCTGGTTCATTACTATGGGATTCTACAAATGATTATTGGAAAGCTGGTAAAAAAGATTTAGAATCAAAAGTATTATTAGCTGGTGGCGATAATGTATTCACATCTTCTTTACAATTAACAAATTTAAACCAAACAACTTCATCATTAAATACAACAACTGCTAGTTTAAATTTATTTAGTGCAAGTGTAACATCTTCATTAGTTTCAATATATCAAACAACCGCAAGTTTAAATACTTCAGTTTCTAACATTAATACGTTTAGTGCATCTGCATTAACTAGATTAACTACATTAGAAACTGATACAGCTAATTTAGAAACATTTAGTGGTTCTCAATTAACACAAAACGCAACATTAGCAACTTATACCGGTTCAGTTAATACAAGATTGACTGAAATAGGTGTTGTATCAGGTAGTTTAATCAGTTCAGCATCTGCTGCAAGTGTTTCAATTACTAACTTAAATACATTTAGTGGTTCTCAATTAACGCAAAATACGGCATTAGCAACTTATACAGGTTCGGTTAATACTAGATTGACAGAAATCGGAGTTGTAACCGGTTCATTGATTACATCAGCATCAACAGCTAAAACTACAAACGATGCACAAGATGTTTCGATAACTAATTTAAATACAACAACTGCAAGTTTAAATACTTCAGTTTCTAACTTAAATACGTTTAGTGCATCTATTTTAACACAAAACGTTGCATTAGCAACTATAACAGGTTCATTGGTGGTATCTGCATCACAATCGTATGTAAGTGCTTCATTGATGACAGCATCTGTTAAAAAATTAAGAGAAGATGTGGACTACCTATATGGTATAGGTGGTATAAGTGGGGGTAACCCATTGACACCTATACAAGAATGGTCAGCTTCAGCAAGAGTTCAGTTGTATAATTTAGAATTATTTACATCATCTGCTAATATTAGATTAAATAATTTAGAATCTACATCAGCAAGTGTAAATACATCAATTAGTAATATTAATACAACAACAGCAAGCTTGAATGTTAGTGTATCGAATATAAACTCATTTACACAATCATCGGCAGTTAGGTTATCAAATTTAGAAACAACTTCTGCAAGTGTAAATGTATCGATAGCGCAATTAAATACATATTCAGCATCTCTTAAAACTGCGATAGGAGTTTCAGGACAAAATGTTACCATAAATGGTGATTTAACTGTTGCTGGAACAACTACACAAATAAATTCAACAACGCTTAACATTGGTGATAATATAATTCAACTAAATGGTACAGGCGCAACAAATGCAGGATTAGTAGTAAGAGATGCAACTGGAGGAACAACTACTTCGGGTTCATTACTATGGGATACCTCAAACGATAGATGGATAGCAGGCCCATTGGGAAGTGAAGCAAAAGTATTGACAGATGGTATGGGAGTAATATCTGGCTCTGGTCAATTAGGAAACTATGAAACTACGGGCAGAGGAATCGTATCAGGTTCATCTCAAATAGTTCCTTTACTACCTGCTGGTACTGTTTCCGGCTCATCACAAGTAATTGGTATATTAAGTTCATTAAATACATTTAGTGGTTCTACTTTAACTAGATTAACGGCATTAGAAGTTGAAACTACAAACTTAGAATCATTTACATCTTCAATCAATACAACTATTAAGAGTAAATTAGATGCAGATGGAGTAATCTCATCATCCGCACAATTAACAACTACATTTGATAGTAGATATCTAAACACCGGTGGAGATGGAGTATTTAGTGGTAGTTCTCAAATTAGTGGGTTAAGTAATGCACAATTAACTAATAGTTCAATCACAATAGCGGGTACTTCGGTATCATTGGGTGGTTCAATCACTGCAGCAACTATATTGGGTGGTACAAACGTATTATCATCATCAGCACAAATAACAGCAGCGTTACCATCGGGTGTTGTAAGTGGTTCATCTCAAATAGATTTAACTGCTACAACAAACTACGCAAGTGGTATTCTGACTAGATTAAATGTAGTTGGTGTAGTTTCAGGTTCTTCTCAAATTAATTTAGGAAGTGCGACCGGAAACATTACATTAGCAACCCAAACAACGGGCGATTATGTGGCATCATTAGTACAAGGTACGGGTGTTACTATTACAAATAATAGTGGTGAGAACGCAACTCCTACGATAGCAATTGGACAGGCCGTTGGTACATCTTCAAACGTACAATTTGGTTCAATTGGTGTAGGAACTGCAGCAAGTGGTGTAAGTGGTGAAATCAGAGCAACGGGAGATATCGTAGCATTTTACTCATCGGATGAAAGATTAAAAGAAAATATTACTCCAATTGAAAACGCGGTTGATAAAATCAACCAAATGGGTGGTTACAACTACGATTGGAAAGAAGGATTTGAAACAATACATTCTCACAAAGGACATGATTTAGGAGTGATTGCACAAGAAGTTCAATCAGTATTACCTGAAGTAGTAACTGAAAGAGAAACAGGATATTTAGCAGTTGATTATGTAAAATTAGTACCTGTATTAATTGAAGCAATAAAAGAATTATCTGCAAAAATTGATAGATTGGAAAACAAATAAGATATATATAACAATATAATAACGTACTAAAAAGAAGGTAAACTAGATGGCACTTAAATTTAGACGTGGGACAACCGCACAAAAATCAGGTTCGTTAGCATTCGGTGAACCATATGTAAATACTACATTAGGAACTTTACAAATTGGATTAGAAACAGGTGATGTAACACTATTAATAAGTTCTGCATCGCAAGGAATTTCGGGTTCATCTTTGGATATTACCGGAAATGCAAAAATTGATGGTAATTTAACATTAGGTGGTAACATTACAATTGGTGACCAAACTACTGATACCGTTGCTGTAAATGCAAATTTAAGTTCTTCATTAATACCATCGGCAACTAATACATTTGATTTAGGTTCATCTACTAAAATTTGGAGAGACCTTTATATTTCAACAGGTTCAATTAAGTTTGTAGCGGGAACATCTGTTGTAAAAGAACTTACTCTTGCAACTATTACTGGGTTGGAAAGCGCAACGGGTTCCAATGATACTAAATTTAATACATTAGCAACCTATACAGGTTCGGTTGAAACTAGATTGACTCAAATTGGTGTAGTTAGTGGTTCATTAATTAGTTCAGCATCTGCGGATAGAGTTTCTATAACAAATATTAACACAACAACTGCAAGTTTAAATACTTCGGTTTCAAATATTAACACATTTAGTGGGTCAGCGTTAACAAGATTATCAGCATTAGAAACTGAAACTACTAATTTAGAATTAACAACTGCAAGTTTAAACACTTCCGTAACTAACTTAAACTCATTCAGTTCATCTCAATTAGGTAAAGATGCAACTTTAGCAACTTATACCGCTTCAGTTGATGGTAGATTTACAACTTTAGGAACTGTTACCGCATCTTACGATGGTAGATTTACAACTTTAGCAACTACAACGGGTTCAATTAATACATCAGTAACAAATTTAAATACAACAACTGCAAGTTTAAATACTTCGGTAACAAATTTAAATACAACAACTGCAAGTTTAAATACTTCAGTAAGTAATTTAAATACATTCACATCATCATTCAATACCGCATTTGGATTGAGTGGAACAAATGTGACAGTAAAAGGAAACTTAACTGTACAAGGTACAACTACTCAAATAGATTCTACAACTGTTAATATTGCAGATAATATTATCCAATTAAATGGTACGGGAGCAACAAACGCAGGTTTGGTTGTAAGAGATGCAACAGCATCAACTACAACATCAGGTTCATTCCTATGGGATACTACAAACGATAAGTGGATAGCTGGAGCATTAGGTGCAGAGGATGATGTAGTATTAAGAACCGCATCACAAACCCTTACAAACAAAACTATAAGTGGTGCAAGTAATACTTTAAGTAATATTGCGAATGCATCATTAAGTAATAGTTCAATTACAATTGCAGGAACTTCAACCGCTTTGGGTGGAACTATATCGGCAGCAACTATTGGAAATGCAATTGGAGCATTTAGTGGTTCATCGCAAGTAGATGTAACAACTACTACAAATTATTCAGTAATAAGTGGACAATTTACAGGAGTTCAATCAGCAACCAGCTCTTTAAATACAAGATTTACAACTTTAGGAACATATACAGGTTCTGTTGATGGTAGATTTACAACTTTAGGAACATATACAGGTTCTGTTGATGGTAGATTTACAACTTTAGCAACTACAACAGGTTCATTAAATACTTCA
>JACCDT010316618.1_pt1 | contig 12993 bp, 7 predicted proteins | sample 7446291 | NCBI WGS metagenome assembly JACCDT01 (sample SAMN15323446, study PRJNA562643) | freshwater metagenome | isolation source: river surface water | place: USA:Blue River Watershed | collected 2017-08-17
GCCGCGTGCACAAGCTCGTGGATGAACGTGTGTGCGTTCAGACCATTCGTCGGGTCCAGTGTGATCGTGTTGGTAGCCGGGTCGTAAGAGCCAGCCTTGCCGTCTTCCACAGCACCCACAACGACCTTCGTCTTCAGGTTCAGCGACCGGATCTTGCGCAGCACCTGCTTGATAGACGGGTTCTTGGTCTGATCCATCATCGTGCGGGTGAGCCCGTTGAGGTCACCCTTTTGCGCCATCTCGGCTTCAGCGGCGCTGAACGTTGGGCCTTGATACGCAGGCAGGAACAAGCGGGTGACCTGCTCTTGCTGCGGCACACCTTCACGGGCCATGGCCTTCTCATCCCGTGCAGCCATATCACGCGGGCTGGTCGGGGCCTTGGCCGTCTTCTCAAAACCAGTAACCGTCTTGGTCTCGGTCTTGGTCTGCGCCGGGAACATCGAAGCCGTCGTTTCTTTAGCGTCGGGCAGCACAAACAACATGCCGCCGTTAAACGTATCGGTGTTGGGAAGAACCGTCTTTAGGAATGTATCGTGCGCAGTGTTGATGCAGCCGTAGCTGACCTTGCTCTCTGCGGTTTTTCCTTCGCGAATTGTTTGCAGACGTTCCGCTCGTTTTTCTTTTGCGTTGCCCAGATACGCCGCGTGAACTGCAATGAACGTTTTCTGCCCGGGGGCTACCTCAGTAACGGTCTCATTGAGTCGAAGAACTTTTCCACCCGCGTATTCCGGATCGGAAACCATGGACAGAGAAAACTTACCGGCGGGCGTAATCTTGGGTCCGCCCAGCAACGCGTCTTTGCCAAGCAGATCACCCAAGTCTTTACCGAATAGCGCCGCATCCTGCACCAGCACCCGACCGTCTGGCTTAAAGAAATGAATCATGCCGTTGGGCTTGTCGGCGATGATGAAGCCTTTGCCAGAAGCCTTGGCCGTGGGGGCCATGTTCTCGTAAACCATTCGCGCCAAGGGGCTCATCTTAGCGAGGGCTTCAGCGGGAACCTGCGCTTTAATATCTACCCGCTGCTCAATGGTGGCGGAATACGCCTTGGGTAGATCGAACGAGAAGTTGGGCAGCGTGATGTTCGGGTTGAACACCAGTGCAACCGCCAGTACACCCTCGGAAATCTTCTTGATCGCAGTGCGGACACCCTTGGCAACCGCATCAGCGCCACGAACAACAAACGCAATAACGTCTTCTTTGACGCGGCGTAGGAACTGCTCGCTGTCACGAGGAGCTTGATACTCCTGTTCCATTGCCTGCTTTTGTTTCTCAGGCAGGCGGTCAATCTCGCGGTTAACCCGCTCGTTTATGGAGCGTTGGTTCTCTTCGCGGGCACGGGTCTGTTCAGGTGTGCTGTACAACGACACACCTGTCTTTTCATACAACGCGTTGTTGAACGCGTCGGCGGCGGCTTCTTCCGGATCTACCGTGGGCGCAGTAGTGGTAGTTTGCTCTTGCAGTTCCGCTTTGATCTGATCGACAACGGCAGTTGCGTCAGCGTCGAAAGCTTTGAGCGCCTCGCGATTCATCTGCGACAGCAGCCGCTCCTGCGGGCCAAGAGGAAGATCACGCAGTTGCTGGAAGAACTGAAGCGCATCCGGGTTGCTATCTGCGATGGCCTGCTCAATCTGTGCCATCTCTTGCCGGTTCTTGGCTTCCTGCGGGGTACCAGCAGCCTCTTGCGCCGCATCTTGCGAATCCCGGTACTGCGCCAACAGCGGGGGAATACGCAGCACGCCGTGATACTCGGTGCCACGGTAGTCCATGGCAGGCAGTTCGCTGTCCGGCACGCCCTTGCTTCTACCGATCTCACGCATGCGGGAAACCAGCAACGAGTTCACGTCGTTATCGATGGTGACGATGAAGTTGGCGAGATCCTGTGCGGACTTGGCAGCGCCTTGCTCCGCCTTGGCGATATCCTTTTGAGCGCGCTTACCCAATTCAGGTGCAGGAGCAGCGGCCTCTTCCGCAGCGATATCCGCAGCGGCGATTTCCTCGGGAGCAGGCTCGGTCAGTGCACCGGGCTGCTGTCCTTCTCCTCCAACAGGCTGCTCAATAGCTGCTGGAGCAGGTGCCACTCCAGCGGGTTCAACTGGTCCAGCGGTTCCGGGGGCGACTCCGACAGCGGGTTCACTAGGTAGGCCAACGCCTGCTCCAACTGGCTCTTCGACAGGTCTTGCAACATCAGTGGCTCCTTGGAACTCGGGGCGCTGTAGGAAAGCATCGATCTTCTCAGCCGCGCCCGTAGCCGGTTTCCCAGATGCATAAGCCTCCAGTGCTTGCTTAACTTCCGCTGCGTCAGCGGGATCAGAGATGTCCTTGCCAGCCAGCGGGCCATCCGCACGCAGAATACGCGCCGTGGGGCCAATACCAAAGATCTTCCCAAATGCCTTGGGATCGTCGATCACCGTGGGGGCTGTCTCGGGCGTTACCGCCTCGGGCTTGCGTACAACCGGTTCAGGGATAACTTCAGCGGGCGCAGCAGGGGAGACCGGCTCAGGGACGACCTCCTCGATAGGCTCAGGCGCAGCCGCTTCGACCGGGGCAGGTGCCGGGGTCACAGGTGCCGGAGCAGTAGGAGGAGCACCAAACAAGTCGGGCTGACCTTCAACCGGAGCAGGAGCAATCTCTGTAAACGGCGCAGGCAGGTCAAGCTCCATCTGCTTGGCAGACAGAAACTTCTTCAGCTTGGCTTGGGCTTCTTTAACTTCCGCAGCCTGCCGTTGAGCCTCTTGCCGTGCGCGGTTGGCAGCGGCTTTCTCATCCTTGGTCGCTTGCTTCGCTACAGCAGGAGTCAGTTCACCCTCTTCGGTAAACATCTCTAGCTGTTTACCTTTAGGTTCCTTAGCCTTTGCGCCCGTCGGTGCTTCCTCGGTAGGCGGCAGCAGCGTTGAGGCAGCACCCAACTCAAACCCGGGCAGTTGCATCTGCGGGTTCTGGGCCAGAATTTCTTCCAACGTCGCTTCAGACCTACGGACTTCGGCGGCCAACTGGAGTGCACCCCGGCGCTCAAGCGCTCGGGCGTAGGCTTCTTTGCGTTCTTGCCCCGCACGGTACGCTTCTGCACCACCGCCACCCGCCCCAAAGGCACCGCCTGCCACTGCGCCGCGCACGGCGCTCTCCATGATGCGGTCCCACTCTTTGCTGCCAAAGACTTGGGGATTGTTGGCGATGAACTTCTCAGCCGCGATGCTGATGGCTTCCTGCGCACCCTCGGTCAAACCTTCTGTAGGGATGCCTGTAGCTACGCCTGCGGTGACACTGCGCAGCAGCCCCCGGTCCATACCGGATTTCTCCAGCACCTTTTCGATGAGGCCAATCTTGGCGGGACCAGAAATCTTGCTTGCAAGCGAGGCCGGGAGAATGGAATCAAGCGCCGCAGAAGCGGCACCAAAAATAGCAGCAGCACCCGGCTCCATCTTGCCGGTGGCTTCGTAGATGTTCTGGAACACCTCGGGGGCGTTCTGTGCGTAGGAACCAAGGAAAGACCCTGCGCCCACGGCAGCAGCCCGCCCAGCAGCACCAAGACCCAAGCGCGTTGCCACGCCCGCAGCACCCAAGCCCGGGATTAGCGACGTGCCAATGTTGGGAACCTGCTCACCGACGGTCTCAATACCGTACTTGAGAGCCTGCATCGGCCCTTGAATCTGCTTATAGCTGGTGAAGAGCGGGCGGTTCGTAGCCTGAATCTCGCGTTCCGTGGCAGCGGCTTCTTCCATCTGCCGCTTGGCGTACTCGTCAAAGCCCAACGCGGAACCGTATATGGCGGGCACCACGTCGCCAAAGGTAGAGCCAAGCCGCTTGGCACCACGGGAAACACCGCTGGTCAGCGTCTCTAGCAGGCCGGGGCCGTACTCACCCCGACGCATCTCGTCAAAACGTTCCGCGTCTAGCTGCTGCTGGACAAAGTCAAACAGGGTATTGGGGTCCGCATCCTTCGGCCCCTCCACCTTATAGATTTTCCCGTTGGGGGCTTGAACGCGGTAGATCGGCATTCGCGCTTCCTTGTCTTATTCGTCAGGAACGATACGGAACCCCTGATAGGGATTACCACCACCGCCCGGGGCACCGCCCATACCCATGGCGCGGTTGATGATGGTGTTGAGCGCCTGATCATACGCGGTAGCTACTGCCCTGTCGAAGGTGGCGTCGGCTCCGGGCGCGGGCACTTTCGAGAGACCACGCTGTTTCGCAACCTGATTGCGGATTTGCGTCTCATCCACCTGCTTCATGGCTTGCATGCGGGCGTTCAGAAGCTGCCCTTGGGTGATACCGCCACGACCCGCATTCGCGTTGGCCGCACGAATACGCGCTGCCTCCAACGTGTACTGCCCGGCAAGCCCCGTCTTAAAGATGTCCGAGTCAGAGGCGAACTGTTTGCCAGCCAGATCCAGAGCTTGTGCCCTATCCAGACCCGTAGCTTTATAGATACCCTCACCAGTAAACCGAACACGGGCATCGTGACGGTCGCGGGCAGCGTCCACCTCCCGAATTGCAGTATCGCGGTCACCAATCTTCTCGGCGCGGCGAGCCTGCTCAATATGGGCGAACTCTTTCTGCCGTTCTTTCTCAGCTTTCTTGAGGTCTTTAACAGCAGCTTGGTAGTCTTCGGCACCGAGCAGTGCACCCTTGCCAATGTTCTCCAGAGCGTGCCGCGACGTACCTGCCATCATGGCAAGGCCAGCCTTGAAGAGCGCCATGCTCTTGGCTTGACCGCGCTCAGCACCGGCCGCTTTGGCTTCATCTTCCAACGACTTTTTGTACTCGTCAAAAGCCTGCCCTTGCAGACGGCCACGAATCTCAGCCTTCTTGGCTTCAGCTTCCACGTCAGCGTTACGCGCCCGGGTGGCGTAGTCGCTAAAAAACTCTCGCGCCATCTGCTCGTTCGTAGGGCCTGCGGGCATGGTGAGCGTAGGCTTAGTGCCAAGCTTCAATCCTGTACCCGGACCGGCAGCAGGGGCGACGGGGCCAGCAGGAGGAGCAGTGTCTAGAAGACTGGTAATACCGGGTCTTGCCCCACCAAGGATCGACGAAGCATCAGACGTATCCGTGATACGGAACGCAGGAGGAGAAGCCGGACCGGCGGTGTTGAAGCTAGGTTTGCTTTTTGCCCTTTCTAGGGCTTCTGCTTCCAGCCGTTCTCTACGCGCACGCTCAACCTCGGACTCCCCGCTGTACATCCACTGCATCCAAGAAGGCACACCCGCAACCGGCTGCACCAACCCTTGGCTCTGGTACCGCTCAACCTCACCGCCCTCGTCAAACGCAACGATGCCACCACCAGCGTACTGCTGGGGGAGGTTGGAAGGCAGTGCCTGCACACCCTGCGCTTCTTGCATGACCTGCTCGGCGATAGATGGACCCTCGGGGGAGCGCGCCTGCTCCATGCCCTGCATCTCTTTCTGCTGCTTGATCTTCTCTTGGATCAGCGGGATGCCAATGTACGCAGGCAGCGACCCGCTCTGCACGGCTTGTTGAAGCTGTTGCAGCGAGTACTTACCCGGCTCCGCCATCACCTTCATTGCGATGCCTTGCATATTAAGCTCCTGCCAGCGCCCGATTCAGCGCCAGTTTGTCGATGCCATCGCCACCCGAACTCACGGTACCGCCAGCCTTCTTGCCGATGCCAGCGGTGTTTGCCAAACCAGCCAGACCCACACCGGCGGTGCCGATGCCTGCAAGCTGAGAAGTCAGCGAGGGTGCGGCCTGATACTGCGTTGCGGTCGTACCCGGCAGGGCGTAGCCACGCAGCAGTGCGTTGAACTGGTTGAGCGCCTGCATGGGAGCCTCGCGGCTCTGGGCGTAGTTCTGGATCGCTTGGTTGATGATCGCCTGCTCTTGCGCCTGCTGCTGACCACCGAACTGCTGCTGCAACCCGAGGATGCCAGTCTGAGCACCAAGCTGCTGGGTACCAAGCTGCCCAAGGGTGCCGCCCATCTGACCAGCCATGCCATAACCCGACAGCGCGGTACCAAGCCCCTGCTGCGCACCAGACAACCCTTGCAGTTCAAGCTGGGCGCGCTGGTTGATGTTTTGCTGTGCTTGCTGGAAAGCGTTTTGCAGGCCCGTCGCCTGAATGCCTTGCAACTGGGATTGCAGCGCCCGCTGGGCTTCGGCTTCCTCAACTGCTTGACGGCCCCCACCAAACGCGCCAGCCCTCGTTGCCTGACCCTGCCGCTGTGTCCGCGTGATATCGGCTTGCCTACGGGCTGCCTCCATCTGCACATCCGTAACCGCTTGCTGGTACGGAGACATGTACGCTTGATAGGCGTTGGGGTTGGTAGCAAGACTCTCGTACAGACCACCCACACCCGCTTGCTGCCCAGCGTACCCAAGTGCATTTGCAGCAGTGCCAAGCCCACCAATACCACCAGCGCCCGCTAGTTGAGTGCCCATAGCAAACTGCCCGGGGGTGGACAGACCCGCAGCGCCTTGCTGGGCTTGCTGTTGAAGCGGAGTAAACGCGGCGACGTATTTGCTGGGGTCGGTGCTGTACGGAACAAACGGCTTCGTGCCAGTAATGTCAATACGCCCATCTGCGCCGGGGCGAGTGGTGAACAACTCCTGCATTGCCCCACCCAGCACCGTCTCCACTTGCGGGCGCAAGTACTCAGGGATATTAGATTGATTGACCGTCGTCGTGGTTGGACCGCCTCCGCCACCACCGCCGTAGATGCGGCCATGCCCACCGGGTTTAACCCGGGTCACAGATTCGCCAAGGGGTTCTCCAAAAGCCTCAAGCTGTCGGCGGGAGTAGCTCATATTTTCACCTCGACCAAAGTCGTCTTCGGCTCAAACTCATATCGCTTCCACAGCCGCACAATGGCATCCCGGCCAAAGCCTTGAATCTTCGTTGCGCCCTGCTGCTTCAGGATTGTCTTGAGTTGTTCAAACGTGCCTTCACTGGATATGAGCTTGCCACCAATGGCGGTGACAAACGCAACCCGGCTTAGGGGGTAGTTGATAAAAGAAACGGACGCAGCCCCATGAATCTGGCCTTGCTCGTCCACCGCAACCAGCATGAACCACTGCCCGCTGGTTAGAAACATCTGCACGTGATGGATGTTGTAATCCGCAGCGCCCTCGTCCTTGGCCAGAGCATCCTCAAAATAGCTAACGACGTGCGGCCACACTTGCTGCACGAAGCGCGGCTCTACGGGGCGGATGGTCAGTTCCATGCTTTAAGCGGGCATCATCTTCTGAGGCTGGATCTGGCGACCCTGCTTCTTGGTACCGGTGCGGGCTTTACGCACCTTGTCCATCATGGAGTACAACTGACGTGCGCCAGCGTCGGTAGACCCGTTACCCAGATGTGAGACCACATCGGCGGGCACCACGAACTCACCATCAGCCAGACGTGCGGGGCGCTTGTTGGCAATTGCTGCGGGGATGCTGTCAGACATACCGTCGCCGGGGCCCTTGAGCATACGACCACCGTCCGAGTAGCTACCCAAGCTGGAGATACCGCCGCCTTCTGCGTACATCCGACCGCCATTAGGCATCATGGACATCAAGTCGTTGCGTTCAGACATGCGCTCAACAGGCAGGTTCGTGATGCCGCCTTCGGCAAAACGCGGGCGGTACACATCGGGGTTGTAGCGGAAGCGCTTCAACGGGCCGTCATATTCACCGGGAGCTTCCAATTCTTCACGCGCACCGGTAGCGCCAGCCAATGCAGCAGCACCCATCTTGAACGGGTTGTCTTTGATGTATTGGAACGGGCTGTTCATCGCTTGTTGGAAGCTGCTTACCGCAGGGGTACCCGCACCAGCCGCACCGGCAACCCCCGCACCACCACTAGTACCCGCACCAGCCGCGCCACGCATAATAGAAGCAATACCCTGCGAGCCAGTCGCGCCGGGGGCCGTAGCCATAAACGGAGAGGCAGCCGTCATACCCGGAACGTTACCAATACCGGCGGACACAGGTAACGCGGAACCCATCGACGCATTCAGTGCAGCGGTAGGAGCCTGAGCGGCAGCGGCGGTCTGAGCAGCAGCTTGTGCCGCGTTGGCCGCTTGACTCGCTTGTGCAAACGATTGGCCAGCAGGAAGAAGGCTAGCCTCGGCAGCCGTAGTAGCAGCCGAGGCAGCGGGCGCAATTCCCGCACCAACCCCACCAGTCAAACCACCAAGTAACGCGCCCTTGAGAGGGTCACCCCCGGTAAGCGCGGCGGACCCACCGCCAAGTGCCGCACCAATCAGCGCAGCTTCACCAACACCACCGCCGACGTGCAGGAGCCTGCGACCATCAGCTTGGTAGCCATTGAACTTATTGGGGATCAGCATCGAAGTGCTCCTTGCTTAACATTGATCGTATCATGGGGGGTTCTGAGAGGCAATTACTGCGTCAGGTCGTAGAAGGACAGGGAGCCCACTACATCCCCAGTGGTCGCGCCAGAGACCGTTCGGACGGCAACTGTGTAAACGTCGCTCACCCCGGCAATAGTGGCCCCCAACTGGAGGTCCCAGTTGTACCCAGTGGAGGCGCTGGTGTCTTGGACGCCGCCCGATCCGGAAGCCGTAACGTAGTCGGTCTGGACAATCGTTCCACCCGTCATGGCGGTGGCTGCAACGTCATAGTCCACATTTGAGTCCGAAGGCACCGTAGCCGCCCAAGTGGCCGCCGTCAGAGTTGGGTTTTTGACCAGCGCCACCTCATAGTTCTGGCTGGTCGTCGGCAGCACCTGAACCCGGTTGGGCAGCACCACAGCGCCCGTGCGCCCAGCGGCCAGCCGGATCGAAACCACCGGCAGGAAGGTCGTCCCGATGGTGGTCAGGATTGTGGTGCGTCGCGCCACATGATCGATGGACGTTTGTTCAAAGCCGCCTTCAGAGACCACCGAGCAGCAGATGGCTTTCATAGAAGCAGCCACTGCCGATGTAGCCGTACTAATTTCGTAACGAACAGGCAGGATAGCCGTCGTCATGTACACGTTAGTAATCTCGTTGGCGTTGTTGAACGTGTGGCAGACGATGTACTCGCCGTTGATGATGAAGCCGCAGCGCACGGAGCCAACACCCAGCCATTCAAAGTCCATCCACAGAATCTGCGCTTTGGACGGGTCAAGGGTCAACCCAGACGCACCGGTGCCATCGAGCTTGTCGCCGTTCCAGTTGGCCTGCGTGACGGTGCGGGCGTCAGACGGAGAGCCGGTAACAGACGAACGCAATACAAAAGCATACGTCCCATCTACGCGCTGGAAGAACACGCCGTTGCTGTCGTTGTAGTAGCCCGCTCGCTGGGTGAGGTTCAGGCTCTGGTTGCCATCCATCACAAACGTCATCAGCACCAGCAAGCCCTTACCCGGCTGATAGGGAAAGGAGCGATAGGACTGCCGGGTAACCGATCCCACGCCGCCCGCAGTGACCTCCATCTTGACAGCAGCTTCGTTGGGCAAATACGTGGTGGTGCCCGTCCCGGTCGTTGCCACATCAAATTGGTTGTCCGCAGCGTAGCGGTTCTGGCTGTCAAACAGGGTGTAGGGCTGGCTGACCCGCAGCCGCCCGAAGGCGTCTACGTTTGTGCCACCGATTGATACCGGAATTGTTTCCATAGATGCCACCAATTGACCCAGAATGTTGTCGAGCCGGTTGAAGTACAGGCGCAGAACGTCAGCGAACTGGTCCTGATACCTTGGCTCGTACTGCGGCGGAGCGGTGGGCAGGCGCGGAGCGACAACCCGGTTGAGTTCGTACTGCGAAGTGACGATAAAGGTCATCAGCGTCTTCCATCAGGACGGATGTCAATCGACGGCACGCCCAACTGCCAGTTCACACCTAACCCATCTGAGCTAACCTTGAACGCCATCTGCCGCCCACGGATGCGGGTGTAGACAATCTGGGTGAACTGCTGCACCGTGTAGTTGCGTTGGCCCTGATAGTTCTGCGTGCTGGTCACCGTCGGCGTGTCTGCCGTGCCGTAGTTGGAGCCGGGGTTCTGACGCGGACGCAGTGTGAACGTTACCTGTGGGTTGTTGACGTAAGAGCCGTCGAACGTAATGTCCGGGATCATGCGCCATGCAAAGCCGTAGTTGTGCCCGTCACCGATGTTGAAGTCGGCGGACTGGATGTACGAAGAGATCGGGCTGGGTGGGTTGGTGGTGCCGTCGTCCACACCGCTCTCGTGGTACACCAACTGATTGAGGTAGTTGGTAGCCGAGGGAAAGTCGCGCAGGGGCGTATCCAGCCACGCAGTACGCGACAAGTTGCCGTAGGACCAGATGCGCTCAAGATGGTTATAGATGACGTAACGATCAACCACCGTGGAGTTGGCGGAGCAGTAGAACCACCAAATCTCGTTGTAGCCCTCGTTGGTACCGGCGAAGAACTGGTACTGCTGCTGAAGATTAATGTCGCCAAAGATGTATTGGCGCAAGGGGCAGTACAGGGTTTCCACACGACCCGAGTACATGTAGAACTTATCCAACCCCATCCAGTACGTGATGTTGGCTGCGGTTGCAACGGCGTTGGGGCCAGCGATAGAAGTGTTGCTGCCCAGAATTTGGAAGCCCCACACAAAAGGCGCTCCAAGATACTGCATGGAATAGATGGCCGCATCCGTCCAGACCAAGATCTCCTGACGAGTTTGTTGATGGGCAACAATACTGGAGCCAGTGGAGAGCCGATAGCTGCCCGCCTGATTGGTGGCCGCAGGGGTCCAGACCGCGTAGTCCTCTTGATCAGACCAGCGGATCAAAAGCGGGTCAAGCGTAGCGGAGCCGTAGTCGTTGCAGCCAAATGCGATCACAAACCGCGAAGCATCGGACACCGTGACGGCGTTACAAATACTGGGGCAGCCAGAGTCTGTTTGATACGCACCCACACTTGTGGGAGACAGCAGCACTGCGCGGTCATAGATCAGCGGATTGGCGTTGACCTTCCACAAGTAGAGTGCTCCGCCACGAGGGTTGATGACCAAGTCTTCACCGAAGTTGGTCTGGCTCCACAGACGCAACTGCACGTTAACACCTGATGCCGCAGACTCCCCCCAACCGGTAGGGGTTGCCGCTCCGGTCACGCCGCCCCAACCACCAGCGCCCCAGCCAGTCAACGCAGTGAAAATTTCTTGGCCAATCGTGATTTGATAGGCGAACGTGGCCGCGCCCGTGGTGCCAGAAGATGTGGCGGGGGCGCTCACCGTGATGCTGTAGGTGGACGAGTCAATGTAGGTGATGCGGAACTCTTTGTTTAGCGCAGATGCGGGGATACCGTTTACTGCGCCCACCACTCCTGAAATCGTAACAAAATGACCTTCACTAGCGCCATAGCCTGCATCGTTAACGATAACCGTGGTCGAGCCGTTGGTGGTCGTGAAGGCGTTTGCCGCAACGACGTTGGTGTCGCGCAGCGGCGTGATGTCGTAGAAGTTGCCGCCGTTGGATTGCTGGATGTAGTACTTCAGGTGCGTGCCCAAACCCATCAAGTTGTAGTTTGAGAGGGTGACCCAGTTCCACAACGAACGGCAAGTGCCCCAGAACGATCCAGTCGGCGGAGCCGCAGATACGTCGTTGTTGTAGTATCCGCCAGTATCCCGCACCCAGCCGCCAAGCTTTTCCGGGTAGCCCGAGCGAAAGCGCACCTTGTCCATCTCAAACCAAGTACCCTCGTTGGCGAGCGTCGTGGATTCTCGGTTTATGCCGGGTTTAAGCTGAAGTTTTTGCAGCGGCATGGACGCCCCTTTATGCGGTCATAACCTCATGCGCATGCTGGATGTGCGCGATCCGGTCGTTCAGGCCAATGGTACCGCCGTTGATCTTCTTTGTCATCCCGGTGTAGTCTTTTGCATCAGCCTCTTTATTAAGCTGGCGCTTGTTCCAGTACCAGCCAGCCGTTAGCGCAGCGTATTTCGGCACCAGTACGTAATCCGGCGAGTGGATGAAGTCCATGTTCAGGGCGTCTGAAGCCAGCATGTAGTTGTCTTTGCCGGTCAATTGGATCAACCCGCGTCCGTGGTACAGCCAGCCATCGCCGGTTTCCTCAGTGCCGTTGCCCATGCGCCCGCCGTAAACCTTGTTGGCAATCTTCTCGGGGTTGCGGGCGTACTGCTGGGCCACCTCCATCGTTGGGAAGCGGCTGGGCCAAGTCTTCATCAGGGCTTCGGCGGAGTAGTTCAGGTTCTCCTCCAGCTTGGTAAAGTTCATGGACTCATGGGCACACTGCCCGATGAACGCCGCTTGCCGCTCGGGGGTGTTGATCTCGTAGCGGTGGAAGACTTCCTCCAGCGGCTCGACCCAGTCGATGCTGATCTTGAGTTTGGCGAGGGTGTTGGCAAGGCTCATCATTTGATTGCAGGTGCTTTAGAGAGAAGGTCAGTTTTAGCCTGCGAACCAGCGCTAGAACCAAAATAGTAAGCAATGATCCCGGTCCATGCGGTACCGAGGCTGCCCAGCATCATGAGGATGGCCGGATTGTTGGAGTCCACCTTGCCCAGCAGCATCATCACAAGGATGCCGAAGAACCCGACAGTGACAATCGCAGCCAGCGCCGGGGGGACGATGGAGCGGGTGGCAGCCTGCATCTCACGGGCGCTCTTCCTGTCATCCACCTCCAGTTTGGCGAAGTTCAGGCCCAACTCCTGAGCCTGCTTTTGGAGTTCGATCTCGGCAATCTTGACCTGCGCGATCTGTTCGGCGGTCAGCTTGTTGTCCTTGATCAGGTCCCCGACCTTGTCCTCATCGACCCCGATGGCCTTGGAGACAGCGGAGATTGCCATGCCTGCCAGCGGGCCGCCCAGCGCAGTAGCGACAGTGGGCGCGCCCTGTTTAGGCCCTGCTATTACTGTATACCACTCGACAGCATGGTTGCTGCAATCTGCAAGAGAACCCGATACTGATCGACATCCGGCGGCTCTTCCTTCCAGCCCACCGTGATCTGCCCCACGAATTTGCCCTGCTCCGGCGGCACGCTGACGCGGCACCCGTAGGTCACACCCTTCTCGATATACCACAGGCCAATCTCGGACTGCGCGGTCTTGTACGGGCCGCACGGA
>JACCDT010636713.1_pt1 | contig 12985 bp, 9 predicted proteins | sample 7446291 | NCBI WGS metagenome assembly JACCDT01 (sample SAMN15323446, study PRJNA562643) | freshwater metagenome | isolation source: river surface water | place: USA:Blue River Watershed | collected 2017-08-17
ATAATTAGCGGATGAACTTTGTCACGAAAGCACTGCATTACCCATTCTTCCGTTGAGCTGCGGCCTCTATTCTGAATGCCTGTTATTGTGCCATCATCTTCTACACCGAGAAGAATCCGGCCGCCTTGTAAATTTGCAAGAGCAACAACTTCTTTCCCCAAGTCTTCTGGACGGATATCATCACGTTTAAACTCTATGCCAGAATTTTCTCCGTTTGCGATGATTTCAAGCAATTCTGTTTTAAGCATGTGACACCCCTTTAGAACCCATATTTTTCTTTGCGCTGGTTGAAGGCGGCGCGGCCACCTTCAAGAATATTGGCCGCCTTGTCACGGATCGTTGTGACGTCGATTGCGCCTTGCGATTCTAGTGGCATCTGTGCCTGTCCATCAACCACTTCAAATACGCCAATCCATTCAGCATCCCCAAACACTGGAATGTTTGCGTTATGCGTGGCGAAAATAAACTGACGTCTGATTTTGGCCAAACGCAACTCTGAAACAATGCGATCCGCAATAAAGGCGTTATCAAGGTTATCTTCGGGCTGATCCATCAACAGCGGGTCAGCATTCTTAAGTAATAGAAGGTGCAGGATGGCAGTGCATTGCTGGCCCGTTGACAGCTTGTTAAGTGGTCTGAAGTTTTCGGATCCCTGATGAGCGGTATTCAGTTCGATGTAGATCTCGTCAGGCAGCTCGATTTCTTCAAGCTCCAGCAGCTGCTCAGGAGACAGGCGTGCCAAGGCTTCCGCCATTGTGGCTGTTATGTTCCATTGTTTTTCACGGCGCAAAGATTCCGCACCTTCTCTGGCTTTTTCAGCTAGCTTAACAGGGGAGAACTCATCAGCCTCTTTCACCCAGGCTAAACGCCCTTCACCAATACCGTCCATACGACAGTTAAGTAGGAAGTCAATAACAGGCTTTCGATCAGCTTCCGGATGGACGGTGAGCCTTAGCTTTCCGGTCAGGTCGCTGTTGAGCTTTTTAAGAGATTTTACAAAATAGGCAGATCGTTCCGCACGAGCAGAAGACAATTCACCAAGAACAAGTTTGCGCACACGCTGCAGTTCGGCAACGATCTTACGTCTATTCTCGACTAATGTTTTCTTGGGCTTGATTTGCTCGATTTCTTTGATCAGGTTCTGGAATTCTACGCCAATCTCTCTGCCGGTTTTTCCTTCACATGTGGGCAATTCTTTGAATGTTTTTTCTAGAATTGTTTCTTCGCCTTCGATCTTGGATTTGATCTCCATTTCAACGGCTTTAAGTTTTACCTCAACGCTTTGATAAGCCTTAGCCCATTTATCCAGAACCGCCTCGGCTTCTTTTGATAAATCAGAAAGACTTTCGCGCAATTTTTTAAATTGTTCCGCGTGTGGCAAAGCGGAAATAGTCGCGTCGCTTAGAAAAGCCACATCCGGCAATGAATCCTTGATAAGGCTGAAGGCGCGGGCGATTTCGTTTACTTCGTCCCCCATCGCTCTCTTTAACAGCCGCTTCTCAGTTTCAAGCAGCGGGATGATCTTTAGCTTTTCTTCCAGACCTAAGTTTTTAAATTGTAGAACCCGCTCCTCCAGTTTAGGGAGGCGGGCTGTCTCGTCTTCAATGGAGGCCACCGTTGTCTGTGCTTCGATCAGTTTCTTTCTGTTATCAGAAAGATTATTTAGAGCTTCGAAGATTTTTTGTTCACTTTCCTTGTGGCCAATGTCAAGGAAGCGCGCCAAAAGCTGGCGGTGGTTGGTGGGATCTTGCGCGATTTCAAAGATCTCGTTTTGCCCATAAATTTCAATGTTGGGCAAAAGATCAGCAGGCGAAAATGCGGAAGGTGCACCAGCATCATCTCTAACGAGTGTACTTTCTCCATAACGTCTGGAAATCGTGAATTTCTTACCGTTCATTTTAGATGAGCGGATTGTCAACTCGATGTGCGCACGATCTCTTCCAATATTTTCTTTGATGATATCATCATGCTGCTTTTGTGCATTCTTACTAATTGGGCGGCGTTCTAATGCATAGCGTATGCACTCAACCAAGGTTGACTTTCCTGTACCGCGCCCCCCAATGACCGTATTTAGATGTTCAGAAAAATCAATACTTACGCCGTCAAGGTAACCGCCCGTAATCTTAAGGCTCTCGATGCGAGAGAAATATTTTTCAGAAACGTCGCTATTCAGGCGCACACGCGATTCAGGATCATGGAAGGCTCGCTTGAAAGCTTCAAATGACGGATGAGTCATCTTAATCAGGCAGGATGCGCGCGGGTTTGCCAAATCCTCTGGTTTCGCTACGTCTTTTGCGTTGATAATAGCGATGGGGGTTTCTTTGGCGTAAGCGGGATCTTTGTTCAGCAAAATTTGCCGATAAGAATTGCCATCATCATTTTTGAGGTCATCAAGCGTTGCTGGAATCTGGGCCGCTTTTAACAGTGGGCTTTTCCAAACGTGATTGGATTTTCTTAATAGAATGCCGTTTTCATCCGTACAATGGGCAGCATAAACAAACCCGCCCAGATCATCTTCAACCTTCTTGAGCAACTGTTCTGCACTAAGTCTAGAAGGGCGCACGCCATCGTCAGGATCTAACAGATCCAAACTTCCAAGGTAGCGATCAAGCGTTGTTTTGGTTGTGTCTTCGGAGAATAGGCAAACAAAATGAATCTTTTCACTTGTAGAAATTTCAAAGCCAGGAAAAACAATGATACCATTTTGCGCCATGAGATCACGGATAGGTTGGCAGCTATCAACATTACCGTGATCAGCAAGACCAATAACTTTAATATTGTTTTCTAGGGCAATTTTGAGCAATTCGGCATTATACTCAGCCTCAGACATTCCATGATCTTGGCCGCGATATTTGATATAACCCGCAGGATTAACTTGTAGAGCGCATTTCCAAAACTGAGCTTTAGTATTTTCGCGCGGTGCAAGAGTCATGATTGCGCTCCTTTGTTCTCTATGTCTGATGTCCCGCCGTTACGTACCCATTCGTCGACTTCATCTTTCTTGAATTTCCAAGGTCTACCGATCCGGTGGGCAGGCATGTTTTTTTCCGCGATCCATTTATAAATGGTGTCTCGCGTCACGCCCATGTAATCGACAATTTCGTCTACAGACAGCCATCTATCTTCCATAACTTTTCCTGTATCTACATTTCTGTGATTGCAGCCTTTACCTTAGACGATTTTATAAAGTTTACAACTGATTTATACTAATTAGTGCCAAATAGTCATATTTAAGAATACCATTAACCATAGTCATCAAAAGTATCGCCACCATCCCATTTATGGCCTTTTGAAACACAGCAAGCTTTTTCCGCTCCAGCTCTTTCAAAAAAGGTTCCTCTGTTCTCGTGTACATACAACCCATCTTCAAAGCTGATTTTCGCAAGCGACCACGGTTTCAAACCATCTGATTCACACATCACGCAAATGGAGTGGCCATCATCAATGAGCGCAGATTCTAAAACCGTGTGCGTTGAAAGGTCGTTGCGGGAAAATATAGCACCTGCCACCAGATTTGCGGCATATGCCGCAATCGGCTGATCTTCAGGTTTTTGCGGGCAACATGGGAATTCTGTTGGAACACGCCATTTTCGCTGGGCTGCGCCTGGGGTTTTCGCCATTACCAACTCAGGGATTTCTGTAGGGGCTACCCATTCTCGCGGCGAGATAACAGGCCGCGCCACGGGCGGGGCTGTCATTGAGGTTTTCAAGGGCAGATTAGCAGGAAGAGGCTTGAACAGCCATTCCCCTAAAGAGCCGCCGCCAGAAGCCGGTTTATCCCTTTTCGTCCAGAGTTGCATGCGTTCTCGGCAAGCCTGCGCTTCTTCGGCGCTGACTGTCCGCATCCATTCGAAACTGCGGTCAAGGCTGCCATGTCGCAGGATTGACGGGTCTGCCAAAAAGGCTTCGATGCTGCCGCAGATGAATTCGATCCGGCTGACCGTGATGGGGTTGAGCAGTGCGTTTTCCAGCCGCGTCAACCAGCGCAGGTTTTCAGGCCGATTATTGCGCCGGTTCGTGTCGATGTGATCGACGACATGTTCCGGTGTCGGCGGCTCCCCATGGAATGCCGTGGCCACGATCCTGTGGATGCGCACCCGCGAAATATACATATAGCCGTTCTGGCTATTGGGTTTGCCGAAAGTCCATTGATTATCGGTCGGGCGCGGGCGTTTGCCTGCGCGGGGGTGGCGCATGACCGCCCCGTTATCCCGAACCGAATAGCGCTCATCATCATAGGTGCAATCCACCTCGCGCTGGCTGTCATGTACGCTGATTTCTGTCATGACGCTGCTCCCGATCTAATGCCAAAATCGGGGTTATAGTCAGGGTCACGAAACTGTCCCGAATAGAAGGTGGGCATGATTTCTGGCATTCCATAGCCAATATTGCCTGCAACACGAGGGAATTTGATATCAACCTTGCTGTATCTGCTCCGCTTTCCATCAGCCGTAGGGTAATCAAAAGATATCTTAAATAAGGCGGCAGATTCCATCGTTTCTGTTTCTACATCGATGATCCATTGAGGAGTAGGATTCATCCGCCAATGCCCGATATGTTGCTGAAAGTGCTCTTTCGCAAAGGCTAGGGCTAAATCGTGAAAGCTGGGCTGTATCTTTTCTAGCAAAGCCTTATCGTTGGTAATCACAAAATAAATACTTTCAGCTAGAATATAGCTGGGAGGAAAATCAGGTGCTAACCCTTCAAGATTTTGAATGCGCTGGTCAACAAATGAGACTGGAGGGTTGAGCAGAATGAATTCTGCCTGATCAAGCTTTGTAAGCGGATATGTTTCATCGGCAAGGAGAGATATTTTGGATTTATAGCCGAAGAACGCCGCCACGATTTCGTGTGCGTGGCCTGACTTTAATTTTATACCATGATTATCACTAAGGAAGGATCGCAGTGAATCTGCGCAAAGTTTTGTAATGTCGTGCTGCATAAGCAACCTCCTGTTAAAGGCTGGTCTTACGGTGGTCGAGAGTGTTTAAAGACAACCATGCCAGCGGGTTTAACGAAGGTTTGCTGTTAAGGTAGTCGGTAGTTGTATTGTCTCGCGTTTCAGTCACTCACAACTTAGGCGCTTGATTCCTGTTTGAAATTATATTGCAGAATACCGACGGCTTCAAGATAAAAACTTTTGAAATTATTTTGTAAATCATCTTAGCAAAGCATCCGAATAATTAACTGATAGAGTTCAATTACTAATTTGGGATTTGAACTGGCGGACGCAGTGTGGCCTAGGGCTACATTTAACCTGATAATGCTGAAATTACTTGCCATGAAGGGCAATAATAGATAATCATTTCGAGAGTTCGAACCGATGGTTCGGATACACAACCAATTTTCAATTCCCATATCCAAAGGGATTTGAACCAAATCGCGCGCCTAGGTTGGCTAGGCGGTGGCGCGCTTATCAAGAAGCGCAAATCCAGCCCCCGCAACCATCCTCCTTCGCAATAAAAAATAAAAAAAGCGAAGATTGAATCACAGTCATAATAGGTGCTGGGTATGAACAAAAAACTCATTAGAAAACTGCTAAAAAATTCCGATCCGCAATTGCAACAGGTTGGGCTTGCTCTGGCCGAAACCTATTGGCCGGAAAACGCAACCGTCGAAGATGTCGAATCGGTGATGGCTGTCGCCCGCGCGCGGCTTTCGGACCCTTCTTATCTTTTGTCGCAAGCGGTGCAGGTTTTGCGCCTGGCTTGCGAATTTTCTCCTGACACCGCCCGCAAGGCCGAAGTGATCCCCGTCCTTATCGAAGCGATGAAAAAAGGCAGTCCGCTTGTGGTTCAACGCGGCCAAAAGGCGCTTGCCAGCCTGGGCCAGGACGATCTTTGCCCTGTTGCCATAGAAATGGATCCGGTGGATTCTGATTTATGCGCCGAATTATGGCGCATCGAACAGGACGGCGGCAACAAGGACACGGCGCAAGATTTTGAATATATAAAACAAGGCCTGTTTCATCCGAACGGCTATGTCGCCGGCGTGGCGTCGGACGCGGTGCGCGCCAATGGCGGTCTTTTCATCAAGCCGATACTAGATTTGGTCGGTCTTGGCACAGAGGCAGAGGGCAGTGCTGGTGCAGAAAATGTATGTTTTGCCAGTATCAACCGCGCTATGAAAAAACCGCGCAAGCCCATTCCAGGCTATGTCGATCCGCAAAGCTCTGGCCAAGATTTGTGCCGTAAGATTAAGTTCTCTTTATATTCCTATAGGGATTGGTCCACATTCCATTGGCTTGGCGCGGTATTGCAAATAAAAGACAAGCAAGTCTTGAGCCTCCTTTCCCTTACTTTAGAGAATCTTTTCAACCGGGAATACAGCACGCCGGATGTCGCTCAAAATCCTGATATTTTCAAAGGAATTGTATCCCTGGCTTTTATCGTATCTCATGAAAATAGCGACCGGGCCGGGCGAAAGATTTTGTACGATTACGCCGGAAAGAAAAACGTCGGGGCCGTTGCGGCCATGCTGCGCGACCTGCATCCATCTGCGCCTTTACCGGGACGCCACCGCGGAAGATAGTTCATATTGCTTTCCTCGCAAAACGCGCTAGATTGCCCTTGTCACAGCAGGAGCATCCATGTCCATGCGCCAATCATTTTCCAAAATTTTTTCCATCATTCTAATTGCGGGGTTCGCCATGATTTTTTCCTATCAAGGCCGCGCCACGGCCGCGCCCTTTCCTTATCCTTCGACGCTGAAAGTTCTGGCCGAATCCAAGGATTGGCTGAATGTCTCTCGCCCCCTTGTGGCCGAAGAGCTGCATGGCCGGATCATCCTTTTGGATTTCTGGACGTTTTGCTGCATCAACTGCATCCATGTCATTCCCGACCTGCATTATCTGGAACATAAATTCGGCAGCCAATTGACCGTGATCGGCGTCCATTCGGCGAAATTCCAAAATGAAAAAGACAGCGATAATATCCGCAAGGCGATTTTGCGTTACGGCATCGAGCATCCCGTCATTAACGACGCCGATTTCCGGGTGTGGAAGAATTTTTCGGTACGCGCCTGGCCGACCTTGATCCTGCTTAACCCCAAGGGCAAGATCGAGCAGGTTTACAGCGGCGAGGGCAACCGCGATGCGATTGAACGCGACATCGAAAAGCTGATTGCGGAATATGGCGGGCAAATCAACGAAGATCCTTTGCCGATTGCGCCGGAAGAACTGTCCGATATCAAGACGGTTTTGAATTTCCCCGGCAAGATGATTTACGAAGCGGGAATCGACAAATTCTTCCTAAGCAATTCGACCGATGACGAAGTGCTGGTTTTGCGGCCAGAATGGAAAGACAGCCGCATCCAATCGGCGCAAATCGAACAAAGCTTCAAAGGCTTCAACAAGCCGCAAGGCCTGCTGTACCGCGATGACGTGCTCTATGTGGCCGACACCGGCAACCACCAGTTGAAATCCATCAATCTGAAAACCCGGCAAATTGAAATTCTTGCCGGAACGGGAGAGCGCGGCGGATATCAAATTCCCAAAAACGCCGATGCGCGGCGCACCGCCTTGGCTTCGCCTTGGGATTTGGAGTTCTACCCGGACAAAGACACCATCGCCATCGCCAATGCCGGATCGCACCAGCTGTGGGCTTATCATATCAAAGACGGCAGTCTAAGCATACTGGCGGGCAATGGCCGCGAATCGATCGATGACGGCGTTTACCCTTATAATTCCTTGTCGCAGCCAAGCGGGCTTTCGGCGCTGGGCGACAAGCTTTATTTCGTCGATTCCGAAACCAGCTCTTTGCGTGTCCTGCAAAACGGCAAGATCGAAACCTTGATCGGCACAGGCCTTTTCGATTTCGGCTTTGAGGACGGCGCGCAGGGCGATGCGCTGTTGCAGCATGCCTTGGGCCTGCAAGCGACAGAGCAGGGCGTTTATATCGCCGATTCCTATAACCACGCCGTGCGTTTTTACGATTTCAAGACCAAGAAAATATCCACGCTCTTGGGTAATGGCAAGTCGGGCTATGGCCTTGGGGACGGCGAATTCCGCCGCGCGCAATTGAACGAGCCAAACGACATTTTGCAAGTCAAAGACCAATGGGTTGTCGTCGATACCAACAACAACCGTCTTGTGGGGTTGGATTTGAAAGCGCGGCAAAGCTATGTCATCGAAGCGATGTTGCAGCCCGGCCCTTCGACGTTTTCAAAAAGAAGCGAGCTGCCGAACCTGACCGTCGGCGCGACGCGGCTGGTCCAGCCAAATGGCGATCTGGTCTTGCATTTGCGCAGCGGCTGGAAAATCAACGACGAGGCGCCGTCTTTTGCTACGGTGTTCGACAAAAGCAAGCAATCGGTCATGGCCTTTTCCACGGAGCATTTGAAAAAAACCAGGCTGCCGCTATCCGCCCTGAAAGAAGGGGAGGAGTATATTTTGCAGGCGACCTTATATTATTGCGAAGACAAAGAAGGTTCGATCTGCCTGATTAAAAGCTTCGAGCAGCCGATCAAAATCCTGCCGCGCGGCGAAAAAAGCCTGATGCTGGATTTGATGTAAGCACTGGTTCGATGGACAGTGGACGGTTGACATTATGCTTGTCATCCCCGCGAAAGCGGGGATCCATGACCCTGGTTTTTGCAATCCGATAAAGCGTATGGATTCCGATTTTCATCGGAATGACGAATTGGGTTGTCATTCCGAGTCCTTCGGCCTTGCTTCGCTAAAGCTACGCAGGGCAAGCAGGCTCAGGATAAACTCCGGCGAGGAATCTCTAAACATTATTCTCCTTCCCCCTTGGGGGAAGGACCAAGGATGGGGGTTGTGTCGGATAGCGCATCTTGTGCCGTAAGAACCCCCACCTCTATCCTCCCCCAAGGGGGAGGAAGAAACAAGCAATGACACCGATAACCGTCCACTGTCCACAGTCAACCGTCAACCGTCAACCGACACTCACGCCGCCGCAGGCTTGCCGTGCAGGTCTTTGTTCAGCTCGATTTCCTTTTTACTGCGCTGCGCGATCATCCGGCCGTTCTGGCTGTCCTGGCGGAAATGCAGGCCGTTGCATCCGGCCAAAGTCCCCGCCTTAAGAATATAAAACCCGCTTTGCGCGTCATAGGACTCGGCCAGGGCTTTCAGGTTTTTCGACGGGTTGACGTCGGAAAGCTTTTGCATTTCTGCTGACGCGATGGCGATTTTGGTCCCTGCCAGAATAGCGATGCCCGCGTCGATGATGCAGCCGTCGCCTAGCGGTACGCCGGTAACGGAATTCGCGCCAAGCAGGCATTTTTCGCCAATCGCAATCGGCGTGGAATTGCCGCCAGACAAAACGCCCATAATGCTGGCGCCGCCGCCGACATCGGTTCCGGCGCCGATGGTGGCGGAACTGCTGATCCGCCCTTCGACCATCGATGGCCCCAGCGTGCCGGCGTTGAAATTGATATAGGACGCGCCGGGCATGATGGTGGTTCCGCCGGCCAGATGCGCGCCCAGGCGCACGCGGGTGCAATCCAGGATGCGCGTGTTGTCGGATGGGACGACATGCATCAAATAGCGTGGGAATTTGTCGACATAATCGATGGCCGGGAATTGTCCCAAAAGCTTCAATTCGATTTCCATGTCCCGTAATTCGGACAATTCCACCGGCTGTTCGCCGATCCAGGCGAGATTTTCAAGCTTGCCGAAAATGCTGGTCAGATTCAGCGTGCGCGGTTTGGCCTTGCCATGCGACATGGCCAGCAATTTCAGATAAATCGCGGGGACGGACTGCGGTTCTGTGTCCTCGAACAAAAAAACCAGCCTGTAATCTTGACATAATTTGGGGTTCTTGCCGCAGATCGAGCGCAAGGTTTGAATCGCCTGCACGTTGCGGTGCTGATCGCCAATGGCGGCCTTATGGTATGGCGCGAACAGGGCATAGGCCTTTTCGATAAAAGACTTGTCGATCGGCAGAACCATCTCCGCGCCTTGCGGGGTCACGCCGGATGCGGCAAGAAATATCGCGGCGCTGCCGAAATTTTCGTTCCAGTTCACTACTGGAAATTGGCAGGTCAGGATTTTTTGCGGGTCTTTCGCGCCGCTTGTGACATGGCAAATGCCGAATCCTATCGGCTTACGATAGCCTTGCGCCGATTGAACGGATTCAACGAATTTTTTAAAATCGCCTTCCGACTTTATTTTGGGAAAAGAAGTTTTTTTAGCCGCGATTTTTTTTACGGACGATTTTTTTGTGGATTTTGCTTTGCTGGATTTTTTTGCCATGGTCAATCTCCCTTTGAATTAAGCGGCTTGTGCGAAAACATATTCGCCATTGTCTTTGGTTTCGGCAAGCGCCATGCGGATGAACGCCTCGGTGATGCTTTCCGGCGGGGGCAACAGCGACGGGTCTTCGCCCGGAAACGCCTCGGCGCGCATCGCGGTGCGGCACACGCCGGGGTCCAGGATATTCACGCGGATATTACTGCTTGCGACTTCGGCGGCGTATACGCGCGCCAGGCTTTCCAGCGCGGTTTTGCTGATGGCATAGGCGCCCCAATAGGCGGGTTGCATTTGCGTTACGCCGGATGTGGTGAAAATCACGCGGCCTGCGGGCGATGCCAAAAGCCCCCGGTGAAAGGCGCGGATCAAGCGCCAGTTGGATTCCAGATTCACCGCCATGACGCGGGCAAAGTCGCGCGGCTTGATGTCGTGCAGCGGGCTTAAAATTCCCAAATCCCCGGCATTGCCGACCAGAATATCCAGCCGCCCGAATTTTTTTGCAATCTCAATGGCCAGCTGGTCGATCTGATCGAACTGGGTCAAATCCATCGGAACCAAAGTCGCCTGACCGCCTGCGGCGCTGACCCGGTCGTCGGTATCCTCAAGCCCTTCGGTAGAGCGAGATACCAGAATCAGCCTTGCGCCCTCGCGCGCATAGGCCTCGGCGACGGCGGCGCCGATCCCGCGCGAAGCGCCGGTGATCAGCGCGATTTTGTCTTTAAGTCTTTGTGTCATAACACCTTTATTCCCGCTTTTAGAGGATGCCGCAAGCCTTAGATTTTCTACATCACCTTATGCTGCAACGCAATATAATTATCTTTTGTCCACAGATGCGATTCTTTATGGTTTTTATTGTGCTTTTTTCAGAAATAAATAGAATCATACGCTGGAATGAATAACAGGAGACATAAAAGATGACCATAACCGCCCGTGAATTCGCCGAAGAACTTAATGGACTGGCGAATGAGCCTGAAAACATCGGCCACGATAGGCTTTACAGAAAGCTTCATCAAGCGGCTAGCCGGTTAAGCCAGGCAGAGTTTCATGATAAAATAATCGCGGATGCTGCCGTGAATCTGATCGAAGCGGTGTGCAGGGTTGATAAGGGCTCTTTGTGTGAAGATTACACCCCTTCTCTTGCGGGAATATATTCGGCGGCCGCTGAATTTCCGGACTTGAAATTGCGTTTGGATCAGGCTGCGTCATTCAATCAAACTTTGCAAGGTGTAGCCGCGGAATATGCCCATGCCTTTAAGGCAGCTGAACCTTCGCGGCCCCGTCCTCTTTCCCGGGAACAGGTTTTTGAACTTGTGGGGGCAGGCAGGGGATACTAAACCCTAAACAACTTCCGCGATCAACGGCATCTGCGCCTTTTTCTGGCTCTCGGATTCCCAATCGGTCAGTTGAATCGGGTAATTCCCGGTAAAGCAGGCGTCGCAATATTGCGGCAGCTCGTTGTTGCGCTTGGTTTCGCCCAGCGCGCGGTAAAGCCCGTCAATGGAAATAAACGCCAAGCTGTCTACCCGGATCAATTTGCGCATTTCTTCGATGGTCGATTTCGCCGCCAGCAAATCGGCCCTGTCCGGCGTGTCGATACCGTAAAAACAGGAATGGGTGGTCGGCGGCGAGGCGATGCGCATATGGATTTCCTTGGCGCCGGCGGCGCGCACCATGTCGACAATTTTTTTCGACGTCGTGCCGCGCACGATGGAATCGTCCACCAATACCACGCGCTTGCCCTGAATGTCGTTGCGGTTGGCGTTGTGCTTCAATTTCACGCCTAAATGGCGGATGCGGTCGCTTGGCTCGATAAAGGTGCGGCCGACATAATGGTTGCGGATGATGCCAAGCTCGAATGGGATTTTCGCCTGCGCCGCATACCCGATCGCGCCGGGAACGCCGGAATCGGGGACGGGCACGATCACATCGGCGTCCGCAGGCGCTTCTTGCGCCAGAACCGCGCCGATGGCCTTGCGCGCCGCGTAAACGCTGTGTCCCTGGACGGTGGAATCGGGGCGGGCGAAATAAATATATTCAAAGATGCAAAAACGGCTGGATGTGTTGGGAAAGGGCTTGATCGATTTCAGCCCAGCGCTTGTTACGATCACCATTTCCCCCGGCTCGATATCGCGCACGAATTCCGCGCCGATGATGTCGAGCGCGACGGTTTCCGACGCGCATATATAAGAATCGCCAATTTTGCCCAAGACCAACGGCCGTACGCCGTTAGGATCGCGGATCGCGATCAAGCAATCCTTGGTCAGCATCACCAGCGAATAAGCCCCGATCACTTGTTTGCAGGCGTCGATGATCCTGTCGGTGATGCTGGATTTCTGGCTGCGGGCGATCAGATGGATAAAGGTTTCGGTGTCGCTGGTCGATTGGAAAATGCTGCCCGACCGCACCAGCTCGTTGCGCAGCGTTTGCGCGTTGGTCAAATTGCCGTTATGGGCGATGCCAAGCCCGCCGAAATCGAAATCGGCGAAAAGCGGCTGCACGTTGCGCAGATCCGACCCGCCGCAAGTGGCATAACGCACATGGCCGATGGCGGCATGGCCGGGCAGGGCGCTGATCGCGGCCTCGGTGCCGAAATTGTCGCCGACATGGCCTTCGGCGCGTTTTGCTTGAAAATTCTTGCCGTCAAAAGTAAGGATCCCGGCGGCTTCTTGTCCGCGATGCTGCAGCGCGTGTAACCCAAGGGCGGTCAGGGCGGCGGCGTCGTTATGCTGGAAAATGCCGAAAATGCCGCATTCTTCCTTTAACTTGTCGTCATCG
>JACCDT010745070.1_pt1 | contig 12985 bp, 12 predicted proteins | sample 7446291 | NCBI WGS metagenome assembly JACCDT01 (sample SAMN15323446, study PRJNA562643) | freshwater metagenome | isolation source: river surface water | place: USA:Blue River Watershed | collected 2017-08-17
CAGGTGTTTGCGCCGATGCTGTAATACGCGAATGAATGTATCCAAGCACCGCAGCGTAGAAAATGTAGCTCACGATATTGTCGAACACGAACAAGTTGTGCACGGTATAGCCTGCAAGCAGTCCAAGAAGAATCCCCCGCTCTGCAATAGTGAATGATTGATCCTCTTTACGGAAAAATGGACGACCCACTAGATACCAAACCGCCGAAGCCAATATCGAGAAGTACGCAAGCGCACCAAGAATACCTCCTGCAACAAGCCAGTCCATCACAATGTTGTGCGTGCGGTCGTACCATGACTCAGCACCATAGAGTTCTGGATTATAATGTTCGTTGAAGATGTAACTAAAATTCTCCTGACCCCATCCAAAAATTGGACGTTCCTTAATCCCTTCAAACGCCACGTCCCATATCATGAAACGAATAGAACCCTCAGAGAGCGAGATATTTGCAATACGGGCAAGCATTGGTGATCCCTGTACGAACGCGCTATCCCGTGCGATGAAGAAGCCTGCTCCAATAAGTACCAAAGCAATGAGTGCCGAACCCGCAACAGTACGCACGCGCTTATAACCCTTTGCAAAGAGCGCGATGTACAGTGTTGCAAGAAAGGTTCCTCCAATAAGACCAAGTGTTGTACCGCGAGTACCTGTCTGTAAGAGAAGGAGAACAAATACAAGTGCGAGAGCGCCGTAGCAATACCGCATACCGCGAGAACGCGTCCTCAGTGCCATGAGTACCGCTATTGCCACATGAAAGAGCATGTAGACCGCCATGTACGTTGAATTACCTAAAGTAGCATCAACACGCCATGTAGTTCCCTGTGATACTGCTGTCGCACCCGAAACCTGTGCGAATGCGTGGAGTGAAACAACAACTGCCACCATAAGTGTTGTGTTGAAAAAACGATTCCAAAGCTTTTCAGTCGTGAGCATAGTACCCACCATGAGGAAGTACACATAGAAATGCGCTAAAGTCACGTACCCTTCCATACGCTCAAAGTTGCTCCAAAAACTCTTGAACGGATATTCTCCAAGTACGTTGGATACGAGCATGGTAGCAAGGAGTATTGCACCGAATCCTGCGACCCATGAGAAGCGTGGGCGATACCGTGCGTCATAGAGCGCAAGCAATACCCACGCTGCTGCTGCTACCTCAACGATAATACGGAATGCAAAGTTTTTCCCCGTGATGTAAGGGAAGAACATATTGTTTGAAACAATAAGCACAATAAACGGAACTGTAAAAATACCTCCATAGACCACCCACTTAAGAATATCTTTCATATGCCGAGAAATATAACATACTGCCAAGACCTGTCTTTGCATTTGAGCAGATGTCGTATAGCCATGTCAAACTAACGCAGTATCTCCTACACCAAGAACACGCAACGAAAGTATGACCTGAAAAGTTGTATACTAGACACATAAAATCCACAGAATGGGCTCCACGCTTAAGAAACGATTCTTTTCACTTCTCAGAAGAACTGAGTTGTATACCAAAACGGATATGGTGTATCTGGTTAGTCAAAGTGGTTGGCTTCTTTTTAGCCAAGGAGCAGCCTTTATAAGCTCATTCGTACTTGCATTATTCTTTGCAAACTACATCGAACCAGCAGATTACGGTCTCTACAAATATATTGTTTCTCTTGCAACACTTGCTTCACTTACAAGTCTAACTGGCCTAGGTGTATCTCTGGCTCGCGCCGCTTCTCAAAATCACGCGGTAGACATGCTAAGACTTATTAAAGTCCGTGTGTTACTCGCAACTATAGGAAGTCTTGGTTTACTTATAGTAAGTATCTATTATTTCTTAATTGAGAATCAATTTCTTGCTTCTCTTTGTGTGATTGCAGCTATCTGGCTACCCTTCTACGACACCCTCTCTGATTATCAATTCTTCCTACAGGGCAAAAAAGCTTTTCGTACACAAACAAAGTTACGCATCATACAACGTCTTATTCTTGCTCTTGCGGTAATAATCACAATCTTTCTTACACAAAATATCATCATTGTGACTTTCATATTCTTTGCTGCAACAGCAATTTCACACGCGACAGCGCTGCGATACACTCTTCGCCAATACCCCGTATCCGATGATTCGCAAACTCCCTACAAATCTATAATTTCCTACGCAAAGCGCCTTTCTATTCAAAATATCTTCTTCGTAGGTGTTACACAGCTCGATAAAATTGTTCTTTTTAAGATACTTGGTCCTGCACAGCTAGCGACCTATTACTTTGCGCTCTCTATCCCTCAAGAATTAGCAGGCCTTCTTGGAAATGTAAATTCCGTGGTCTTTCCGAAGTTAGTAGATAAGCATAGTCAAGAATTTAAGATTGCCCTTATTAAAAAAATATTCTTTTTTACCCTTATCTTGGTTGTTCCTGTTCTCGGATACATACTGATAGCTCCATACCTCTTTGCTTGGTTCTTTCCAGTGTATATGAATGCTGTATTCATATCTCAGATCTTTGTTGGTACGATACTGTTCATACCAATAAGTCTTATATGGAATCACTTCTACGCGACCGATCACAAGCGTGCGCTCTGGTTTGGAACATTCCTAGGACCAGCATCACTCATTCTGAGTATCATACTACTTGCTCCATCGTACGGACTCGTTGGGGCAGTATTTGCAACCTATGTACGAAGCTTCGTTGATTTACTCTCTGGACTCTACTTTTTCCTCTACAAGACAAACGAATAAGCTACTCCAGCATGCGGACTAGACGAGTCTCTTCAAAGCGAGATCAAAGAATTGACCTGTATCCCAAGCGATATATCCTTCCTTAGTGAGATCATACACCATGACCTTTGAGGTCGGACCGAGCGAAGTCATAATGAGCGTTTCCTCTTTTCTATAACCTGCAGCCACACTCCTCACTTCACCGAGTAGCCAATCATACCTATTCCAAGCGTCACTTGTTGGCCCCTCGATATAATCTGTGGTAAGTCCAAATTGTTTACCATCAAACCGCGCGGTATTACTCGCAACGATAATCAAATGCTTACAGCGCAAATGCTCAATTATGCGCTCATACGGAAGGTGCGTATTGTATCGTTCATGAAATGAGAGCGCACTGCCATAAGAACGGTCAAAATGAATGTAGTCCTTCATGTACACTCGGCTGGTTGTCCAAAATTGATGTTGCAATCCTATACCAAGCGATTTCATCTCAGTTCTTGTCTTAAAGATCAGCTCTGGATTGAAAGAGACAAGTAAACGATCATCAGAAGATGATAAAACCTCCTTCAGCCTAGTAGCCAGTGCTGAGTTGTACCTTTGATGCCAATTATTAAAGTAGAGTCCGATACCGAGAAGCATATCGAAAACATCATCACCAAAACGAACGATTGATCGATTCTTTGTAAGAATTTCTTCTATGGTCTCATCGTACGCAAAAAAGTGGACATTGCGATAGAGTGGAATATAGCGATCACTCACCCATCGATAATAGAGTTGCTTCTTGAGAAATGGAACAATGGCTTGAGGATGGTCACAGAACTTGCGAATCCTATTACGCCAGAGCATCAGTTGTTGCATGGTTATCTTAGTATACTATTAGCATATCCATGGAGCCATATTTCTGTATCATTATGACCACTTATCGTCGCCCAGAAGAATGTCTTCGTGCGCTCAAGAGTGCTCAGACACAAACATACCCCTCTTGGCATATGCGTATCGTGATTGATGATCCTGAGACTGACTACACCACAATTGAAGCGTTTACCAAAGACGATACGAAATTCACTCTTATTAAGAATGAAAAAAATGTAGGCAAGAATGCATCGGTTAATCGTATTCTTGTGCAACTACGCAAAGAGGGATTCTCAGGTTACATCGTCTTTCTTGATGATGATGATTGGCTGAGTCCTCATTGTCTAGAAAATCTCTCAAACCTTATCAGGAAACATGCAACAAACCACTGGTTCGTCACTAATAGAACTGACGCAACATCTGGCAACCCTTTCACGAAGAACGAAATGGGGAAAGATGCAATTACCTATCTTACCGACTGTCTTGTGAGGCGACGCTTCTCTGGTGATGCAACCCACTGTCTAGAATTCAGCAAGATCAAAACAGTACTTTTTCCTACCACTGTACGCAACGCCGAAGAATGGCTTTACTTTGCTCATGTCGCTTCCATAATTCCTCAATTCATTTATGCGGATGTGGCAGGAACTCTTTCACAAGGCTACAGCCCTAACGGACTGACAGACCAATATCACACAAGAGCTGAACGTGACAAGAATGCTCTTTCACTCATCAAGGAGACGGCTAGTCGCCATCTCTTTCATCCTCTCATTTGGCTCTATCTTGGGCATCGACTCCTGCGAAAGTTCATGTGACTATTGGGGAACGACCACTGATTTTGGTATTGCCGTCTTTGGGAAGAATCCAGTGTACAGCGCAACAGCAACAAGTCTCGCTCGCGCGATATAACTTCTTGAAGGCCCCCATTTATAGATACCCATGAGGCATAGACCAATGTACCAAACCACAACATTAAGTACTAAAACAAAACGTGACTGATCACTATGTCGAACCGATATGCGCACCGCGTTACGCATTCTAAAGTACACCTTATACGCGGGTGTCGCTGGATTGAAAAGACCAAAAATATGATCACCGTAATTAGGGAATGTCATATCGATATCTCTAATAATCGGCCGCGCACAGGCATACGATTGATAGCCGAGCCTTCGTATACGCCACGCATAATCGAGATCCTCTCCATAGATGAACATACTTGCATCAGGAAGATCCACAGTCCGCACTATCTCCATAGGTAAAAATGTTCCTCCTGTCACAAATGCCTCGGTTGGAACTATCGGAATAAACGGATGGTCGTTTCGTGGTGTAATACCTAGTAATAATTTCACTGCAGCTACAAGTTTACGCCAACTAAAAACTTCAAAGAGCGTGCCTCGAGGAGGAGCATCATGCAGAGGTCGTGTCGTAAAGACATCCTTGTTACCAGGTACATCAACGCGATTTGCCACAAGAACGACCTTACGCTCACCAAACATAGCAAGATTGGTTAGGAAATGATCTACAGCACCCTCTTCTGGAACTGAATCATCATCGAGGATAAAAACAAAATCACTGCTAGTCGTGCGTGCGCGTGCGAGACCCTGATTAATCGCTCCCGAGTAACCAATATTCTTGTCTTGCCGAAGAATAATCATACGCTCACCATAGGGCGCAGTATATGCATCTATCGCCTCAGCGTCTGCACAACCATTATCTACAATGATAAAGTTTGTATATCGAGACTCAGATACGCAGGCATCTAGCACCTGTCTCAAGAAAGACCATCGTTTCCCGTAAACAACAGCAACAATAGTAACTGCAACTTTTTTGCTCATAGCTAGCCTTGTGAGAATACCTATAGTACCATAATGGACGTCTGTCCCTATTACCACAATATGATTCGTACCATAGAGTTATGCTGAACAATGAAAGAATATTCATTACTGGAGGTGCAGGATACCTGGGTACAAATATCGTAAAGCGATATCATGGCACTAATGAGATTACTGTTTTTAGTCGAGATGAAGCGAAGCATTACTATCTCAAGAAGCAGTTTCCAAAGGTCAACTGTATAGTTGGAGATGTTCGTAACGAGCGATTGCTTGAGGAAGCCTCTTCTGGACATACAATTGGTATCTTTGCTGCCTCCTTGAAGCAAATTGAGGCAGTCGATCAGAATGTGGATGAATCCGTTGAGATTATTATTCATGGAGCACTCAATTCAAGACGAGCAGCTACCAAGAATGCTTTTAAAGCCGCCGCCTTCATATCAAGCGATAAAAGTCGTGGGGCTACTACTTTGTACGGTGCGATGAAATATGTTGCAGGTGAGGCATTTGTGGTGAATGCGGATGATTTGCAAACGCGTCTTACCTCGGTGATATACGGCAATGTACTAAATTCAACTGGATCAATAATTCCTCTTATATGGGACTCCATAAAGCACAACTATCCTCTCACGCTGTATGGTGAAGAAATGACTCGTTTTATGATTGACGTCGATCGTGCGGTAGACACGGTGGAATATGCTTTGAGCAAAGGAGGATTCAATATTATTCCGAATCTGAAATCTCATCGTGTGAAAGATCTGTTTGAGATCTATGAAAAAGAATTCGGCCTGAAATGGACTTTAGGGACTCCACGTATCGGTGAAAAGTATCATGAACAGATGATATCTCCTTTTGAACGAGAGCGCGTGACTTACGACAAGGAAAACGATATGTTTCTACTGCACAGTAAGACTGTCTATCATGAGAACATACTTGGATCGAACGGACTATCGTCAGAAGATTGTCTTGTGAATAAGGATGAATTGCATGCAATCTTAAAGACGCACAATTTTTTCAAGAAATAAATGCGAATTCTTGTACTAGGACACAAAGGAATGCTTGGTCGTGCCGTCACTCAATTTTTCTCAGCGATTCCGCAGTACACCGTTCTTACACTCTCCACTCGGTGGGGCGAATCTGATTTTAAGGAAGCGCTATTGGAGCAGTCGCCTGACTTCGTCATCAATTGCATCGGCAAGATACCTCAGAAACAGCAAGCAACACCAGAAGACTACGCGTCTATCAATATCGCCCTCCCCCGTTTCCTCGACACACTCGGCATTCCAGTGGTTCATCCGTCGACTGATTGTGAATTCAAGGGAAATATTGCACCAGGATCGTCATATTCGAAGACTGATGTGCGTGATGCTGATGATGCCTACGGTATGAGCAAGGCCACGGTCTCAAAAGAACTTGAGGAGAGTGGAAAAAATACCAAAATCATACGTACTTCCATAATCGGCCATGAAGAATCAACCTCTGTTGCACTTCTCGACTGGTTTCTCTCGCAAAACGGCAGCGTGCGCGGATATACAAATCATTACTGGAACGGACTCACTACACTTGAATGGGCGAAACAATGCCAGACCTTGATCGAAAATTGGGAAATTCATCCCACATTGAATCAATTAGGCACCTCGAACCATTACTCGAAGTTTGAGATCGTTTCTCTTGCAAAAGAGATCTATGAAAAGGATATCGAGATCGTACCTTTTGAGACTGAGGCTACGGTAAACAAATGCTTACTGACAGACAAGACGGTTCCTGAGCTCTCTATACAACTTAAGGAACTCAAGGCATTCTTCTCTAAATAACAAGTCTACTTACGAGTGAGGATCATCCATTCCTGCTCCTGCCATCCTCTCTCACGAAGCAATTCATACCTGTCTTTTTTGTTCTGTATAGAAGAAAGAAATGGAAATTGTTCTGGATCAGCCATCTCAAATCGCACAAGCTTGATCTCGTGAGTCTCAGCGAAGCGCTGTCGCAGCGCATTCTGTATACCAGGTCGTATAAAATCGTGAAGCTCGATCACTGCATAGCGTACCTGCTTTAGCTCTGGACAGATAGCTGGATCCAGAATGTCCATTTCACCGCCTTCACAATCACAAATGAGCAACTCATCACCCGTGAGATGTTGACCTATATTGCGCGCATCAGCAGATCCTTCAAGGATCAGTGGGTTTGAAAGTTTATTGAGTTCGTACATCTGACGAGTTAAGTCTCGTCCTGAGTTCTCGGTTTCAAAACCAACCAGAGATACATCTGGCAGAAGTCTTCCGAGGCCAACGAGATAGTAGCCTTCTGCGGAGCCGATATCGATAATTTTCTTTGGTGGATCTTGTACAATAGACCTTAAAAAGGGGTGCAGGATCGCCTCATACGAACCGATCAATTTGTGCAGATAGTTACTGCCGACGGCTTGCTCAACGTAAAGCATTCCCACAAATGGACCACCTTGCACAATACGAGGATGTTGCTTTAGGAATTCAGCAGTGTATCGATCCACGATGCTTTGAACATTGAAAAAAGGTGCACCCCATCTGATCCAAATATTGTTTACTACACGAAAAAAGCTTGGCGAGAGCAAGTTCCTAAGGCTATTTTTTATTCGTACCCGTATCGGCGTATATCGATTCATCGGCAGTAAGTATACCATCGGCCTATACCAGCGATTCTATGGAATCCCCGAAGTGCATGACCTCGGCAACCTTGCCAATATCGAGGCCTTGGATTCCCTTTTGAGCCAAAAAATAGCAGATGACCTTCCCTACTGGACCAGCGGCAAAGAGAATAGTTGAGGACTCCCTTTCGCTCTCGCCTACTGTAGCCATGATGCGCGCCTGCACCACATCTTGTTGCGAAAGGAGTTCTTGTTCGGGTACAACAATTGGTGTGAACTTGAACGGCAGAGCCTTATTCGCCAACTGACGCTTGATCGTCTCTTCTCGCGTAACCAAAAACACTTTGCGGCCTTGAAGGTACGGACTAATGACCCTTTCGAAATAACCATCATAGTAGAAAGCGTGCGCATCCAGATACGGTGTCTTTTTCTTAAAGTAAAGCCAGAACATCACCTTTAATGGCAGCCAAACATGAAACTTGTTCATATCTTTGAGCTCACTGTTGGAAACATTCACAAATCTAGGCACTGATAAGATGTATGGCGCATCAACGGAGTATCCTCGTACCATTGCACGCATGTCCGCCTGCAACCTTCTATTGAAAGATTGATAGTGGTTACGAAGGCCCAGTAGCAGATTGATCTCACCATCACCAATACGAAGTATCGACTTCCCCTGTTTGAGTTGATCAAATATCTCCTCTTCGGTATAAAAATATATTGAGGAGACAAAACGAGGCATCAATAAACCAAAGCTGTATACAAGCACGTACAGCGGATCTTCAAAAAGATATCGTCTTAAAAACCGCAAAGCGCGAGAGAAAATTCCCATGTTACAGAGTAGAGTATCATAAATAGTGGTCATTTCTCCGCAAAGCCACGGGCCTGCTATACTATAAATCAGTATGTCAAACGTAGAGATACCGTGCCATAACCTCCCTAATTGTCCCGTCTGTAAAAATACAGGGTCGTCTATTTATACAGGTCTCTTAGATTTCCTAAGTGACCTCCCTGGTACGTGGGGTATGCGAAAATGTGATAGTAAAGAATGTAACACTATTTGGCTTGACCCTGCTCCTCTGCCAGAATTCGTATACCTACTTTATGCTGATTACCATACTCATACTGACCCCTCTTTGGCAGCACCGCAGAACCGTAACGGTATTAAAAAAATATTTGACCAAATGAGTGAGGTGGTCTTGGCTCATGACTTAGGCTACCCCACAAATCTTCCAGACTGGAAAGTCGGGATCCTGAATTTCATTGCCAAGATCCACCCTGGATGGCGGGATGAGAAAAAGAATCAAGTCTTATACGTTCCCTATATTCCAAACGGTACCTTGTTAGATGTGGGATGCGGTGCAGGCAATGCAATGCAAATTTTGAGAAGCAAAGGATGGAGGGTTGTCGGCACAGACTTTGATAATGGCGCGGTTGAAAACGCCCGGAGCAAAGGCTTGGATGTGCGACTTGGCGATCTACAAGACATCAAATTTGAAAGCAATTCTTTTGACGCCATCCTATGTTGTAATGTAATTGAGCACGCAGCTGATCCAGATTCACTCGTAAGAGAGTGCCTGCGTATTCTAAAGCCTGGAGGACGATTAACCCTCATTACGAACAATGCAATTTCACGTGGCCATGACCGCTTCAAAGAACACTGGCGAGGCCTCGAGATACCCCGACACTTGCAAATCTTCACTCCTGCGTCACTAAAGCAGTTTGTAAAACAAATAGGATTCTTATCAGTAAGAAGTCGCGGCTGCTTACAGGGTATCTACTACATGTGGGACGCATCAGCGATACATGAGAAAGACGGGACTTTCAATCTCCCACCCGTCACCAAGTGGAGTCGTATTCGAGCACGTCTTAAGTCTTTCACCTCAGGGATCAAGATGATTCTTGCTCCTGGAAAAGAAGAGTCTATTCTTTTGTACGCTGAAAAGTAGTTATCGAGGTTCAAGAACCACACACAGACAAGGGGCTTGTCCCAAGACCAAACTATTCCTCCTCAAAAGTACCCGAACAATTTCACCTATCTTCTGCTTGAAATTAAGGAGCCTTTTAATGACGGTAAAAATCCTTAGACGTCGGGCCAGATGGTACGTTCTTGAGTGAACAAACTTAGGAAAGAGAGGTTGTCCTGTCGCAGTAAAGAATGGTGGATTTATCTCAATATTGTGTGGAGGTCCAACAACACTACCGTGAAGTATGTTAAATAACACATAGGACACCTTCTCTACACGATAACCCGCTCTCTCAGAGAGACGATTCATGCCATCTTCAGAAAACCAAGTCAAGTGAACAGGGGGCAAATCACTCGCCCATAAGGCTGCTGTATCTTCATACCAAGAACGGTTTGGAGTAGTCACTATGACTCGCCCCCCCTCTCGCAAGAGAGATTTTGCATGTGTCAGATATCTTTCTGGATCTTCAACATGCTCAATCAACTCAATCATAATAATTGCATCATAGGCACCATGCTGTTGTTTATTCATTTCAAAAAAATCTTGTTTCTTGAAATGATTGCCGTACCGATTAGTTGCCGCAGTGATTGCCTCTTGTGAGATATCGATGCCGAGCACTTCATACCCGCCCTTCGCAAGCGCATAGGAAAAATAACCGAGTCCACAACCAACCTCGAGTATTCTGCCTTTCTTTGGTAGATTTTGTGCTACACCATGATACACATGCTCTTGAGAAGCAAGCCACTTCAGTGGGTTCTTTTTAGTAAGAATATCCTGCGCATATTCATGGTAACGCATATAACCTGGCGTATCGCCACTATTCTTATATATATAGTCATATACTGATGCATCAACGCGGTGTGGGTATGCACTCTTGGTTCGACATTTTAGACAGGAGTAAATCTCGTATGAAGCACCTTGCACATACCCTTCCAATTCACCGTCTTTTTTTAGATCACCACCACAGGCAAGACATGCACTCATACAAGAAATACACTTTTATACTTACTTATAAATCACACTCTTTAGTGCAGAACGAACAAGCTTGAGTGTATAAACCGTCCTGAAGTATACCCTTTTCCAAAATTGGAATCGATAGTTCTTCGACAGACTCGCTAGATAGCGTATATTGTCTGCGATGGCCTTTTGCTCAGTCTTCATATCGAACTCCGATTGAGTAGCCTTAAAACCAACTAGATTCGAAGCATGTTGTCTATAATCTTGTAAGACTTCGGGGATATGGAAAGGTCTTGCTGGATAAATGGCAAGCTGTATCCATGAATCGTGTCCAGGTGCATTAATATCAGCCGGCCAGATGTTTTCAAGGAGTGAAGCCCGATACGAGGTAGCGCAACCAAGGACACATGAACCCCAAGTATAGTAAAGGAGCTTTCGTCTGGTCCAATAATCGGACAACTGGTCAGTCAATAGGCCGATTTGATTATTGCCTTGATCAGTCAATCTGACCTCATTGTATACCCACATCACGCTTTTATTAGAATAAGCAGCCAAATGTCTTTCAAGTTTTTCTGGGTACCAAGAATCATCTTGATCACATAGGAATATTATCTCCCCTCGACAACGCCCTATCGCCCGTTCAAAATTTAGGATTACACCCCTTTGTCCCTCATTTACAGACCACTGTATCCTCGCATCCTTTGCCGCATAAGCTTCTAGAATTTGTTTGGTTTGATCGGTACTACCATCATCACTGATAACAACCTCAAAATTCTGATATGTCTGCTGAAGTAATGAGTCTAGTTGCTCAGCGAGAAACCGCTCGCCGTTATACGTGGCAAGAGCGATTGACACTAATGGTGCTATTTGGTCCTTTGATTGCATACTATGAAAAATGTTTCATTTGTGAGGCCTCCATACCTAAAATACTTGACCCGAAGACCTCCTTCTCTTGCCGAACGATCAATGGACAATAGCCTCGGAAACGCAGACCTTTCAACCGACGCGCCTTGTTTGGCAGATGGTCAGCGGTATAGATGACTGGCTGTGACAGATCATGAAGTTTCTTCGCGCCAGAGAGCGTGACGAGATACGCACCAGCAAAATACACAGGGCGAAAGAAGCGAACAGGCCCAGGGTGATATCGTCTCACAAGTTCTCGTGCACGTTCAAAAAGAGACAGCGGCAGAATGTAGCATGCCTTGAGCAAATGTATAAAGACAAAACGAAGCTTCTTAAGAACACCTTGTGTGTTGCCATAATTATAGATCGCTCCATTCCACCACAATTTCAAGAACGTGGAGCCTACGGGGACATAATCAAAGAGCAGATACTCCCAATCATTATTGTTCTTAGCGATCTCTCTTTCAAGAACTGCTTTGAAATCAGTTGGAAGCGTTACATCGTCCTCAAGAATGAGTGCGTACGGAAGTTGCTCCGTCACAATCTTTTGTATAACACGCGCGTGAGACAGTGCACATCCGACCTCCCCTGGCAAAAGTATGTGTCCACCCGCCGCTTGAGCCTTGTCGGCGTCATACTCCTCTTTTGTTGGAAAGTAGTGCTTCCCGTAAATTGCCGACTCGCGTTCATATGGTATACCGATTCGCGTAAGCTGCTCGTGCATGAACCGCATACGCTCAGTATCTTTATCAAGATTGATGACAAATGTTTTCATAATACAGATCGACAGATGGTGTCCGCATGCTATCAGAAGAACTTGAGTGATCTCAATGCGATCTATGCTTTATTCTCTTTTGTTTTAACGCACATGATTTGATACGCGTATTGTGGATGATTTCGCGCAAAGAGTTGTGTGAGATCGATCAATAATTTACGGAATGCACGTATAAACACATTCGCATCATCCTGTTTCTTCCACAAAAAGCCTATATTCCAGACCCACTTCAAACCATTGATACCAATAACGCGATACCCAAGCCCCTCCATTTCTGCAACTTCCCAGCCAGATATATGCTTTTGCCAAGGATTACCTTCATATTCGTCTTGAGGCAAGAACCCGCGAGGTGTAAAGATAATGATCTTGTACTTTGCAATACGCTCCATATTTTC
>JACCDT010319682.1_pt1 | contig 12983 bp, 4 predicted proteins | sample 7446291 | NCBI WGS metagenome assembly JACCDT01 (sample SAMN15323446, study PRJNA562643) | freshwater metagenome | isolation source: river surface water | place: USA:Blue River Watershed | collected 2017-08-17
CGTTAATCCAGCCTTAACAGCAGGGTCCATTTCTGCTAATCAAACTATTTGCGTAGGGACAATTCCGGCAGCATTAACTTCTTCCACCGATGCAGCAGGAGGAACCGGAAGTATTACCTATGTTTGGGAGTCTAGCACAGATGGGACTAGTTTTAGCTTAATTTCAGGAGTTGCTTCTTCGACCTATTCTCCAGGTGCTGTTTCAGTTAATACCTATTTCAGAAGAGGTGCAAGCACAGCGAATGATGCGATTGTTTACAGTTCTCCTGTATTAGTTACAGTTCAACAAAGCGTGGGTGGTTCGATAGCGGGCTCTGCTACGGTTTGTGCAGGAACGAATAGTACAGTATTGACTTTATCAGGCCAAACAGGTTCAATTACAAAATGGCAATCTTCATTAACCTCGAATTTTGCGAGTGCAACCGATATTTCGAATACAACTGCTAGTTTAACAGCTACTAATCTATCTGCTACGACCTATTACCGTGCGGTCATTACATTAGGTTCTTGTACAGCGGTAAATAGTTCAACGGCTACAATTTCGGTTACAGCTTTACCTAGTATTTCGGTTACGCCATCCTCGGCTTCCATTACAACAGGTTCAAGCGTAAGCCTAACAGCTTCCGGAGCTACTACTTATAGCTGGACACCTTCGACAGGATTATCGGCCACGAATACAGCTGCAGTTTCAGCTTCTCCTACCGTGACTACGACTTATACGGTAACGGGAACTCGTTCTTCTTGTTCGTCTACTGCAACCATAACTGTAACTGTAACGGCTGCGGTTTCGCTGGATACCGATGGAGATGGTGTTTTAGATTCTCAAGAAGCAACAGACGGTACAAATCCGAATGATGGCTGCTCTTATGTAGCGGCGTCTAAAACAGTAACTCCAAGCACAGCTTGGAACGCTTTAGACTGTGATGGCGATGGCACTCCTAACGGTACGGATACGGCCCCTAAAGACCCTTGCGTTTTTGTAGCAGGCGCTACGCCGGTAACGACGAATGCGATCTGGCGTGCAGCGGATTGTGATGGCGATGGCGTGACGAATGGAAAAGAGACGGATGATGGAACAGATCCTACAAGTGGATGTTCGTTCACCGCGGCTTCTAAGACCTTAACGCCTACGAGCGCTTGGGGAACATTAGATTGCGATAGCGATGGTAATCCGAATGCAACAGATCCGAATAATGACAAGCCTACTGCTTCAAATGATGTCGTTACTGTAGGAAGTTCTGGTATTGCAACCATCAACATTTTATTAAATGATGATTATTTGCCTGGACCTAATATTGAGATAACTCGCCAAACAGGAGCTAATGCGGGAACAGCAAAAGGCACAGTCACTTTTAACCCATTAACGGGAGTGATGACCTATAAGCGTGCTCCATTCGAGAGCGGTGTAGTGACCTTAGGTTACCGAGTTAGTTATAAAGTAGGTGGAATAGAAGTGTTTTCAAACGCCTTTGTTACCATCCTATCATGTGACTTACAAGATCCATTAGCGGATTGCGATGGAGATGGCGAGCCTAATGGCACAGATTTAGCCCCTTCAGATCCTTGCGTTTTCGAGCCAAGTCGTCAAGTGAAAGCGAATGTTTCTGATGATTGGAAAGCTTTAGATTGCGACGGCGATGGGGTATTAAATGGCACAGAATTAAGTGATGGTACGAATCCAGCTGATGCCTGTTCATTCAAAGTAACGAGCATTACTTTAGCGCCTAGTGCGGCTTGGTTAGCATTGGATTGTGATGCGGATGGCCTCGCAAACAAGGTAGAAGGGACGCAGGATTTTGATGGAGATGGTATTCCAAACTGCCTGGATACAGATTCAGACGGAGATAGCATTTCCGATAAATTGGAGACGGCTGTTGATACAGATAAAGATGGCAAATCGGATTACTTAGACTTAGATTCTGATAACGATGGAATTCTAGATTCTGTTGAGAATAAGGTGTGTACAGGTACAGGAATTTTATGTGATACCGATGCTGATGGGTTCCCTAATTTCCGCGATTTAGATTCGGATGCCGATATGCTTTATGACGTACTTGAGGGTAATGGTTCCGACTTCAATAAAGATGGAATTGCCGATGGCACGATAGATGAGAAAGGAATTCCGAGCTCTGCTAATAAGGGCTTATCTCCTCCAGATACCGATAAAGATGTTAAACTAGATCCATACGATGTGGATTCAGATGGAGATGGAATAACGGATATGGATGAGGAGTTTAATGAGGAGGCAGATTTCGCAGATTGTGATAAAGATGGCGTTCCTAACCGACTAGATCCTGATGAATGTGAGATCTTCTCTCCTCAAGGTATTTCACCTAATGGAGATGGTAAGAATGACCGATTAGTCTTCAAGGGATTGTTATTGCGTAAGATCCCGAATCACTTATCGATTTATAATCGATGGGGGACTTTAGTGTTCGAGATGGAAAGCTATGATAATAGCTTCGAGGGCACTTTGCTGCCGGATGGAACGTATTATTACATTCTGGACTTCTTTGGCAAAAAACCAACGATCAGTAATTATTTATCAGTAGACCGCACCATTAAATAGAGATGAAAAAGATAAGATATATACTACTAGCTGGCCTACTTTTGGGGACGTATTTAGTTCAGGCACAGATTGAAACGATGTATTCGATGTATCGTTTGAACCCCGTTATTACTTCGCCTGCTTTTGCTGGGGAAGTGGAACACCAGGCTGAGATTACAGCGATGAATCGCCAGCAATGGATTGGTATTCAAGGAGCGCCGCGTACGATGGCGTTTACGGGGAATTTTAAGTGGAAGCCTAAGACAGGTCTTGCCATTTTAGCGATGGCAGATATAGCAGGGCCATTGAAGATTTCAACCGTGGCTGGAGATTTTGCCTATCAGGTGAAATTGAATGATGCCTGGAAGATTTCTGCAGGTGTTCGCGTGGGAGCCTCTAGTTTAAGTTTAGACTATGATGGCATTCAAGTAGTGGATCAAACGGACCCCGTGTTTCAAGGTGATCGCTCGACAGGAGTTAAGTTTAACACTGGTTGGGGATTGCGTGTGGGTAATACAAAGGGGACGTTTTTTGCGATTTCGCAGCCGCGTGTGATTAGCTATGATTTTGGGAATGTTAGCGGTGGATATAAAGATGTGACTTATCACTATCTGAATGCCGGAACTACGGTTAAGGTGTCTGATTTTATCACCTTACTGCCCTCATTTATGGCACGGGTTGCAAACGATGTTCCCGTTAGTTGGGATGTTAATTTGATGTCACGCATAGGCAGTGCGTTAGAAGCAGGTGTTTCATATCGACACAAGGATAGCTATGGTGCTCGAATTGGAATTCAGGCAAGTCCTAAGATTTATTTAGGTTACATCTATGAGTTGCCTAGTTCATCTTTAAGCAAAGTAACGTCTCAGTCTCATGAAATTGCTGTTCGCTTAACGATATTTAATAAAGGGGCCAAAACGGAAAAGCAATAAGAAAATGAAGAAATATATACTAGTAACTTTATTAATGACAGGCTTTTTAGGGGGCGCATTTGCCCAAGATAGCCTAACGACAAACCCGCCGAAGCGCAAAAGCCTTGCTATTCTGTACGGCTCTTCGGATTTGTGGTATCAGAATTATTTGTCTCGTCGTGATTATTTGCAGACCTACACGCATTTTGGACTTCAATATGCTGTAGAAGTAAAGAAAAATGTGGATATGTATGCCACGTTGTTATATGGCTCTAGAGATGTGAAAAAGGTTGCTTCGGCGGGTTTAGGCCTACGCTATTACCTGTTAGATCGCGAATCGCATGATAAGTTTAGGCCTTTTGCGAATTTCAGTGGAGAGGTCATGATGGATAATTCTACACCTACTACGTTCAGTGATGTCGATTTTACAGGTTCGATCGGAACGGGTTTTGACTTTAAGATTGTAGGGGCTCTTTATGGTCGTGCGATGGTGAATGTCGGTTTTCCATTCTTCCAAATCGGGCAAGTCGATTTCACGGATGGTCGTGGAACCTATACCCATTATACGGCTGGATTAGTGTATGAGTGGGGCAGAAAGTCGAAACCAACTTCCTCCCCTGTAAAGGTGGCTGTGGCTAATAAGGCCCCATCAGTTATGAAAGCCCCACCAGCGGTGAAAGCAGCGGTTATTGAGAAGCCAGCGACCACAGAAGTTGTTGCTGCGACAGCAACAGCAACACCCGCGGAAAAACCAACTACCATAGAAGTAGTGGCTGTTACGGAAAAACCAGCGACCACAGAAGTAGCTGCTGTCAAGGAAAAACCTGCGACGACAGAAGTAGTGGCTTCAACTGTAACCGCCCCGGCGGCTGTTAAAGCGGTGGAACCACCTGTTAAAGTAGACAGCGATGGAGACCAAGTGCCAGACAAAGACGATTTAATGCCTACGGTGGCCGGTTTGGTGGCATTGCAGGGTATTCCTGAGGTGAGTAACCTTTATTTTGACACAAATGAATTTAAATTAACAGACGAATCGGTAGCTAAATTAGAGCTTCTGTTAGGAACATTGAAGAAGAATGTGGCGTTAAAGTTGATTTTGACGGGCCACACGGATTCTCGTTCGAGTGTTCAATACAATCAGATTTTGTCTCGAAACAGAGTTCAAGAAACCAGAAAGTATTTACTGAATAAAGGAGTATCAGCTAGTCGAATTAAAGTTAGCTGGCATTCAGAACTAGAGCCTTCAGCGCCTAATGAAACAGAAGAAGGTAGGAGACTGAACCGTAGAGTGGAAGTTAGAATATTGAAATAGTAAAACAGGGGCTTCTTTTAAGAAGCCTCTTTTTTTAGGCAATTGTTTCCAAATACTGACTGGGTGTCATCCCCGTTTCTGCTTTGAATGTGGCATAGAAACTAGATCTGGAAGGGAAACCTGATTGAGAGCCTATTCCATCGATCGACAAGCTGTCTGCAGATCCACCTTTTAATAATCCTTTCGCATGCTCTATGCGAATCCAGGAACGATAGGCGGTGAATTTTTTATTCAGAATGTAGGCAAAACAATAGGTGATGTGGTGTTTTGGTATTTCCAAAGCCTCTTCAATGTCTTCTAGGTCAAAATCTGGATTTAAATAAGGTTTTTCAGCCTTTAAGTAGTCCACAATTGCTTCCGCTGTTTCAGCTAAGGGATCTTCAACGTTAGTGACTGCCACCGTACTTGCTTTTTTCTGCTTTTTCGAATGAATTGCCATTGGCATTCCATAGAGTATTTGAGGGAATAAAACGACTAAAGCAAAAGGCAATAAGGCAAAGGCGATGCCTGAGATAAGGTGGGTAGGCTCTGAATAGATCAGAATCTTAGAGATAGATAGGTCATAAAGCTTTAAGGTTAGCATTAAGAAGCCTACACTAACCACAAGTGTTGCTAAGTTCAGCGTGATTAACCAATTATATACTAATCGATTTTGTTTGTTATTAGCTAAGGATGTCTGCTCTTTATTCGAGTAGGAGTAAATTAAGCGAAAACAAAATACAACGTAGATAATCATTAAAGAAGGCCTGGTCACGAAGGCAAATGCAGGGGGCAAGAAAAACCCACTGGCGTGTGTTCTAACGTTATTGATGTCTGTTAAAATAAGGCGAGCTATTTCTAGTTTGTAGTCAAACGAACTTAGGATATAGGGAGCCATATTGATGGCTTGCAATACGAAAGGAATTAGGTGTAATGCGTCTTTCCAGCTGCTAAATAGGGGCCTATCTTGTAGCGTGTTTCTGGTATATAAGTAGAGCATGGCGCCTGGTAAGTACCAAAATGGGGAAAGGTTTCCGTAGAATAGAGCTGTCCAAAACTCGTCAACGTGATAAACTGTAAAATAGTGGGTTAATCCGTAGGTGGAAAAAATCACGAATATCCCGGTTAATAAGAGCGCGTTTCTATTGATTTGCCAATTGTAGATGGCGATGATCACAGAGGTGATAATAGAGAACAGGGATATGTATAAAATCATTTAATCAATCAAAACGTTACAATTTTACACATTTAAAATGATAGATAACGACGTAAGTCCAAAAAAATTTCATTTTCTGACTAGTCCAAAATTCCCTTTTTTGGACTAAATCCGTTTTATCTTATTAATACTTATCACATTATTAATTCGAATTTTACTTGTTAAAATAGGGCTATACCCTTTAAAAAGCCCATCAAACAAGTATTATGAAGAAATTTACCCTACTTTTTCTCCTGTTAGCGAGCGCTGCTTCCGCCCAAACTTGGAACTTAGCTGCTGGTATTAACACCACGAGGTACGTGTTTACAAATGCTCAAGGCCAAAACCCAGATTATATGAAATCGGGCGCTGGGAATAATTTGAGCTTAAGTTATGAGCAGCCCTTTTCAACGTATTTTCATTACGATGCTGGTTTAGTCTACAGCCAATACAATTCTGTAGGGGATGTGCAAAACATTCCATTTTCTTATCAAACTGATTTTATTGGTTTGAATGGAGGCATAGGACCTAAACTTGATTTGCCCTACGGATTAAAAGCATCTATCAAGGGACGCGCTTCCATTCAAACAATGTTGAATGGGAACCAGTTTCTTCAAAATCAGTACTTGGATTTATCAGATGACTCACAGTTTACTGGGCTTCGCTTTTTTTTAGGGTTCTCGATGGAACTAGAGAAAAAAGTTAATCAAAGCATTTCTGTTTTTACACAATTTCAACATTTAGATACCATTCAATTTGGGGAATCGACCCTAAATTTTGTTCCTACGACTTTCTCTTTTGGGTTAAAGATTCAGTCTAAATAGTTCGTTAATATGAAAAGAATACTACTATTTTTCTCGCTTCTGTTGACTTCATTTGTGGGATATTCCCAAAATAAAGGCATCAATTACCAGGCAGTTATTATTGATCCTAATCCGATTGAGATTCCCGGGAGAGACGTTTCGGCTCAGCCTTATGTGAATAAGGAAGTGTGGCTGAGATTCACGATATCTCAGGATGGGGTGACTCAGTATGAGGAAATCCAAAAAACTAAAACCGACGACTATGGTCTTGTTAACCTGACCATTGGTACCGGAATTAATACGGGTAGAGGGGGTACTTTTGCCTCACTTAGCTGGGAAGGTAATACGAAAAATATTATAACAAGTGTCAGTTTTGATAAAGGATCAAGGTACGTCGAAGTGGGGAATCAGAAGTTAAATTATGTGCCTTACGCCTTGTTCACGGAGACGGCAAATAAGTTAGCAGGCGTCTTGCCTATCAGCTCTGGAGGTACTGGGGCAGTTACTGGAGCGGCCGCTAAGGTTAATTTAGGTTTAGACAAAGTGGACAATACCTCTGATATGAGCAAGCCGGTGTCTACGGCGACTTTGGCCATATTAGATACCAAAGAATCTCTCTCAAATAAATCGACTAATATCATCGCGGACTCAGCTTCTAGCGTGAAATATCCTTCTGTGAAGGCGATTAAGGACTATATTGATAGCCGAAATTCTGTTTTAGCTAGTCTAGCAAACAGAGCAAATTTAGCGGACAAAGCAAAGGCGTTAGAAACACCGCGTACGATTAATGGTGTGCCGTTCGATGGTACAGCAAACATCACAATTCCAGTGGGAGTAACACCACCAGATGCGAGTGCTACGGTGAAAGGTTTAGTGCAATTAGCGGGTGATTTAACGGGAAATGCGGGTGCGCCTACCATTGCTGCGGGTGCGGTAAGTACCGAAAAAGTAGCTGATGGTGCCGTGACCGATGCTAAAATTGTAACTGTTTCAGGGTCGAAAGTGACGGGAAATATCGCAGGGAATGCGGCAACAGCTACTCTTGCAACGACAGCTACTTCAGCAAACACCGCTACGAAATTAACCACAGCGCGCACGATTAATGGCGTTCCATTCGACGGGTCTGCAGATATCACTGTGGCAGCTAATGCGGCAACTTTATCCGGAACAGTGGCTATTGCCAAGGGAGGAACAGGAGCAACGACTGCTGCGGATGCTAGAACAAATTTAGGTTTAGTGATCGGTACGGATGTGTTAGCCCAAAGAACTTTTGGCACTGCAGCGAATAGTGCAGCGACTGATTTCGTTGCGGCAACGGAAAAAGGTGCGAATAATGGAGTAGCCACATTAGGTGTGAACGGTAAGATACCATCTACACAAATTCCAGCCATTTCTTTCCAAAGCGTTACAGTAGTCAATTCTGATGCGACCATGACTGCAATTGCAGGAGCACAAGTGGGAAGTATTGCGATTAGATCTGACCAAAATATTAACTATGTTCTAAGCGCTTTACCAGCTACGACTTTATCGAACTGGATTCAGCTAGCTGCGTCTACCGACGTTTCTACTATCAACGGAATTGTGGGTCCTAGCGTGAATTTGACCACAAATGAAATCCCAGAAGGCAACACAAATAAGTACTACACAGACGCACGAGTTCGTAATGCGCTTAGCGCAGTGGCCCCATTAAGCTTTAATGCATCTACTGGGGTATTATCGATGACAGCAGCTTCAGCTACCTCAGCGGGATACTTGTCAGCCGCTGATTTCACGACTTTTAATAACAAGCAAACGGCTTTAACGGCGGGCGTAGATTATGCGACTCCATCTGGAAATATTACAGGTAATGCAGCAAACGTAACGGGAATTGTTTCGATTGCCAATGGTGGTACAGGTACTTCTACGGCGACTGGCGCCCTTGTTGCATTAGGTGCAGAACCGACAGAAAATAAGAGTAATAACATTCTTTTGGACGGTAACTCTACTACAAAATTCCCTTCGTTTAAAGTAATTAAGGACTATGTAGATCAACAAAGTGCGAACGCAGGAGTGGCAGATAACAGTATTACTTCCGCGAAAATCAATGGTACGCTGGCAGTTTTAAAAGGAGGAACAGGCGCTGCTAATCCGGCAGATGCCAGAACGAATTTAGGCTTAGTGATAGGCACCGATGTGATGGCCGCGAATTTCACTACAACCTTAACGGGCGACGTATTAGGTTCCGGAAATGGATCTTTTGCAACGACTGTAAATTCCGTGGGTGGTGTGAGCGCAAGTGCGATAGCTGCATTGCCTACTAATGTGGCAGCGAATACGGCTAGTATCACAGCGAATGGAAATAGCATTGCATCGCTGAACACCAACGTGGCAGCGAATACGGCAAGCATCACAGCGAATGGAAACAGTATCGCAACGCTGAACACGAATGTGGCAGCGAATACAGCGAGCATTACGGCGAATGGAAACAGCATCGCAACGCTGAACACGAATGTGGCGGCTAATACGGCGAGTATTACGGCGAGTGAAACAGCGATTGCAACGTTGAACACGAATGTGGCGGCGAATACGGCGAGTATTACGGCGAATACATCCGATATTTTATTAAGAGCCACTATTGCTTCACCGACATTTACAGGAACTCCTACGGCGCCTACACCGGCGACGAGTGATAACTCGACAAAAGTTGCTACGACCGAATACGTTAAGAATTCGATTGTTGCGGCAAATGCAGGATTAAGTTCTATTGGAGCTATTTCTGGAACTTCAAATGCGAGAGGTGCGACGATTAGCGGAACCACCGAATTGATTTTAACTCCGGCGGATATAACCAATGGTGGTGTGGTGACGACAGGGGCTCAGACCTTCGCGGGAGCGAAGACTTTTTCGAATACAGCGAATTTTTTGACTGATATAACAGTCAATGGATTAACAGTCGGAAAAGGTGGGGGAAATATTTCATCTAATACTGCAATTGGTTTAGGGGCATTAGCGCTGAATACTACGGGAAGCGGTTCTACAGCATTTGGAAATAAGGCCTTAAGTAAATCTACAGGAGGTACTGCTACCGCATTTGGTGCATCAGCTCTGGAAAACCTAACTATTGGTACGGGCAATGTTGCTATTGGTTATACTGCCTTAAACCAAACCACTTCTCAAAATTCTAATACGGCCGTTGGTGATCAAGCCATGAGATTTAGTACAGGTTCAAGCAATACGGTATTAGGGGCATCTGCATTATTAGGAGTTTCGGGACAGACTAATGGGATTAATAATACGGCGATAGGAGCTCTTGCGTTAAGAAATGCAACTACGGCTGCTTTTAACGTTGGCGTGGGGAGTAATTCGTTAAATAATCTAACCACTGGTAACGATAACACAGTTTTAGGATTTTTGTCTGGTTTTTATGAGGGTGCTGGGACTGGAACGAATTTAACCAACATGTCCCAGGGTGTTTTAATCGGAAGTAATGTTCGTACCGGATCAAATGCTTCAACTAATGAAGTCGCCATCGGTTATAATGTGATAGGTAATGGCTCTAATACAGTAACCATTGGTAACAATTCAATTACTGCAAACTATTTTAAAGGAGATATCAATTTAACGGGGAATGTAATTGGAGGCACCTGGAGTGGCACTGCCATTAGCGCTGCGAATGGAGGAACGGGATTAACCAGCCCAGGAGCATCAGGCAATGTTTTAACTTCAAATGGTACAGGCTGGGTTTCTTCTGCACTGCCTGTTAGTGGCGTTTCAACGCTAGCGTATTCAACAACGGCGGCTGCAAATGGTGGAACGATTAGTGGAACGACTTTAACATTAGCCGCGGCGAATGGATCGAATCCGGGTTTAGTATCGACAGGTGCGCAAACTTTTGGAGGTGCTAAGACCTTCAGCTCTGATGCGACAATTAGTGGTATCACGGTCGGTGTCGGTACAGGATCGCAGGCAAGTAATGCGGTATTAGGTAGAACAGCCATGACAAATAATACCACGGGTAATAATACGGTAGCTGTTGGTTTCGAGGCGTTAAAGGCGAATACATTTTCTAATTATAACACGGCGGTCGGTAGTACTGCCTTGAGCTCAAATAACAATGCAGATGCAAATACGGCGGTCGGATTTGCGGCATTAACGGCCTCTACAAATGGTGGCTATAATACGGCAGTCGGCTCGAATTCGTTAGCGGCGAATGTCAGTGGATCGTTAAATACAGGTTTGGGAAACACGGCCTTATATACCAATACATCAGGTAGTAATAATACTGCAGTAGGTAATAAAGCCCTTTTCTCCAATACAACAGGGTCTAATAATACCGCAATCGGCCATGAGGCCGATGTAGCATCGGCAGCTTTAACGAATGCGACGGCCATAGGTAATGGGGCAGTTGTAAGCGCAAGTAATCGAATTCAGTTAGGTAATGCGAACGTGACGAGTGTGGTGACCAGTGGTACGATCAATGCGACTGGATTTACGGGGCCGCTAACTGGCAATGCTAGTACGGCAACAGCATTAGCAACTGGACGAACCATCTCTACAACGGGGGATGTGACCTACACGAGTGGGGCATTTGACGGAACATCTAATGTAACGGGATCTGCTACCTTAACCAACACTACAGTTACCGCAGGAACTTATGGATCTTCTACTGCCATTCCTACATTCACAGTAGATAGCAAAGGTCGATTAACGGCTGCTAGCACGGTAGGAATTACAGCGGGAGTTTCGACTTTAGCGTATTCAACTACTGGAGCTTCGAATGGTGGAACCATTAGTGGAACAACCTTAACTTTAACAGCAGCAGATGCAAGTAATCCGGGATTAATTTCGACGGGAACGCAGACATTTGCGGGAGCAAAGACCTTTACTAATACCGCTACGTTTAATACTGATATTTCAGTGAATGGTTTAACCGTGGGACGTGGTGCAGGAGCAGTAGCTTCAAACGCGGCTTTAGGTGCTACCGCTTTAAATGCAAACACTTCAGGTAACTTTAACGTGGCTGTGGGTAGTGAGGCGTTAAAAAGTAATACAACAGGTAGTGTAAACGTAGCATTAGGAGCGGCCACTATTGATAATTTAACCTCTGGAAATAACAACACGGTGATCGGTAGTTTTGCTGGAAGAAATTTTGGTCCTAATGGCGCCACAGGAAATAATACTACGATGAATAATGGTATTTTACTAGGTTACGATGCAAGGCCATTAGCTAGCGGAGGAACGGATGAAGTTGTTATCGGTATGAGAGCGATAGGTCATGGAAGCAACACGGTGACTTTAGGTAATAGTTCGAATACCAAAACGTTCTTAACGGGGGATTTATCGTTAACAGGTAATATCACGTCAGGTATTTGGAGTGCTACAGAGGTTGCTGTTGCCAAAGGGGGTACAGGCGCCACTACCGCCGCCGGAGCCAGAACGAATTTAGGCTTAGTGATAGGTACAGATGTAATGGCTGCGAACTTTACTACGACCTTAACCGGTGATGTGACAGGTGCTGGAAATGGAAGTTTTGCGACCACTTTGGCAAACTCCGGAGTAACTTCAGGAACTTACGGTTCATCCACCGCTATCCCTACTTTCACAGTAGATAGCAAAGGTCGTTTAACTGCTGCAGGAACTGTGGGAATTACGGCTGGCGTTTCCACGTTAGCCTATTCTACTACAGGATCTTCGAATGGAGGAACCATTAGCGGAACGACTTTAACTTTAACGGCAGCAGATGCATCGAACCCTGGTTTAATTTCGACTGGAGCACAGACGATTGCGGGGGCAAAGACCTTTAGCAATGACGTTACCGCTACTAACTTCTTAGGAAATGCAACGACCGCTACAACGGCAGGAAACATTACAGCTACCTCTAATACGACTTTGACGTCCCTAGCTAATTTAGCGACGGTGGGTACGATTACCTCAGGTACTTGGAGTGGATCTGTAATTAGCAGTAACAAAGGGGGTGCCGGAACCGTGAGCGGATTATTAAAAGCAAACGGTAGTGGTGTTGTTAGTGCGGCAGTGGCTGGTACAGATTATCAAGCACCTTTAACGGCAGGAACTAGCTTCATCGTACCAAACGCCGCCATCACAGCTGCAACTAAAACCAAAATTACGTATGATGCTTTTGGTCTTGTAACAGCTGGGGCAGATGCAACAACGGCAGATATTGCGCCTAGTACAAATCGAAATTATGTAACGGATGCCCAGGCTGGGGTTATTTCTAATACATCTGGAACAAATA
>JACCDT010763515.1_pt1 | contig 12980 bp, 10 predicted proteins | sample 7446291 | NCBI WGS metagenome assembly JACCDT01 (sample SAMN15323446, study PRJNA562643) | freshwater metagenome | isolation source: river surface water | place: USA:Blue River Watershed | collected 2017-08-17
GAGAAACCAGAACAATAATATTAAGTCTAAAAATAATTGAAAAAAAATTAATTGAACAAGCCAGAGGCGTTAAGCCAATAATATTACTAGACGATGTTTTTAGCGAACTAGATGGTGCCCGCCGTAAGCAATTAACAAAGTACTTAGTTAACTATCAAACTGTTATTACAACTACAGACGCCGACATTGTCAGCAAAAACTTCGCTCAGCACACCAACTTAATTAGCCTTTAGTAAATATCCTTGACTGTCATATCAAGTACATTAGAGTATCCGCTAGCAGGAATTGTAAATAGTACATCTTCTTTATTTTCATTAGAATAATTAAGTACTACAACAATATCTTTGTTTAATGATTTACTATAAACGGTGTAATTCTGAGGATAAGAATAATCCTGTGAACCCCTACTGAAGCTATTTATATAAACAGTGTCTGTTACGCTTCCTCCGCTTTTTTGTATATAACTTTGTAGATTATTAATAAAACCCTGGTATTCATCGTTGGTTGATAGGTTGTTATATAAATATGATTTTTCGTCTACTATGTTTAGCTCTGTTTGGTTACCACCGCTGTTAGGTTCTAGCGGTACTGTTTTTGTGCTGCTTTTGTAATTAATAAATATAACTATCATTAATATGACATATAAAACGGCGCCAACAGCTATAAATATTTTAGTTCTTCGATTCATATGCCCACATGTTTAATAGGTTTTCTTTAATAATTTCTTCTCTGGTAAAGCTATTATAGTTGGTTTTTATTCCCTTTTCACCTCTGCCACTATATGGATCTGCAAAATAAAAGCTATTTCCATCCTCGGAAACCTTTCTCACGACCATAAAATGATTACCGAATCTTTCTCCATTAAACGAAGCTATAACTAGGCCACCACTCATAAGTGTTTCTCTAGCCATATCTAGGTTTTTTCCTATCTCTGTTGAGTCGACTTCATAATCGTTTGAAACGGCCGTGAAAGCTCGCCAGTCCGTGCCTTGACTGCATTGTCTAAATCCATTTTCTACAGCCCACTTAACCAGGTCGGGCGGTGTTAAATTTTCGCCTGTTAAGGTAGATACAACCATTGCGAGTGATGTTGCCCCGCAAGCAGATGTACCTATAGTTTGACCCGGGCAATTTCCGTATGGTTTGTTTGACCATTTTGCATCATCTTGCTTGTAATAAACTAATTTATTATTTCCTTTTATTTCCCAGCCATACTCACCGGCATTGTTTCGTTTTGATGACTTAGAAGACGGTATGCAGTTCTGATCATCCTCGAATCCAGTAGTTGTGTTAAGATTTGCCAGCTGCTTTAAAAGCTTTTTTGCCTCAATTGGCTGAGTTTTATCCCTTCTTATTTTATTTATTTCTGCCGGGTTTTCGTAGTCGTATAGTATAACTTTTTGAGCTTCGTATATTGTGTTCGCATTTTTTAGCTTTTTGTAAACATTCTTATAATTATTGGTTATATCGAACCACATATAGTTTAGTTGATAATCCATATCTAGTGGATCTTTGCCGGTTTTTTCTGCTTTATTAATAGCCTGGTATCTTCTTCCTTGGGTATTACCACCGGTGTTTGTCCATTGAATTAAGCCAAATCCTACATTCAAAACAGTCTTGTCTAAGTTTCCGTCACTACCAAACTCTCCGGCCTCAGGTCTGTAGCCAGACTCCTCTTTTATATTTACAATCCAGCCCACCGCCTGAATTGGTGATAAGCCCTTGGCTATTAAAAAGCTGTAAATTCTTTCTTCGGGCTTCATTTTTTTATCAGTTGTTAAAAATCCATCTGCACCCTTTGTAATGCCGCCGGAAAGATCAAGTTTTTTTATGTTTTCTATAGTAAGCTTGTTTAGCGCATTGTAGTTAGAAGGATGGACTTTATCTGCTGATACTAACGATGGGTCTTTGTTTGTTGCTTCGTTCCAGTCGACAATTCCTGCTAGCTTTTCTTTATTTTCCTCAAGTGTTTTATTAACAATTTTTTTATTTGAATCTAGATCTTCCCTGTTGGTGCCAACATTAACCCATACGACTTTTGCTTTTGAATTTATGTTTTTTATTTTTGCTAAATATGCCGGAATACCGTTCTTGTAGTTATCGGGGTTGCTACCAAGAATCACTACAACAAGTCCCGATTTTTCTATGAATCGTTCGTTGTCTTTTAGTGCTCTTATTGCGTTAGTTTTGCTTCCATCTGAACCACTACCGTTTATTGATCTACCGGTAGATGCATCTATTTTCACATTAGAGACATTTTCTGCACTTAATAGGTTTTCAATACCCGCACTTTGCATACCAACAGCAAGTGAATCACCAACAATAAATGCGTTGGTAGATGATTGGTTAAGTCCTGTTTTTTCGCTGTTTTCAACACACTCTACGCCGTTTGGATCGTAATATAAAATATCTTTCTTTATGAAATCTTGTGTTGTTTGTTCCGACCCAGTCTCTAATGCAAAAACAGGTATAGGAACAACAGACAAAATTGCATAAATAAAGGCGCTTAAAATGGTTAACTTTTTCATCTTTGGCTGTTGTTCTGGTTAATTGATATCATTAGGTTCTTAGCTTCTGTATTTTGTGACTTGTTCGGATCTAGGTTTATGCTCCACTCGGCGTTGGTGTATATTAATTCAATTGCTCTGGTTGAAGATAGCTGATAAGACTCACAAACATAGTGCAATTTCTCAATTTCTGAGCATCTATTTATTTCTGTTCCCGGGAAACCATTGTTTCCCATAACTTGCTGTGCCACCTGATCAATCCCACCTTCTGTCTCAAAGTTTTCAACATCTAAAACTATATTATCGAAAAAGTTGATTTTTACATCAGTTTTTTCTATATGGTAAGGTGTTTTTACATAAACTTCATATTTTCCATATTTAAGATTTAGATTATCGCTATAGTTAATTCCATCTAGAGATAGAAGATAGTTGTTTTTATCAGAAGTCTCTACACTTGAAATTGGCAACAAGAATAAGGCAGTAGAAATAAATGCTATAGCAAAAGCAATAATAATTAACACCTGGTATTTTTTATTTAATTGTGCCATTCACTCCACCCTAAAAATTCATGGTTCCACTTCGTTTCTATCCAGTCGGCTGGAACAATATGATATTGACCGTTTACTTTTATGTCGTTTGACGCAATTTTTCCATTTCCAACATATGTATATGCGTGACCGGGCTCTTTTTTACCTTTTTTAGGGGCGGACCACATTATTGCCCCTACTGGAATATTCTTATTCTTATTTTTATTTACCCATCCATTCTTCTTAAAATATAAGTAGGCATTGTAGGCGTTATCTTCTCCTTGGTGTCCACTAACCACAGTAGGCTTACCTACGCTCTTCCAAAGCTCGGACACTATACCGAGGCATTTTTGATAACATGTGCCACCCATAAAGCCACAGTCTTTATCATTTTCTGCCCATTTTATAGCTTGTTTGGCTACTTCTTCTCCTTTTGGTATAGGGTTTTCAATATCGTCTGTATATTCTTTTGAACCGGTGATCTGACTATCTTCACAATTAGTGCTAGATGCTTCATTTCCATCTTTGGGTGGCAATTCGGGCTTTTGTGATTTCAGCCACGCAACTGCTGTATATTCTCCGCCAAAATCGATATGTAAGTGTGCTCCATATGAATTTCCTGAATTACCCGAGTAGCCAATTATTTGGCCAGCTTTCACTTGGTCGCCTTTCTGAACAATTCTTTTACTTAAGTGAGCATAGACCATTGAGCCTTTGCCTTCTATTTTATGGTCTATTTTTATAACCCTTCCGTAAGAATACATTCCGTCGCCACATTTTCGACCGTCACATCCTTCTAGGTCTTTAGATTCAGTGACCTCGCCGTCTTTAACAGCGTAAACAGGCGTACCTTCTGTTACCCCAATATCGTGAGCTGAGGCTGAATTAATAGCACCAGTATTCCTAACAGGCCAGTAAAGCTTATTGCTGGTGTCACCTTCTGGGATAGTGGCAGAACCTTCTGCGCATTCATCTTGCGGCTGTTGCTCTGGGTATACTTCTTTGCAAGACCCATCGTCGTTAAATTCTAAGCAACTGTATGATTTAGCTATCATCGTATCTGTTGCTGCAAACATAACAGTCGCGTACTGTTTTTGTTTTGCTGTTAATGGGCTAGCGGCTTGGGCGGCAACTGCTTTTTGCCCAAAAAGACTTCTTAGTAAAGATGCTACATTATTTGTTGATGCTTGGTTGAGGTACTGATTGTCTAGGCTGTAGGCCATATAGGCCTCGCTTTTGCAGTCTTTCTTCATATATGAGCCGAGTGCTCCTTCTTCAAAAGACTTTGTGGTAAAGTTTAGGTCATCGCTTATTTCTAGCCCTCTACAGTCAGAAAAATAACTTTTTAGCTCGGAATTGCTGGCTAATATTTTTTTTGCTTCAATTGCATTTTTGTATGGGTTTTCAAACTCGGGATTTTCTAAAAGAGCTGGCGGTATGGATACTTTTGGAATTCCGTAAGTATCTTCGTTTGATAGGCTATATGCACTGTCCGCTAAGCCTCGGCCACTTCCTATGCTAGAAATATTAGATAGTAAGTTTTTTGGTGCGGATAAAATTGAGCTTGGCGAAAAGGTTGATGCTGTAATTAGGCTACGAGCACCAAGGCCATATGGGTTGCTAAAATCGATATTTTTGGCGATAAAACTTCTATCATCTGCGGAGTTTACTTCTTGGGCAACATAACTATCCAGTTCGGCTCTTTGCTGGTCGGCCAGAACGTCCATGCCCATGGCGCTGTTTGTTTCATTTTGCATTAATAGAAATCCCATAGATGCCATTTCGCCGAAGGCTGCACCCTTATATTTATCTGCCAGTGCGTTTACTGGGTCACCTGTTAGTTGGTCGAAAATTGGTCCCATAACTAATGCACTAAGTTTGTCACTAGCTCCTAAGGTGACAATGTTAACAAACTTTCCCGCCCAACTATCAAATGTGTTATATACTCCGCAAACTGCGTCCAAGGTATCGCCAACCCCTTCAGTTTCGCTAACTGAATTAAATACATTGTTTATTTGTTGGGCTGTTGATTTACTATCAGGATTTGCATCAGATACGTTAAGGTTGTCTAGGGTTCGGCTATTCACTTCTTTGCCTTGCCACTTTAAAACTGTCGTGGCATCGAATGCACTACCGGGTACGGCAGATTCTCCCTCAATTAAATTGCCTTCATCGTCTGTTTTACCGGCGTTTTTAGTAGATTCTAAACTTTCAGCCGCGAACCCTAAAGTTTCATAATCTAAGTCTTGACCACTTTTAATCTTTGACTCTATAGATAAGGTCTCTGAGCCTACGTCTATCATGGCCTTTAGTTTATTGTCTAGCTGAGCATCAGCAATGTCTCCACTCATTTGTTGAGCGGTGCATATTAAGCCAATTACAAGCGCCGCTCCGCTAGCGCCAGCTGCTAGCTTGGGCCTGATTAATGATTTAACTTCTTTAGGCTCTCCGTCTGCTATGTCACTGGCTGCACTTTCGGAGGCTTGGTGTGTATTGTCATAACCTTGCTTCGCTTGCTTGGTTTGATCGCCATCTTGCTCGTTGGCTTCTGCTCTGTTTTCTGGAATATCAAGGTTTATGTCTTTTCCTTCGTACCTGGCCTGTCTTTGTTGTTTGTAGTCGTCAACTTTTTTTAAAAATTCTTTTTTGGCGGCCTGCTTTACTCTTGTGATTGGATTGTAGGTAATGTCTGCTCTCTTGTATAAAAGCCTCTTTGAATAGGCTGCAGTGGCTTTATTGATATTTGGGCTAATTTTTAAGGCTTGAAACTGAAGTTTGCGTATCGATCTGCTGCCGTCGGGGGCTTTGACCTTAACTTCTCCGCCGTTAATTTCTATTAGGTTTGAATCTACCCCAAAATGCTTGGCATAAACAGCCGCTCTTTTAGAATTGTCTGGGTCGGATTTACTGTTTAAACCCTTTAGATCACTTTTTACGGTATCTGGCATTTTAGACTGGTCAATGTCGAAACCGGTAAAGTTTCCTAGGCGATCAAAGTTGGATTTTATGCCAGATTCGGCTAGCTTTGCGTCTACTTTTTTGGCTCTAAATGCTTCTACGGTGCCAAGTCTTGTATTTTCTATTCCGGCTGCATCTGACGTTGTTATCCACTTACTGTAAATAAGTAGGTTTCTAATGCGCTGAGAGCTAATTACGTCTCCATCGCTAAAATGAATTCCCTGAAGCAAATTTGCAAATTGCATTAATTTCAATGGCCCTAGCCCAATTGTTCCTATTACAACTATGGTCATTAATGCAACCGAACTTACACCTATACCAGCAGATTTTTTAGGATTATTAGATATATATCCTTTAAGTTTTTGAAGTGTCGATAATTTACCATTGACCGCGTATGGTTTTTCGGTAGCGCTTGAGCCCAAAAAATCTTTTTCTTTGCCTAGGCCTAAATCTTGGTTTATTTGATTTTGATTATTTTCTAAGGCTTTTAAATCCTCGGCTTTTTCCTCTGGTGTTTGTTTTTTTGGATTGCTTACAACGTCTGGATCTACACCTCTTTTTTGGCGCAATTTATCTATTGGGCTTTGTTTTTCGTTTTGGTCGTCGTATACGGGCATTTTTGTAAGTGTTAATCACCTACATTTTATCATCTTCACAGCATAAACGCTAAGTTTAAGATGTAGTGTGTTGTACGTATTTTGAAATAGATGTTGGGCCGGCATAGCCGTACGGAATAATCTCACCAATATTAGCGGGTATAGGTTGAATGTTTGAATAGGCAATATTTGTTAGGTTTTCTGTAGGGATAATGTCGCTTAGTATTAAGGTGTCTTTGTTACTAGGGTCAATATATATAACCATTAAGTCGTCTGGGTTTGTGAATTGTGGCCCAGTCAGCACTTCTCCGGTCTCGTCGCTTACTTTAAGCGTATCATCTGTGGCGAAGTAAAGTGTCCATTTACCCTCTTCTCCATACCAAGATTCAATTAATTCTCTATTTTTTGCTAGTGTTGCTGCGTCTCTGGGTTGTGCGGGTGGGATATCTCCACCGGTTACCTCAACAGCATTAGCAATTGCTATAGCCCATACTCTGTTATACATTATGCCTGGGTTAAGTGTATCTATGTTGCCATAAATTATGCCTTGGCCCATTGGCCAGCCCTTATGTGAATATGCCTGCTCGCTCATGTCGCCCCATTCATTGTAGGTACCTAATTCAATGGCTCTATCATACCTGTCTTTAAGTTCTTGAGGACCTAGGCCTAGGTTTTTTAGCAGCTCTCGGATTTCGTCTGGGCTGCCATTAAGCATGATGTCAAAAATTTTAACATTGTAGTCTGCTACCGGAGAGCCGGGCTCTTGCTCATTAGCAGATTGTGTCGCAGGAGTATTTGTTGTGTCGCTGCTAAAATCTTTTGCATCTTGGAGTGTTATGACATTTGTTTGTTCTTTGGTGTCAAATTCTTTCAGTGTACCATCTACGGTTATTCCAGATAGCACATTGCTTGCCTGTTCGGTTGAGTTACCAGGGTTTGCCTCTGCGCTAGAGCTAGATGGCGCTTGTGTGGTTTCGCTAGAGTCAGAATCCCTTGTCGATGCATAGCCGACTCCTATACCAACAACCACCGCTAACGCCCCAGCCAGAGCCGCTGCTAGACCCTTTTTCTTTTTGCTACCTTTTTCTTTGGCGGTTTCATTAATTAACTTAGAGGCAGCTTTTACTTCTTGCTGTTCTTGGTTAGGGGCTTCTTGATTCTGATCTAGATATAAATCTACTGTTTGTAAATCTTCTTCGGTAGGCTTGTTGCCATCTTCTGCCCTAGACGTTTCAGTACTTTGTTCGGGTGTAGCTGCTTCAACCACTTTTTCGGTTTCCGTAGAGGCGGCTTTCTCAGTTTCTACTGAACCGGTTTCGACTGAAGTTTCATCTTTTGTGCTGTTTTCGATAACTTCTGTGTAAAATACAGCGTCTTCTTCGGGTTGGCTGATCTCTGCTGAATCTGTATTTTCTTCGTTTAATTTCTCTTCTGATTCTGAAATTTCATTATTGTCTGTAGTATCCTCGGCTTTATTTTCTGCTATATCTACCGTTTCAGTAACAGCATGAACTGTAGATTGTTCTGGCTCATTTTCTTCCTGAGCCCCATTCTCAACTTCTGGATTAACACCCACTGGCCTTGCCTCGCCGCTTGGTCCTGTTACGTAGTAAAGAGGTGCTGAATCTGTCTTTGGCTCAACAGTTTCGTTGGTGTTTTCTGCTTTTTCTGGGTATACAGGAACGGCTTCGCCGTTTTCCCCCGTTGTGTAATGTGTTGGTTTTTTGTTTTTTTCGTTCATATATAAATACTAATATATTTTTCTGAATTGTCTACATTTTATATCTACGGTGTCCCCCCGCTCGTGCCGGGACCGTGTGGTGGATTTGGTACTTGCGTGGCGCCAGAGTTCGGAGATGAGGGTATCGTCAGCCCGTGTCTTAGTGCTTGCTGTCTCAATACGTTTTTTTGGTTGACAGTTAGATTTTGACTGCTAGCTGGATCAGTAAGTAATTGTACTGCGTACGCCGCCCCTTCCCTTGTGTCAAAATATGTTCTGGTATTTGTGTCTTTGAACCTGTCTATATCTCGCCCGGTTTTTGGGTCTCTCACTGTTTCGGTTGCTAAGAATCTTAATTGCTCTTGTGGCATGTTTCTTATGGCGTTTGCTGTTGCACTTGCTGAATCGGGGATGCGATCTTTATATGTGATTTCTCCAGTTCCGCTAACACTTTGAATCTTGCCATCAGTTAGGTTACCCGCTTGACCAGAAGTGAAAGCTGCATCACCGACAATTTTATTCCTTAGGACGTCATCATCACGGAGCATCCTTCCGATTGAGCTAAAATCACTTGCGTCTGTCTTGCCCATTTTTGCGAGTTGCTGAAATGCTGCAATCCTAGCGTAAGTATCGTTATTAAATGCTGAGGCAGGACCTCGTGCGGTGTTATTGACTATATCTCTTAGGACTGATGTGTCTCCACTAACTATTCGGTCAATATCTTCGGATTTATCTTTAATTTGCTGCTGCTGAGCTCTTGCGATTATAGTTTCTACATTTCCTCCTCCAGATTTTCTTCTCAATACAGCGCCATAGGGGCTGTCTTTTCCAAGTAAATCCGCAAATTTTTTATTTGCTTCAATTCTATGCTGTTCTTTTCTGGCCTGACTTGCTAAGCTCCAGGGGCTTTGCTCTCTTTTTCGTTTGGCTGTTTCTTTGAGGCCAAACATGCCACTTCCTTTAGCTTTGTCACCTAATTTACCAGTCATGTTAGCTATAGACGCAAATGCTCCACCGGCAAACTTGTACGTTGCACCAATCATGAACATTGGCACAAAAAAGGCTATTATTGCAAATAAAATATTAATACCCGAACCCGTAGATGCCAGCAGAATTGCAGCTATTGTGCCACCTGCAAATAACAGCATAATTAGTGGATACATTAACAATAATCTGCTAAATGTTTTCCACCACATATTCCAGAGCCCGTTTGTGCCTGGTAATATCCAAAAAGCAATTGCTAGCGGGGCTATGGCTATAAGGACAATCAACAATACTTCTCTAATCACTAGTGTGACAATGGCCACTAGTAGGCTAATCACAACACCTATAGCTGCAATAATTATAGATATCCACAAACCGCTTAATGCAGCCCCTACTGCTGCTGCCCCGAGTCCAACCATTGCATAGTAAAAAACAATTGCGTTTCCTACTGTGTTGCCTTTGTCTGTACCTTCATAGCTCTGCGCAAGTATTGGTCCTATTTCTAGGATTCCATCTGTATTGCCAAAGTCTAGCTTTGATGCAAATGGCGCCACTAATAGCCAATATAGGCCCGAGCCAATGGCGTTAACGATTTGAATGCCGGTTGTTACCATAAACCATGAAAGTTGAATTAAAATAGCCGCTATTACAATTCTTGGCAAGGCTTTTTTAACAGTGTAAGCGCTAATAAATTCAAAATTAAATATTTGTGCCGCAATCATTACAATGGCCACAAGAACAAGTACTGTATTTGCTAGGGTAACCATTACCTTCCAAGAATCGTAAAGTCCGTTATTTTCGTATTTATCTGATTCAAAAAACAGCAAGTTATTAACTAGTGTTTTAAAGAAGCTGTATAAATTATCTGCAAAATTTGTAGCTGGGCACAGTACCCAACCAAAAGGACTTAGCGCCTGGCTACAGTTTGCTTCTTGGCTTTGTGTTCCTGACTGAGCCTCTGACTGTGCCTCTTCGGAGCCTTGTTTCGTTTGATCTGTTTCGGGTGCAACATTATTATTCGGTTTTTCTATATTGGCAATATTATTCTTGAAGCTAGCAATGCCATTGTTGTCTATAGACCAAAGAGAAGCTTCGCCCTTATATGGAGCACCCACCCCGACTAATTTATTGTCTTGATTTCCCTTTACGACAACAGCTGTTTTTTTATTTGTAGCAATCCAAACATAACTTGCTGGCTTGCCGTCTTTACAGGTGGGCACTTTGGAGACTCCACTATAAGCTTCGTTGCTATAGCTTGTGCTTATGTCTTTATCTGATCCCTCAGGGTAAGCTCCTTTATTGCCGTCGAGAGTTCCATCTGTTTTGAATATTATTAAACATGCATACCCTAGAGAGTTATATTTGGTATTATTGGGGCCAGTTATAGAGTCGTGGTTTTTATCTGCCCACTTATAATCTGATGCAGCTATGCTAATTTGTGAAAAAAAGATAAAAGAAAATGCTATAAAAATTAGCATTATGACTATTTGTTTAAAAGTATTGATTTTTAAATGCATGATGTTTGCGTTCGTATATCTATAATTTACCATTTTGATAACCTTAAGTAAAATGATAAATTCCAAAAAAATGTCGTTTTATTGTATAGTATTTTTAGGATGCTAATAAACAAAAATAATTACTCTAAATTAGCGACATATTTAGTACTATTAATTTCTTTTATAGTACTGGTTGTTTTTTCATACCCTGCGGGTGCGGCTTCAGATTACTCGAACTGTTACGATAAAAAAAAGTCGAACCAAAAAGATTGTTTACAAAGCGAATACAATAAGGCCTGCGAAGGAAAAACTGGCAATAAAAAAGAAAATTGCCAGAAAGAAGAAAGTGCAAAACTAGATAGTGCATTTGATACTGCAGTATCAAGATGTATGGAGCAACAAAAACTATCCAAAGAAGCCTGCAAAGATAAATATGTTAAACCCAGTCAGGTTGGCGGATATGTATCTTCGCAAAATAGTGACGACGGAGATGGCAGCCCGAGTGCTGACGCTGCTTTAGCACTACCCCCAGAGACTCTGACGCAAGAAGAGAAAGAAATAAGAGATTACAGATGCGATTCAAACGACCCAGATACCTGCATACAAGATAACCCAATAATTAAATGGTTAAACATTCTTATTAATTTAGTTGCCGGTATAGTTGGGGTGGGCGCTGTGTTAATGGTTATATGGGCAGGCATTCAATACACAACCGCGCGCGACAACGCACAAGCCATAGCCGAGGCTAAGCAAAAAATTATTAATGTTGTTATTGGCATTGCAGCATTTATATTCTTATATGCTTTCTTAAACTGGCTGGTTCCAGGAGGTGTATTTAAGTGAAGTCGATAAAATTGCTGATATTAACAATTGTGTCTGTATTGTCTGTTGCGGTGGCCGTTAGTCCTTCTGCTTATGCAGCCAATGATGGATGTAGGTCTTCTTTTTTTGGAATCCCTGTTTGGTATAAGTACCTCAATTTAGATGATGACTGCAATATTGTTACAGACAAACAACAGAATGTAGCCGCAAAAATAATCTTAGGAATTATAGATATTGCCCTGTTTTTAGCGGGTTTGCTTGCGGTAATAATGATTCTTTGGGGTGGCTTCCAGTTTATTTTTGCAAACGGAGAGCCCGGCTCTATTGCTAATGCCCGGAAAACCATTTTAAACGCAGTAATAGGTTTAATAATTGCCATTTTAGCTTCGCAAATTGTTAGGTTTGTGGCATATTTACTAAGTAGATAATATGAAAAGTTTTTTATTTAATTTTGCAAACGGCTTATTAGAAAAACCTAAGTCTATTCCAGACACCAACGCCTCTCAAGAAAAACTGGCAAGCCTAATCATTTATGCTGGTGCGGTGGCTGCAGTTATAAGCGTACTTGTAATTGTTATAGCTGGTATTCAGTTTATTCTTTCTTCTGGAGAGCCCGGAAAAGTAGCTAAAGCACGGAACGCAATTTTGTACGCTGTTGTTGGGCTGGTTGTTTCGCTTTCTGCAACGGCTATAGCAAGTTTTGTGGCTAGGAGTATTAGTTAAATGAAGCGTTTAGTTTTATCTTTAGCGGTATTATTTGCACTTCTGACCCCTGCCTTGGCATACGCTCAGCCAGTAGATATTATTGGTGATGACGCATGCAAGGGTGAGGCCGCAAATTCTTCTGTTTGTAATAAGAATAAAGATGATCCAATAACCGGTTCAACTAGTAAACTTCTTGTTATTGCAAATGTTTTAGCGTGGTTTGGCGGAGCAATAGCGGTAATTATGGTTATTTACGCTGGGTTTGTTTATGTGACAAGCTCAGGAGATGACGGCAAGATTAAATCTGCCAAAAATATAATTCTTTATAGTGTGGTTGGCTTAGTTGTTATAGTAGTATCTAGAATAATAGTAGCTTTTGTAATAGATAGGACACTAAAATGAAAACTATATTAAAATCTATATTAATTATTTTTGGCTTTGTATTAGTTTTGGGCACGGCGACACCGTTAGTTGCTAGTGCGGCATCAGCGAAAGAAGAAGTTTGTAGTGGAATTGGCGCATCAACCGGGTCTGGTGGCTGCACAGAAGGCAGTGGAAAATCACTTAATGATATTATGGCACTAGTAATTAACATATTTTCTTGGGTAGTAGGTGCTGTTGCGGTGCTCTTTGCAATAATTGCCGGGTTTAAGTATATTACCAGC
>JACCDT010740851.1_pt1 | contig 12972 bp, 11 predicted proteins | sample 7446291 | NCBI WGS metagenome assembly JACCDT01 (sample SAMN15323446, study PRJNA562643) | freshwater metagenome | isolation source: river surface water | place: USA:Blue River Watershed | collected 2017-08-17
AATTTGATTTAAAGCACGACCCCGGTGGTATGGTTGATATCGAGTTTATCGTCCAATTTTTTGTCCTAGCGTATTCACATCAATTTCCTGCTTTATTGGGTAATTTGGGGAATATTGCTTTACTCCACATTGCTGCAGAGCATCAGTTAATTTCTGAGGTGGAGGCGATCGAGATGGCCAATGCGTATCGAATGTTTAGAGCGCAGCAACATCGTTTGCGTTTAGATGGGGCAGAAAAAACGCGTATCCCGATCAATGAGCATCCTGAGTTTGCGCACGCTCGCGCTCATGTCAGCACCATTTGGAAAAAGGTATTTGGGGCTTTGTCACACCCCGAGCTGTCTGCTTAAGACTGATTGAGTAGCTCGCGAGCGTGACGTCGTGTGGTATCGGTAATGGTAGCGCCACCCAGCATTCTGGCAATTTCTTCAATTCGTTCCTGCCGGCCTAAAGAACTTACGTCCGAGCTTGTTTTTCCATCCGCCTGTGTTTTTCTGACTTTGAAATGATGATCGCCTTGAGCGGCTACTTGTGCGAGATGGGTTACGCACAATATTTGGTGGGATTGGCCAAGTCGTTTTAGTAACTCACCAACCGTTTGCGCAACGGCACCGCCAATTCCGGAGTCCACTTCATCAAAAATCAAGGTGGGGGTAAAGCTTGCCTTACTTGTGATTACGCTGATCGCTAAGCTAATGCGCGCCAACTCGCCACCCGAGGCTACCTTAGCAAGTGGCTTGGGAGTGCTACCGGCGTGAGCGGCGATTAAATATTCAATTTGGTCAATTCCATTGGCGCTAGGCTCACATGGACTAATTGAAATTTGAAGTTGGCCACCCGACATGGCCAAAGTTTGCATGGCAGCGGTAACCTCCTTACTTAGCTCTTGAGATGCTTTTTGACGCTTTTGCGATAACTCCTTGGCAACCTTGGTATATAGGGCTTCTTGTTGAGCAAATTGTTTGCGTAAGGCCTCAATATCTTGAGCGGCCGTCAAGGTCTCAAGCCTTTCTTGGGTATCAGCCCAGAATTGGGGAAGATCTTCGGCCTTGATTTTGTATTTGCGTGCTGCTGTATGCAGGGTTTGCATGCGCTCTTCGACCTCAGCAAGTCGGTCTGGATCCAGTTCCATTTTTTGTAGATACCGATTCAGACTATGCAGCGCTTCATCCAATTGAATGTGTGCTACATCCAAACTCTCGCTGACGCTATGGAGGGCTGGATCATGCTCGACGAGCGCATCGATTTCTTGCTTGACTTGATTTAATTGTGATTCGATCGAATGATCTGCTTCACTGAGTAAATCAATTGCCGCTTGTGAGCCTTGAATAATTTTGGCAGCATTGGCCAGACGTGAATGATCATTTTTAATCTCTTCCCATTCATTTGCTTGTGGAGCAATTTCATTTAGCTCCTCCAGTTGCCATTCCAAGCGCTCACGCTCGCGTTGTAAATCGGCACCAGCTGATTCTGCTTGTTGTAATCTTTTTTTTGTTTCACCAAAAGCCCTAAACGCATCTGTAACTGCATCAACAAGACTATTTAGCCCGGCGTGACGATCTAATAACTCACGTTGTGCACCACTTTTCAGAAGAAGTTGATGTGCGTGTTGGCCATGGATATCTACGAAGCGATCGCCGACTTCGCGCAATTGATGGAGGGAGGCAGCGCTACCATTGATAAAGGAGCGGCTTCGCCCTGTGTGGTCGATGCTGCGTTTGAGAATTAGACTTTTGCCCTCATCCTCAAGAAGAAAGTCATGCTGATGAAGCCATGCATTGATACCAGGCTGATCGTCTTCTTTCACTTGAAAAATTGCAGTGATTTCTGCTCGCTGACATCCCTCACGAATTTGGCTGCTATCCGCACGCTCCCCAAGTGCAAGCCCAAGGGCATCCAGAAGAATTGACTTTCCCGCCCCCGTCTCTCCAGTTAAAACACTAAAGCCCTCAGCAAAGTCGAGCTCTAACTGATCAACAATCACAAAATCACGTAACGCTAATGATTGAAGCATGCTTATCTACTCAGATTAAAACGTGGAAGGATATTCGTTCCAGTGCAATTTTTCTCTGAGAGTTTGGTAGTCGCTGTGACCCAATGGATGTAAGAGAGAAATGGATTTATCTGAAAGCCGAACTTCGACACGATCACCGATTTGTAGTTTGGTGAGGGATTGCATATCAAAGTTCACAATTACCTCACGACCACCCACTACTTCAATCGTAATGACTGATTCTTGGGCGAGCACAATCGGACGATTGGAAAGGGCGTGGGGTGCAATGGGGACCAGCACAATACCGGGTACTCGTGGATGCAAGATAGGCCCGCCAGCCGATAGGGCGTATGCCGTTGACCCGGTAGGGGTAGAGACAATCAGACCATCTGAGCGTTGGTTATACATAAATGAATCATTGACGTGTACTTTGAGTTCAACCATGCCTGATAGGCCTGAACGGTTGACCACAACATCGTTTAGGGCTAAGCCACGATGAATTTCTTTACCATCTCGGGAGGCAGTCGCTTCCAGTAGAGAGCGCTCGTCAATTTCATACTGACCTTGGATGATTGCCGGTAAGACCGTTTTGGCATCCTCAAAGGGGATGTCGGTCATATACCCAAGTCGCCCCATATTGATTCCAAGGAGAGGGATGCCGCTTCCTGCAATTTGCCGCCCAATACCCAGCATGGTGCCATCACCACCCAAAATGACTGCAAGATCAGTGGATTTTCTAAAGTCCACTAAATTCAGGGTTTTAATACCCCGAACCCCTAAATGGCTCGCTGTTTCTGCCTCAATCGTTAGCTCGCAGCCCTGTTGGGTCAGGATTTGGGCCAGGTCCTGAAGGTGCTCGCCAATACCGTCCGCCTGATGCTTGCCAACCAGGGTAACGCGGCGAAATTTCTTCTGCAGGGGTTTGCTTGATGGGCTTAACATATAACGATTAAACCATAGGCATAAAATTACTCCAATCATGGATGATCGCTCCAAACTCCTTCTCAAAACCCTGATCGAGAGATACATCGAGGAAGGCCAGCCAGTGGGCTCTAGAACCCTATCTCGTTTTTCAGGCTTAGATCTCTCTGCCGCCACCATCCGAAATGTCATGGCGGATCTCGAGGAGATGGGTTTGGTCACCAGTCCCCATACTTCGGCGGGTCGCGTTCCAACACCCAGGGGTTATCGTTTGTTTGTTGACACTATGTTGACTATTCGGCCGCTAGAGGAGTTGGAGTCTAAACAGGCTGAGCGGTCGCTTTACCCGGACTCCCCGCAGAAAGTGATCACCTCTGCTGCCCAACTTCTTTCTAACCTGACGCATTTTGCCGGTGTTGTGATGACGCCCAAGCGCTCGCAAATTTTTAAACACATTGAGTTTTTGCGCCTTGGTGAGGGAAAAATTTTGTTGATCTTGGTAACCCCACAGGGTGATGTACAAAATCGTATCTTGCCAACTACGCAAGATTACACCCCTAGTCAATTGGTTGAAGCTAGCAATTACATCAATGCCCACTTTTCTGGGAAGAGCTTCTCTGAGGTGCATCAGCGCTTGCGTGCTGAGTTAGATCATCTGCGCGGAGATATTGCGGGTTTGATGGCCTTGGCTTTGGAAAATGGGGTTGCTGACTCGGGTTTAAATCATCCGGATATGGTGATTTCTGGCGAGCGTCATTTACTCGATGTGGGCGAGCTTAGTTCGAACTTAAGCAAATTACGCAAGATGTTTGACATGCTCGAGCAAAAATCCTTGCTCATGCAATTACTCGATATTTCCAGCCATGCTGACGGAATCCAAATTTTTATTGGGGGTGAAAGTGAGTTATTACCCTATGAGGATTTGGCAGTGATTAGTGCACCCTATAGTGTCGATGGAAAAATAGTTGGGACACTGGGTGTCATAGGCCCAACGCGAATGGCGTATGATCGCGTCATTCCGATTGTGGATATAACTTCGAAGCTCTTAAGCGGTGCTTTAAGTACTAGCTAATATCTTTTTGGATTTCATTTGAATACCAGCCCTCATTTACGCCCCGCACGCATTGGCATCCTAGTCCTCAACCTTGGTACCCCAGAGGCGCCAACACGCTTGGCGGTAAGAGCATATCTCAAGCAATTTCTATCCGATCCGCGTGTTGTTGAGATTCCACGCCTGATCTGGTGGTTTATATTGCATGGGATTATTCTGCCCATTCGAAGTGGCGCCTCGGCCAAAAAATATGCATCGATTTGGTTAAAAGAGGGATCCCCTTTATTGGTTTACTCCCAGGCTCAGGCGCGAGGATTGCAGGAGCGTTTTGACAAAAGTAATCCTAATGTGATTGTTGATTTAGCGATGCGTTACGGTAAGCCATCCATTGCTGAAGTGCTTGAGCGCTTTCAACTCGAAAATGTTGATCGGCTTTTGCTCTTACCTTTGTATCCGCAATATTCTGCAACGACTAGTGCCTCGAGTTTTGATGAAGTATTTCATGTGTTAAAGCGCTGGCGCAATCAACCCGAGTTACGCTTGATCAAACACTACCATGACAATTCAGCGTACATCGAGGCGTTGCGGCGACAGATCAGTGGGTATTGGGACCAAAATGGCCGCCCCGATTTTGCTAGTGGTGCGAAATTAGTGATGTCTTTTCATGGGCTGCCAAAACGGAATTTGATGCAGGGCGACCCTTATCATTGCGAATGTTTAAAAACGGGCCGCCTACTTGGCGAGGCCTTAGGTCTGGAGCCAAGTCATTATCACGTTACCTTTCAGTCCCGTTTCGGTAGAGCAGAATGGTTAAAGCCATACACCGCAATTACTTTAGAGGATTTGGGCAAAAAGTCTTGCCCTCAGATTGATATCGTTTGTCCGGGCTTCCCTGCAGATTGTTTAGAAACCTTAGAGGAAATTGCCATGGAAGGTCAGGAAATTTTTCATGAGCATGGTGGTGGCGAGTATCGATACATTCCTTGCCTCAATGATGATCCAGCCTTTATTTCTGCTTTAGAGCATATTGCCCAAGCACATATGCATGGCTGGTTAGATCACTCAGCCTCTGAGGCTGAGTTGGCACTTCGTGAACGTCGTGCCCAAGAAGCGGCAGCAAGGATTGCTGCTGAGGCAAAATAGCCCTCTTGAAAATTAGGGCTCTTGCCCCCAAGTATCCATCAGTTGATAAGGTACCGTTATGAATGACAATAAATCTGAGCAGGATCTGCAGGCTGAGAATCAATCTCCCACGAATATAGATGCGGCTGAATCTAACTTAACGCTTGAAGAACAGTTAGCAGTTGCCACACAAAAACTTGCTGAGTTGCAAGATGGTTTCTTGCGAGCGAAGGCTGAGGGTGAGAATATTCGCCGCCGAGCTGCTGAGGATATTGCCAAAGCCCACAAGTTCGCAATTGAAAGTTTTGCTGAACATTTAATTCCAGTTAGTGACAGCCTCTACGCTGCACTTGCTACTGAGGCGGGTGATGCAAAGGCCTTTAAAGAGGGTCTGGAGATTACTCTCAAGCAATTGTTGTCTGCATTTGAGAAAGGTCGTTTAGTAGAAATTAACCCCGCACCTGGCTCTAAGTTTGATCCCCATCAGCATCAAGCAATATCGATGGTTCCTTCAGACCAGGAACCTAATACCGTAGTTTCGGTATTGCAAAGAGGCTTTCTCATTGCGGATCGGGTATTACGCCCAGCCTTAGTAACTGTTAGTCAGACGAAATAATTACTGAATCCAGTAAATTCAAGGGCTTAGAGCCCTTGAAATTGGTCAAATTGCCCCCATCTAGTAGTTATCGGGAAGTACTTATCTATTTATTTTGGAGCCATTATGGGAAAGATTATTGGAATTGACTTAGGAACCACGAATTCCTGTGTCGCCGTTATTGAAAACAATGCACCGAAGGTGATTGAAAATGCAGAGGGCGCCAGAACAACGCCGTCCATCATTGCTTATATGGAAGATGGTGAAGTGCTAGTGGGTGCTCCTGCGAAGCGCCAGTCTGTCACAAATCCTAAAAACACGATCTATGCAGTCAAGCGACTGATTGGCCGTAAATTTACCGATGCTGAAGTGCAAAAAGATATTAACTTAATGCCTTACAGCATCATTGCTGCTGACAATGGAGATGCTTGGGTATCTGTGCGTGATAAGAAGATTGCGCCACAGCAAGTCTCTGCCGAAGTTTTGCGCAAGATGAAAAAAACTGCCGAAGATTATCTTGGCGAAGAAGTTACAGAGGCTGTCATTACAGTCCCTGCTTACTTTAACGACAGTCAGCGCCAAGCAACTAAAGATGCTGGCCGTATTGCAGGATTGGAAGTTAAGCGCATTATTAACGAGCCTACAGCTGCGGCATTGGCTTTTGGACTTGATAAGCAGGACAAGGCTGATCGTAAGATTGCAGTCTACGATCTTGGTGGTGGCACCTTTGACGTTTCCATTATTGAAATTGCCAATGTGGATGGCGAGAAGCAGTTTGAAGTTTTATCAACCAACGGTGATACCTTCTTGGGTGGTGAGGACTTTGACCAGCGCATCATTGATTGGATCATTGCTGAGTTTAAAAAGGAACAAGGCGTTGATCTCAGCAAAGATGTTCTAGCGCTCCAGCGCTTGAAGGATGCTGCTGAGAAGGCCAAGATTGAGCTTTCCTCCTCACAACAAACTGAAATTAATCTACCTTATGTCACTGCAGATGCAAGTGGTCCTAAGCACCTCAACCTGAAGCTAACCCGCTCTAAGTTGGAGTCTTTGGTTGAAGAACTCATTACGCGCACAATGGGGCCTTGCCAAGTTGCCATGAAAGATGCGGGCGTATCTGCCTCCGATATTGACGATGTCATTTTGGTGGGTGGTCAAACTCGTATGCCCAAGGTTCAAGAGCAAGTGAAAGCGATCTTTGGAAAAGAGCCTCGTAAAGATGTAAATCCTGACGAGGCTGTTGCTGTAGGTGCTGCAATTCAGGGTTCTGTCTTGGCGGGCGACCGTAAAGATGTATTGCTCCTTGATGTAACACCTTTATCCCTTGGTATTGAAACTTTGGGTGGTGTGATGACCAAGATGATTCAGAAAAATACGACGATCCCAACGAAGCACTCACAAGTCTTCTCAACAGCAGAAGATAACCAACCTGCGGTGACGATTAAGTGTTACCAAGGTGAGCGAGAGATGGCAAGTGCTAATAAGATGCTGGGCGAGTTCAATTTAGAAGGAATTCCTCCGTCACCCCGTGGTCTGCCACAAATCGAGGTCACCTTCGATATTGATGCGAACGGTATTTTGCATGTGACTGCTAAGGACAAAGCCTCTGGCAAAGAAAATAAGATCACCATTAAAGCGAACTCTGGACTCTCAGAGGAAGAGATTCAGCGTATGGTTAAGGATGCTGAGGCAAATGCCGAGGAAGACCGTAAATTGCTGGAATTGGTTACTGCCAGAAATGCTGCTGATGCTTTGGTTCATTCCACCAAAAAAGCTTTAGAAGAGCATGGCGCAAGCTTAGATGCTGGCGAGAAGAGCAATATTGAGTCTGCCTTGAAGGAGCTGGAAGAGGCTATTAAGGGTAGCGAGAAAGCCAATATTGAAGCTAAAACTGAGGCGTTGGCTAAGGCCAGTCAAAAGCTTGGCGAAAAAGTGTATGCCGCAGAGCAGGCAAAAGCCAATCCGGCCAGTGCCGCAAAGCCAGCGGGCGAGGGTAAGGCGAATGATGCAGAAGTGGTAGATGCAGATTTCAAAGAGGTTGATGAGAAGAAGTAATCTCTTCAGGTAAGGAAGCAAATGCGATGAGTCGGCCATGTGCCGACTTCTCGCTTTTTATCGCTCAAGAAAAGGATCAGCTGTGGCTAAGGGTAAACGGGATTTTTATGAAGTATTAGGTGTTGGAAAAAATGCCAGCGAGGAGGACTTAAAAAAAGCCTATCGCAAACTCGCCATGAAATACCATCCCGATCGCAATCCTGATAATCCAGGAGCAGAGGCCCACTTTAAGGAAGCGAAAGAAGCTTATGAGACCTTATCTGATCCTCAAAAGCGTAGCGCCTATGATCAATATGGCCATGCGGGGGTCGACCCCAGCATGGGAGGTTTTGGGGCCGGAGCAGCAGGAGGCTTTGCAGATGCATTTGGCGATATCTTCGGCGATATCTTTGGTCAAGGGAGAAGTTCCGGCCCTCAAGTTTATAAAGGTGCTGATCTACGTTACAACATGGAGATCACCCTTGAGCAGGCTGCAGAGGGCTACACCACGCAAATTCGTGTTCCCAGTTGGAGTAATTGCAAAGCCTGTAGCGGTACAGGTGCAGAGCCTGGTTCGAAAGTAGAGGAGTGTCCTACTTGCGATGGCCGTGGCCAAGTGAGAATTGCTCAGGGATTTTTCTCAATGCAACAGACCTGTCCAAAATGTCGGGGAACTGGACAATTTATCCCGAAGCCGTGTAAAAGCTGTCAGGGCACCGGTAAGACGAAAGAGCAGAAGACTCTTGAAATCAAAATTCCTGCCGGCATTGATGATGGAATGCGTGTTCGCTCTGTCGGTAACGGTGAGCCCGGCATTAATGGAGGACCATCGGGTGATTTATATGTTGAGGTCCATGTTAAAGAACACCCTGTATTCGAGCGAGATGGCAGCGACTTGCATGTACAAATGCCAATCTCATTTGCTACCGCAACGCTTGGCGGTGATATTGAGGTCCCAACCTTGGGAGGGCGGGTTGAGTTAAGTATTCCAGAGGGAACTCAAACGGGCAAAACCTTCCGTTTGCGTGGTAAAGGAATTAAGCAACTGCGCTCCTCTTTACTGGGTGATTTATATGTCCACGTTGCACTCGAAACCCCGGTTAAGTTATCGGATGAACAAAAATCAATGTTGAAGCAGTTTGAGGAGTCTTTAAGAACAGGTGGAAAGAAACACAGCCCTCAACAAGAGGGTTGGTTTGATCGGATGAAAAACTTTTTTAATTAAGGGTCAGGAAGCGAAACAGTGCTCAGGCCCGGGGAACTTTCCGGACTTTACTTCCTTGACATAACTCTTAATGGCAGCCTCAATCGAGGGGCTACCCATCATATAGTCTTTTACAAACTTCGGTGCTTTGCCAGGGCTGATGCCCAACATATCTGGAAGTACTAAGACCTGCCCAGAACAATCAGGGCCCGCACCAATACCTATTGTTGGTATGTGAAGGGATTGTGTAATTTTTTCTCCGAGCGCAGAAGGAATTGCCTCGAGTACAAGCATTTGTGCCCCCGCTGCTTCACAAGCATGGGCTTGTTCCAACATATGGGTCGCCGCATCCTTGGATTTGCCTTGCACTTTATATCCACCGAGGATGTGCACGGACTGGGGTAAGAGGCCTAAGTGAGCGCAGACCGGAACACTGCGTTCAACCAAATACTGAATCACATCAATTTGCCAGTTACCGCCCTCAAGCTTGACCATATCCGCGCCTGCGCGCATTAGCTCTGCAGCGGACTCAAGAGCTTGAACTGGATCGCCGTAGGATGCAAAAGGAAGATCGGCGATCAAGAATGCATGATGATTGGCTCGCGCAACACACTCTGTGTGATAAGCCATCTCTTCGATGGTAACTGGGGTAGTACTGCTGTGGCCTTGCACAACATTGCCCAGCGAGTCACCGACCAAAATCACCTCTACACCACAACGATTGAGTAAGGCGCTCATCGTTGAGTCGTAGGCAGTGAGAACGGCAATCTTCTCACCTTCACTATGCATTGCGATCAGCTTGGTAATCGTGATTGGCTTATTGTCTTGTAAATAGCTCATATCGTGATTTTAATCGAGACCCTGTGGATACGATATTGAGGGACATCTACCCCCAATTCATTAGTGGACTTGCTGACCGCAATCACAATGTTTGCAGGTTAAGCGAGTAATGCGTTGGTCGGCAATTTGTGGCAAAAATTCTTTCAGTGGGCCACGATCGGGTAGGAAGAAATCTGGGCAGATTTCAAGAAGGGGGAGAATGACAAAAGAGCGTTCAGTAATTCTTGGGTGTGGAATAGTAAGGTCTGAATGGTCCTGTTTTACGCCTTCATAAAACAAAATATCTAGATCAAGAGTACGCGGCGCATTGGCGAACGGGCGTTCACGACCAAATTGCTGTTCAATGGTTTGGCAAACATACAATAAACCATAAGGGTTTAGTTGTGTATCAACCTCAACTACCGCGTTGATGTAATCGTCACCCACCGCATTAACGGGCGCGCTTTGGTAAAAGCAGCTCTTGTTGAGAATATGAACTTCGATATGTTGCGCTAGGCAAACGATGGCATCAGTGATGATCTGCCGAGCATCCCCAATGTTTCCACCAAATCCAATAAAGGCCTGCGCCATATTTATTCCATTTGAAATATGGCTTACTTTACTGAAAAAAAATTATTCGTGCTTGCCGTCACCCATTTCGAGATCCATGCTTTTTTCAGCCTCTTTGAGAGGCTTTTTTGAGCGTCTGCGCCTTTTCTTATTGGGGTTTGATGGAACTTGACCAGACTGGAGATCCTCCTCCTTTGCTTTCGCTAAGAGCGCCTCCCGTTCGGGTAAATCCGCATGAATAAAATCCGTCCACCACTGTCCAAGACTTGCATTGCACGATCCCGTTTGACTACGGAGAAGCATGAAGTCATATCCCGCCCTAAAGCGGGGTACTTCGAGAAGGCGATAGGGATAGCGCCCAATACGCTTTTCAAAACGGGGTTGCATGGTCCAAATATCGCGCATATCTCCCTCATGACGACGTTGGATGGTGATCCCCGCATTTTGTTGGGCAATGGTGTCGTCAATTGCAGCATGAAGAGCTGGTAAATGAGGCATCCCGCCAGCCAGCAATGATCGCCAGCGCAGCTCTAAGTCGGGCCATAAGAGGGCGGCAAATAAAAATCCTGGCGATACCGATTTGCCAGATTGAATCCGCTCGTCGGTATTACGTAAAGCCCGTTGAATAAATTGTGCCGAAGAATCATTTGCTAATGCTTTATCAATCAAGGGTAAGAGGCCATGATGCAGTCCCGCATCCTGCAGTGCCTGAATACCAGCCCATGCATGACCAGACATGAGTAGCTTTAGGATCTCATCAAAGAGTCGGGCGCTGGGCACATCGTGAATGAGATCGCCAAGCTCCGAGATCGGCTTTAGAGTTGCTGATTCAATCTGAAAATTTGTTTTTGCTGCAAATCGAATTGCGCGCAACATGCGAACAGGATCTTCGCGATACCGTTTGCTTGGGTTGCCAATCATACGAATCGTTTTGGCGCGAATATCGTTCATACCACCGTGATAATCCAGAACTGTCTCACTGGCTGGGTCATAGTACATCGCGTTGATCGTGAAATCACGCCGTGCCGCATCTTCAGCGTGGCTACCCCAAACGTTATCCCGCAAGATGCGACCACTCTCAGCCACATGTTCACCCACATTCTCAAGAACTGCCCGGAAAGTAGAAACTTCAATTATTTCTGGGCGCTCTTTTCCAAAAAAGGTCACGTGTACGATTTGAAAGCGCCGCCCAATTAAGCGAGAGCGCCGAAATAATTTTTGGACTTGCTCGGGTGTTGCGTTAGTCGCAACATCAAAATCTTTAGGTGCTATGCCCAATACAAGATCGCGTACAGCGCCGCCAACAATATAGGCTTTATATCCTGCTTGTTGGAGTGTATGGGTAACTTTGACCGCATTCTTCGAGAGAAGCATGGGGTCAATCCGGTGGGTTTTCTTATGGACTTTATGAGCAACAAGGATTGCACCCGATTGATTGGATTTGGGACGCGGGCCTCGACGTAGCAGGCGATCGAGAAATTTCGCAATCATGGGTGGCTAGATCGTAAGTGGCTAAGTTGACTGAAAAAGTTCAAGAATCGGCCAGTTTCGTTTTTCAGCTTCAGCCCTAAGGCGCGCATCTGGGTTCGTTGCGATAGGGTCACTTACGCACTCTAACAGAGGTAGATCGTTAATCGAATCGGAGTAGAAGAAACTTTTGTCTAGGTTTTCAAAGGATAAGCCTTGATCGTTTAGCCAGGCATGTACGCGGGTTACCTTTCCTTCTTTAAAGCTCGGAATCCCTCGAATGCCACCTGTAAAACGACCATCTGCTTGATTATTTTCTGTCGCTGGATCGGTGGCAACCAAATGCTCAATCCCAAACGCATGCACAATGGGTCGTGTGACAAAGCTGTTTGTAGCTGTTACAACGCAGCACAGGTCACCAACAGCCTGATGTTTTTGAACCAAGGCCAATGACGCTGGATGCAACTGACCACTAATCTTTTCTTGCATGAAAGAATCGTGCCACTGTTGAAGTTGCTCGCGAGTATTTTCCGATAGGGGCTTCAGTGCAAAGCGTAAGAAGGCGTCAATATCCAATTTGCCAACTTTATAGTCAGCATAGAACTGATCGTTCGCTTTTGCGTATTTCTCGCCATCAACAACACCTTGGCGAACCAAAAATTGGCCCCACTCATAATCGCTATCAAAGGGAAGAAGAGTGTGATCTAAATCAAATAAAGCTAGACGTGTCATTTTTTATTTCCGGCAATTTGAAGGAGTTCGCGGACTAAGGGGAGCGTAATTGCTCGTTTCGTTTCAAGGGAGTATGCATCTAGGGCATCGATCATTGCCATGAGACTGGGCATATCGCGATAGAAATGATTGATTAGCCATGGCAATACATCCGCCGATAAGTTTAGGCCCCGATCTTTAGCGGCCCGTGAGAGTGCAGCAACCTTTTCTGAGTCTGTTAGGGGGTGTACCTGAAAAATCAGTCCCCAAGCTAAGCGAGTCCGCAGATCTTCCCGCAATTGCAAACCATGTGGCGCAAGAGTGCCGGCAAGATAAATAAAGTACCGTGAGCAGGCTTGGACTAAATTAAGGATCCTAAAAAGACTGCCCTGCAGACGTTCATCAAGCTGATCAACATCATCGACGGTGATGACAATGACCTCTTGATTGTTTAATCTGGAAAGCTGATCCTCAAGATCTATCCA
>JACCDT011252018.1_pt1 | contig 12967 bp, 9 predicted proteins | sample 7446291 | NCBI WGS metagenome assembly JACCDT01 (sample SAMN15323446, study PRJNA562643) | freshwater metagenome | isolation source: river surface water | place: USA:Blue River Watershed | collected 2017-08-17
ACAAAATGCTTGGTTATGAGTTGACTAATTTGCTTTACGATGACCCAACGGTTCCAGAACTTGAGAAGCTACTAACTGAGTTTGCTTTTGAGGGCAAATGCGGTGAAGGCAAATATTGCTCAGGTCTTTACGACATCTTGACCGCCATGATTTACGCTAAGTACCAACGTGAACAAATCACACTAAATACTAGCATTGGCCAAATGAGGCCTAAAGTTGAGGCTGGAGAGCTTGCAAATGACAATTACACAAACGTATTCAAGTTGTACAACGATGCTGTGAAAAACAGCCTATTGCTACAAGAATACATTGAGCTCAATAAAGAGCTTGTTTATCCTACATACAAAGGAACTGAGTTCAAAACCTCTTGGTTAATATGAAGCTAGTTAGCGAGCAAATACAGGAGTTTGTAATAAACAACCTAGACAACTCTTTAAAAGCTGTTGAGGTTGGTGCGTTTGACGATGTCAATTTCACGCAGTCAATTACGTTTTGCGATGCCAAATGGCTACGCTTGTACCTTGATCGTTTACTCATTAACGGAGTGCCTGCCAAAGTAGTTCAAATTGTTTCCGAGGTTGAGTTTATAGTTGAAACCGACGTGGAGCTCACAGGCTTAGAAATCTATTCCCTACCTAAACCATTGCTTTTAAATGGCACGCTTTCCAACACCAAATGGGAGTGGAATAAATACGTGGACCCAACGACCAAACAAAACAAGGAGCGCGATAAACTGCCGTTTATTTGGTTAGTTTCCCCAACTGAGGAGAAAACCGATAACTACAACGCAGGAGGCTCAAAGACTGTAATTGCAAAACTTTGGTTTGTGCATTGGTCTGATTGGAAGAAACTAAACGTAGACCGCCAAGACGAGGCTATAAAGCCGCTATATGCGCTACTTAATGAGTTCATGGCTACAATGAACAGGCTAAGCAATATTTTCGACGGCGATAGCCTTAATTACGCTACTCGCGACTTTCCTAAATTTGGTACAGAAAACGAAAACGGCATCGACAAGGCTTTGTTTGATAGCACGCTTTCAGCGATTGAACTTGACGTGAATTTCAAAATGATAAAGCGATATTGTGAAAATTGCTAATTTTGGTACGAACAATTTTTATTTAATCAATTAAAAAACAAGATTATGGCTATTGCTGGATGTAACTGCAAGGGGCGAATTGGAAACACTGGCTATCCGGGGGTTAAACCTTTTGGAGTTACGTCAGGAGTTTACATGATGCCTATTCTTGCAAATGATGGTACTCGTAACGGTATCGACTTAACAAGTGCAACACTTGCACAGGATATTCTTGACGCGATCAACAACCCTGACCCGTCAAAAAGAATGTATCCATTTAACAACCTTCGTAACGTAACACACGAAGAGGCTGACCCGAACTTTGAGACTGCTGACAATGGTGAGCGTTTCAAAACTCGTAACGGCATCAAAACAGTTACTTTCGAGGCTTGGGGTGTGAATGAACAATACTTCGGTAAAGTTTCTGACAACTGCGTGAACTTCGGTATTTTCTTAGTTGACGTTTGTGGTAACCTTAAAGGTCAATTAGAGGGCGATAAACTCGTTCCTAGACCTGTAAACCAATACAGCTTCTACGCTAAGTACATTGACGCAACTTCTGACGCAGGTGCAAAAGTTATGTTCTCAATGGACTACTCACTCATCACAACTGATGGTGATCAATGGATGATTCCATCTAGCTTAATCGCTCCTTTCTCTGCTCTTGAGCTTAACGGACTTATTGACGTTGATTTTGACATTACTGTCAACTCAGCGACTGAAATCGAGTTCCAAGCTAATTACGAGTACGGAAACGCAGTTAACCGCTTACCATGGAGAGGTGCTGCCTTGGCTGATTTTGATTTATTCAACCAAACAACCAACTTGGCTGTAACTCCTTCGGCTTTGACTGAGTCGACTGTAACACCAGGTCTTTATACACTTACTCTTCCTGCTCAAACTGCGGGTGACGTTGTTGCATTGTCTGCTTTCAGAGCTGCAACAGGTAACCTATTGAACGGGTTTGAAGGTGAGGCAACAACTTTTATTGCTGACTAATGACAGTAATTAAAATCGGTAACCACCAATTCAATGCCTTGGCATTTGAAGGGATGACGCAAAAGCAAGCAATTGCACACTTTGCGAACTTCCCTGCTGAGGTGGTGAAACAGGCTTGGAAACAAGCGCAACCGATTATCAAAAAGGCATAGTTTGTTTGTTTTGTATATGAAAGAAAGGCGCAGCGATGCGCCTTTTTTGTTACTTTGTATTTATGGCAATCGGGAAAAGTAAGCTGCATGAAATGTTACGTAAGGGCAAATTGCTCAACGAAGCAGTCGCTTGGTACAATGCTTTCTCGCCTAGAACAAAGACCGAAATACTCGATTTAATACGCCAGGAGCAGTTGATGAAAAAGGGAATAGATGGCACCGGCAAGGTTATCGGTTACTATTCCATGCTTACGGCCAGAATCAACCCAAAGAAGAAATTTAATACACCATACACGCTTTACGACACGGGCGCATTTTACCGCTCAATGTACGTGCGCGTGCTAATGGAATCCATTGAGATAGATGCCGACACTCAGAAGATGGAAGATAAAAAATGGTACACAACAAAAATACTTACGCTAACCGATGAAAATCTTATCAAAGTTCAAAACATGGTCAAAGAGAGCTACATCAAACAATTCAAAGACATCTTGGGCCTCAATTAGTGAGATGCCTTTGTACAATTGGGAGAAGTGCCAAGAGGGCCATTTGCAATACGCGAATCGCGATCATAAACCTAGAGAAACCGATATTGAAAATTGGGTAAGGCTTTACAACGAGTATCTAGAACGCTACGGACTTGGCGAGCAACTTGAGCGCTATTTGTCTCAAAAGGCGCATCTTACAAAGCTACGTCTAACCTACATACAGACAAACAACGTATTTTTGTTAAACAACATCGAGATAGCGCAAATCGAACTTGAGCAACTAGACCCGTCAAAACATGACGGCATGACCATTCAACAAGTTTTGATTTACCTATCAAAATGGCTCGGTTACCGAATAGATACCAAGCTAGTAACTATTGTAGAATTTAAAGAAATGCAAGAGCAGTATGTCAGAAGCAATAAAGAAAAGTGATATAGTACAGGGCGACCCGTTTAAAGAGATTTCAAACGACATCGCCTCAACTCTAGGCTCGCTCGAGCAATTCGACAAGGCATTAAAATCTATTGCCTCAACAATGGTCAATGACTTAGGCAAGGCATCAGCTAAGACCGTACAGGATATTGAAGCCATTAACAAGGCCGAGATTGAAAGCGAGAAGCTATTGCAACAAAAGCTCCGAACTCAGAAGCTACAAATAGACCTTGAGGCCAAGAATCAAAGACTTAAAGAACAACAAGCCAAAGCCATTGAAAGAGCGGCTAAGGCAACAGCTAGTGAGGTTCGTGAAGCCGAGAAAGCAAATAGCATTTACACGCGTGTAGATCGCAAACTTGCCGGCATGGTCAAAACATATCGAGACCTAGCAATTAGAAAAGAACTTGGAGCCAAGCTCACCGCAAAAGAGCAACGTGAGTACGATTATTTGCAGGGTAAGATTCAAAAGTACGATGCTGCGCTGAAGACGGTTGATGCCACAATGGGCAAGCACCAAAGGAATGTTGGTAACTACGCAATGGCAAACAGCCAATTAAACTTCTCGGTAACTCAGTTAGCTCGCGAGATGCCTGCCTTTGCCAATTCCGTACAAACGGGATTCATGGCCATATCGAACAACTTACCAATGTTCTTTGATGAGATAGGCAAACTAAAGACTGCAAATGCTGAGCTTGCTGCCGCAGGTAAGCCAACGCAAAGCACGTTTAAGGCACTCGCAGGGTCATTGCTTTCAACTCAGGTTCTTTTGTCTGTTGGGGTTACTTTGCTTACTGTTTACGGTGCAAAACTTCTCGATTGGGTGTTTAATTTAGGAGAGGTAAACAAAGCCGCTGAAGAGAATGCCAGAATAACAAAATTTAAGAACGAGCAACTTAAAAAAAGCCGTCAATACGTAGCGGAGGAGTCTGCCGAGTTTGTGGGCAACATCATGATGCTTAAAGCCACAAATGCAGGCTCAAAAGAAAGAGCAAAGCTCATCAAAGAAATTAATGAAGAGTACGGCTCAACTATACAGAACTTAAAGGACGAAAAGAAGTTCCAAGCTCAGTTAAATGCTGAGGTGAATAATTATATCGAGTTTCAGAAGTTGCGATATAAAATGCAGAAAAATGAGGAGTTAATACAAATGAACCTCAACAAACAAGAGGAAATAAAACTTAAGATTAAAAGGCAAGAGGCGTTTTTTCAAGGTCAAGTAGAGGCAGGTGTTAGAAAAAGTTTTGAAGACGCCCTGTTTTACGGAGGCGAGCAAACAAAACTATACAGAGATCTACAAAAACAATTGAGAGAGGCGGATGAAAGATTGAAAGCATACGGAGTTTCCAATTTAACAGCCTCGGAACAAATTGAGAAGTTTGGATATAAAGGAGAGGAAACCAATGAAAAAATAGCTAAGTCACAAAAAGAAATCAACACCGCTTTCAAAGACGGTAATGAGTATGTTTCTAAATACATTCAGCTCAATCAGGAGCTCATCCAAATACAACAAGGGCGCACCATTACACAGCACAAGGAGAACATAGATGCCATGCTCGCTAATGAAGTGAAATTTGCTGAGGATACAGGACAAGCACAAGTTGACGAGCTCGAAAGAGTAATACATGAAATGTATGTCATACAAGCGCAGTTCATAGAGCAACAACGCGACTTCAAACTAAAGGCCATTGAAGATGAATACCAACGCGAAAAAACATTAAGGCTCAAAGCACTTCAAGACGAAAGAGACGACCTATTAAAAGGTGCCGAGGGCAACACCGATGCTCAGGCTAAAATCAATGCTAACTATCAAGTGAAGTTAACCGCCTTAAACAAAGAGGAGGAGACTAGATACAAAGACGTTCAAAAGGAAAAAGAGGTTGTAACGGCTGAAACGGTTGATAAAGTAACCGGATTGAAGCAAGAGGAGTACGATGAAATAAACCGAGTAAATAACGAGATTATCGAGGCGCAAATCGACTTTGCAGATAAGACCAACGCAACCAACCAAAAGACGCACGATGAAGAGATGAAACTCATTAAGGAGCGCTATGAGGTTATCATGAGCGTTCAGCAATCTATTACCGATGCAATACAATACCAAATCGACAAGCGCATTGAGCTATTGCAAAAGGAAAGCGATGCCGCGGCCAAACAACAAGACTTTTTGCAGAACCTTGCTGCCAATGGCAATATTTATGCTCAGCAATCAATCGCCGAACAAATACGCATCCAACGTGAAGCACAACAAGAGCAATTGCGCCTTGAGAGAGCGAAGCAATCAGTTGAGTTGGTGAGTACAGGCTTAAAAACGTTTGAAAGCGCACTAAGCGAAGGTAAAACGCCTGCTGAGGCATTGGCTTCAACTATCGTAAACACGCAGGTATTAACCTCATTCCTTAAAAACCTACAATTCTATGAATCGGGTACAATGAACGCCCCTGGTGGTTTGTCCGTAGTCGATGAAAAAGGAGCGGAGTTAATTACCGATAGACGCGGTAACATTAAGGAAATAGGTACAGGCAAAGGCGCACGCTTCACAACGCTTTCACCGGGTGACCGAGTTTATACAGCTACGCAAACAAGTGCTTTGCTTAACTCGTTTGAGGGTGCGGCCACCATGTCACAAATGCCAAAAGCAAACGGCGCAGGGTTAGGATTTGACACCGCTATCCTTACACGTGAACTCAAGGAGCTTCAAAATATCGTTGCTAACAAATCAGAAAGTAACGTACATTGGCAGTCTTTCAGTAGTGGTATTGCTGAAATTGTGCAAAGCAAACAAGTTGGAGGCCGTAAAATAACAAACAGATTCAGAGTAAAATGATAAGGTACTATTTGAACGGCACAGAGTGCAATCCAAAGAACAAGGATTCAGTTAACTATGTTTTTGATTTTACTGATCGTCAACTGCGAGAATTGGAGCTATCAGTCGACACGCTCGAATTTGTACGAGAGGACTTTGACGATATTAAGCAATGGATTTCGATATATGGCTACGTTGTGGGAATGCCTCTTGACATCAAATACTCAAACGGCCAAGTTATTAAATACCTACTTGACTTCTCTGACCCAAGTTTTGCAATGCAGGAACGCGGTTGCAAGGTGAAGCTAAAGAGATACAAAGCAATTGATAACTTCTTTGATAATGCTAACGGCCTTTCGTTTGGCACATTGCAATGGAATAACAGCGACTTTACCAATGTCGACTATGTGGTAATTCCCGAGCAACAAGGCTCTTATTATCTTTCTTTGGCCTTAGCTACTTTTGCGCTAGTTCAGGAGTTGCAAAATGCAATTCAAGAAATTGCAGAAAGCGCAGCCGATTTAACAAAGGCTTTAGTTCCGGTTGGCTTGCCGGTGCCAGCTCCTGACTTTGGAGCAATCGCCGTGGCAGTTATCAAGTTGGCCGCTCGCATTGCTTACGCCTTGGCTATTGTAATCGCATTAGTGAAGCTAGGTATTGAGATTATTAATATCATTTTTCAACCTATACGCCAATTCAGAGCCGCAACAATTTACAAGCTAGTAAGCAAAGGTTGTCAGCATTTAGGCTATACACTCAGTAGCACGCTGCTCGCCTCGATTCAAGACCTTACAATCCTACCTGTACCACTTAAACCCAAAGACCCTAATTGGTTCTATGAACTTTTAGGAGTGGCAACCAATGGCTACACAAACGGCTATCCTAGCTCACGCGATACAGCGCAAACACTCGGTCAATTAATTACAGTCATCGAAAACACGTTCAATGCAAAAACCATTGTAAAGAATGGAGTGGTAACGATCGAGCATGAAACGTATTTCGAGAAAACGCCGAACACTGGCTTTTTAAGTGCGTTCAACTTGCAAGACCAATTACAAAGCGAGTACAAATTAAACTCAGAGCAGCAGTTTAAACGAATGCTGATTCAGTACCAAGTCGACCCGTCGGACTTCAATACGTTTGATGACACCAAGCAAAACCTATACGAAATATCTAGCGAACCGATTAACACAACTGACCGAGCATCTGAGTTAATAAAAGGCTTTGATTTGATTGATATACCTTTTGCACGTGGCACCAACAAGGGTAAATTGAATTTCCTAGAAACGGCCGCCAAGGCTCTAGCTAAATCATTTGATACGTTCACGGGTGGTAGCCTCAGCGCAAAAATTGAGGCACGCAAAAATGTGCTTCAAATAAGCTCTCAGTATTTCAATGTGACCAAGCTATTGGCTATGAATGGCAGTAGGCTCAATTCAAACCAATATCAAAGACTAGGTTGTGACGTATTGGCGGCAAAGTATTGGTATTCACGTTACATTCAAAACAACCAAAAGCACGTATTTGAGAACATTCCGATCGCGATGACCGAAACGGAGCTTTTCCAAGTCTTGGACAACAATTACATAGTATTGGATAATGGCAAGGTAGCGGAGATTACCAACATTCAATGGAGTGAAGTAGAGCACTACGCAACCGCTACCATTCATGTGAGAGAGCAAGCAATTAACGTACAAACAACAATCATTGACAATGGCAATTAATGACATTCTAGGAAAGGACATTCCTAACATTTTAAAGCAATTCAAGAAGCTAGAACAGAAGCTAACGCCTGAACTCATTAAAATCCAAGCTAATCGCGAGCATATGCCTGCTGATTTAATGACTAAATTTGATGAGGCAATGGCTGAGGTAAAGGCTCAAAAAGAAAAATTGAAAACATATGGCATTAACGATTTTAAGTAAAAAGTACGTCACTCGCAATCAGCCGACAGGCAACTCGTTTTTGCTTGCTAACTCTGGACAACTCGTTCAGGAGCAAATTGTCTTTACCGTAGATTTTACTTTTCTCAGCACGACCCAAAACTCGGTAACATTTCCGAGCAATTACGAAATTCAGCTACTTGGTGGCATTTGGTCTGAGTATGGTTTTAACGTTGGTGATGCCATTCAGTTAAACGGAGTAGTTCAACAAGGCAGTAGCACAATCACTTTTTCTAGTTTTGCCGCAACCATTACCGATATAAACGGCGATACGCTCACCTTAGACACCAACCTCGACCCTGCAGGCTCAGGCATTCTAATTGGTGCCATTATGCCAACCTCAACAGTTGGAACTACACCGCTCACAATCGTAAACACAACGGCAAGCACACCGCAGGCCTTAGAGATATTTCACAATATAGTTGAGAACTCGGCAAGCGGCTCGGTTAATAGTTTGATTGACGGCGAAGTAAACCGCTTTAGAACTGACTTGCTCGCAGGCCTTTCAGTTGGAGGTACTGCCACAATGGAGCAACTTGGTAACAAATCAGGGGGTTCTTACGTATTCAACAGATTGACACGCCTTTCCGATTCATCAGGCAAAAAGCGCTATCAAATAGACCTTTTTTACTACTTCCCTTATATGTTTGAGGATGGTAGTTTTGATGAGCCATCTTTTTTCGAGGCCTCGCAGTCATTAAAGCCGTATTTCGAGCTTTATGTCATTCCACAGGTAAACAATCCTAACGCTCAATTAAAGCTCACCAACGGCAGCTTATTAGGTAACGTTGGTTGGTTAAACGAAAGCTACAACCAAGGTATTAATGATTTCACTTATGAGTTAACTATTGAGGATGCCTCCGGAAATAACCTTGATGAGGTCGATTTTTCGCAGGAAAACAATGTAACAGTAAAAGTTTACAACGCTGCAGCCATTTCAAATTTGATTGAGGCGCAGTTTTACATGGTGCCACAGCCTGACACGTACAAAAACAAGCCACAAAGCAATGCTGAATTAATACGTTTATCCGGTATTTACTTCAATGGTGCAACCCCGATTTACAGCGGTTACGGCGTGGGTACTGAGCGCATGGTATCGAGTGACTTTACATTTGCTCAGCTTTCAGGTTACGCTCAAATCACGTTCAAACTCACGCCAAACGCTGCGTTTAACACTTATGCAGACGCATTAAGCACGCAGGACTTGCAATATCGCTTAACGCTTACCGTACAAAACACAGGGGGCACGGCCAACAATAATAACGGCGTAACTTTGAACCTTAAAGAGGGTATTTTAACAAAGAACCCTGTACAAGGTGGTGTTTATTCGGGTGTATTGACTCAGCTTTTTACTGATCATGCTGGCGTTAATGTCACAGATAACCGATTCACGACAGAAGATGACTTCATTTATAAGTCAACTTTTAACCTAGACAAAAACCAAGCCTTAAACTCGTTAACGGCTGAGGTTGTCATTGAAAGAGATTCAGACGCTAGTCAATTCGCGCTAGTTTCGAAGTTGATTCCATTTGCTAACTACGTAACTACGCCAAACGGAGTTATTCAAATCGCATTTAACGAGCCTATTCAGCAATTCTTGGATAACCCACAGGCTAACAAGCTAACTCTAGAGCTTACGGGTACAGAAACGCTCACAACATACGAAGCAAAGCTAACTTGGTCACTCATGGCTAACTGGCGTTATTGGATAGCTCAAAACAACGCTTTTTTAGACTTTTTCAACAGCTCACTTCCTGAGAATGGTCTCAATGCCGAGTGGATGCGTTACTTGCGTACGTCAGGTTATACCATCAAAGTAAAATGCAGCTTACTCACGGCTGACAATGTAGAATATTATTGGGAAAATCCTTTCTCACTTATCGACTACGACACAGCAGAAGACCAAGTTTGCGAAATCAAGTTATTTGATGCAACCGGTACGCAACAAGATGCCATCATCGCAAATCAAATCATGACCGTTAAGGCCATATTTACAACCGCAGTCGGTCAATGGGTAGAGCCATCAATTTGGGGGTGGTTGAGCATCAGGCCAAAAGAGGCTGACCCTAACAAACGCCTTTCAACGGTTTGGGATTGGTCAAGTCAAGACAAGCCATTACAACCGCAGGCAGGATTGACAAAGGTAGACATCGAGCAAATAAGCACAACAGAGGTGCATTTAGTTTGTGAGATAGATACAAGCGGCATTGATACCGCAAGTACAATTATTGCTACTATCAACCAAAAAGACGATAAAGGCAACTTTTACTTAGTCCATAAACAAGACTTTAATAAAATCACTTTGCCGGGCGATGCGATACGAGAGGACAAAGGCGCGGTTTTCTGTTCTGAGCCTCAGTTGGTAGTCGCAAGCCTTGAAGATGCGGCCTATTATAAAAACGACCGTACAGGCATCGCGTATAAGTTCGATGACATGACCATTGAGCTCGAAGATGCAAACGGCAATTTATCACCTGCTCCAGGCATAACGGTAAACTTTCCACACCAACCCGATGCAGTCGGTTTTGTCATTGATTGGAGGCAAGTAGCAAGCGGAAGCGTATTGCTGCAAGGATGCTATAAAGTTCGCGTCAATTGGGAGCTTTCAGGTAACTCGGGTTGGTTCTACTATGGCAGTTACAACCTTGTAGAGTACACGCCATTCAATGTGCTTGGCACCGTGCGTTTATTCGTTGTGTTAAACGATTTAGTACGCAAGCAAGGCATTAATTACAAAGACTCAGGTTTTGCCTCTACGGTACGCTTTCGTGGCCAATTCGGCTATATGCAACCTAAGTACGAAACTGAAAACATCATTTACACTGATCGCAGGCGCGAAAAGGTACGCAATGAGGCCTTGAGAAGTTACGAGCTTCGCAGTAGCTATTTGCTTTCTTGCATGACTCGCTTAATTGATGAAGAGTGCCTGCTCACAGCAAATCAAATCTACATATCTGACCACAACGCCAACAACCATGTGCAAGATATGTACTACGATTTCCCTGTAATCCTTAGCGAAGAGGAGTCACCAACATTCGAGTACACAGATAGCGTATTTGCAAAAATCAAAGCGGTTTTTGTTGACAAAGTTGCCTACTACGAAAGCAAGTACGACGGCAATATCAAAGGCTCTGACAATATCATTTTACAGCTACCTAATGCCACAACAGGCGGCGGAGGTATTTGTGAAAACGCAACTGTTCACAACTCGGATTTCAGCTATGTTGAAAGCGTGGTAAGTGGTGGCGATTTAGAGCTTCCTGACACACAAGTAAATTTATACATTGACGGGGTTCTCGTGGATAGCCAAAACGTGGTAACTTTGAGCAATGCAATCCTTAACGTAATTTGGCAATAATGGCTTACGACTTTTTTATAGAATCACAGGTTAAAACCTTTGCAACTTTTGGCGCATTTCCCGTTACAGGAGCGCTCAAAACAATATACATTGACGAGAGCACGGCTGATGCTTACTATTGGGATGGTTCCAGCTATGTTCAAATCAGAACGGAATCAAAGTATGAAGCTATTGACGTGCTAAACAACACAGGTGCGTCAGTTCCTAAGATGTCAGTTTGCTATATCAAGACCTCGTCAAGTTCGGCAAATACACCTGAGATTTTACTCGCCAATGCGACAAGTGAGGCAACGAGCTCGAAAACTATCGGCTTACTCATGGCTACAACAGCCAATGCCGCAACAGGTAAATTAATTACGGCAGGTGAATATGATAAGTTCGATACTTCGGCCTATAACGTAGGTGACCGCCTTTGGCTTGGTACAACTGATGGAAGCATCACCACTACACCACCAACACAACCAAATCACGCGGTTTTCCTTGGTATTGTAACGCGTAAGCAGTCGCAAAACGGCCGTATCTTGGTAGCTATCCAAAACGGCTATGAACTAAACGAGCTACACAACGTACTTATCGACACGCCCACAAATGGCCAAGCTCTGATTTTTGATGACGCAACCGACCTTTGGAAAAACGTATCGCCAACCATCCAAATTGATAGCGTACTAATTAGCGCGGGCGATTGGGTGCCAGACTCAGGAATTTACAAATACACATACTCAAACGCTGCAATTACTGACATTAAAGTTGTTGAGATTATTCCGGCAAATGATGCTTACAGCATTGTGCAAGGCATCGAGGTGTTGCCACTAACTGAGAGCTTCAACGGCCATGTGGAATTTTACGCCAACAACCTGCCAACAGAAGATTTTTACGTAACAATACTGATTAGAATATGAAAGGCTCTGTTAAACTTCCTGTGTTCATTGATGACGCGCGTAAATACGTCAACACAACACAACTACGTGCCAAGTATCTAGGCGCAAGCTACGAGGCCGAGTATTGCCAATGGCAAACGCTTCACGGCTTGGGATCATTAATGGAAACAGCTTCGCTAATCATTACGCCAAATGCCTACCTTGAAGGCAAGCTAATCGCTTCCTATCCCCCTGACCCAATCGGGGATTTTGATGTCGTAAGAGCGACCACCGCAACAAGAGTAAACTCTGCTGGCTTGGTAGAGTTAGTGCCTTATAATTTGTTCAGCTATTCGGAGCAAATTGACAACGGATATTGGAGTAAATATCAAGCTACTATAGCCGCCAACAATACGACTGCACCTGACGGAACTATGACCGCTGACAGAATAACTCAAACGGGTGGAGGTGCTGCTACATTCTATGTCACATCGTTTCCTGTTGGTGGTACTATGACACTTTCTTGTTACTATAAGAAAGGTTCAAATAATGTCGCAGTTTTAGAATTGAATAGAGGTGCAGAAAGTTGTTATGCTGATTTTAATCTTGACACGCAAGTTGTTTCGGCAACGGGTAACTATGTAAGCACAAACATTGAAAGCGTTGGAAACGGGTGGTATCGTTGTTCAGTTACAACCAATCAAACAATTGGAACTGCAAACTATTTCGCTTATGGAAACATTGGTAACAACGGAGATACATTGTTTGCTTGGGGTGCTCAACTAAACGAAGGCACAATCAAACCCTACCAAAAAACGGAAACAAGACTTAACATCCCAAGACTTGACTACT
>JACCDT010618413.1_pt1 | contig 12964 bp, 14 predicted proteins | sample 7446291 | NCBI WGS metagenome assembly JACCDT01 (sample SAMN15323446, study PRJNA562643) | freshwater metagenome | isolation source: river surface water | place: USA:Blue River Watershed | collected 2017-08-17
CTCTGGTGGGGATCGCACTCGCTCATGCTCAATTTGAGACGATTCACCCATTCTTAGACGGTAACGGTCGTATCGGGCGACTACTGATCTCCGCCTTGATGGAGGACTTGGGCTTGTTGCCTGAGCCGCTGATGTATCTGAGCGGATACTTAAAGCAACATCAGACCGAGTACTACCGCTTGTTGTCTGCGATCCGCACGGAAGGGGATTGGGAGTCTTGGGTTAAGTTCTTCTTGGAAGGTGTGCAGGTCTCAGCCAACCAGGCCGAGGCGAGCATTGTCAAGATTGCCTCACTTGTGGCCTCTGATCGCAGAAAGCTTCTTGAGTCTGCGAAGGGCGGGGCGGCAGCATACCGCTTGTTTGAGATGCTGCCGATGATGCCTCGCTTTACCGTAGAGAGGGTTAAGGCCGCATTGGGGACCACCTTTCCAACGGCGAATGCAGCTGTCAAAGCCTTGGAGGAATTGGGCTTGATTACAGAGACGACAGGCAACAAAAAGAATCGCAGTTTCAGCTACCATCGATACATCAATCTTCTAGTAGCTTGATAGCGAGGTTTGCAACCTACAAATATATCTAGATGGAATAATAAAAAATCATTCATTATTATTTGCACTCGTACAAACCAACTCAACGATCCTGTTCGCCGGTTGCAGAATGATGCCTTGGGCTGAACATGTTCATAGATGTGGTAACTTAGCTTATTAAACAGAGATTCACTCAAATTTTTGACATGTCAAAAGCAATCGCGGTAAAACCAGCTTCCGGCAACCATGCCATTGAGGTCATGGCCCTGGCCGTTGAGTGGGACCGTCATCTAACGCCAGATAGCTTGGCTCAGATTGCCGAGCTTTACAAGAACTCTCAAGAATTGCAATTATTTCTTCCTCGCATTGATCATATTCAGGGCGTGTCATTGCAATTTGGTGACGATGGGACAACGGTAAGTAACCAAGAAACCGGTGGTTTCCAGTTGCAGCAAATTAATAAGGAAAACGGATCGCCGTCATGGACGGTGAGCGTTAGACCGGATCTTATTGCTTGCAATTGTTTAATTTACGATCGTTGGAACTCTGTAAAACCAAAGGCGATGGATATTTTGATGCCTTTCGTTGAAAAAGCGATGACGCTAGGACATCAAGTACAAGCAGTGGGTTTGCAGTATCAAGATTCATTTCGTGTCATGACCGAATCACCCCTTGAAGCAACCGCTCGTCTTTTCCGTCGCGATGGAAAATGGTTGAGTCCGCATGTTTGGAATACAGATGGATCTTGGCATATCCACCAAGGGTGGTTTTCCTCAGCGGAGGGTGACCGAAAGGTACACAATTTATTGAATATTGACTTTGTATCTGAGCTGGATTTTGGGCTCATACGAATCAATGGCCAGCATAGGGCACTTGCAACTGATTTCAAAGGAACGACATCATTGCCATTTGAACTTCAGGCAGTTTCTTCGGCCCTTGACGGATTGCATTTTGATAACAAGCGTGCCTTGCATAACTTATTGTGCGAGAGCGTTTGCACCCAGATTGGTTTGACAGTATCGGAGGAAATGTGAGACTTCAATTTGCGTCAAACTCTTACGGATGCCCAACCTACTTTGTTCCGTCAAACTTCAAGAATTCAAGTGCAAGCCCCGACTATCGCGTTGGGATTGTTCACGAGTTGGTGAACAAAGCCATTAAGCACATTCAACGCACTTCAGATGCAACTCCATTAGATCCTAGGCTTGCTCAGTTCGTGAGTCTTGGCTTTGCCGAGCCATTGAGCGCAAGCTCAAGAACCTCTGAATACATGATGCAACTTTCTGAAATTGAACGACTCAAGGCCGCTCCTGCAAATTGGTCTATGTCGACTGTTGAGTCGCCCTCTGAGGAACAGGCGAACGTAGCTAGAAGAGCGTTGCTGAGCATGTTGATGTCTGCAGTTTTAGCCCCACAGGTCATGATATTGGATGACGGCACTTTTGGTGCGTATTGGAGAAGAAAAGACATATACGCAAGTATTGACTTTGATGCAGATGGTGAATTCCCGTGGACTGTAGTTAACAAAGATGATGTGAAATCAGGTATTTGGAAGCAGACGCAACCTATTCCAGAAGAGCTTAAGGTAGCTGTTTACGCTTAATATTCACATGTCGTGCGATGCGATTGGAACCTTTAAAGGCGAGCCTAAAGACTTTGTGTCTTATGTCTTGCAGCAAGACACTGATGGTGCTTGCCAAAATGTCAGAGTTGGAGTTGACTCGCCTGGCCCCGTCAAAGATATTGAGGCCGTAGCTCGATTCGTCTTCTGCCCCGCACATGTGAATAGATCTCAAGGAACTCTTGGTGCGGTGGACGAAACTCTTTTTATTGATGTTCTGACTATTGGTGGTTCAATAAACAGGCTTGTGGAGACAAACAATGACATTACTGAAACCCTGCACAGTCGAGGCGAGGATACTGCTGAGGGGGTAAGAACAGGAGCAAATGGGCGACCGCCACAACCTGATCGACAATATTTGGGCGCTGTGCGCCTTATTGCTGGGGATGTACGTGCAATCGCTTTTGATACTGTCCCCAATCGAGTTCGAATCTATGACACATCTCTAGGTCCAGAGGATCCATTACATGGAGATATTGTGGTCAACACTAACGGGTTAACAAAAACTAACCGTAAGGAGTTGCGGGTCCGTCTATTTATGCTCGCTCAGCGGTCTGGGCTATTTGTGTCGCACTTGTATGCGGGACCATATGATCTAAATAATTGCGGGTTGTCACTGAATTAACAAAATTCATCTGAGTTTGCACTACATACGCAACTTCTGGCAACCAGATAGCAAGCACCGTTGGTGTGGACTTGAACCAGCGTCCACAATGCACCACCATATTTTTGCATTGTAAAAATGCGACTCTGTCAATACGGATATTGCTGGTTGTTGCTAGTTCAGTGGTGACTAGTTGCGTACGCAAAATTCGGATTGACTTTTTGGTCTCCGATTAAAGACAGCTTACCGGAATTGAACCCAGAAATAATTACTCTCTTGCACGAACAAGTAATCCTTATAAATCAATGACTTACGCGTGGTGTGAGATGTTGACTAGATGCGGGAACAGCCCATTTTGGGCGTTAACTTTGAAATAGTTTGAACTGTTTGTATTGAGCTATTTCTTGAAGAAAAATCCGCTGGCATTTGTATCAGGATGCGGTCGAATTAAGCAGGACTCCTCGTAAGCTTCGATGTCCTTTAAGCGGTACAAAACCCGAGCTCCGATTTTTAAAAACGGGATGCCTTGCCCTTGAACTCTCCAACGTTGCAATCGTGATGCTGAACATAACCAACGTTCGGCCAACATGTCTTCAGTGAGCAAGTCACGTGGTTGGTTTGGTTTTTGTTGGGTTACTCTTTTCTGATGTTCAAGTTGTCGCGGAGTTTTCTTGTTTTGGATTCTTGCGAAGCCCATTGCAAGAATTTCAGCGACTTCAGAATGCCTTTCATCTTCTGTCATCTGATAGGGGTCGATAACATTGCCAACAGGTTTGGAGAAATCAATTGATTTCTTTTTACGGGGAGCTTTTGATGCCATGCTAGTTCTCCGGATTTTGTTTCTAATTTCGCACTAAAGAAAATAACGTTTTCATCGTGAGACCAATAGGTCGGAACAAGTCGTAAGGTAAATCGATTGCGAGAGCAGATCCTGAAGCGCCAACTACGATGAAGAAAATCATTGCAACGTCGTCTAAATGGCTCAATGTGGAGCATATATTCGAGGACATCGGTTGATACTGCCACCGCTAATTGTCCAGCAAGCGATGTCGCGGTAAATACTATGGCAGCGGGTAGTGGCTAAGATTACGGCTGAAATGTGTTCGTCATAGCGGCCTCTCCATGCAGCCAAGACAGAAAGGCTTCTACGGCAGGACGTTTGGCATGCCGTTCAGGGTAGACCGCAAAGTGAGCTTTCACGCGGACAGCCTTTTTCGAATCGAAAACTGGCTTGAGCTTGCCGCTCTCTAGGTGACCTCCTGCATTTACGGCACTTTCTAAAGCCACGCCCAGGCCTTGTGTCGCCGCATCTAGCGACATTTGCGCTCTATCAAAGCGCACTGGAAAACGATCCGGAGCTTTCAGTGTTGTGTAACGTGCAAACCAGTCCGACCATTGCACCACGCTCACATTGCTCTGGATCAGTGGAACCTCTAGCAGTTGTTCCACTCTTTTGAGCTTGTGAAGTTTGATAAAGGCGGGGCTGGCCAAAGGCACGATAGGCTCCTCAAACAGCGGCTCGACGACAAGATCTCCCCATTGAGGCACGCCGTAACGGATGTCGATATCAGCTTGGCCGAGAGCAAAGTCGCTGGGCGTATGAGCCGCTGAGAGGTTCAAGGAGATATTTGGATAAGCGCTGGCAAAACGATGGAGCCGTGGCATGAGCCACAGGCTCGCCAAACTGGGGGCAGAGTGCACATACAGGCTGTTGCGTACCCCTTGACGCAGGTCCTCTGTGGCGGCGGTAATGGCAGCCAGTGCCGCACTCACTCGAAGACGATAGTGCTCGCCTGCAGGACTGAGGCGAACGCCATGAGCACTACGTTCAAACAGGCGCACATCAAGTTGCGCCTCCAGCCGAGAGATTTGATGGCTAATCGCCGAGGCCGTCAGGTTGAGCTCAGCTGCAGCCAGAGCAAAGCTACGGCGACGGGCTACGGCTTCGAAAGCTTGCAGGTTATTGATGGGGGGCAGAGCCGGCATAGGGTGAACCCTCTCTTAAGATGACATATCGTCATCTTATCTTGAAAAATAATCGCTTGTCGTAATGCAAGGTGCAAGACATCATTCACGCACTTGGTTTGGTAAGCCACGCTCCAAACCTCAAATCAACACTCTCTGGAGACAAGAAAGATGCTTCTGAAAGACAAAGTAGCTGTGATTACTGGCGGTGCTGGTATCAACGGACTGGGCTTTGCTACAGCCCGAAAGATGGCAGCACAAGGCGCACATGTGGTCATCATGGACCTGGAGCGTGCAGACCCCACAGGCGCAGCCGCTCGATTAGGCTCAGGCCATCTGGGCTTGGTTGGAGATGTGACTGACAAGGCTGCGTGCGAAGCGGCGGCGGCCAAAGTGCTTGAGGTTTTCGGTCGCATTGACATCCTGGTCAACAATGCAGGTATTACCCAGCCCGTAAAAACGCTTGATATCACCGGTGGCGACTATGACCGCATACTTGATGTCAGCCTGCGCGGCACGCTTTACATGTCACAGGCGGTGTTACCGGCCATGCGTCAGAGCAAAAGTGGCTCCATCATTTGTATTTCCTCAGTGTCAGCTCAGCGCGGGGGCGGCATTTTCGGCGGTCCGCACTACTCAGCAGCCAAGGCAGGTGTTCTAGGTCTGGCGCGTGCCATGGCCCGCGAGTTTGGCATCGAGGGCGTACGAATCAACTGCATCACGCCCGGTTTGATCGAAACTGATATCACGCAAGGCAAGCTCAGCCCAGAACGCAAGAAAGAGATTGAGGACACCATTCCGCTCGCTCGCTTGGGCCGTGCCGACGATGTGGCCGGAGCCTGCGTGTTCCTGGCTAGCGACCTTTCCGCCTATTGCACTGGCATAACACTCGATGTCAACGGTGGCATGTTGATTCACTGAAACCACAACACTCAAACCTGAAGGAGACAAGACCATGAATCGTAAAAATTTTTTCCATTCCGTGATCGCTGCAGCTGCATTGGCCATATTGCCATTGGCAGTTCAAGCCCAGGCTCAAGCGACCAAGCTCACACTGGGTCACGGCGCTGCGCCCGGTAACCCCCGCCATGAGGCATCTGTCAAATTTGCCGAAGTGCTCAAGGCCAAGACTGGCGGACGCATTGAGGTGCAGGTGGCTCACTCGGCGCAGTTGGGCGACGATGCAGCAATGGTGACGGCGCTGCGCACCGGTGCCCTGGATATGTCTGCCAATTCGCAGGGTGCAGTTTCAGCAGCGGTTGGAGAGTTCGCTGCCTATGGCATGCCCTTTCTTTTTAGCAACGCAGCGCAGGCTTTCAAGCTACTCGATGGCCCGCTCGGTAAAGAGCTGGCTGACCTGTCTGCAGCCAAAGGTATGGTCGTGTTGGGCTATTGGGACAATGGCATTCGCCAGATGACAAACAGCAAGCGGCCTATCAGCAAGGTTGAAGATATGAAGGGCCTGAAGATGCGCGTGCCGCCCGACGCCACGCTTGTTGACATCATGCAATCCCTGGGTGCGGATGCGCAGCAGATCAAATTTTCCGAACTTTATGTGGCTCTGCAGCAGGGCGTCGTAGATGGCCAGGAAAACCCACTGGCTAACATTCACGCCAGCAAAATCTATGAGGTCCAGAAGTATTTGGCACTGACCAACCACCAGTTCCAGATGACTCCGTTTCTGATGAGCAAGCGTAGCTGGGACCGCCTATCCGAAGCTGACCGTCGCGCAGTGCAAGAAGCCGCTGCAGAAGCCACAGCGTTACAGCGCAAGCTTTCTCAAGAAGCCGACGACAAACTTTTGGCCGACTTGAAATCGCGCGGTGTGCAAGTCACAACTGTTGACAAGGCTGCCTTTGCTAAGGCCACTGACAAAGTCGATGACAAGTGGCTTGCCACCCCCATCGGGCCCTATCTGAAAAAAGTTATCGCGGCGGCTCGCTGAGTTACCTCACCTTTTAAGCCAGTGCCCTCGGGCGCTGGTGGGAGCCTTTTATGACTTCATTCATTGAACGGACCCAATGGGTCATAGGACTCACGTGCCGCAGCGTGCTTTATTTCACGCTGGCCGTCATGTTCGTAATCCTTACCGCTAATGTCGCACTGCGTTACGCAATGGGTACAAGCCTGTCTTGGGCATCGGAGTTGCCCGAGCTTCTTTTCCCATGGCTGATCATGGCCGGCGTTGTGATTGCATCTCAACACGGCTCACACATTTCAGTGGTCATCCTCACTCAGAGGTTAGGAGCTTCGCGGCGATGGGTGCTGGCTGCAGGTGCCGTACTCGTGGCTGTGATGTACCTTGGCCTGAGCTGGGCTGCTTGGCCTCTTTATGAAATTGCTGCCGATGAATATTCACCCATGCTGCATGTCCCTGGTTCCGTTACGGTCGGCTGCCTAATAGGGGGCTTCGTATTGTTGGCGGTGACCACACTGCTGCAGATTCCCAAGATCTTGAGCGCTTCTGGTGACAGTGCGCAAGAGGCTGACCTGCTCTCAGAGGCCACTCTATGACACTCCTCATCATTAGTCTTTTCGTCATCGCAGCGCTGGTCTCTATACCTATAGCACATGCCTTGGTGCTCTCATCAGTTGCGGCGTTGTTGGCGATTGGGCGAATCCCAGTTGACCTAGCGGTCCAGCAGATGATTTCGCAGATGCAGAGTTTTCCGTTGATTGCTATCCCTTTCTTCATGCTAACTGGCGCTTTGATGGTGAGTGGCAAGCTTGGACAAAGCTTGGTCAACTTGCTTTCCATGATGATCGGTCGCATACACGGTGGACCTGCCCAGGTGGGCGTGATGTCGTCCACGATCTTTGGAGGTGTCTCTGGTTCGGCAGTGGCTGACGCCTCGGCCATTGGCTCCATGCTGATTCCTTGGCTAAAGAAGCTTGGCTATCCTGCGCCATTTGCTGCAGGAACCATTGCAGCTGCTGCCACCATCGACATTCTGATTCCACCCTCAATACCCATGATCGTGTACGCACTGGTCTCGGGTGCCTCCATCGGCGCGTTATTTGTAGCGGGTATCCTGCCAGGCCTCCTCATGTGCGGTGGTTTCATGCTGGTCTGTTACATCCAAGGCCGCAGGCGTAACTTTCCTCGCGACACCACACCCTTCCATTGGGGAGACTTTGGGCGACAGTTCCTGCAGGCAGGACCTGCGTTGCTTATGCCTGTGCTGATCATCGTTTTCTTGCGCTTTGGCATCGCCACGCCTACTGAAGTGAGCGTGATGTCTACCCTATATGCATTGGTAGTGTCGGGCATCGTCTATCGGGATCTGACCTGGGAAAAAATGCAACATGCGGCCATCGAGGCCGGCATCTCTACAGGCGTTGTGTTGTTGATCATCATGGCCTCGAGCATCGTGGGCTGGGTCGTGACTTACGAGCAGCTGCCTGCAGCATTCACCAGGTTTGCGACAGAGACACTGCAGCAGCCCTGGCTGATCATCTTGGCCATGAACCTGATCATGCTCGCTGTAGCAATGTTCATCGATCTGCCAGCTGCGGTGTTGCTGCTCACACCCATGTTTGTTCCATTAGCTGCGGCTGTTGGCATGGACACCATCCAGCTGGGCATCATGATGATCGTGAACTTGTCCATCGGCCTTTATCACCCGCCGATTGGAACCACGTTGTTCATTACCAGCTCTATCGCCAAAGTACGCATGGGTGATGTAGTGATGGAGCTGATTCCCTTCTATGCCGTTGCCATTGCTTTGCTATTGGGCTTTGCCTACTTGCCGTGGTTGATCATCCGTTGAACCTACTAACTTTCCTGTGAAACCATCATGAGTGATATTCAAAAATTGGCACAAGTGGCATGGCGCATTCGCCGTTATGCATTGCGAATGGGCGAAGTACAAGGCCAAGGCTATGTTGGGCAGGCCCTTGGTTATGCCGATGTACTGGCCGTTGCCTACGGCCACGCAATGAGCTTCCGTGCAGAAGACCCCGACTGGGCAGATCGCGACCGTTTCTTACTCTCGCACGGACACTATGCCATCGCGCATTACGCCGCCATGATTGAGGCAGGCATCATTCCAGAATCAGAACTTGAAACTTATGGCAGCGACGACAGCCGCCTACCTATGTCAGGAATGGCTACCTACACGCCGGGCATGGAGATTTCAGGTGGATCATTAGGTCAAGGCCTGCCAATTGCTGTTGGCATAGCCCTCGGTCTGCGGCACCAGAAGAGCCCCGCCTTTGTTTACAACTCCATGTCAGACGGTGAGCTCGACGAAGGCTCAGTTTGGGAAGCTGCAATGTCTGCGGCTCACCACGGCCTGGGTAATTTAATTTGCATTGTTGACATCAACAACCAGCAGGCCGATGGCCCGTCAACCAAAGTTCTTGGCTTTGAGCCATTGGCCGACAAGTGGGCTTCGTTTGGGTGGCATGTGCAACGTGTCGATGGAAACCACTTGCCCGCTGTGATGCGCGCCTTTGACACTGCGCGCTCCCTGACTGGCGACAAACCTCGTGTGATCTTATGCGACACGTTGATGGGCAAGGGTGTGCCTTTCTTGGAGGCGCGCGAAAAGAATCACTTCATCCGGGTTGATCCGCCCGAGTGGCAGCAGGCCCTTGAAATATTGGACGCCAACCTACCCTAAGGAATATGAGATGAACGCTGTAACTGAGAAAAAACCCCGGCTGACGACCTCGGCCATGATCGCCTCCATTGCAAGCGAAGGCCAGCGCGTCCAAGCTGCGCCTTTTGGTAAGGCCTTGGTGGCATATGCCGCAAACCATCCAGAAGTGGTTGGTATGACTGCTGACCTCGCAAAATACACCGACCTGCATCTCTTTGCGCAGCAGTACCCTGACCGGTTCTTCCAAATGGGTATGGCTGAGCAGTTATTGATGGGTGCAGCGGGAGGTATGGCTAAAACGGGCTTAGTTCCATTTGCTACGACCTATGCTGTATTTGGAACACGCCGTGCTTACGACTTCATTCATCAGGTAATCGCAGAAGAGAACTTGAACGTCAAGATCTGTTGTGCGCTGCCGGGCTTGACCACTGGCTACGGTCCCAGTCACCAAGCCACGGAAGATCTGGCCATGATGCGCGGCATTCCAAATCTGACCATCGTAGACCCCTGTGACGCACTTGATATCGAACAGGCCGTGCCCCAAATCGCCGAGCACAAGGGTCCTGTTTATATGCGCCTTTTGCGCGGTAATGTTCCGCTTGTGCTGGATGAGATCGAAGACTACAAATTTGAACTGGGCAAGGCCAAAATGCTGCGCGAAGGTGCTGATGTGCTGGTAATTTCCAGTGGCATCATGACCATGCGCGCTCTAGAGGTGGCGCAGGACCTGTCTGCAGACAAGGTAGGGGTGGCGGTGCTGCACTGCCCAACAATCAAACCGTTAGATGTGGCTACCATTTTGCAAGCCGTAAGCGCTAAGCCCCGGCTAGTGGTTGTCGCCGAGAACCATTCAGTGATAGGTGGCTTGGGTGAGGCCGTATCCAGCGCGATTCTGACGCATGGTGCTAAAGCCGCTTCTTTCAAACTTGCGGGCCTACCCGATTCATTTCTCGATGCTGGCGCTTTGCCCACCTTGCACGACCGTTACGGTATCAGTCGTGAAGTGCTGGGACAGCGGATCAAGGACTGGCTGGCCTAAGGTCTTAAATTGTTTGATTTAGCGGCTGCTCAGACCATGTTGGATATGACGATTGTTTATGAGTTTGATGGTTTTTGAGCAGGTTTGCGAAGAGTGTTTATTTCTTGGAGGCATATTTGGAGGAGCATTTGCAATTTGAATAATCACTCTCAAGTTGCCCAACAAAACCTTAGGGCAGTTCTTGGGTTAGCAAAATACTTGTGGACTTCGTATCAAAACCGAGTGAAATTTTCGATTGAAAATTCCTGCTTCTAGAACTTTTTGTTGTTAGGCACTGCATACGCAACTACCGGTAACCAGATAGCAAGTGCCGTGGGTGAGTAATTGAATTAGAGTCAATAATGGACCACCAAAACAAAAACCCACAGTTTTGCGACTGTGGGTTTTTTCTTATTTCTGTCTGTCTAGATTAAGATTTGGCGGATGAAAAAGCTTCCAAAAATTGAACTCAAGACGGTCATTTCCGTGGGCTTGGGAATTTCTGTGTTGGGCTTTTGCCTCATGATGACAGACAGCCTGATGAATGTCGGGGCCATTTTGTTTGCGCTGGGTCTGTTGCCGTTTGCCGTGACGTTGGCCAAAGGCAAAGACTGATCACCTCAAACTTAAAGTTTGTGGGTTTGCTTGAGCTTGTACAGCTGGATACACAGGCTGACTGTGGCCAATACCAACACTGTGCCAAACCAGTCACCCACTGCCATGGCCAATGTGCTGGCTAAGAAGTCTTGTGTTTTGTTCTCCCAAACGAACCAAAGTTGATGCATCAGGCTATTGACGATGGCAAAAAGTACTGAAATCTTGAAGAAGTCGCGCGCCGTTAGGTTAAACAATAAAGAATCTAAATTAAACCACTGAATAGCCAAGTAGCGGGCAATGCAGGGTGATGCGCCTGAGATGACACCTGTCAAGATGTTGAACATGTGTGCATCTGGTTCGCCAAGTGTGTAGTTCACGCCCATCGAGCTGAGCGCAATCCCAATGCCGCCCAAGCGAGCTAGCAGCAGCACGAACAGCAATCTCAAACCACTGGGAATAAAAATCCAGTTCACGCCATGTGAAAACTCAATCCAATCGAACCAATACAGATTGAGCTGGAACGCATAAAAATACACAGCAGCACAGATCAGTACCAGTACCGCTTGCGTCTGCAGCGTGAGTTTGTTTGTATCCTCGGAGGCTGTCATGCCGCGTATTCAGATGGTTTCAAGTACTTGCCATTCTAATAAAGAGCGTGGTCTTTACATGGCAACAAGCTTACAGCCCTGAAGGAGCAGTTAGGGCGTGTTTTGATGCAGCTGAACCACCGTTTTGGCGCGTTTGCGAAAGCGAATATTGAGCATTTCCACAATCACCGAGAACGCCATCGCAAAGTAAATGTAGCCTTTAGGGATGTGGTGGCCCAAGCCTTCCGCCATCAGCACCACGCCCACCACCACCAAGAAGGTCAGGGCCAGCATCTTGATGGAGGGGTGGTCAGACACAAAGCGACCAATGCCAGAGGCAAACGCCATCATCAAGCCTACCGATGCAATGACAGCCGCAATCATGATCGCCACCTCATCGACCATGCCCACCGCAGTGATGATGGAGTCGAGCGAGAACACCAAGTCGATCACCATGATTTGCAGAATGATCGCTGCCATGGTGTTGCCAACAGCAGAGCTGCCGTGCTCTTCTTCGCCTTCAAGGGATTGGTGAATTTCGCCTGTGCTTTTCCAAATCAGGAATAAGCCGCCCAAAATTAAAATCAGGTCGCGGCCTGAAATGTCTTGGCCAAACACGGTGAATAACGGGGCAACCAAGCCCACGATGACTGACAGCAACAGCAACAGGCCAATGCGCATGAACATGGCCATGAACAAACCAATGCGCCGTGCAAACTCACGTTTCTCGGGTGGCAGCTTGTCCACCAAGATCGAGATGAAGATGATGTTGTCGATACCGAGTACCAGCTCAAGAGCTGTGAGTGTGGCAAAAGCAATCCACGCTTGTGGGTCGGTCAAGAGTTCCATGCAGTACCTTTTTAGTGAATTAGCCGCATGGTAGCGACAGGGTAAAGGTCCACAAGTCGTGGGCTTATAGGTAGGCTTATTGGTTCTTGAAAGCGGCAGGGCGCTTGTTGACGAAGGCATCCATGCCTTCTTTTTGGTCGGCGGTGGCAAACAGTGCGTGGAACATGCGGCGTTCAAACATCACGCCATCAGAGAGCGTGCCTTCAAAAGCACGGTTGACCGACTCTTTGGCGGCCATCGCTGCGATTTGCGAGAAGCTGCAAATGGCCAAGGCAGCGCCCAAGGTTTCTTCCATCAATTTGTCGAGTGGCACCACGCGGCTGACCAAGCCTGAACGCTCGGCCTCGACCGCATCCATCATGCGGCCCGTGAGCGCCATGTCCATCGCTTTGGATTTGCCCACCGCGCGTGGTAAACGTTGTGTGCCGCCCGCACCTGGGATGACGCCGAGTTTGATTTCTGGTTGGCCAAATTTCGCGTTGTCAGCGGCGATGATGAAGTCGCACATCATGGCCAGCTCGCAGCCACCGCCCAAAGCAAAGCCGCTCACGGCTGCGATGACGGGCTTGCGAATGGTGCGAATGGTTTCCCA
>JACCDT010206090.1_pt1 | contig 12959 bp, 11 predicted proteins | sample 7446291 | NCBI WGS metagenome assembly JACCDT01 (sample SAMN15323446, study PRJNA562643) | freshwater metagenome | isolation source: river surface water | place: USA:Blue River Watershed | collected 2017-08-17
ACCGCTGACATTGGATGACGTGAACGGCACACCGGCCTGACGGACAACCTGGCAAAGCAATGGGCCTATGAGGCCGAGGCTTTTTTGAGGATCGACAGGCGCGACTCTCATCGTGGCGCAGGGGGCTGGCCCCCGCTCTGACGCTGGATAGATTTACGCAAGCCACCTCACGCCAATCAACAAAGCGCTTGCAAAAAGGAGGGTGGCCATAGATTTGTTTTTGCGGGTTCGGGCAAGCGGGTCGAATTATGGATGCAGCTTTGGTTTGCATTCGCTGCGCCGATGGCACCCCCCGCCCCTGACGGCGCAAAAATTGTCGGACGAGGATGCGCAGAGTAAAATCGTTCAGACAATAAGAACGTTTGGAGGTTGCGATGCACTGGTACCTCGTCCATACCAAGCCACGGCAGGAGTGGTGCGCGCTGCAAAATCTCGAGCGGCAGGGTTATGAGTGCTACCTGCCGACGCTTCCGGCGGAAAGGCTGCGCCAAGGCGGACTGGCCGTGGAAGGCGAACCCCTGTTTTCGCGCTACCTGTTTATCCGGCTGGGCGTGGACGATTCGTCGAAGAGCTGGACGCCGATCCGTTCCACCAAAGGCGTCAGTCGCCTGGTCTGCTTCGGATCTGTGCCCGCGAAAGTCGATGATCATTTGGTAGGCCTGCTGCGCGAGCAGGAGGCGTCGGTCCAGGCGCAGCCCGTGCGCCTGTTCCATGCCGGTGAACGTGTGCGCCTGACCGAAGCGCCGTTTGCCGCTATCGAGGGCAGCTATCAAATGGCCGATGGCGAGCGCCGGGTCATGGTGTTGATCGAGATACTGAGTCGGCCCGTGTCCGTGCGAGTCTCCCCGGCGGGTTTGCGCAAAGTTTCCTGAAAAGTTTTGCCCGTTTGGTGCGGCACTTTGCAGAAGAGTGAAGGCACGCGACTTGTGCAGAGATAGCTGATGAAAATTTTGGTGACGGGCGCGGCTGGCTTTATCGGGATGCATGTCTCCAGGTTGCTGCTGGCGCGCGGGGACACGGTAGTCGGGGTGGATAATCTCAACGATTACTATGATCCGAACTTGAAGCTGGCGCGCCTGAAACAGCTCAAGCCCTTTCCGAATTTCCGTTTCATCAAGGCAGACATCTCCGATCGCAATGCCATGGAGAGCCTGTTCGCCAGCGAAGGATTTGAGCGCGTGGTGAACCTCGCCGCCCAAGCGGGTGTGCGTTACTCGCTTAAAAATCCCCACGCTTACATTCAAAGCAATCTGGTCGGCTTCGGCAACATACTTGAAGGCTGTCGTCAATACGGCGTCAAGCATCTCGTGTATGCATCGAGCTCCAGCGTCTATGGCGCCAACGCGCACATGCCGTTCTCTGTGCATGACAATGTCGACCATCCATTGAGCCTGTACGCTGCGAGCAAGAAGGCCAATGAGCTGATGGCGCATAGCTATAGCCACTTGTATCACCTGCCGACCACGGGCCTGCGCTATTTCACGGTCTACGGCCCCTGGGGCCAGCCGGACATGTCCCCCTGGCTGTTTACCTCGGCCATCCTTGAGGGGCGGTCGATCGACGTCTTCAATCATGGGAAGATGAAGCGCGACTTCACTTACATCGACGACATCGCCGAAGGGACCGTGCGGGTGCTGGATAGGATTGCTGCGTCGGATACCGGCTTTGATGCCGCTGCACCTGCGCCGGATTCGAGTCATGCACCCTACCGGATCTACAACATCGGCAATCACCAGCCCGTGGAGCTGATGACTTTCATTGAGACGATTGAGTCCGCCCTGAGCATGCAAGCGAAGAAGAACTTCCTTCCGATGCAGGCCGGGGATGTCGTGGCGACGTATGCGGATGTCGAGGCGCTGGCCCGCGATGTCGGGTTCGAGCCGCATACATCGCTTGCCAGCGGAATCACCGACTGGGTGGCCTGGTACCGTCGCTATGCCGGCCAATAATTTAGGTTCATCGCGGAATTCCGGGGAATGCGGCGCGGATTTTAGGAAGAAGTATTCCTCATCGCGATAGCCGTAAGCGCGCCAGGATGCCCTGCCAGTAGCTTTGCAGTCGACGGGCGAAGGTCTGCAAGGCAGCGATCCCGCTCTGCTGGGCTTGCGCGAACCATCGCTCCCAAGCTTTCTGGGTCGATGCCGGACGTCGGTGGAACCGGAGGTGTTTGAGTTCGTCACGCAGCACGTAGACACAAAGCAGCGGCTGATTGGCTGACAGCAGTTCGTCCAGATGGATGGCTTGTCCCGTTTCCAGATTCTGCCGGTTGCGCAGTAACAGCCAGCGGCTGGACTTGAGCATGCGACGCGCCGGCCGGTCGTGCTGCAACGGGTTGGCCTGATCGGCCCGCACCCGGTCGATCACCTCGCACAAGGGCGAGACCGGCGCGAAGGAAGCCGGCAAGATGCGCGCCGAAGGCAAGGAATACATCGTCAAGGATGGCGACGTGCTGAACTTCCTGTTCAACGTCTGAGCATGCAGGCTTGTCATGCCATTGCCAAAAGTTAGCCCTCCGGCAGAGGAGCGCTGTAGCGCTACGTCAAACGATAAAGCCTGATTTCAGAATTCGAAATTCCGGCAACACTTCCGACCCTGCCATATTCATTCTTGACGTGTGCACTTTGCAGCCTAGTGCAAAATCGACGCATAGCTGGAAAATTCGTCGCGCATCTTCCGACGCAAATCCTCGCGTCGGGAAAGCTCTTGGATCATATAGTGCCTAATCGAGCCAACACCGCGCAAATCGACACCGAACCCTTCGATTGGAGCAACTTGCCCGAACATGATCGAGAGCGCGAGATCGCCCGTCCGCGAGTTCAAGTGTATGGGGTCCCAATACGTCAGCGGAGGCACCATCTGGTCGGGACGACTGAATATTGGCTCGGCATTTGGCTGCGCATACACGCAAAAATCATAGACCGGTATGTGGCGCCCCGTACCTCGTTCGGCTGCGTCGATGGCGGCAACTATACGCTCCTTGAAAACGCCGAATTGTTCCCAGACGCCCGAAGCAATTTGGGTTTCAAGCATCGAAATGTGGCAAGGCGGCATCATGAATATAAGCCTGATGTTTTTTTCCGCAGACAATTCAACAAAGCGCCGAATCAGAGCAAAGTAATCTTCGCCCTCCACTCGAGCGGGAAAAAAATCGTCTTCAGAAATGCTCACAAGCCGTGCCCGCTGCTGTTGCATATACAGTCGGAAGGGAGCGTCGAAGCCACGATAAACAATTCCATAACGCTGTGAGGAGTCGTGGGCTCGCTGACCGTTTTTGAGATACCAATGAGTGGGAAAGCGGTCGTGCGTCGTCCCTTTTACAAGCACACGCGGATCCTGATAACTCAATGTAACAAGGCCATTGCCGATAAATTTAGGGCGGAAAATTTGTTTCGAAGGCGGTGATAGCACATCCGCATTTGGCTGACCATGAAGAGTCATTGATAGAGCCGTCTCCGAGAAGCCTGGTGCGTTGATGGTCGGAATACCGGCCCAATTGATGAAATCAAGGGAGACTATCGCAAGTTCAACTCTGCCCTGCGCAATCGCATGTTGCAGCAGCCGGTATGACTCATAGAAACGACCTGAGGGCAACGCAGCGTTATAGGCCGAAGGCCAGTTGGCAAGGGCAGGATGTGCCGGATCCAGACCGCCTTCCATGGAAGACCCACCAAGAATCAATGCGGTCGGGTGTTGACGCACGATGGCCTGCGTCTTGGACATTCGGGCATGGTCATACACAAATGGCTTGAACTTGTTAAAGCCCTCCATCGCTGGCAGATCGAAGTAATCGTATGGATCGACCACGTACTGCAAAATTAACAGCAACGCACCGGCCAGCATAGCTCCAGCCGCAAACCCGCCAAGGACTCGACGCATTGTCATCAGTTAGAACCCGAAATAGAGGAACTCGGCACGTCCGTGCGCCATATACGTTAGAGCGATGACGAAAGCAAATCCAAGGCTAACCCCCATCCAAAGGGTCAATCGGCGTAACGGCAAAACAAGATCGCGCGCATGTTCCGAGTACGAATGGATGCCCGGACGATAACGGGCAAATATTTGCTGCGTGTTAGGCGCGAATTGAGAGATCGCAAGTGCAGTCCCAAGTAGCATCATGTTAAAGAATGAATAGTCGATGTCGGCCAAGATGCCGAATGTGCTACTTCCGCCCATATAGCTGGCATAGCGCCAGAAGACAACCACATCTGGGGCCCGGAACAAGGCGAGTGACGCGACCACAAGCGACAACGCGATCACTCGTGCGCTGAATGTTTGGATGTCTTTCGATATGAAGGAGAGCCTGTTTGCCAGTCGAAGATGGCGCCAGGCGTAGTCACCCACTGCATAGACTGTGTGCACAAGGCCGAACAACAAAAATGTATCACTGGCGCCGTGCCACAATCCGATCAGCACAAACGTAACTAAGCATGCAGGCGCCACCATGATCAGCATGCCACTCAGCCCACGAATTCGATGCTTGGCAGCGAAACGTGTGGCCATCATCGAAATCGGACTGAAAACATAAGTCGTGGTCATACGCGTCAACGTGATATGCCAACGACGCCAGAAATCAAGCGTCGATCGGCACATTAAGGGCGAATGGAAGTTGATCGGTAAACGCATGCCAAAAGCACGCGCAATGCCGATGGCCATATCGGAATAACCCGAAAAGTCAAAGTAAAGCTGCAGCGTGTAAGCGAGGGCACCTCGCCATGCCGCGACAGCAGACACAGCAAAACCCGCCCCGACACGATCAAAAGTCGGGTCAACCATGAGCGCAAGATTGTCGGCAAGTATCACTTTTTTTGCCAAACCGACCGTGAAAATTGCGCCTCCAATCAACAGATTCTGCAAGCGCAGTCGACCGAAAGATGGCGCTTCTATCTGGGGTAACAGCTCGTCGTAACGAGTTATTGGGCCGACTACCAACTGCGGAAAAAATACGACGTAAAGTGCGTAGTCGAGCAGTCGCACTTGCTTATGAACCCGCCCGGCATAGGCATCAAGAACAAAAATCACCTGGTGAAAGGTGTAAAAAGAAATGCCGAGTGGCATCACCAATTGCGCAAGAGGCAAATCAGCACCGGTCAGCAGGTTGAATCTGCCAATCGTGAAATCGAGATACTTCCAGACGATGAGGTTACCGAGCGACGCAGCCAGGCCAAAAGCGAAAGCCATGCGGTGCCCCACGCTGCCCTGAGATGTACATTGAATAAAACGCACGGCAGTATATGTCGCCAACAAGCTGCAGACCAACACCGAAATGATCCATGGCGTAAACCAGCCATAAAACACCAAGGAGGCTGCCACCAAAAATATTTTTGCAACGTTTATCAGACGTAATCGCGCAAAAAGGTAAAACGCGGCAAGTACTATTGGCAGGAATCCGAATAAAAATTCAGTAGAATTGAAAAGCATAGATCAAAGGATGGCGTTGATGCGCAGAGGAATGTCATTGGGCAAATGACGCTTCAAATCGAGGCGCCACCACGAGCCAGGTGAACTCGACTCGAATGGTTCGAAGCCAAGTTCGGCATATAGCCCCGCCACCAGCGTATTCTTTGAGGTCGGAATGTATTGTCCCAAAAGACAGCTCGCGCCTTCCCGGCGGCCATACACGACCAGTTGGTCCAGCAAGGCCCGCTCCACACCACGCTTGAGAACCCTGCAAGACATCAGCCAAGTATCAATCACCCACGCTGCAGGGTCTGCCGTGTCGACAATTAGCACGCTGATCATGCCATGGTCACCAAAACGATCCGTCAGGCGCGCCTGCAAGCACAGGCGGTCAGCGGCCATTTCCATGCCGGCCACATCTTGCACGGTATAGCGGCGCGTCGTGAGATTGAACTGATTCGATTTGTTGATTAGTTGCGAAATGCGCTGACGGCCGACCTCGTCAAAACGCCGCACCTCAAGAACCATTTGCAGCGATACGAGATAATCGTCATAGCTACCAGCCTGCGCGCGCTCCTCGACACTACGGGCAATGCTAGAGTAGCTGTCCGCACGCCGCAGATCTTCTCCCGTCAGCTGCAGATGTTCGAAATAACCGCACTCGCGTAATCGTCGCGCGAACAGTGAAGGATCGTCACCTGGCTCAATAACGGCCACATCGGGAAGCATTTGGCGCACACGCAACCGTTCAGCTGGATTGTCATCGAAAAAAGCCACTGAGGCGGTGGTCAAATCAAGCGCTTTAGCAATTGCCCGCACGTTAGAAGCCTTGTCTTCCCAGTTGGCTTGGAAGATGGCGAAATCCGCTTCACGAAGCATCATTTCCGGCAGTTCGCGAAATGGTCGCCTGGCGATCGCATCGTCATTCTTGGAACAGACTGCGAGGATGACCCCTCGCTTCTTGAGGGCGAGCGCCACACTCTGAACCGCGCGGTACGCCTCTCCAACCGCACTTCCCTGACCAACTACCAGCCCACTGACACCATCATCGCCAACAACCCCTCCCCATAACGTGTTGTCCAAATCAAGGACTAGCACACGGCGAGTCTTGCCGCAGGCTGCAGCAAAAACGCGGGCAAGACTGTCGGCGACCGACATCACCAGCGTTAGATCGAAGGGCTGCTTCGCCCAGAAGTACTGCTTATCATTGCGCCAGAGATCGAGACCAATCCGCGTTGCGAGTGCCTCGACATCCCATACTGCACCACCAATTTCGCTCGCCAGCCTCACTAGTTCGTCATTTAAGCGCCGCCTCACCGTTCGTTCGGACCAAGGGTGAAAATGATCCGCCGACACCTGCATTTCGGCTATGCCAGGCGCGCTCAGTCCAAGAACAGGAGTGCCACCGTATGCTCTTGCCACCCAATCGCAAATATGGCGCACTTCGACCACTTGCTCTTCGATTACTTCATCAACCTGTGATTCGGGACCGAGCGTCAAAGAGATGCGATCAAGCCCCGGCAGTACAACGATGAAATCATAGTGCTCCGCTGGCAGCGGTGCCTCGCCGCGCAAGATCATAGGAACGGCCGACGCTATCGTCACCGCGTCAGCGGAAATCGCGAGGCCGTGGCGCAATCCGGCCCCTGCCAGTGCATCAGCGAGAAATCCGAGCGTATCTTGGCCGATGATACCTACTCGTAGCGGACGAAAGGCATCAGGGAAATCATCTGCAGATTTGTAAGCACGGAAAACCTTGGCGAGTGATTGTGCCGCGGTCAAAGGAAGATCATGGTGCGCAATACGCCAAAGCGCCTCGGCATCCAGAAGTATTTCGCCGCGCGATGCCGAGCGCAGATGCCCCCGAGTCGCTTCGTCGAAGGGTAGCAGCCAGCCCAGTTGGGACACGGTTGGAAAGATAGCAGTAATTCAGCCGAGCTTGGCGCGTATCATGCGCACCAAATCCGCCACGTTTTGTAAATTTTCGATGTCAATCGCCGAAATCGAAATGCCGAATTGCTGTTCCGCTGCCACCATAAGCTGGACGTTCATCAGGCTATCCCACTCCTCCACATCATTCGCACTCAGTTCCATCGTTACTGTGGGCTGAGAATCCTGGAACAGGTCATCAAAAATCAGCTGGAGGCGAGAGAATATAGTTTTGTCATCCATAATTATTAATTATATCAATGTCTGGTACCGCGCAAAGCGAGTCGCTCGTGCGAGTGGGAATTCTCGAATGTACACATGTCGCTGAGAAGTCGGGCCATGTATTCAAGTGTGTCTTCCGGCGGGGGGGCTCCGATCTGGGCCGTCTGATCCGTATCAAGGCGTGGCAAGCGGGGGCGATGAACTGAAATTCTCGGATATAGAGCAGCCAATGCGTCGCACAATCCTTCACCAGCCTGTTTTGCAAGACGGTACTCGATATTGTCAGGGTCATTTTGGGTCACGGCGACACTTGATGGGTGCAAGCACTGCGCGCCAGTCGTAGCTTGCGAGGCAAAGCGCTGAAATACCTGCGCGAAGCCAGACACGTAACATGCCGTAAATGCGGCAAGTCGATCAGCATGCAGCGGTTTCGTCCGTCGAAAGAATATGCGCGGCGTCGCACAATAGATCAGCGTATCGACCGGCATGGTAAAGCATGCATCGAGTTCCTCATACGTCAGTGCAGCCACATCCAAACGGGTTACCGTGATACCTGGAATTCGCGCCAGAGCCGCGGCTTCATCGACGCCGCGTGCAAAAGTTGCAACAACACGCGCCCCAGCCGCAGCGGCCAAGCGGGCGGCCAATGCACCAAGTCCACGAGAGCCTCCAACCACCAAGACCGTGCGACCTGCATAAGAGCCTTCAGGAAGCGCGTTGCTCACAGCGACGCTGCTCGAGATGCTAGGAGTGGGATAGCAGAACGCCTCAACGTCAGCACAAGTTCCCTCCGCCGTCGCTTGCACTCTTACCAGCCGGAACTGAGTGCTAACTGACATTACGCGATATGTCAGGACTGGAGAACGTTCAATAAACTCTGTTGATCGACCAACCAAACGCAGAGTAAGTGCCGCAAAGAGCGAATGCATACCAGGAACGCGCATTCCAACCAACGTCGACAATAACGCCAGTTCACCGACACGATTTACACCAAATAGTGCCGACAAATTGGGGAAAAATGAAGCAAGTCCATCTCTACTTTCCACCGGCATGGTCAAGTGTCCACACTGCCCTTCTAAATCATTTATGCCCAACACATCCGGACCACCTCTTTGTGAATTTGTGTCCACACAGGGATCTTCCGCAAGCATCGAAAGACCCGTGGACGCCTCCGCTGGCGCAATTCGCGCAGAAACTAGAACGGCCTCATCGCAGCGCACCAAACACTTCAATTCATTGCCCTCAGCAGGAAAAATAACCAGCCGCACTGATTCACCGATGAAAACTGGTTTGCGGAAGCGTACGCGAACCGACCAATCGGGCTTCGAATTCATTCCCTGCATAATGGGCGCGACGATGTCGAGCACCCACAATAGCAAATGCATTCCATGCACCACCGGCTCGCCAAACAGAAGGCGGCGCGCAGCGATCGCATCAACGTGGATCGGGTTGTGATCACCAGAATAGCGCGCGAATGCAAGCTGCTCTGCCCACTCAAATTTGCGCTCAACCCCAATCACACCACTCTCCTCGCAACAACACCACAACTAATTGTTAACTTCATCCTTCGCGCACGTTCAAGAGTGGCGTTCGTAACCGGCGCAAATCGATGGGCAAGGATATCGAATCCAGCATATTTCACGAAATCGATTACATCCTCCGGAGCCGGCAAATTGAACAGATGATCGGGCGCAGGACTGTTGATCGGCATGTTCAAAAACAAAAGTCCACCCGGCTTAATCAGTTTACGTATGGCCTGCAGGGCAGCTTCAGGTTCCTCCGTATGTTCAAGCACTTCTGATAGAACAAGGCTATCAAAGGTCTCATCCGATGCATCAAAAAGATTCGCAATCTGAAGTTGCGGCATACGTGCAGTGCCCATGCGCTTCAGTGCTTCTTTTGTATGACGGATCGAAGTCGGCGACAGATCCCAGGCGCATGCTTGTTTTACCCGTGGACAAGAACAAGCATATGCGAGCAACAATCCATGCCCAGGGCCGACCTCCAAATGACTTGCGCCGTCTGGAAGGCAGTTGAGGTAATGGTCGCGGTAAAAACCAATAATATCCGTATGGTTAGACCACCAAAGTTGACTCATCAGCAGGCCATTCATATAGCGCGCCATGAAATGGTCATCGCTATAGACGTTTGCATTTGCTTCCACGAAAGCCGAATATCGGTAGCGTCCGTAACGCCTGAAGTAAATTTCTTCCTCAAGCAACATGCCACACAGCCATACATAATCGGAGAACATAGTCGTAAGACCATTCCCGGCAATGGCGACGATACGTTGCGCTATATCCTCGAGCAGCTGTGACTCGCCGCCTGACAGGTTGCCAAAACGGCGAACGAGCACCTTTTCTTGTTCTGGGGCTAGTGCGACCAGTGTCTGCGCCATCGCGCGGACTGTTGGGACGTTAAAAGTATCTGGAATCATTGCTGAAGTTGTATTCCGACGGTCGTAGAAAAATTCTTTGAATAAGACTTCAGCAGCACCAGTATCGCGGAAAAATTACCGCCAATGGCATCTAAGCATCTTGTCGCATTTCGCGCAGAAGTATTTTGGATTAATTTTCCGCACATGGCGCTGCCTAACCCGGTAAACCTAAAAAACTGAATCCCAAAACCATTTGCCGCTCGATTTAATTCGACAGCTTATTAAGACCCTGTTCATGATGTCGCCAGTTGCTAATTCAAATTGGCTCGAAAAGCGGCACCGGGAACCCATTTTTGAAATTTTTTCGCCTCAGCTCCAATTCTTCTTTCCCAACTGGAAATGGATTAATTTACAGTGAAATTAAATAGATTGTAAGTATGTCATATGAAGGCAGTAGCAGGACGTCAGCAATCAGGATTGAAAACAAAAATCCCAGAAAGTCTCATGCACCCCGCGGTCTGATCGTCGGAGGAGCAGCAGATAGAACCTCAAGCCGTTCAGAGCGGATGTGTCGAATGAGGATTAGAAGTATGTCGCTCTGTACATGACGCTGATCAGCTTTTCTGCACCGCAACGGCATTACTATCTGCGCGAATTGTTCGATGCATGGGCAGGCCGGTTCGTGACAGCGCCCAGTGGCCGCCGCATTGGGCACAACGCAGCACCTTGGCAGTGGGTTTTAAATGCACCGACAAGGTCCGGCTCCGGCTATCGGGCCACTCGACACGGTCCACCCGATATCCCTTCCGCCCGCCTACCGCTTCCAACGTCTTCCGGTTCAGCATGTCCGCTCCCATCCCATCGACAGAAGCAAATTATGCAACCCCGCTCGCCAGCTCCACGGTTATCTACGAAGAACCGTAATTTAACAAGTCAATGCCTCCCCGCCCGAGCTTCGTCGAGCCAGACCAGTAGGGTTGCCTGTTTTATAAGGGGCTATCTCAAGGCGGTAGGCGTGTGTCACAATGTCAGCCTCCTGTCAGTGTCCAGTCAGCGAGCGGCGGGTTGTATCACCGCGTGATCCTTTCAAAATGTCCTTAATTCGCCAGTCGCGCTTGCCGATCGTAAAACGGCAGGGCGGTAGCGTACCTGACACACTTTGAGTCTCATTTTCCCGGTTCGACAACTTGCCAATTCGCGGTGCGAGTGCGGCGTTGGGGTGCGCGTGGACTTCCCCAGAAAGAAATTCAGCGAATGAAGATTGCTGTCGCTGGCACCGGCTACGTCGGCTTGTCCAATGCGGTACTGCTTGCGCAGCACCATGAGGTCGTGGCGCTCGACATCGTCCCTGAGAGGGTGGCGACACTCAATCGCAAGGAGTCGCCGATCGCCGATCCTGAAATCGAGGCGTATCTCAGGCAACACCCGCTCAACCTGAAAGCGACGCTGGACAAGCGGGAAGCGTATGACGGTGCAGAATTCATCGTCGTTGCCACGCCGACCGACTACGACTCCGAGACGAACACTTTCAACACCAAATCTGTCGAAGCCGTGGTGCGCGAGGCGCATGCGATCAATCCATCGGCAGTCATGGTGATCAAGTCCACCGTGTCGGTGGGCTACACGGCCAAGCTCAAGGCCGAGCTGGGTTGCGACAACCTCATCTTCTCGCCTGAGTTCTTGCGCGAGGGACGCGCGCTCTACGACAATCTTCACCCGTCGCGTATCGTCGTCGGCGAGCGATCGGCCCGTGCCGAAACATTCGCGAACCTTTTGAAGCAGGGCGCTATCAAGCAAGATGTTCCCACCCTGCTTACTGACAGCACCGAGGCCGAGGCGATCAAGCTTTTCGCCAACACCTACCTCGCGATGCGAGTCGCATATTTCAACGAACTCGATACGTATGCCGCCACCCACGGCCTGGACACTCGCCAGATCATCGATGGTGTTTGCCTTGATCCTCGCATTGGTGCGCATTACAACAACCCGAGCTTCGGCTACGGGGGCTACTGCCTGCCCAAGGACACCAAGCAACTGCTGGCCAATTACCGCGACGTGCCGCAGAACCTCATCCATGCGATTGTCGAGGCCAACACGACCCGCAAGGATTTTATCGCTGACGAAATTGTCCGGCTGTGCGAATCAAATGGCCGCGAGCGCACGCCTGTGGTGGGCATTTATCGTCTGGTCATGAAGCAAGGCAGCGACAACTTCCGTGCATCCGCGATCCAAGGGGTCATGAAGCGCATCAAGGCCAAGGGCATCGAAGTCATCGTGTACGAACCTGCCCTCAAGGATGCCGAGTTCTACCATTCCAACGTGGTCAGCGACCTGGACAGATTCAAGCGTGAATCTGATGTCATCATCGCCAATCGCCAATCTTTGGATCTGGCGGATGTGTCGGGCAAGGTATACACGAGGGACCTGTTTGGTCATGACTGAATATGTCTGCCCCTTCGGTTTCTCCGGGGTTTGCGCCGTAATGCCCGGAGCATTATCGCCATCCGGAAGAATGTCATATTTTTTGTATCCAGGCTCACTAAGGTCGTAACAAGGAATGAGCGAACTTCCCAAGATTTACGTAGCAGGCCACCGTGGTATGGTGGGCTCGGCAATTGTTCGTGCGCTTGAGGCGCAAGGACAGGCGCGCATCGTCTGCCGCACGCATGCCGAGCTTGATCTTTGCGATCAGACCGCTGTACGCCAGTTTTTTGACGAAGAAAGGCCCGACCAGGTCTACCTCGCGGCCGCCAAGGTTGGTGGCATCTACGCCAACAACCACTATCCGGCCGAATTCATCTACCAGAACCTGATGATCGAGGCCAACGTCATCGATGCCGCTTTTCGTAGCGGTGTCAGGCAATTGCTCTTTTTGGGATCCAGCTGCATCTACCCCAAGTTGGCACCGCAACCGATGCGGGAAGATGCCCTGCTCACCGGGACATTGGAGAACACCAACGAGCCTTATGCCATCGCCAAGATCGCGGGCATCAAGCTGTGCGAAAGCTATAACCGCCAATACGGCGCAAGCCAT
>JACCDT011214077.1_pt1 | contig 12958 bp, 23 predicted proteins | sample 7446291 | NCBI WGS metagenome assembly JACCDT01 (sample SAMN15323446, study PRJNA562643) | freshwater metagenome | isolation source: river surface water | place: USA:Blue River Watershed | collected 2017-08-17
TAATTCATACGGACATGGCACCCATTTCGCAAAATCCAAATCCATCACGGTAAAACCGATTGATTTTGTTTGGATGATTTGGAAGAAAAAGGAGGAGCTGGATTGTTTGGGATTCCAGTCATACTCGCACAAAGAGTTGGCCGACATGGGGTTTAATTGCCATGAATGTGCGAAGACCGCTGAAGAGTTTGTTCGCTACGGACAAGGAAGCGGTCAAAATGGCTGGGAAAAGCGTGGCGTTTTTCTTGAGAAGGTGTCAAACCATTTTGTTCACTGTGGCAAACAGACGGCTGAGAATAAGATCAAGATTTTTGAGCAGGCATTTCCAGGAGGCGTTGAGCGGTTTCAACTGAAGCCTCATCACTTTGAGGATATTGTGCCACCGTACATTAAAGGGCAGTTCACATATAACGATTACGCTCGTCAGGTAAAGGAAATGATGGGAAGTATTTGGGCTCGGGATCCAGAACCCAAGTTGATTTCATCCCTTGATTACTCAGAACTCAAAAATGTTGAGAAGTGACAATGAGTGTTCCATTTAGGGTTGGTGGGTTGTATCGGTGGAAGGGATTGACTCCTCCTTACAGCCCAGAGAATTTTTTCCACCTTTACCCTTGCGGACATGGAAGCAACAATTCTCGCAATTCTACAAACTCTTCGTATCGAGCCGCCCCAGGCACATGTTTTATTTTCTTGGAGGTGATTCCCGATGGACCAAACTTTTTTGCAACTTGTTTGGCGCCCGATGGAACCGTTCACGAAGCATCAATTCCTCATAGTGGGATGAATTGTTGGGAAGAAGTAACAGAACAAGAAGAAATGGAGAACGAATGACTTTCAAACATATCACAAAGAAAACAATCCCAAATGTAACCAATTGTCCGTCGCATCGAGTTGGTTACACAAATCCCGATGGTTCAAACAACACCATTTTCTATGCCTGTGAGTTTGCAAACCACCGCGATTCTTTCTTCAAATTACATGCAAGTGAAGAAGAGTTGGTTGAGAATACACTCACTCTAATGGAACAAGAAGGTTTTTTGAGGTGGACATTGGAACCATGTAAAATCCAAGTTGTTTCATTCCCAAACTCTTTGGTTGACTGGTATGCTCACGAAACGGAAACGGAGGTGTATCATCTTGTGAAAGATACAACATTGCACCGCGCAGTGGACTACTACAACCAATTTAACAGACTTCCGAGCGGGTTCTCCTTCACCAAACCAAGCCAATCCAGAAAATTACGGCTTGCAGACAAAAAGCGAATGTTGGGATTTCGTGGCGCTAATGGCGGCCTCGATTTTTACTGCAAAGAACTCTGGTTCAATGGAGACAAGAAAACATTGCTAAAACGTTTCCTTTCAAATTTTACGGAAGGAAAAGGAACAGGGGGTGTGAGAGTCGAAACAGTTGAAAGGCGTGGGAAACCTTCACTCGCTCCACAGCCAATAGTTTTAGAAAATGTGTTCGCAGTGCTAGTAGAAGATTATCCAAACCACATTGATTATGTTCCCAAATGTTCATACCACCCCGTTCTGATTGATTGGGGAAGAGAAACAACGCTGAATCACGAGCTTCTTCAGGAAGAATACATTTTGTTTTGGTTTGAAAAACTGACGAAATGTGGCAACGCCAAACAGAAGCTGGAAGCTGAATATGAGAAGCTTGGGGCGTTGGATAGGGAGAGGAGGCGTTTGGAAGACGAAGAGCAGAGTCGAAAAAACAACGACGAAATCAAAGAGTTTTTTGGAGAAGGAGAATAGCAAAGATGACTAACAAGAGCAGAAAGTCACACACAATTGTTTTCAGGGCTGGGGATTCTAGTGGTGATGGTCACGAAAAACACCGCGATTGGACTGTTTGCAGCAATCTTTCCAAAGGTGAGATCAATGACGCCTACCTTGCTGCTGTTAAAAAGCTCGGGTTTGATCCAACGGACAATTTTGATGAATATGAAGCAAATCGTCTGCCATCGGATCAGGCAGAGAAGTTGATTGCAAGCGGATTTGTGCCAAAAGACAGAGACGAAGACGGAACGGTCTATTTCTATCCACAAGCCCTACTCCACCTTTTCCTCTTTATGGTAAAGCTTGGAAACCCTGAGTTTGAATATGAGGAAGTGAAAGCCAGCGTGATCTACATTGGTGGATATGGCCTGTTCCTCTGACCCTCAGTCAAAGAACTTCAGATACCCTTCGGGTCCATTCCTTTGGATCCCAATGTTTCCTCCATGAAAGTCTGTTGGAATATTGTTCTTCGCCATGTGAGCAATATCCTGTGCAAGCTTCACATGCCAATCCCCAGCCAACCTTAATTCCGCCTCGACATCCTGTCCAACCGCTTTTTTAATTGGGATTGAGATGGCTCGGATCATGTCCGTGTCGAACAAATCTCTGTTGACACCATAAGCCCCGTATTGGCTTGGAAGCGGTACCGAGCCATTAAAATGCCGACGCAAAAGAAGAACTAGCCCATTCAGTTTCTTGAACAGTTCCCAAGGAAGGATGTTTTCCATTTTGGTTTTACCACTTCCTGTTTCCAGCCGCTCTGTCAAAAACCAGTCCACCCGCAATGCGCCCTTGAAAACCTTGAAAGTTCCATGATCATAAATCATGGGTTGAGAGGCGCCTGCTGGATCTCCGCTTCTTTGTTGTTTGGCACCTGGAATCTTTTTGAGTTTAGTTTCGGCATCATGACCAGTATCAACTTCCATCTTGAAAACATATTCGTGCTCATCTGAATCTTTGATAAGAAATGCAAGGCCAATAGCTCCTGCTCCCATGAAAGAAACCGAAGCGGCATCCGAACCAACCGCTCGCATCAAATGGGGTGTTGCTTCTTTCGTGAATCTGGCAACACACTCTTTTTTACTGGAACAACCTATGAAAGTTCTTCCATCCCTGATGATTGCTTCCGTCGTTTGGTTTGGTACATACCGTGTCTCGTTGTATGCGTCCATCATAGCATCAAACCATTCCACCCAAGTAACTCCACCTTCCTCTGGTTGCACTTGCTCAAGAAACAAAATCCTGGAAAGGCTTGTTCTAAACTCTCTTTTCTCAACCAATGAAACGAGCTTGTCAACTTTTCCTGCCAAGTCCCCAACCCTGGCAGACAACTCTTCTGTACTTTCTCCAGACCCAGGTGTGACTGTTCCTGGTCCTTTCGGAATGGAAGTTGTTGCTGGTTTGGTTGCACCAGAGGTTGATCTTGCATTTGTTGGATCTTGTTTCTTTTGTCCTTGAGCTTGCTGGATAACCTTTACATCATTCCCGATCTGCTTGACTTGTTTCGTCAACGGCTCAAGAGTGTCTGTGATGGTCTTTCCAATATCAGCAAGAACGGAGGTATCTTCTGGCGCTTGTTGAATTTGTTCTGGCAAGAACAACAGTGAGGAGAGAGAATGTTGTTGTTTCATTGGGAGGTGTTGGTAAATACCAATATCCAAGGGACGGAGCATGCTAGTCTCCTGAAGAAGTGAAGTCTTCTATAAACAGCAAGAAAGGGAAGCCGTAAACAATGTTTGAAATCACAACAGACAGTCCCAATTTTTCAAAGCCTGAACAGTCTGAAACTGGGGATATTCTTCTTCGATATCGTTCCCCAGGAATCATCTACGTCAACCGATTTAATGAAGAAGCAGCTAAGGAGTTCCACCAGGAAATGATCAACGCTCAAAACACTGGGCAAACCGTTATTCCCATTGTGGTTGATTCTTACGGTGGGGAAGTCTATTCTCTTCTCAAGATGATTGATGTCATCAAAGCTTCAAAGATTCCAGTGTCAACCATCTGTCTTGGCAAGGCAATGTCTTGTGGGGCGGTTCTCTTGAGTTGTGGATCTCCTGGGATGCGATATGCTGCTCCTTATGCAACAGTCATGATTCACGATGCTGCTTCTTACGCTGCCGGAAAGTGTGAAGAAATCAAAGCAGAAGCAAAGGAAGTAGAACGTCTGAACAAGATGATTTTCAGAATCATGGCTGAGAATGCTGGGAAGCCTGCGGATTACTTCTCAAAAATCGTTCACGAGAAGGGACATGCCGATTGGTACCTCGAACCAGAAGAAGTTAAGGAACATGGTCTGATTGATTTTGTTTCTGTTCCCAAGTTGAAGGTTGAGTTCAAGGCAACGGTGAGTTTCCAATGACTAATGCAACTCCTGAAAATCCTGATATCATCCTGATTGCCGCCGCTTCTTTGGATGGTTACATCGGGATTGACAACAAACTCCCCTGGCATTCCCCAGCCGACATGAAGCACTTCCGCCAGCAAACAGAAGGTCATGTCGTGATCATGGGAAGAAAAACCTTTGATAGCCTTGGCGGAAAACCATTGAAAAACAGGGTTAACATCGTTTTGACCCGCAACCCGATTCCTGGCGCTTGTTCGGATGGAGTAATCTTCGCGGATTCTAAGGAACGAGCACTCCAAATTGCCAAGGCAGAATGCACAAAAATTTTCGTGATTGGCGGGGAAGAGATTTACTCACTGTTCCTTGAAGATGCCACAGAAATTCTTCTAACGACATTCAACGTGCGATTGGCCCCGCTTGGACCTCTCAACACACTCACTTCCAGGTTTTCTAAGTTTCCTAATTGGGAAACATTTCAAAGGGATGGTGGCTGGGTTCCTTATGCTCATTGCTCTGATGAGTTCGATTCAAATGCAACACTCACTCCAATGGGAAAAAAAGTGTTTGAAACTATTGAGGAAGGAAATTCAGGATTGGGATACACAATTTCTCCCCTGCGGAGATTTGTAAGAGATGTTGGATATGTTGTGAAGGAAAAACCAGCAGTACCAACTCCTGAGCTTGGTCAGTATGAAAAGCTGGCTTCGGAGATTGGATCATTGGTTCAGTCTAAGAACAAGGCTTATGGATCTGCTTTTGACAAGGCTGGGGAGTTTTTGTCGGTGCTGTTTCCGAACGGTGTTCCTGTTGACCGATACAAAGACATGCTTTGTTTGGTTAGGATGTTCGACAAGATGATGCGGATTTCAACCTCTGAGTTTGAAGGAACAGACGAGAAGAGAGAAGAGGCTTACCGCGATTTGGCTGGATATTCTCTTCTCGGTTTGAACTCTGAAAAGATGAACAAGGAGAAGAAAGCATGAAAGTTTTGAACGAAAGGGTTTTGGGGGTTCAAGGGCCTTGGCTTATCAAGGGTCGCTATGTCCAATACTCAACAAGGGAACAAGGAACCTTCCACAGACCCGAACTGGTTTTTGAGAGACAACCAGGAACTCAACAAGGCATTGAGGTTGGTTTCTCTCTTGAAGACATTGGAAGATTTCAGGCGTTGTTGAAACAATATGCTGCTGAGAACTATCACTCCACGTCTTAGAACAATCCCTCCAACTCGCTTCTTATTTGCTCCCTGCTCTTCCTGATAGAATCCACAACCTTCCTCTCTTGATAAGAAAGAGAGGAAACGGGAATGGACTTATCTCCTAATCCCAGAGAAGCAGGGTACCTCAAGACCTTCTCTCCATTCTCTTCTGTCACTTCCAGCAAAGATGTTGTTTCGTAGTAGGTGCAAACAGATTCATTTAAGAACCATTGCTTTAACTCTGAGTAGTGTTCCAGGTACCCATCCAGGGTATTTCCGATCAAGTAGCTGGAAAACATCCTTCCTCCAGACTCCCCTCTTTTCCTTGTGGTGTCCAGGCTTAGTTCTTTTGGTGCATACACGGAGAGGTACAACAACTCATACCCGTTTGCCTTGCAAAACTCAATTTCATCTCTGTACCTTCTTTGCCCAGTGCCCTCGATGACAAAAGACCTGCGCTCGCTTTCAAACCCTCGTTGAAGGCCCTTGGCGTGTTTTCTGGAGTCGTCTCTGTATCTTTTCAGGGTCGCATCCACATCGGGAGGCTGTCGCCCAGAAAAGGCGTTTTGAACCGTTATGCCCTTGCTTCTCAAACCCTCATCCGAGTTAATCAAATCCTCTAGCTTTTCATCAAGGTTCACAAAACCCACATTGGCTTTCTTCAAGATTTCCTTGACGAAGAATGTTTTACCTGCTCCAAGTGGTCCTTGAAGCAACAAGATTTTGGGTTTGGTATTGCTTGAACTCTCGAACAAAAGACGTGCTAGGCTTGTATTCACCAAGTTAGATATGAAAAAACACAACCACCTTTATTCCATCCTGGGTGTAGAACCATCTGCAACCCAAGAACAAATCAAAACCGCTTACAGAACAAAAGCTCTCAAGACACACCCCGATCGCAACCAAGACAATCCCAAGGCAGAAGAGGAATTCAAGGAAATCACTTCGGCCTATGAAACTCTCTCCAACCCAGAGAAGAGAACCGAATATGATTTGTTGCAAAATCCACCCGTTCATCCAACCTTCAACATGGATGAGTTTTTCTCTTACAGGAGGTCAACACAACAAGCCCGCAATCGCCCAGAAAGGGTCCATGCGGGCGACGTAAAGATTGGGATGGGTGAGACCCTATCAGAACAAATCCGTGACGTAGAAATGACGATTAGAGCCTCCTGTACCAAGTGCCTCGGTCTTGGGATGAGAGGTATGGAAGATTTCTGCTCCAACTGCGATGGAAAAGGTTGGAACTACACCAACAGAAGCTTTCAGGTTAAGATTCCGCCAGGAGTTTTTGACGGTTACACCGTTTCAACAAAGATTCCAGGTGTTGGAGAACTCCAAACTAAAGTATCGCTGGACATCCCAGAGAACATCAAACTAGGGCCGACGGGAAAAGTTGTGATGTCCCTGGATATTCCTTATCATCTTGCAGTGCTTGGTGGCCCACTGAAGTTGGATTTGTTCGATGGATCCAGTGTAACTGTGAAAGTTCCACCATTGAAGAAACCAAAACAGATGTTGAAGTTGGCTGGGAAGGGATTGTTGGTTCAGCCGGGAGGGAAAAGCAGAGGAGATTTGTTTTTGAGTTTTGGGATTGAGTACCCACCAACAAACTTGTCTGACGAGTACAAGACAACCGTTGAGAAGCTTGCCACATTGTACTCACAAGAACAGGAAGGTAACAAATGAAACAGACATACAAACTCAGTTACGGATTTATCGCACAGCTTGCAAAGCTGGTTCAACTCAGCATGTTGACTGGTGAGCCTCTCAAAGAGAACATGACTCAAATGCGTGTCACAGTCGGAGGCGAAGATGGGAACGAGATTGTTCTGACTCCAGAATACGAAGAATATTTCGAGAACTGTCTTGAGTCTCTGCTTCAACAAGCAGATGCAATCCAAGAGAACATGAGAAACACTCCCGCCGAAGCCTGATCCAACCGTTTCTATTCCCTTCGTTTTTGTTTCATCACAAGCCCAAAAATCAGGGCTGCAAATCCAACAAAGAAAAACACAGGAACTCACCGTTACTGATCTTTCCAAAATAGTGAAGGAACATGACAGTGATCAAAATGACAATGCCAAAAAAACCAGTTAGGAGAATAATTGCGTTCTCCTGACGGTCTTCTGGGGCGGTATTATTGTCGTTGTTATTCATCGACTGTCTCTCCTGGAAATATCAGTTCTTTAATCCCAGAGGTGAACCACAAGCCAAAAATACGAGTTGTGATACTGCCATCATCACATAACAACTCGTAGTTGATGCTGGTTTCACCACCCGGAAAATGAAGGGTTCTCGAAGAAAGAACCAACATGTAACTGGATTCGAGATAGGGCGACTCGTACAATAACAAAGTGCCTGCTGGATATAAGTCGCTTGTTTTACTCATAATCATTTGGGTTTACTTCCCTCAAACCGAGGGCAACCCAACCGTCCCCTTTTGCATTTTCAACATTTCCATCTGGAGACAAGATGTCGTACTGAGTAAGGGATTCTCCATTTTGGAAATTAAACACTTTTGAAGAAAGGATTAGATAGAAACCTCTTGGGAACACATGCTCGCTGTATTTCAAGGCCCAGTCCGTCAACTCCAGCAAAGTTCCAGGTGAATACAACTTGTTTGGATCAGTCATCTTTGTTTGTTTCCACTTTCTCGAAAACTTCTGACATGCCAATCAAATCCCACACCATTTCCTTTCCCGTTTTGGCAAAAAGCAAGGTGACTTGCTCAAAAGTTGGATGGTGTGCAACTACCACACAGTAATCTCCAAGTCCTTCATCTTCCCAACTGCTTTCTTCGACATCTTTGACACGCAAGAGGGTTCCGATGGGAAATTCTCGAAACGTTTGTGCCCACCATTTGTCAGCTTTTTTCATCACTGTTCAACGTCTCCATCTTCCAACTCGACAACCGCCATATTTTTTACTGGTGAACCATCCCCGTATGTCAGGCTCCAAGTTTGGACTTCCCCGCATTTGTCTAAAGCGAGGAAACGTTTGTACTTTTCTTTTGGTGGTAAAACCATTACGACGAGAAGAAATCCTTTTCTGAGAGAGTATGGATGAGAGTAATCCAGCAACATCCCAGCGATTAAATCTTCATCAGATCCTATTGGTCTTGTTTTCATTCTTCATCCGTTGTCTCGACTACAACAAAACCTTCGTACTGCATTTGTTTCCAATTCCATTCATGCAATTCCCCCGAAGATTCCAAAAAAGTAAACAATTCAAAATTTCCTGACGAATACCTCCCGTCCGGCTTGCGATCTACTAGCAAGTAAAACCCCAAATCCCAAGCAACAAGACCAGTAGTGCTGGCCTCTTCACCTCCACGATATAGGAGAATCCCCAGCCTGGGTTCAACTTTTGATAACGGCTTGGTTTTCATTTTTTATTGTTCTTCTGTGTCGTTTGGGAATGCTACCAACAGAGTTTCTTTGATCAACATTTCAACGTTCCAGAAATAGACTTTGCAATTATCTTCCAAGACCCAAGCCCTTTCAGCACATTCACTTGCCTCAACAACGAGGTAAAGCTGCATTCGTCCGTCTTCTCTCGGTGAATAAAATCGGCTAGACGGATTTACCATCAAAAGCACACCAGGGAAGATTTCTTCAGATTTGGGGGGCAAGAGCAGCAAAGGTGTTGTTGGTGTCATGATTGTGATGCTGGGGTGTAGGCATATCGCCAAGTATTCTTGCTACAAATCAACTTGTTACCATTTGGGTCTAAGAACTCTTGAAATCTAGCAGAAGTCGGCGCAATGACTTCTCTTAAAAAAACCAAGTGGTGTGGGAGTGCTCCACAAAGATAGCTTTCCCCGTAGAGGATATCGAAAAACTCTCGCTCGGTGAGTTTGGAATAGTCGGCTGGGAGTTTAGAATTATACCATTCTCTAAAGACGAAATGTGTTTCCTCTTTATAGGCATTGAGTTCAAGGAGTTCCCCTGGGCTTAGGCGTTGTACCATGTCTGTTTTTACCACGAATCCTCAAGGACTTCAATGAAGACTGGGGGGTATCCGGGCTTTTCTTCCCCGCCCATAGGAACCAAATAATCCCAGCCAAACCACCCTTCTTGGCCTTCTGAATTTATCTCCTCACCAGGAAAGTTGGGCTGGATGAAGCCGAGGAATTTGAGATGCGCACTGGTTTTCTCGGCAACAATTCCAATCATTTCTGTTCGGTCAAAGTATCCAGCAGGAAAAAACACAACACGAACCAAAGCTCCTTGTTTGAAATTGTCCGGGTTCATGGATCTTCTTGCGGTTCTGCGAACTGAACGATTTGATAATCAGAGTTGAGGTATTTTTCCGTACACCCCATTCGGAGACGAGTTGGACTAATTGTGTCAATCATTTTCGACTCTTCTCCATTCCCTAACTTGTGCCAACCCAAACAAACACGAAAGATGTCGGGGTTGTCGATGTTTTGGAGCAAAGTTCCTGGTGGATACTTTGTGGAAACTGGTTTCATTCCACAGCCTCTTCATCATCATCATCATCGCAAATAATTTCTTGCTGATAAAGCTCGCTAAATCGAGTTTCCACGATCTCTCCTTTGTAAACCCACAAAGACCAATATACTCTTCGTTCTTTGTCCACTCTGATAACTGTCTCGATTTCATCTGTTGGATCTTCTACATCCACCAGCAACATACCCGGATGGAGGTCGTCAAAAGATTTGATTGGCCTTGTTTTCATTGTGAATTGTCTTCCGTTTCCATTGGAACGATCTCATAAAACTCTTCCACAAACTTTTTACTCAACGTAAGTGTGTTACCGTTCGATGTGAGCAAGCAAACGGTGCTTGTGAGTGGATTATCATGGAGATATACACGAAAATGTAGACAGTTGTCCAGGCTTCTCAATCGCGGCAGCAGCAGCGTTCCTGGTTTCATTATCGGCGTGGGAAGGTGTGACGGCCACGATTGTAGGAAAAAGCGGGGAAAACCGGCATGTTGGCGATTGAAGTCTGAATCTCTTCGGTGAAAGAAAAGCCAGCAGCTTTGATGCAATCGAGCACAGATGCCTTTTCCGTGACACGAAACACCCAGGTGCGGGTAGAGTCCACATAAGACCGATTGGACGCCTGGATATTCTTCTTGATGGCTTCCACGAGCTTTGGAGTTTTGCCAGCAATCCAGGGAACGTCCAGGGTGATAACCGTGGGCCAGCAAACCACCCTTGCACCATCTCGGGCTGCTGCAACAGAACTCTGCTGGGGATTAGCAGCGATCCATTCCTCGCACATCTTGATGATGTTGGGAACATCCCCCTCAAAGCACGGCCAATACTCCATCACAACTTCAACAAAAGCCTTGTGAGACTTCGCTGGACAAGTGAAAGTCCGACCGGAGAGCTTGGGGACAATAACTCCGGGAATCTTGCGCATTGCATTCCACCCAGCCTTGTTCTTGCTTCCAGTCAAGCTGATAAGGCCATTTTCAAACTTGAGGGTTGCTTCGCCCGTGCTACTCTTTCCAGCAAGAACACCAGCGAGGCCAGGATAACCCAGAGACTTGACAACTTGAATCAAGCAAGTCTTGTTTTGGGTACTGATTCCAACGAAGGAGAGCATGAAGTCTACGATCTTGACAATGGGGCGATAATCCTCACCAGCAAGATAAAACCCACTGTCGCCCTCGTTCTTTTCCTGGAGCTTCTCGTTCTTCTGCATGAGGAGTTCGAGGGTTGCAGCCCAGATGGGTTGAATGGCGAGGGGAAGTCCGTCAGGAACCACAGACATTCCATAAAGTGTAGCCGCTGAGAAATTTGCGGGAACAGTGCGAGCAAAAAGCGCGGTGTCCTTCTTCGCGCAGATGGGGCCGATGCCACGCTCCCAGGAGGCGGGATCAGTCAGAGCCGCACAACACCGAGAACAGTGACGCACATCACTGCAACTCCGAGTGATACTCGGAAACAGGTTGAGAATGTCTTGAAAGCTCGTCGTGGTATTCTTCATGAACAGACTCTATCACAGCCCGTCCAACGGGTCAAGAGCCTTTATCTGGCCCGTGTGATTTTTTCTGGGAGTGCCACATTCCACAAGTTTGCCTTGGCAGTCCTGGTCCTTGTGAAGCCCAAAGATGTCAATTTCTTGGCAAGTAGTTGAGGTTTGTAGTTTGATACATGCACCAGCCGCTTTTCTTCCCTCAAAAACAACATTCGGGCTTGAGTGATCTCTTGGAGAGAAGATCTTGGCGTGTTATTGTCCCCAGACCAAGGACGCAAAGAAGAGAAAAACTCTTTGTCTCCATTCTTCAACGCTCGGACTTCTTCAGGTTCCACTTTCGTATTCGGTTTGTTCTTCTTCAGCCAAGAGAAGTAAATCTCATTGACTTTCTCAAAAGAGGTGTTGAATGCTGGGTATTTCATTACAGAGTCAATGACTTGAGTCGCTTCGTCAAAGAAGTCAGCATAGTTTTCGAATTGTTTAAGGTAAGCGCGGCTGTTTTTTTCCAACGATGATCGTTCTGCCCCTTTGGCTCTGTCGGAGGAAAGAAGTCTGTGCAAGACAATGTTTCTGACACCAACAGGAACGATCTCCGTTTTCATTTTTTCTCTGACCAACTCAATGGGTCCAGAAGACCAATCGGACAAAGAAAGATTGGTGTGAGATCGTGTTGGCGTTCCGGTTGGTTTCTTGGTGTTTTTGCTGGTTTTTCTCGTGGTTAGGACTTTGAGGAATTTCTCAGGAAGGTCTTGAATCTCATTTTGTGAGATTTCTCCATAAACACCACGGACATGTTTGCTGGGTGGAATAACGACATACCCGTCTTGCCCTCTTGTGTCAACCTTGTTTGCCAAACGAGAAGCAGTGTTCTTGGTTGGAGTTGTAGTCCAAAACCAGAAATGCCAACCACCAGATCCTGTTCGATAATGAAAAGTTGAAGATAACTCCTTGAGAATTGGATGTTCTGGTGTGTCAACGTCAACAACGACAAGATACTTTCCAGTTTTTTCTGACTTGCGGCCTGTCGCAAGGCCAAAATTCATCTTATGACTGAGGGAAAGCCATTCTTCAACTTTTTCTGGTTTGTTGCTTGCGACAATTTTCCAGTTGTAACGAAGGAGGGGATGTTTGCCTGGAGAAGGACAATTGGATTCGCCGCATGAACATGTGTTGTTGAGCCTGATGGAAAAGAGTGGAAGGATGTGGAACTTGTTTTCTAGAATGATTTGTTTGATTGTTGTCGCTAGGTTCATTCGCCATGCACTAATGGCATGCGGAAATGGACGCTTCTAGGAGATACGTTCGATGACCGCTTCCGCTGGGATGGCGCTTAAATCCGTGGTGGAGCCGCGAGTGCCGCCCGTCGTGCGGTAGTAGTAGGTCGTCGCAGACCCGCCGACGCGCGGGGCGAAGGCCCCGCGGATGGGCGCAGGGATGGGCTTATACAGCCCAGGGGCGATCGAGGGCGAGGGCGGGGCGAGGCCTGCGGTGTAGGTGCTCACGGCGTCACCTCACGAGAGCGTCGGGGTCGAGGAGTCCCAGCGCAGCCACAGGCCCGCCGCATAGATCCAGTACTCGGTCGTACCGTCGAGCGTCTGTCCGCTGGCGCGTCCCTGCACCGTCGCCCACCGGATGCCGCGGGCGAAGCCGACCCAGCCCGTCGTGGTGGA
>JACCDT010737154.1_pt1 | contig 12954 bp, 10 predicted proteins | sample 7446291 | NCBI WGS metagenome assembly JACCDT01 (sample SAMN15323446, study PRJNA562643) | freshwater metagenome | isolation source: river surface water | place: USA:Blue River Watershed | collected 2017-08-17
CTCGTCGAAGCGGCTGTGGGGACGGACGCCCTGGTCCGGCAGCCAGGTCGGACGGCCCTTGCTGGAGTAGTCGCGGAAGCTGACGCGGTAGAGCTTCGACTCGTCCTCGCCGCCCTCGTCCTTCTCGCGGACGCGGAACGGGCAGGTGCCCTGGCCCATGCCGTTGATCAGCACGGTCAGGCCCTCGCCCGTGTCCAGCGACTTGGCGTCGGTCTGCTCCTCCACCCACTTGCGGAACGCCGTCACGTCGTAGCGGCTGGTGACCCAGACGTTGGCCGGATGGGTGTTGACCCACTTCTTCTCGCCTTCGAGCTGGACCACGGTGCAGAACTGCTCGCGGCTGTGCTCGCCGTACGGGCCCATGATGACCAGGCACTTCTTGAACGTGTCCGGCTTGACCAGGACCTGGTAGACGTTGGTCTCGTCGGGGTTCTGCAGCTCCAGCTTGGTCTGCACGTTGAAGGCAATCGTGACCTCGCCGTTGTCGCGGGTGTCCTTGACGACCACCCGCTCCTTGATGAGCCGCTCCTTCTCGTCCTTGGAGAGGTCGTGGATCACGTCGAGGCCCTGGGCCATCACCTGGTCGGTGGTGATGACGCGGACACCCTTGACGGAAGCGCACTTCGGCGGGCCGCCGTCGAAGATCTCATCCATCTTGATCTTCTTGGTGGACGACTGCATGGACGAGACGCGAGGGTCCCGCTTGGCAGGCTTCTTGGGCTTGCCTGCGCCCTCGTCCGACCCGTTGTGGAACATGTAGACGTAGGGCTTGGCCTCCTTGACCATCCGCTCCAGGAAGTCCTCGCCGTAGAAGCGGTCGATCGCCTGGGCGAACTTCGGGAACGCCTTGCAGGCCTCCAGCAGCATCTTGACTGCCGGGACGCCGGCCGACTTGAGGTAGCCCTCCAGGTGCAAGTCGGTGCTGATGGGCATCTGGCTGATCTTGGCCAGCACCGGCAGGAAGTCAAGGGCCCACTCCTGCATGCGGGGAGCATGGGCGGCGTACTTGGCCGGGCTGCGCGAGAGCTGGTGCAGGTTGGGCTGCAGCACGCCCAGCCGGGAGACGTTGCGATCGACGCCCTCGCCGAGGATGGAGGGCTTCCTGCCCAGCAGGTAGTTGATCCAGGCTTCCTTCATGGGGACGAAGGCGTCCTGGCTCTTGATGTACAAGAGCTCGTGCCCCTTCAGGTCGCCGTTCAGGAAGAAGACCGGGGCGTACAGCCACTGGCTGCCCACCTTGAAGCCGAACACGCCGACGGCCTTGGTGTTCTCCTGGTTCTTCTCCAGGAGCTGGAAGCCGACCTCGTAGTCCAGCAGCTTGGGAGCCTTGTCCTTGACGTAGGCGTGAGCGAGGTTGGAGAAGGCCTGCTCGAACGGCACGTCCTGGCCGCCGCCCAGCTCGGCCATCTTGACGCGGTTGCCAGAGAGGGACCAGTCCTGGCAGGCCACCAGCCAGTGGCGGGCGGTCTTGAGGTACCAGCCACGAGACGTGCTGGTGCTGGGCCGGTCCAGGGGAATTGCGATGCTCGGCATGTCTAGGGCCCGTCCTTGAGCCTTGGGAACGATCCGGTAGCCACCCATTATAACAGCACAGTCCCTGATGGCTAACAAGAGGGAAAGCCCAGGGGTCCCGCAGGACCCCTGGACTCGCCGTGTCATTGCGGGTCAGGCAGGCCTTCGGCGACGTCAGCGATCGTCGGCCCGACGAAGGCCGCAGCCTCCACCAGGGGCGAGCTGCTGTTGCGGTGGTACTTGCGATCAGGGCCGGGCTCACCGCGCGGCACGGCCCGGTTGGACGAGACGAGGTCCTTGAGGACCTTGGCCAGCTTCTTGCGGTTGGCCTCGTCCATCTCGATGCCGTCTTCCCGCAGGGCCTTGCTGATGGCCCGCGGCCCGACCGGCGAATCGGTGGTCGGCGGCAGGATCTGGATCACTCTCTCCAACATCTTCTCGCGGCTGATCCGCGTCGGCTTGCCACCGCCCAGCGACGGCGGCGGCTGCAGCCGGCCCGTCGGGGCTCCCAGGACGTAGGGAGCTTCCGGCTGGACCTGGGGAGCCGGTGCCGGAGCGGGTGCCGCCGGCTGCTGTCCCATCATGCCTGCGAGCGGCCGGGCGATGGCCACCAGCTTGGCGTCCACCTCCTGGATCTCCTTGAGCAGCACGGCCCGCCTGGCCACCAGGGCGGTCGCCGTCCGTTCGGTGTCGTCCATCTGCGTCCGCATCGCCTGGAACGCAGCGGACAACGCGACAAGGTCGAAGTTCATGTCCCACCGGTAAAGAAAGAGGCAGGGGAAGGGAACAGCACGGGCGGTCCTCCCGATGGAGGGCCGCCCTGTGCCGACGTCAGTAGCCTGGGACGTTCCCGACCGCCACGGTCTCCGCTCCCTTGTAGAAGCGGAACTCCGTGAAGTCCGGGCCGGGGTCGCTGAAGCTGGACCCCCAGATTTCCAGCCGGTCGGAACCGGCCACCTCGGCCCGGACGAACCCGGGCCCGAACGGCTTGGAGGCGATGCCCCTGCGGATCACCGCCTCCTCGCCTTCCACCTTCTCCATCAGGTACATGACGTTACCTCTTGAGCCACTTCTCCCACACCGTGAACTCGATCGCCACCAGGCCCAAGGCTGCGAAGCCCGAGCCGAACATGATGGCGTGGTGCCACGGGTAGGTGATCAGCTTCCTCGCCGGCGTCATGTCCAGGCACTCCGGGCTCCAGTGGAGCCAAATCGAGATGCCGAAGCAGACGACGAAGAGGCCGATGATGGCGAAGCAGATCGCGGCGCGCAGCAGATTCAGCAGCATGGGAACCTTTCGCCCCCTAGAGGGAGCCGTTAGGAACGTGAAGCCCCGGCCTGCCGAAGCAGGCCGGGGAACAAGGCCGGGTGCAGAGCCAGGAATGCCACCTGGTTGACTTCCCTGCGTGCTTGCCGCAGGTGGTCCGGGATCCCTTCCCCGGCAGGCCTCGAAGAGCTTGGCCACCAAGCGGCCGGTGATTGGGCCCGAGGCTGGCACTCGCCATTCCCACCTTCAGCGGCGTGGGACTCCTGGATAAGGCCGCGCCGTCCATGTCCGGACGGCTGGATGATCCCCCGCAGCGTGGAGGGCGATCCCAGAGCCGAACGACGAGGCTCCAAGGCTAGGCCCGGAGCATCCCATATTGCCGCTTTCCGGCCCGGATTTAAGCTGGCGGGGCAGCAGGCGGCTGGGCCGGCTGGGGACGCTTGAAGACCTGGTTGTAGTCGGTCTCGCCGGGCCTGGTCGTGAAGTAGTGCATCATCATGGCCAGGCCGGGTAGGCCCATCGCCGGGCCAGCCGCCTGCATGAGGGGCCGGCCCGGTCCCGAGGCGAACTGGGCGAACTGCTGCGGCGACATGCCCCGCATCGAGTTGACCATGCCCATGACGTTGCCCTGCGGCTGGGGGGCGGCAGGAGCCTGGGGCTGCTCAGGGATCGTCGCGGTGAACTTCACCTGCTGCGGTTGCTTGACCGGTTGCGGCGGTTGCGGAGCCGGAGCCGGAGCCGGGACCGCCGACGTCTTGATGGTGTCCCAGGGCATCTTGGGGCCCTGCACGCGCATGTCCCTGCCGCCCATCGGCACCGTGGGGGCCGGCGTGGCTCCCGGGCCGTCGAGGTCCTTCCAGCCCTGGGTCAGGCCGGTGCGGCCGAAGTCCTGGCCCCTCGCCAGCGGGGCGACGTAGCTGGTGCCCTTCTCGCTGGAGATGGCGCCGCGGTAGGTGCCCTTGAGCAGGTTCTTCTGCAGGTAGCTGCCCAGGAAGCGGGTCATCCAGTCGGGATCGTGCGCCAGGTTCTCCATGCCGCGGATCATCTCCGGCTGGAACGGCGGCGGCTCCTTGTGGGCCAGCACGTTCTGGACGCCGAACTCCTGGAGGTTCTTCACCACGCTCGGCCGGATCTTGGTGCCGATCGAGTAGTGCAGGACCGGCCGCTCCAGGTACATGCCGGCGGCCCGCTGGGGAGCCAGCACGTCGTGGCCCTCACGGGGCCGGTAGCTGTGCTCCAGGCGGTTGTACGGCACCACGTCGTCGGGCAGGTAGTCGTCGTGCGGCTCGGACATGCGGACGTGGTCGATCAGGCCGCGAGCCACCAGCTCGATGTTGCGGCGGTGGGCTCCGATGCCGGCGTCCTTGTAGGCCTGACGCATCGAGTCGATGAAGTACCGCCGGCCCTCGCCGACGCCCTTGTGCTTGACGATCTCCGACGGGTTGGGCCAGCCCGAGGACAGGACGTCGCCGGCCTCAACCGTGTCGCCCGGCTTGACCTTGATCTCGAAACCCTGGCCGACGTAGTGCCGCTGGCCGTCGACCGTGACGTAGGTGCCGCCCTGGGGAGCTGGCTGGACCGCCTGCACCCGGCCGTCGGCCTGTGAGTGGGCGGCTCCGCCCTGGAAGGTCTTGGGCACCTGCACGAACTGGTTGATGAGCTTGTAGCCGCCCACGTTCTTGCCGGCTCCCACCACGCCGCCGGAGTGCTTGCTGGAGATGGCGGCCTGGGCCAGCGGCTCCGACAAGGCCTGGGCGGCAGCGATGCCGACGAAGTCGCCGCGAGGCGGCAGGCGGCCCTTCTCGCGGATGCCGACGTCGGAGGCGTAGATGCCTCCGTCGGGGCTGCCGAACGTCGCGGGGCTGCGCACGAGGATCCGCTTGGACCCCTTGGAGTCGAGATCCGACAGGATCTTGGGCGTCAGGACCGTGCCGCGCTTGTAGCCGCCGACATCGTGGGCCAGCAGGGCACCGACGTTGTCCGGGTCGTTGGCCTCCACCGGTAGGCCGCGGAGCGAGCCGTCCCACTCGGGATGGTCGTGGCCGGTGACCACCAGGCGGTGCGTGGCCTGCACGAGCTGCTTGGACAGGAAGCCGGCGTCGGGCGTTGCCATCTTGAGGTCGATCAGGCCCTTGCGGGTGCCGAAGCTGCCGGCGAAGTATTCCACCGGCGTCAGGCCCTGCGAGTAGCTCCGCAGGATCGGGATCGGGATGGGACGGTCGCGATGGTCGACGTAGAGCAGGTCCATGCCCCTCAGCGATTTGAGGTTCATGGCCTTGCCCTTGGCTCCCGAGGCCACCTGCCGGAACAAAGGGTTGCCCTCGGCCTCGGACTCCTGCATGACGGAGTCTTCGAGCGGCTTGTGGTGCGCAAGCAGCATCTCCACCAGGCTCTTGTCCTTCTGCTCGTCGGTGGTGCGGGAGTCGGCGTAGATCGCCTTGGACTTCCGCCGCAGGTCCGTTTCCAGCAGCTTGGCGGCGGGAGCCTTGGACAGGTGCTCCAGGCCGAACGACATGCCGCCGGACGCCAGGGCGGCCTGGTGCCCGACGACGTGCAGCCGCTGCAACACCTTCGCGTACTTGTCGGGGTGCTTGTCGGCTACTTCCTGCAGCAGCTTGGTGATGGCCTTGGAGTCGAGCGAGCGCGAGTGGTCCTGCATGTCCTCGGGCAGGACAGAGTTCACGAGAAGCTGTCCTACGGTGGTGTGCAGAGGCATCGTCTCACCTCAACGAAAGCGTGGGCAGCTTGCCGGCGTCGATCTTGTCGACGATGACGGTCTTCTTGATGCCCAGCATCTGCAGAGCCTCCTGGAACCGCTTGTCGCCGACGCGGACGCAGGAGATCCGTCCGCCCTGCATCTTCATGACGACGACCACGGGGTTGTCGTAGTCGTCGTAGACGACGCAGCGGGTGGCCTTCACCCGCTGCGCACGGTCCAGGCTGTCGTGGGTTTCGACCCTCATTCCTTCCTCCACGTCACGGAGGCGGGCAAGGGCGGCCCGCCGAAGGCCAGACCCAGGGCCAGGCAGAACAGGCCCCAGGTGACCGGGTTGGGGATGACCGTCACCCCGACCCCGCCGAAGAAGAACAGGATCGCCGCGAGGAGGAACAGCATGGCACGGCCCTCTCAGGTGTTGCGCTGGCGGCACATCTGGGCGACGGCCGCCATCTTGGAACGGACACGGCTGAAGTTGGTCGCCTGGCCGACCGGCAGGGCCTCCTGCCAGCCGCCGGCCTTGGGCATGCCGCCACCGCCCGGAGGCCCGCCGCCTCCGCCCGGCGAGGGGAAGGCCCCCTGCATCGGCTCGATCGGCTTGATGGCCGAGGGAGCCCCGCCGCCGTTGAGCGACTGGCCCTGGGCCGACGCTCCCGGCTGCACGTCCGAGCCGCCGCTGGGCGAGGCGGCCGGAGCACCCGTCATCGGGTCCCGGTTGGGGCCGTCGAGGATGTCCGGCGGCAGCTCGATCTGCTGCGTGCGCAGGTAGTGCAGGAACATCTTCTTGAGCTGGAAGACGTCGGTGGCGATGGTGTTGATGTCGGGCTTGGGGGCCGTGGGCTTGCCGTTGGGGCCCATGTTGCCCTTCATGCCCATCTGCGTCATCGCGTCGCTGACGGCCTTCTGGACCGCCCCGGCGATGTCGGGGCCGCCGGCACCGCCCATGTCGGCCGACGGGCCTGGCGGCGGGGGCATCGGGGCTCCGCCGCCGGGGGGCATGCCGCCGCCCATCGACGGGTCCATGGGCGGACCGCCCGGAGGCGGCGGAGCCCCGCCGCCAGCCATGGGATCCATGGGCGGACCGCCCGGAGGCGGAGCGCCGCCACCCGCTCCCGGATCGGGGGGCGGGGGCGGCTGGAAGGCCAGCTTGCCGAACGACAAGGAGCCCTTCTGGCGTGCGTGCTGGCATAGGCAGCCACCTTCAAGAGGTTACGGTCGAGTCCGCTCATCGGTGTCCCTACCTTTTGAGATCGCTGATGCCGAATGTGGTTCGCCCTGGCCTCCTTGTCGGCCTCTCCGCCGAGGGCAGCCATGCCGAGGATACTGCTAATCGGTCCCGCCGTCGAGCCTGGCCTGGCCGGAGGAGCTTCTGGCGCTGCTGCCGGAGCTGCTGCTGGGGCTGCAGCCGGCACCGGCGGAGGCGTAGCAGGAGCTGCGGGAACAGGCGGAGGAGCCGGAGCGGCGGCCGCCACCGGAGGTGCTGTCGGTGCTGGCGGCGGTGCCGGAGCTGTCGCAGCGGCAGGTGCCGGCTGGGGTGCCGCGGCCTGCGGAGCCGGAGCAGGTGCCTGTGGCTTGGCGCCGGGCTTGGCGAACGGGTCCATGCCGGGCCGCAACGCCTTGGGCGTGATGGAGCCCTGGAAGAGGTTGAGGTCGAGGTTCTCGTTCGTCGGGATGTGCGAGACGTTCACGTTCGGCGACGCCGGCGCGATCGTGCTGCGGCTGACCTCGTAGCTGGGCCTCTTGCCCATGGAGGACCAGACCCGCTGGGCCGGATCGGAGACCTGGTCGCCGCTCTGCAGCGTGCCGCCGGGCAGCTTCTGCATGACGCGGCCGTACATAGCCCGACCCAGGCCCATGCCCTGGTAGGCCGGATCGAGATAGGAGACCGCCACCGAGGGTGGCTGGCCCTTCGCTCCCCGCTCCAGGACCATGTGGCCGATCTTCTTGTCGCCCAGCATGGCGTGCATGGCCTTGTACTGGGGACCCTGGATGCCTTGTGGCAGGGCCCCCGGCACCATCTGGAACCGCGAGCGGACAGCGCTGGCGGCTGCCTTCAGGATCTCCTGGTTCAGTCCCGACATCCCTGTCTCCTTGGATCATCGGACCAGCTTGCCCACGGCGAGCCTTGCCAGAGCCATCTTGACGAGAGTGCGGTTCAGGCCGGCGGCCTTGGGTTGCAGGCCGGACATCGGACCCGGCACGCCCGAGCCGGCGGGGGCTGCCCCCATGGCCTTGGCTGCCGGATTGGTCGGGCCGTTCATGCCGCCCGGCGGAGCCTCGGGAGCGGTCGGGTTGACCGGCTTGGGCGGCTGGGGAGTCGGCGGTGCCTTGGGCGGCTGCATCTCGGCCAGGGCACCCTGGGCACTGGGGACCTGGGCCGGATTGGCTGGCGGCTTCGGAGCCGGGGGAGGGGGCGAGGCAGGGGCCGCGCCGCCCATGGAAGCCTTGGCCTGGGCGAGCGGCGAGGGCGGGGCCCCGCCCCAGCTACCTCCGCCGGAAGCGTCAGCCGTGGCGTTGGCATCGGAGGGGGCCGAAGGCAGGCCCATCAGCCCTTTCATCTTCGGGCTGTTCAGCATGTCGCGGAACATCAGGCCCATGTTGGCCTGCTTGGCCAGGGCTTCCTGCGCGAACCGCACGAGATCCTTGTTCAGGGGCATGTCCGGCCTCCTTGCCTGTGCTCACAGCTACAGTCTACCATCCCGTGCGGCCGTTGTCTTCACTCCATGATCTGCACAGGGTGATCGTGCTCGATCTCGCCGTTCTGGAAGGACCGGATGGCGTCGTGCTTGTTGCGGAAGATCCTCGGCCGCCGCTTGTCGTCGGCCTTGCCCGGACGGGTGGCGTTGTAGAGGCCTCCCACAAATTCTTGGCGAGGAAGATAGTGCACCTTGAAGCTGGCGTTGGCGTAGAGGTTCTTGCTCGGCATCATCTTGTGCAGGGCCTCATCCCTCGCTTCATCCGTGGCCGGGACGTGGTAGTTGCTGGCATCGCCGTCGAAGTCCATGCCGAAGCCCGACACCACCGGCGGGGAGATGTGCAGGACGTCTCCCTTGACCAGCTTGGGCCAGAAGGCCATCAGGCCGTACTTGTGCAGCACCGGTGCCCGGTTGACCAGCACCGGCCGCTCGTCCATCTCCTCCAGCATGGCCTTGCGGGCCATGTCGCTCTTGTCCTTCACCGCCTTGACGGCCTCCAGGCGGCCGACGCCCCGCTTGACCAGGCGGTGGACGATGAACGGGCTGTAGACCGACCACGCCCTGGTCTCCGGCAGGCCGACCTCGTCCATCGACAGGTCGGGGTTGGGGATGACCACGGCACGGCCGACCAGGTCCACGGGCGTCCCCAGCAGCTTCTGCTGGACCGTGCCCAGCTTGGGGCTGTAGCCGAAGACCTGCTGGAGCAGGCCCTTGACCTTCCGCTCCTGGTTCTTGGGCTGGATCGGGTCGCCGAGGCCGGTGACGCCCTTGAACGCCTTGTAGACGTTCAGCCGCTCCTCGCTGCGGTCCTCCAGCTTGCCCTCGGAGTCCGCCAGGGCCTGGTTGGCGTCGAAGACCTCCTTGTAGAGGTAGTTGGCGTCGGCGATGAGCTGGCCGCCGGAGCCCTGCATCACGCTGACAGGCCGCCACGCCGGCGGCAGGACCGGCACGCGGGAGAGCATCCAGTCGGACGGGTGCTGGCCGAGCGTCTTGGCGCCCTGCAGGAAGTGCAGCTTGCGGACCGCGTTGTCGCGAAGGGTCTTCTTGCCGCTCTTGATGTCCTCCAGGCACTGCGAGAGCTGCTGCTCGACGTCCACCTTCTTGAGGGCGTTGGCGATCGCTGCCGGGCCGGTCGCTCCGCCCAGGGGCTTGCGGCCTGCGAGGGTCTCCTCGAAGTCCTTGGTCGTCAGGCCCAGGAGGCGACGGATCGGCTCCTCCATCACCGGGTTAGGCATGGGCTCGTGCAGCTTGATCGCGCTCCAGCGGTTGCCGCCGTGCCCGCCGGTGAGGTTGGGGTCGAACAGGCCGCCTGGCTTGGGCTTGAGGCCGGTCTTCCAGTCGACCGTCTCGACGTTCAGCAGGTCGCGGCCCTCGGTGTAGCTGCGCAGGGCCTGGTCCGTCATCGGCATGATCTGCTGCTCGCTGCCGTTGCGGACCACGTTGATGCCGGAGCCCTTGAGCTGGCCGATGAACTTCTCGTAGACCCACGGCACGTTGGGGGTCGGCGGCTTGAAGCCGGACATCTTCTGCGACCAGTATTCCTGGTTCTTCTGGCCGCGCACCAGCTTGGCGTCGCGCAGCACCTCCGTGGCACCGTGCGACAGCAGGGCCGAGACGTCCATCATGGCCATCTTCTTGGAGCCGTCGATGCCGCCCTTGGCCGGGGCGTTCTCGCTGGTGTACGCGCCGAGGCCGCGGCCCTGGCCCTTGCTCTCCGAGGTGTGCTGCAGCTTCATGTAGTAGCGGACGCCGGTCAGGACGTTGGGGATCCTCCGGCCCGTACGCGGGTCGATGATGGCCTCGCGAGACTCCATGCCGTGCTTGGCCAGCTCGTCCTTGGCCCACTCGGTGTAGTCCTTGCCGTAGTCGAAGTCCTCGACGAGCTGCGGCTGGCCGGTCTTGGCGGCGATCTTGCCGAGGGCGGCCTCGACCACCTGGCCCGGGTTGGTGCGGGAGATGATGCCCAGCTCGTTGGCCAGGACGTCATAGGGCCGGCCCTTCTCGTCGGTCGGCATCTCGTGGTCGGGGATGATGTGGCTGACCACGCCCTTGTCGCCGTACCGGCCCGACATCTTGTCGCCGAGCTGCATGTCCGCCAGGCTCTTCACGGCCACGACGACGCCGCGCGGCGTCTTGGCCACGTCGGTGACGACGCCGTCGGAGTGGTGCTCCCACTTGACTGTCTGGTCGCTGAACGAGCCCTTGTGGGCCGAGTGGACCTGCTTGTGCGACAGGTCGCGGGTCTTGGCCGCCAGGATCAGCGGGTGGCCCTCGTGCAGCACGGTGCCCGGCTTGATCACGCCGTCGCTGTCCAGCGTGGACAGGACCTGCTTGTCGTAGGTCCCCGGGAAGATCGACACGAAGTTCTTGAGGCCCTGCCGGTGCTGCGGGTCCCACTCGATCTCGTGCTGGTACATGTGCTCGCTGGAGAGGTTCTTGGCCGCCGACGCCGAGATGACGTAGGCGTCCTCGTAGTTCTTGCCTCCCCAGGGGATGTAGGCGACGCGGAAGTTCTTGCCAAGGGCCAGATGGCCCTTGTCGTCGGTGTAGTTGCTCTTGGCGAGGAGCTGGCCGGGCTGGATCGGGTCGCCCGGCTTCACCATCGGGGTGTTGTGGAGGAAGGTCTTGCGGTTGTACGGGAAGTTCTCGTACAGCTCGTGCTTCTCCGTGGTGCCGTCGGCGTACTTGACCGTGACCGCGTTGCCGTCCACCGACTGCACCCGGCCGCTGAGGGGCTTGGCCTTGATAGCACCCATGTGCGGGCCGTACTCCTCCTCGAACGACCGATCGGTGCCGGGCACCCTGCCACGCACGAGCGGAGCCTCGGCCTTGTCCAGCGGCAGGGCCTGGGCGAAGAAGCGGCTGGCCATCGAGGCCCGCTGGCCCTTGATGGTGGCCTTGCCGGGGATCAGGTTGTTGAGCGGGCTGAACCAGTTCTCGCCATGGGGCATGACGAACTGGACCTTGTCGCGATGGACGTACCGCGTGCGTCCGTTGACCTGGGCTGGCACCATCGGCTCGCCGTTGGTCCACTCCGGGCTGGGGAACGCCACGGTCATGTCGGCGATGTCCTGGGGCGACTTCCAGACCTCCTTGCCGCTCTGGGGGTCGAGCAGAGGCGCCAGGATCTTGCCGCCGACGCCCTTGCGGGCCTTCCAGGCGATGCGGCTGTCCACGCCGACCTTGGCCGACTCCGGGGCACGGATCGGGTCGATGTAGCCAACGTGGCTGGGCTGGACGGCCCGGGCCTCGTCCGGCACGGAGTCGATGCTCGGGATGCCGCCGTAGCCCAGCCGGCTAACGCGGGTGGCCTGGTCGAGCACGTCGGAGGGGTTGATCTCCTCCAATGCTTGACCAAGACCACTACCGAGGATGGCGCCGTGGACGTGCTTGGTCAGGATGCCGGGCTGGAGGCTCTGCAGGTGGCCCTTGTTGGTGGCCTTCCACAGGGCCTGCTGCAGGGCCGTGCCGGTGCGGTTGAGCCGCTCGGAGATCAGGTCCTCCGGGCCCATGAAGTGCTGGTAGGCCAGGTGGTCGCGGTCGTCGGCCTCGGCCTCGCCCCGGCCGATCATCAGGAGCTTCCGGGTCGAGGCCAGCACGGCCTCCTTGGTAAGGTTGGTGTGCGGGGCCCCGAGGGTCCGCTTGGTGACCTCCGGGTCCATCTCCATGCTGGTCAGGGCCGTCGCCAGGGCCTTGGCCTTGTCCTGCTGGCTGGCATTGGGGTCGCCCTTGCGGCCGACGAGGCGGGCGTAGAGCTTGTCCACCACCTGCGGATCCTCGCGGGACACGTTGGCGGCGTACAGCTCGTTGCCCCAGGCGTGCCGCATCTCCTTGTCGGTCACACCCATCGCCCGCAGCATGGGCGACAGCGGCATGCTGGCCTGGCCGACGTTGACCTTGAAGATGCCGGTCTCGGGCTCCAGGAAGTAGCGGTGCGACAGGCCCTTGCCGGGCATGACGTTGACGTGGGCCTCGACCTCGCCGTTCTCCTTGACGCGGTGGTAGATGCCCGAGCGGAGACGCATCTGGTGGGCGAGGGTGTACTCGACCCCGCCCAGGACGAAGGTGCCCCGCCGGGTCATGTGCGGCACCTGGGCCAGCGTCATCCGCCGCTCGTCGAGCTGCTGGTTGTTGGCGTTGTCGAACATCCTCCAGGTGCCGCGCAGCCGACGGTTGAGCGTCTCGCCGGTGAGGATCGCCTGCTTCTGCTTCGCCAGCGGCACCCGCTCGGGATCCTCGTAGTCGATGTCGTGCAGCTCCAGGCGGTAGCGCTGGTTGGACAGCGGCTTGATCTGCCGGGCCGCCGTCAGGACGTTGTTGTAGATCGCCGCCCTGGTGGCCGGGGCGTCGCCGAAGGCCCGCGAGCCGTCGCCGAACTCCGGGTCGGGCAGGTGGGCGTGCTCGTGGGTGTTGTCGGGCTGCGGCCGCAGGGACGGAGCCTGTCCCGGCTGCTTGGCGTGCAGCGGGCTGGGCGTGAACAGGTCGTCCATCTTGAGAGGCGGCATCCTTGCCCTCCGGGATCAGAGCGTCGGGGACACGGCCGCCTCGGCTTCCTCGCCCAGGGGCCGCTTCTTGCGGGCAGCCACGGGATGGATGAACATCTCGGGCGGGTTCATGGTCGCACGCACGGCGGCCCGGTCCTTGAGGGCCTGCTCCAGCCTCTTCGACTTGGAGCGGTCCTGCAGGTAGTTGTAGGTGCCGTAGCCCGTGCCGAGGCCCAGGAGCGATGCCAGGGTCAGGTAGCCGCCCGTGAGGCCGCCCAG
>JACCDT011408480.1_pt1 | contig 12954 bp, 10 predicted proteins | sample 7446291 | NCBI WGS metagenome assembly JACCDT01 (sample SAMN15323446, study PRJNA562643) | freshwater metagenome | isolation source: river surface water | place: USA:Blue River Watershed | collected 2017-08-17
GACGCGACCAGCTCGCTCAAGCTGGGCAACGAGTTCATCGAGTTCAAGGCGCGCTTCGCCGGTGTGGCCCGCGACATCATGGTGCCCATCAACCGGGTGCTGGCCATCTATGCGCGTGAGAACGGGCAGGGGATGGCCTTTCCGGTGGCGGTGGAGTCGGGCGAGGGGTCGGAGGACGCCGCGGCGGCCTCGGCTCCGGTGGCCAAGGCCTCGCCGCTGTCCAGTGTGCCGGCGGCCGGCGTCGACGGTGGCGCGGGTGCCGGCGAGGGCGGTGGCGATGAACCGCCGCGTCCCCCAGCCGGCGGGCCGAGGCCCGCGCTCAAGCGGGTCAAGTGATCCCCCGGGCAGGCGCCTGCGGTCACATCCGCGGTGCGAAGCCCTAGAATTCCCATCATGCCGGTTTAGCTCAGTTGGTAGAGCACCCGCCTTGTAAGCGGTAGGTCGTCAGTTCGATTCCGACAACCGGCACCAGTTGATTCTGCGATTGAGTTCTCCTGGGAGAAACCCAGATCGCTTACTGCACAAGGTTGCAAGGGATCGAAAGGCAGTAGCCTTCCCCTCGAATGGCCTTCAGGGCGCTTCCATCGAGGCCGCAGCTTGCCAGTCTTCGCCTTAGCTGGGAAATCCTGTTCTGCAAACTGTCGGCGCTGATGCCGTCTGCGCCAGACTCAAGCTGGGCTGCAACTTGCCAACGCTCAAGTGATTGTTCTTCTGCGCGCGCAAAAGCAGAAATCAGGCGTAACTCGGCTTGGGTCAACTTGGACTTGCCTGCTGGCCCCACGAGACCTGACCGCCGCACATCGATTGTCAGTTTCCCCATACTTGATTGCTCGATAACCCCTAGCCTGCACGTCGAGCGGATGGTCGCCACCAATTCGGTTGGCTCCACCGGCTTCGGCAGATAAATCGTGGCGCCTGAATCGTATTCCTGAAGTCGATCCTCCAGGCTGGAGCGAGAGGTGGTTGAAGCCACCTCGATTTCCTGATCCAGTCAAAAGTAGAGGTTGGGAGATTGTTTGACGCGGTATTTGACAGGCCAGAGCTCGGGCGATGAATTCCGGGCCGTTGTCCAGGCGAATAGACAGCGGTGCTCTACGCACCTCGACCAACTCGTTGAAGGCCCGTATGACCCGCGCCGCCGGCAGGCTGGTGTCGACATCGGTGCGCAGGCCCTCGCGGTTGAACTCGTCGATCACGTTAAAGGTCCTAAAACGTCGCCCGGACCACAGAGCGTCGGGCATGAAGTCCCAGCTCCACCCTCGGTTCGGCTGCCCCGCCGCTTCCAAAGGCTGTTTGATGCGCGCTGGCTGGCGCTTCTTGTCACGACACGGCAGGTTCAGCCGCAACTCGCAATACACGCGCCACAACAACGTCTTGACCCAAGGCTGGCCTTGATGACAGGCACTAACGTGCAGCAGTCCGAATCCATGGCGAGGATTCAAGGCCATGTAGTCCTGGGCGAAGTTGATAACCCCGCAGGAGTCGCGCGGCACGGGCCGGTAACGGAGCGCCCGGCGGGCAATGCCGCTGGCAATGCAGGCGCGGCGCCCGCTCAGGCCGTGTTCGGCCATGAGTGACTGCACCACCACCTCACGACGCTCCGGGGTCAGAGCTTTCAGTCAACGACATCCTTCAATGCACTGTGCATCAGGGCAAGATCAGCGTACATCCGCTTGAGCCTGGCGCTCTCGTCCTGCAACTCCCGCAGCTGCGACAGTTGCGAGACCGTCATGCACGAATACTGGCTCTTTCACTTGTGGTAGGTTGGTTCGCTCACGCCGTGCTTGTGGCACGTCTCGCCGGCCTTGGCACCCAGCTCGACCTCGTTGAGGATTGCGACGATCTGGCTTTCACTGCATCTGGATTTCTTCACGTAAGAATCCCGTTGGTTGGAATGCTCTGCTTCCGGCTGGCTCAAGATTTCGAGGTGGCTTCAGATGGACTGACGTGCTTCGAGAAATTGAAGCGGTCTTCCGTCGCTGCCACAGGACCACTGGATTGGCCTAGATCGTAGAGCGTGAGTTCATCCAGATAGGCAGGTCGTATACGGAGGTACAGGATTTTCGTCTCCTCGTCAGCGACGATGCGCGGGTCAATGCGTAGCCTGACTCAGAGGACTGGCGAGCCATACCCCTTGGTGAGGGTGCCATCGAAGGGCTTGATAGGCTCCGATTGAACTTCGGAAAAAGTCATTCTTCCCGAAGGATCTTCCATCCAAGCGCGCTCGACGATGTGATCGACCGCCCGGCTCCAGGCGCCTGTGCTGTCCCTGACAGCACAAGAAGAATCGGAAAACAGCACCTGGCAACTTGCGCCCCGAGATTCCACCAGTCTCGCGCATGGATTTAAGAAATGCTAGTTTTGGGTTTCTTTGGATTCAATTGATGTCGACAAGGATAATGCCAATTATCGGTAGTCCGTCATTGCTGCTGCACAGATCGTGAGATGGATCCCTGCCTCACGCGTTGCCCTGGCCTCCCGTCTATTCCGAGGCCACGATGCCTGGGACAGGTTGGAGCTTAACGGTCGGTCGATTCAGAAGCGCAACGCCTTAATCCTGTGAATCATTTGGTTGACTCTTCGGTGGTGGGTAATACTTTCTTGATGTCATGTTGAAAAACCTTTATCGAGTTTTCTGTTCTGTCTTGCTGCTGGTCATCGCTGGCCCTTCGCTCGCGGGCCACCTGTTCACGCAAGGCAGCACCAACACCCCGACCTGGATTGCCTCGGGGACGGGCATCGCTGTGCAGCAGTACGGCCTTGAAACCAGTTCTCAGTTCGATGTGTATATCGAGCAGCCGTCTACCACTCCTTCTGGAGTCCAGGACACATCCAACTCCAACTGGTGGAACTGGTCGGCGGGTGACGTGATGCAGCTGTCTTTTGGCGTCCGCTCTGGTGGGGTCAGCAGCACCCAGAACTTCACGGTTGCTTACGACGCAGCCTCAAGCTGTACCTACAGCTACTGTGGAGCGACGTCACTGAGCTTGTCCGGCACTCCGCTCGCGAGTGCTGCTTATGCGCTCACGCTCGACCTGCCATCGGGGACGCTGGGCTCGTCGAACCCCTACACCTGGACGATTTCCGCTTTGGCGGGTGAGTTCTCGATCGGTGGATTCCGGATCGGCTTCGCGAACGGCAAGGTGCATGGCAGCCAGACCGGACCTCTCGATCAAAGCAGCGTCGTGAGCGCGAGTAGCCTGCCGAGTTCTGGCGGTGGCGGCGGATCGCCCCCGCCGATCGACACGGCCGCCAGCTCCTACACGGATACCCAACTCAACAACGGGCAGGTGATGCCGAAGTTCGTGGGTGGAACGCTGACGCTCGGCAATGCTGGAACCGTAACTGCCAACTTCACGGTGACCGATAACGGTGGCTCCATTGACACCGCAGGGAATGACACTGTGTTCTCGGGCGTGATTTCCGATGACACCGGAGCCACGCAGGGCGTGATCAAGAAGACGGGCAGCGGCATCCTGACGCTGTCGGGTACCAACACGTTTTCGGGTGGTGTCGCGGTGGAGGCTGGCAAGCTCGCCATCTCTGCAGACAGCAACCTGGGCGCATCCTCCGGTGGTATCGCTCTCAATGGCGGCACCCTTCAGGCGACCGACAGTGTGACTACCGCCCGTGCGATCACCTTGGGTGCCAACAACGGTACGCTCGAGGTGGCCTCGTCCAAGGTGTTTGCATCGACGGGTGGCATCACCGGTACGGGCCAGCTGACCAAGACCGGGGCCGGCATCCTGTCGGTCACTGGTACGAATACCTACTCCGGCGCTACCTCCGTGAACCAAGGGGTCCTGCGCCTCAACGGCAGCTTGACGCAATCGAGCGTCACAGTCGCATCCGCCGGTACGTTGACTGGAGCGGGTAGCGTGGGCGGCAACGTCACCTTGAACGGTGTGATTGCACCCGGAAACTCGCCGGGCACGATGACCGTGGCCGGGGATTTCACCATGAACGCGGCTTCCACGTTCATCGCGGAAATAGATGGCCTGAATTACAGCGCCCTTGGTGGAGCCGGCAGTTATGACCGTATCGACCTCACCGGTAGCAGCAGCGTCTTCACGGCCAACGGTACTGTTTCGCCTATCCTGCGCAATATTTCCGGCGCGGCGAACAACGATTTCACCCCTTCTGTCGGTGACAAGTTCCGCGTTGTGACGACGGCCAACCCGGCAGGCGTGACCGGTTCTTTCGTGTCGGTTCTGGATCCGTCGCAAGGAATGGCCAGTAACACCCGGTTCGATGTGCTTTATGGAGCCAACTACATCGACTTGGTGATCACTCCCGCCAGTCTTGCCGCTTTTGCCCAGCAGTACGGCCTGCAGAACGTCATCAACGCCTCGGCCGCGTTCGATACGATCCGTCCGGTCCAAGGTGCAAGCGGCTCTTCAGATGCTGACCGGTTCTTCCAGGGGCTCTATGGTTTGTCCGCGCCTGCGCTGTACAGCACTCTCCTGCAGGCGTCCGGCCAGATCCACGCTGTTTCCCTGGGCAGCATGCGTACCAACATCGGGAGTCAGTATGCGCGCATCGCGTCTGCCTCTGCGTTGAAAGATCCGAGTGAGGTCCTGTGGGTGGATGTCAGTGGCTTCTATTCCCGGACGGCACAAGACAGCACGGCTTCCTCTCAGCGCGCCTACGGTGGTCATGCCTGGCTCGGAATGGACCTTTACCACCAGCACGGCCAGACCGCTGGCCTGGCAGTGGGCCAGATGGGAATCCGGGTTTCGGATGCATCATCGCGCTCGAACAACACCAGCAACCTCCTGGCGGGCTACCTCAGGGGTAGTAGCGGACAACTCGACTATGACATGGTCCTCGGCCTCAATATCAGCAGCCAGGATGTGCGCCGTCAAGTCGACCTTGCCGCCTCGACGCCCACTTCGAACACCGCCACGCCGTGGAGTCGCGGTCTGACGCTGCAAGTCGGGGCGGGCTACGGCCACACCTTGGCGACGGGGCTGGATGGTCGGGTCTTCAGCCGCATCACGATGGATTACACCCACGCGAGCAGCTTCGTCGAAGAGGGTTCTGCCGTCACAGCCTTGAGCGCGTCGCGGCAGACTTACAAGACGGCGCAGGCCGTTCTGGGTTACGAACTCTCAGGTAATGTGAAGGCCGAAGGCTACAATAGCGTACGTTGGAAAGTGGGTGCGGGTTCCCAGTTCAACACAGGCTGGGGCAGCGAATTTGTGAACCGGGTGGTTGGCATGCACGGAGCCTCCTGGTCTGTCAGTGAGCCCGACCAGGTTCGTGCGGTGCCCTTTGTGAATATGAGCCTGAGCCAGAAAATGTCCAAGGATGTGACGTTTTGGATGAACTGGCAACAATCCCGAGCGGGCAGCAAGTCGCGTCGCAGTTCGGGTCACCTGGGGTTCAGCGTTTTCCTTTGATCTCCCGATTGGATGTGTTCACTTTTCTCTAGCTACCGTAACTTCCGGATCCTGGCAGCGCTAGTCCTTCCTTGGGCAGCGCATGCTGGTGACCTGGAGGACGGTCTGGCGGCCGCTGTCGCCAAGGATTACGTCAAGGCCGAGCAGCACTGGATGCGTGGGGTCCAAGCCCAAAGCGCTGCCTCCATGTACAACCTTGCGGGGCTTCACCTCTCAGGTCTGCTGGGGGTGCCTAATCACAGGAAGGCCGTCGAATTGCTGATGCAGGCATCTGCGCTGGGTCATGCGGATGCAGATGTGAGCCTGGGCTACCTGTACCAGAATGGCGTGGGGGTGACGGCTGATGCCGTGAAGGCGGGTGAGTTCTTCAGGAAGGCCGCGCGTACCGGTCACGTCGAAGGAAAGTTCCGCCATGCCGAATTGCAACTCCGCGCAAGCAACGATCCTGAGGTCATCAAGCAGGCATTGGCTGATGTCCAAGACGCTGGCAAGGCTGGATTTCCCCCGGCCCTCCACTTCATCGGCCAGATGCTCCGGCAAGGACGTTTTGTCGTCCAGAATCCCGAGCGCGCCATTGAATTCTTAAAAAAGGGCAGTGAGGCAGGCCATGCTGAAAGTGCATTGGCTCTGGGCGAGATTTACCTCAACGGTGAAGCGGGGTCGCTGAATCACACGGAGGCACTACGTTGGCTCCGGCGCGCGGCCGATCTCGCGAACCCGGATGCCAATTACTTGCTCGGATACATGCTTGCCCATCAAGTTGCCCCCAAGCCGGCAGAACTTCAAGAGGCTTTCAGGCACTTCGCCGCAGCGGCCGAGGCTTGGCATGAGAAGGCTCAAGCGGAACTGGGACGGATGTTGCTCTCAGGATTGGGGGCCAATAGAGATCTCGTGACCGCCTACAAGTGGCTGGAACTGTCTGCTAGCACGGGATACCCGGAAGCCCACTATCTGCGCTCCTTGGCCGGCAAGGATATGACGGCGGCCGAGATTGAGTCGGCAAAAAGGCAAGCGCGAGCTTGGTTCGAAAAGAACCATTCGATCCCGCATCGGCATTCGAACAACGTCATCGCGCACAGCCTGAGGTAGCGGCCTTTCAGTCCGAATCTTGGAGATCGCAAGTTGGAATCCCTCGATCGCGCGAGGCGCATACTCCTCCAGGCGGCCTGGACTTCCCCTGTGTGGCTCCGCATGCCTGAGGCGGCGGCGGCTCGCATGGCGGGGGATGGTGCCGATGTGTTGCCTTCCTTGCTGGATGTCCTCATTCCAGCTGACGAAACTCCTTCCGCCAGCCAACTCGGCATCCCTGCCAAGATCCTGGCACTGGCCGAGCGGGTTCCCAACTACTCGGTCATGCTGAGTGAGGGGGCGCGGTGGTTGAACCAGTTGGCAAGCCAAAGCCACGGCCGCCCCTTCCTGATGCTCAAGGTGCCTGAGCAGGATTCGATACTGGAGAAGGCCTTCACCAGTCCCGTGGGAACGCTGCCGTACGTTTACCTGCACCGGATCCGCGAGGATTCGATGCGCCTGTACTACCAAGATCCGCGATCGTGGCGGGGCACGGGGATTTCAAGGCCGTTGCAGCCCCTGGGCTATCCACTGCACGACCGGCCTCCGGCATCCCGATGAACCCGCGGGCGGAGGTCGTCATTGTGGGCTCAGGCCCTGGGGGCGCTGCTGCTGCCTGGGCATTGTGCGAGGCCGGTGTGAAGGTCCTGCTGATCGAGGCTGGACCGAAATTCCTGCCCGGCCCGGACTACCGCCTCGATCGATCCGACTGGGAGCAGCCGTTTCCAGTCAAGCGCGGATCCCAGGGACAGTACGAGGTGATCCTGAATCAGACCCTGGAACGGGTTCCCCGCGACCTGCGGTCCTGGAATCACATTACCGGCCCGTACGTCAAAGGCACCCGCCGGGCTTCGTTCGGTTATCACCATGTTCGTGGCGTCGGGGGCAGTTCCCTGCATTTCACGGGTGAAGCGCATCGACTCAATCCCCGCTCGATGCGCATGCGATCCGAATTCGGTGTGGCGCAGGATTGGCCCCTGACGTATGAGGAACTGGAGCCTTATTGGCTCGAGGCTGAACGGGTAGTGGGTGTGGCGGGCCCGGCAAATGATCGTCGTTGCCCGAGAAGCAGCCCTTACCCATACGCTTCGCATCCAATCTCATACGCAAGCCAGCACATGACCACTTCTCTCGCCAAGGCCGGATACGGTTGGCAGGAGAACTCGCTGGCCGTGTTGCCCCAACCGGCCGATGGCCGCCCCGGCTGCAATTACTGTGGAGGCTGCTTGCGTGGTTGCCAGATCGGAGACAAGGGGTCGGCTGACGTTACGTACCTGAGGCGCGCCCAGCTGACGGGAAACCTTCGAATCCTCTCGGAGACTGAGGTATTGCGCGTGGAGGCGAGTCCCCAGCGCATCACCGGCGTGGTCGTATCGACAGGGGGGCGCCGCAGTTTCATTGCGGCCAACCAATTGATTCTTGCTTGCGGTGCGATCCAGACCCCCAGATTGCTTCTCAATTCCGAGGCAGCCCATAGCCCCCGCGGCCTGGCCAACGAAAGCGGCCAGGTGGGACGGAACTTCATGGAAACGCTCTTGTGGACAAGCACCGGGTTGGTTCCCCATGACCTTGGCAGCCATCGAGGTTTGCCGGTCGATTGGGTCTGCTGGGATTTCAATGCGCCCGATCGAATCCCTGGCGTCATCGGAGGCGCCAGGTTCGGACCTGCACAGGCCGAGAGCGATCTGGTTGGCCCATCGGCCTACGCCACTCGAATCGTTCGGGGCTGGGGACGAGAGCACAAGAAGCAGCTGCGTGCCCAGTTCGGGCGAGCGCTTTCCATCGCGGGCATTGGTGAATCACTCCCCAATCCGCTCAGCTTCGTCGGTCTGTCACAGCGCAAGGATGAACACGGGATGCCGGTCCCCGCAATCCATTCCTACATCGATGACATGGCGATGGCCCGCATTCGTTTCATGGCCAAGACCTGCCGGGACATGCTCCATGCATGCGGGGTCTTGAAGCCGATCGAAGAGTTCAGCTCTGCCGACGCTTTCTCTTCGACGCATGTTTTCGGAACATGCAGGATGGGGAACTCGACGGACTCCAGTGTCGTGGATCGCAATTGCAGAAGCCATCGATGGCCCAATCTCTACATCATGGACGCGAGTGTGTTCCCCAGTTCTGGCGGCGGTGAATCCCCGGGCCTGACCATACAGGCGCTTGCACTGAGGGCGAGCAGGCTGCTGCTGGGTAAAGGCGTCTGAACGATATGAAATCTGCCAAGGCGCGCGCTGCAGGAAAGTCTGGCCGTCATCCTGTTTCACCAGCCGTACGTTCGCTCTTTTCCCCTGCCTGGGATGCACTGCTCCAGTACCAGCTGTCGCTGGTGCTGATGGTATGCCTGCTGATCCTGGCGATCTGGTTCCCGATGGATGAGCCAGTCGCGAACAGGCTCCCTGGAATCGGGGTGATTCTGGTCTTGCAGGCCTTGATCAACTGGCCGCATTTCATGGCTTCGTACAGGCTACTTTATGCAGACAAGAGCAACTTGCGCAGGTACCCCCACTCGACGTTGACCATTCCTTTGCTGCTGGCCTGCTTAGTCGGTGTCGGCGTCTGGTTGCTCATCCATGCCGATCATGCGAGTGCGAACAACTTCGCTTACCTGTTCTGGATGGCAGCTGTCTTTTACCTGGCTTGGCACTACACCGGGCAGGTCTGGGGCGTCCTCATGACGAACTGCCGCCTGACGGAATTACGTCTGCGCCCGTTCGAGATTCGCGTCATCAGGGGTTCACTGCGAACCATGTTGGTATGGCACGTGCTCTGGGCGATCGAGATGACACGAGGTTTTCCCTACATGGAGCCGCTGCAAAGCCCGTGGACCATGCCCTTGGCCAACTTCCTGGCTTTGGGCAGTTTTTTGGCCGGTGCAGCCATGTTCTATCGAGTCCGCAAGTCCGGCCGGCGCCTTGAAGGCCGGGTTTGGGGGCCGTGGCTTGTCCTTTACCTTTGGTACCTCGTCCTGTTCTTGGAGCCCGCCTTTTTTGTCTTCGTACAGTTGTCCCATGCCCTTCAGTACCTTTCATTCCCTGCACGGGTAGAGGTCAATGCGCTGCTGGCGAAAAAGCCCGGGCTCGTCCCGGCTCGCCTGTCGCTGGCCGTGGGCAAGTCATACCTCGGCTGCTTGACGGCCGGTGTTCTCGTTTTTTACCTGCTGGAGCGAGCGCTGGGATCGGGGGCGCAGGCCATCTTGATGGCCGGCATGGTGGCCTCCGCCGTCAACATTCATCATTACTTCACTGACGGGGCGATCTGGAAGCTGCGGGACCGGCGGGTTCATGACCTGCTTTTGCGACACACGGCCTGACGTGGCAGGCCTTGCGCTCGGCGCGCTGTTGCCAGGGGTTCGAGTAACTCGGGTTCTTCAAAAAGTCGGTATCCGTGAGACTCTTGAGAAACTCCACGACGTCGTTGATTTCGTCCTCATTGATCTCGAATCCCCGGATGAACTGGCTACGCAGCGGGTTGCTTCCCTGGGGCGTCGAACTCGAACGACCCGCCTCGGCGTAATGTGAGCGGATGACCGAACGCAAATCGGGGAGGGATCCGTCATGCATGTACGGAGCGGTTACCTCGACGTTGCGAAGCGTTGGTGTACGGAACTTTCCCATGTCATTGGGATCACCGGTGACTTCTGCGATACCCCTGTTCACCGTCGGATAGGCGCCCTTGCCGTCCAGGTTGTAGAGACCCGTGTTGTGAAAGCCGATCTCCGGGAACGGGTTGCGAACGTGACCTACGTTGTCGGTGAAGTTCAATCCGCCGTGGCAGTGATAGCACTCGAGTTTCTCTCCGAAAAAGAGCGCCTCACCGCGCCGCGCAGATGGACTCATGGCCGTTGTGTCACCCCCGTACCGGTACCTGTCGAACGGGCTGTTGAATGACAGCAAGGAGCGCTGGAAAGATGCCAAGGCTTTGGTGAGCGTTGAAACTGAGTAGAGCGCTTTCGGCCCCTTTCTCGCTTCTTGTGGAAACGCTTCGGCAAACAGCTGCCGATACACCGGATCTTGACGCAAGCGGCCGAAGAGTATTTTCTCTTTGCCTGCCATCCCCATTTCTACAGGGTGTTCTCCAAAGATCGGCAATAGCGCCTGGATTTCCAGGCTTTTCAAGTTGGGATTTGCCCAAGTCAGCGCGGGAGAATAGGCAACGTTCGCCAGTGACATGGCGCTTCTCAGCCCGAACTGTTGATTGATTCCCTTGGAGAGGGCTTGGCCATCGGTGAACCCGCGCTCTTGCTGATGGCAAGTTGCACAGGACATTGTCTGGTCCGCGGACAAGCGCGCATCGTAGAACAGGTGCCGTCCGAGTTCTACCTTCGCCGGCGTCATCGGATTGTCCTCCGGGACGCGAGGACGCGGCGTCCATTCAGGCAGGCCCCACCTGAAACTCTCCGCCCCGGCTGGAAGTGAAAGGCTCGAACAGGCACATAACGCCAAGAAAACGAGCGCGAATCGCTTTCGAATGGGGTGGCTCATTCCTCTTACCAGCTAACGAGTTGTTGACCCCTGGGTTCCTTGCCGGGTTGAGTAAGCAGGCTGAGGCGCTGGAGAATTTCAAGGCATTCAGGATCGTCAAGCGAACTCATGCAGCCTGGCGGTGAGTTGGGGGTGTTGAAACTCACATCCGTGTTCTGGAGAACACGTCCTATGTCGATGACCACCTTCCGCTGACGTGGGTCAGCTCCTGTCAACTCCACGGCGACTCGATTGGGTTGCCGGCACCTTGCTTCCCGCGGTGTGGTGCCGGAGGCCCCGCATTGTGTACTCCCCAAGTGAAGCGAGAACCCGACACTTGCCTCGTGCTGATGCCCCCCCTTGTTCCCGGAGTGCTGGGATTCAACCTGGGCTGAGCTGTCAAACTTGATGAACTTGTATCCGCCCTGCCAATTCCAGAACATGGCTGTCGTGCTCAACGGGGCAGGCGCGGTTGTCGGGTCCGAATGGTTATGCGCCTGTGGTACGCCGATCGTGAATCGGACGCCGATGTATGTGCCTCGAGGGACAGTGCCTCTGACAGACATGTTCATCGGCGGCGTTCCGTTGCCACAAGGGCCTTTCCCATTTTCGAAGTCGAGAAGTGCAACATCCTCAAACTGCCACAGCTTGTCCTGGTGCAGCCGGACGGGAACCAATTTCCCGCCTTTTGTCAGGACGGATATCTCGCTGATGAAGAGCCTGAAGTCACTCGGGGTGACAGAGTTTCTGGATGCTCCTACACCTGCATAGCTTCTTCCGCACTCAAAGGGCTCGCCGTTTACCTGCGCCGAGAATCTGATCTCGATGGACTCGTTCGTGGAAGCCTGGGACTCCCCGAAAGAGGCACATAGGCAACACGCCAAGGCAGAAAGGAAGAGGTTTTTGCATGAATTCAGCACTATGTATTTCCAAAGTTTCTCAACTTGATAGAAAGGACTTGTTCGATTTTCCCAGATTTGGATGCGGATGCCAGGCTGCACAGTCAGTACGACGGCATCCTGCCCTGGGAATCTGGCGTTCCCATTGTTCGGATTCGAATGTGGCAGCGTTCGCGTGGATAGAGGATGGGTGAAGTGATGAGGCCGGGCGCTGAAACAGTCGCAGGCTGCACCAGAATTCAGAAAAGCTCGAAAAGAGCGCCTTTTGCTTCGATCCTCCTCTTTGGCTTTCTTTGGCTAGTCCCAGCCCCGGGATTTACAGTCGAGTTGCCATATCTTCGGCTTGCCGAAGCCAAATCCCAGAAATCAAGACGGAGCCATCCATGCGACTCAATCGAGCGCCCGCCGGGGTGCGTGCGCCCCTGCGCCTCACCCTTGTTGCCTTCGCGGCCCTCCTGGCCGCCGGTTGTGCCCAGGTCACGCCCCTTGCGTTCACCGCCCAGGAGCAAGAGGCCCTGGTCCGCGCCGATGCGCAGGCCATCCGCAAGGATGTGGAGCCGGTCAGCGGCCCCCTCACGCTGGACGAGGCGATGGCCCGTGCGCTGAAGTACAACCTTGAGCGCCGCGCGCGCATGATGGAAGAGGCCCTGGCCCGCGGCCAGGCTGATGTGAGCAAGTTCGACATGCTGCCCCGGGTGATGGCCCAGGCCGGCTACACCACGCGGGACAGCGCGCGCTTCACCTACAGCAGCAGCTTCCCCGACGAGCAGCCCACCTCGACCACGCCCACCACCTCGGCCGAACGCAACCACAGCACGCATGACCTGGGCCTCACCTGGAGCCTGCTGGACTTCGGCATGGGCTACTACGGCGCGCGCCAGCAGACCGACCGCTTCCTGATCGCCAGCGAAAAGCGCCGCAAGGCCATGCACCTGCTGATGCAGGACGTGCGCACCGCCTACTGGCGCGCTGCCAGCGCCCAGCTGCTCAAGGCCGATGTCGCCAAGACCATCGCCCTGGCGGAGGAGGCCGTGACCGATTCGCGCAACATGTCCAATGAGCGCGTGCGCAACCCGCTGGAGCCGCTGCGCTACCGGCGCCAGCTGCTGGAGAACCTGCGCC